>Ga0187880_1000284_pt1 | contig 43918 bp, 39 predicted proteins | sample June2016WEW_19_4_FD_132998 | JGI IMG/M metagenome (GOLD analysis project Ga0187880, IMG submission 132998) | Peatland microbial communities from SPRUCE experiment site at the Marcell Experimental Forest, Minnesota, USA - June2016WEW_19_40 | ecosystem: Environmental > Terrestrial > Soil >... | reverse complement strand
TCGCATGAACCAGGGTTCATGCATGTTCATGCGGCAAACGGGTCGAAGCTGCATATCTGACGAGGGTTTTCGTCACTAGAACGCATGAATACGCGTCGCGGAAGGGTTCGTGCGACAGCCTCTTCTGCTTGGGATTGCTGGTCTGACTCGAGAATCGGCTGACGGTCAGCCTGTCTTCAGAACGATCCGTCGACCGGCGGTTCCAGGCACTCGTGGCACGAGTCGAACCATGAGTGCGGCGGATCGCCCTGTGGCAACAGGACGATCGCACCGGCACCGCACGCATGGGCGGCGCGTGCCACCCCTTGACCAGTTGAGAGAGAAGGGATGGCGATGACCACTGTAGATGCGACGCGCCCGGTCACTGGTGGTGTGAACACTCACCTCGATGTGAACGTTGCGGCGGCGCTTGATCCGATCGGCGGCCTATTAGGCGTGGCCGAGTTCCCGACGACGCCGGCGGAACATCGTGAGCTTGCCGAGTTCCTGGCGAGCTTCGGCACCTTGGCACGGGTCGGAGTCGAAGGCACGGGCTCTTATGGAGCGGGTCTCTCCAGGTACTTGCGAACTGCTGGCGTGGAGGTGGTCGAGGTCGACCGGCCGAACCGCCAGTCCCGTCGGCGCACGGGCAAGTCGGACCCGGTCGATGCCATCGAAGCGGCCCGTGCCGCTTTGTCGGGCAGAGCCCAAGGAGCGGGCAAGAGTCGCGACGGCAACGTGGAGGCGATCAGGGCGCTCGTTGTCGCCAAGCGCTCATCGCGTTCGAGAAAGATCCAGACGCTCAACCAGATCCGCCATCTCGGCTTCACCGCTCCAGAAGAGCTCCGATCAGTGGACCATTGCGCCACTCCCCTCGAGCGTTCCGCACGATGCCAGTTTCAACGGGGTCCTTTGTTGAGGTCCACTGAGGCCACTCGGGTACCTCATGCTCTGCTACGACATCCCGGTTGTTTGTGGTGTCCGAGCTGCGTCTACCTCGCTCAGCTGGCGCTTTGACCAGAGCGCGGATCTAGGATCTCCTGACGCGTCCGAGCATCTACCCCGCGTCAGTCGGCGATTCCTCCTCATCGTCTCAGTCGTCGTGTTACTCGGTGGCGCCTCCGGTCTCCTGGCCGCGCACCCGTGGGGTGGAGGGCGCAACGCGCCAAACCCCGTCGGTGACCCTGGCGGGGCCATCCTGGCTGAGCTATCGACATTGAAGCGCGCCGTCCCCGTCGACGCCGACATCACCGATATCGTCCGAACCGAGCCACACTTCACTGGCTCCTGCGGAACGACTAGATCAAGCGTCCAAGTCACGGTCTTTTTTTCGTCGCCGACGAGTATCGGCGGTGTTCGATCTGACGTCGCGGCGCGTCTTAACGGGGCCCGCTGGGTGCACTACTCCGCAAGCGGGCCCGACCGGTGGTACGACAACATCGGAGGCAAGCAGGTGCTCGCCGACAACTTCATCTACCGCTGGCGAAAGAGGCTTCGGCAGGGCTCCACGGCCGAGGCGGCCCTGGAGGTCGGCGTTCCCGTGAGCGGCCGGAATCGCCGTGAACCCCTGGAATGGACCTTCGGAGCCATCTCGCCGGCAGTGGGCGGACCAGTGATGCACTGCGGCTCGGGATGATGTCGTCGGTGACCCGATTGGGTTGAGATCCCGGCAACAGGAGTCAGCGCGGCGTTAGGTCCGGTCGGTAGAGATGGCAGGCGACCTCGACCGGCTCGGCGACGTCGATGACGGGTTGCAACTCGGGCGTGATGTGGTCGCGAAAGCGGACCACGACGCCATGGGTGCGAGCCTCGGTCGAAAGTACCCCTCTCCAAAACGGTTCCTCGGGTGTGGCCCTCCGCTGCTCGTCGAGCAACGCCGACAACTCGGCCGCGCCGTGCCCGCGCCCCGCGGGGATGAGAGCCTCAATCGACGGAGAGTCGAGCCCCCCGAGATCGCCGACGATCGCGCGCTCGCGCATGTACTCGTCGGGACTGAGCGCCGCCCACCTCTCCTCGAGTATCAAACGCAGGTCGCGGCTCTCCCAACCGCACGGTCCGAAAGCCCTCGAACAGCGGGGGTGGAACGAACAACCGAGCGGCGGTACAGCCGCGTCGGGCACCTCGCCCCTCGGGAGGTCGCGGGGCACCTTGTGGCTCGGGTCCGGCTCGGGGATCGCCTCGAGCAGCGCCCTCGTGTACGGATGGCGCGGTTGGGAGTAGATCTCGGCCGCCGAACCGATCTCGACTATCCGCCCGAGGTACATGATCGCGATGCGGTCACAGAAATAGCGGGCTGTCGCGAGGTCGTGGGTGACGTAGAGATACGTGAGCCCGAGATCACGCTTGAGGTCGCCCATGAGCTCGAGCATCTTGGCGCGCACGCTCATGTCGAGCATCGAGACGGGCTCGTCGGCTATCACGAGCTCCGGCCCGAGGATGATCGCCCGAGCGAGAACGGCGCGCTGCTTCTGGCCGCCAGAGAGGTCGCTCGGGTACTTGCGCAAGAACCGCTCCACTGGCACGAGGCCTACCCGCTCCAAAGACTCGGAGACGAGACGGCGGACCTCGTCGTCGCCCTTGGCGATGTGATGGATCTTGAGCGGGTGACCGACGGCGTCGAGGATCGTCATCGCCGGGTTGAGCGAAGCGTGCGGGTCCTGGAAGATGAGCTGGAGCCGCTTGCGCAGTGGCCGGAAATGCCGCTCAGAAAGCCCCGAGATCGTCTCCCCGTTGAACGCGATCGACCCGCCCGTGACCTTGACGAGCGAGAGCACCGCGCGCGAAAGCGTCGTCTTTCCGCTCCCGGACTCGCCGACGAGGCCCAGCACCTCGCCCCGCTGCAGCTTGAAGGTGACACCGTCGACCGCCTTCACAGAACCCGTGTCCCGGCCCAGCATCCGCTGCAGGAAGTTCCCCCGGAGCGAGAAGTGGACCTGGAGGTCGCGGACGTCGAGGAGAGGTGTCGTCCCGGAGTCAAGCTTCATCTGCAATGCCGATCTCCTCGCGTTCCAGTGGGCGACGGCCATCGGGCGGGATCTCTTCTTGCGGACCGTGGAGCCAGCACTCGGCGAGGTGGCTCGGCCTGAGCTCCACACCCACCGGCTCCTTCGCGCGGCAAACCTCCATCGCGTGCGGGCAGCGCGGGTGGAACCGGCAACCGGAGGGAGGCGCGACCAGATCGGGCGGCGCCCCTGGGATGTAGTGGAGCTGCCGCGTCGACAGCGAGATCGTCGAGCGCATCAGCTCCTGGGTGTAGGGGTGCTCGGGACGGGAGAAGATGTCCGCGACGGCGCCCTGCTCGACGATGCGCCCCGCGTACATGACAGCGACCCGGTCACAAGACTCGGCGACGATCCCCAGGTTGTGCGTGATGAGCAACAGCGCGGTGTCGAAGTTGTTCTTGAGGTCGGCGATGATCGAGAGGATCTGGGCTTCGACCAACACGTCGAGAGCGGTCGTCGGCTCGTCCGCGATCACAAAGCGCGGCTTCAAAACGAGCGCGAGGGCGATCATGATCCGCTGGCGCATGCCCCCCGAGAACTCGTAGGGATAGTTGCGAAAACGCGTCGGCGGGATACGCACGCCACCCAGCGCCTCAAGTGAGCGCCGGCGTACCTCGACGTCGGAGATGTCGGGCTCGTGGGTGCGCAACGCCTCGGCGAAGTGGTCCGAGATCCGCATGAGCGGGTCGAGTCTAGTCATCGGCTCTTGGAACACGAGGCCGATCGAGGGTCCCCGTAGTTTCCGCATTTCCTGCGGGGTGGCCTTCACGAGGTCCTGACCCTCAAACTCGACGGACCCGTCCCGGATCGCGCCCACGGGCAACAGGCCCATGATCCCGCGACCCAGGGTCGACTTGCCACTGCCGGACTCACCGACCAGTCCGAGCGTCTCGCGTTCTTGGATCTCGAAGCTCACCCCGTCGACGGCGCGCACGGGGCCGCGGTCGGTCGCGTACCACACCCTGAGGTCGCGGACGCGCACGACGGGACGCACCGCCTTGTCGACCGCGGTGGTCGCCTGCCGGGCGCCTTTGGGCATCATGAACCGACGGTGGTTCGGCCGTCGCAAGAGTGGGTTGAAAGTGTCATTGATCCCTTCGCCGACGAGCGTGAGTCCGGTGACGAGGAGGATGACCGCGAGCCCCGGGAAGAGCCCTGTCCACCAGAAACCGGCTTGTGCGTCGGAGATACCGCGAGAGATGTCGTAGCCCCACTCGGCGGCTACCGAAGGGTCCATCCCGATGCCGAGGAACGACAGTGCCGCCAGGGTGAGGATCGCATCCGCAGCGTTCAGCGACGCCACGACGGGGACCGAGTGGACCACGTTTGCGAACACGTAGCGGCGGATGACGGTTCTCGGCTTGGCGCCGAGGGCGCGGCCCGCTTCGACATACGGCTCTTCGCGCACCGAGAGCACGGTGTTCCGCACGACGCGGAAGTACTGCGGGATGTAGACGACCGTGATCGCGATGGCCGCGGTCAACACCCCGCCTCCAACGGAAGTCGAAAGCAGGAATGCGATCACGATCGCCAAGAGCAGGTAGGGAAAGGCGAAGATCGAGTCGTTGATCAGCACGAGGACCCGGTCGAGCCATCCGCCGAAGTACCCCGAGATGAGTCCGAGGGGGACACCGATCACGATGGAGAACAAGAGCGCGAGCACGACAACCTCGATCGACGTGCGCGCTCCGAATATGACACGGGAGTAGACGTCCTCGGAGACGACCGTCGTCCCCAACCAGTGGGCCACCGACGGCGGGGCTTGCTGGGGGAACCGGATGCCGTGCGCGATGTACTGGTTGAAGCCGTAAGGGGCGATCTCCGGGGCGAAGACGGCGAGGACGACAAAGAGCAGCGTGATCGTCGCCCCCGTCCAGAAGAGCCACCGGGGCAGGCCGCGGACCGTCATCAGCGGTGCGATCGCGCGCCGCAGGCCGCGCGCCCTCCCGTCACCGCTTCCGGTCCGGGTCGGGCGATCGATTTCGAATTCGTCGGGAGGAAGGGTTATCGCCACTAGTAGCGCACCCTCGGGTCGATCCACGCGTTGATGAGGTCAATGAGGAGGCTGATCGCGACCACCGCCAGCGCGAAGACTGTGATGATCCCCTGTACGGCGATGTAGTCGCGGGCCTCGAGGTAGTAGATGAGCTCGCTGCCGATCCCCGGCCAGTTGAACGTCTCCTCGGTGAGCACCGCCCCCGAGAGAAGCAGGGCCGCCTGCAAGCCGGTGACGGTCACGATCGGAACGAGGGCGTTGCGGAAGGCGTGCCGGACGACGACGGACCGCTCCTTCAGCCCGCGGGCTCGGGCGGCCTCGACGTAATCACCTTTCATCGCCTGGATCACGTTGACGCGCACGAGCCGGAGAACGACGCCGGAAATGACAAGACCGAGCGTTGCTGCCGGCAGCACAAGGTGTGCGAGCAGGTCGGGGATGTCGCCCCACTGCCCGTCGATCATGGCGTCGATGATGAGGATGTTCGTGTGTGGCGTAAGAGTCGCCTGCACGAGGACACTCGACTCGCTCGAGGTCGGAAGCCAATTGAGGATGTGCCCGAACAACAGCTGTGCGAGCAGGCCGAGGAAAAAGACCGGCGCTGCGTAGATGACGATCCCGTAGATCCTTGCCCCGGTGTCGAGCCAGCTGTCGCGCCTGCGGCCGGCAAGCATCCCGAGCGGGATGCCGACGATGAGAGCAACGAACATTGCCGCCATCGTGAGCTCGAGCGTGGCGGCCCCGTTCTGCGCGATCACCTGCGTGACGGGGCGGTGGTCGGTGATCGTCGTGCCCAGGTGCCCTGTAAGGACCTGTTTCAAGTACTCGCCGTACTGGACGATGAGCGCCTTGTCATAACCGGCGGCCCGTTCGCGCTGAAGGAGCTGGGCGCGGGTGAGGTGACCTCCGAGTGCCGCCAGGATCGGATTGCCGGGGGCGACTCGCATCAAGACGAAAACAAGGGTCAACAAGATGAAGATCATCGGGATGACTAGGAAGAGCCGGGTGATGATGTAACGGCGCAGCGATCCCTTCGACGACGACAAACTTGAGCCCTTCTCGAAACCCGGTCGGCCCGGGGCCAGGCGCTCAGCGCCTGACCCCGGCAATTAGCTTTGGTTAGGACTTCCCGACGAGCCAGAACCGGAACGTGTACGACGCATCGAGCGTCGACTGAACTCCGGTCACGTCGGCGCGGATCGCGGCGATCTGGCCGCCTTGCCAGATCGGGATGAGCGGCGTGTCCTGCGCGGTGAGCAGCTCGAGATTCGAGAACGCCTTGTCACGCACCGACGGCGCCGTCGACGCCTCTTCCTGGGCGATGAGCGAGTTCACCTGCATATTGCAGTAGTGGTCGACCATGAACTCCTTGTTGCAGACGTAGAACGGGCCTGTGTAGTCGTCCGCGTCGGGGTAGTCGGGGAACCACCCGAACAGGAAGACTTGGTACTGGTTCGTGGTGGCTGCCTGCACGTAGGTGCTCCATTCGGCCGACTGGAGCGAGACGTTAAACAGGCCGGAAGCATTGAGTTCCCGCTGCAGCTCGGTCGCGAGATCGGTGTCCGCATAGTGGTTCGTGTTGTACCAGAGAGTGAACTTGACCGGCGTCGTCACGCCGGCAGCCTCGAGCACGGACTTCGCCTTCGCGAGGTTGGGCGATGCCCCGTACACCTCTTGGAAGGAGTTGATGTGCCCCTCCAGGGCGTTGGGGATGATCGAGTACAGGGGCTTGACCGTCGCCTTGTAGACGTACTTCGCGATCGAGGCCCGATTGACCAGGTACGCCACTGCCTTGCGGATCGCCAGCTTCTGTGCTGTGTTCGAGCCCGGCTGTATCTTCAGGTTGAAGACGATGTAGCGGATCTCGAGGCCCTTGCCCACGACTATCTTGACGCCGTTCGAGTGCGCGAGCGCCTCGAGCTGGGTCGGCGTCAACTCACGGTAGGCGACGTCGATGGCGCCCTGCTGCTCGTCGGAGACGAGCGTCGTCGCGCTCTCCTCATAGCGGATGATGAACTCACTGTTGTGCAGGACGTCGTTCCCGCCGTAGTGCGGGTTCGGCACGAACACGGCCAGCTGGTTCGGCGTGTACGACTTGAGCTCGTACGGGCCGGAACCGATGATCTTCGCGTCGGGCTGGAGCGCCTTGAACGGGAACACTGCCTGGTCGACGATGGCTCCGGCACCCGTCGTCAGCACGGCCGGCCATACGGCGTCGGGGGCGGTCAGCTTGAACGTGACCGTGTTTCCTGACGCCGTCACGCTCTTCATTGGCGCGAGCAGGCTCGACGGGCCGTTCGGAGCGGCGATCTTCAGGATGCGATTGAACGAGTACGCGACATCCGCGCCAGTTACCGGATCGCCGTTCGAGAAGTACTGCTTGGGTTTGACCGTGCAGACGTATGTCGTAGAGCCGTGCCATGCGCAGGTCGCGGCGTCGGGGACGATCGTCGTCGTGTCTGGGACGTACTTGAGCAGTGTCTGGTAGACGTTGTAGATGACTGTCCACGACGGCAGGTCATAGGAGCCCGCGGGGTCGGCAGAGACGATCCGGTCCGTCGTCCCCAGGATGACCGTCGCGCTCGGGACCTTGCTATGAGATAGCGACGTGGCCGCGCCGCTCGAGCCCGTCGCGACTGCCACGGGCACAATGAGCACCGCCGCGGCGGTCACTCCGATCAACCATCCGATAGCGGACCTCTTGAAACCTCGGTCTCGGTGCATTAAGCCCCCTTTTGCTAGCGGTTTCGCCGGTCCCGATGCCGTCGTGATGATCACGTCCAGCTGCGGGTTCGGGCGCTGAGCCCGCGTTTTCGGCCAAGAAGATCAAAACCGCGCCACATCTTCCACAGTGCACCTATTCCGCGAGTAGCCGGATTGTAGTGCCGCCGCACCAGGGAAGTCCAAGGTCCCCGCCAGCTCGGGAACACTTCGGGTACCACAAGCCGGCCCGGCCCGCCGCGGTCGTTGGAACCTGGTTCGTCGTCCGTCCGAGCGGTCACGATCGACTGCCACGGCCCTACCGGCTGACGACCCGGGCGGCTAGCTTCTGCGGTATGCGTTTCGGGATCGACGTCGCCCAGCAGAGAATGGCCTTCGACGAGGTCGTCGCTCGGGTGCAGTTCGGGGAGGAGCTCGGTTTCGACGGAGCGTGGGGTTTTGACCACTACGTCCCCATGTACGGCGAAGGTCCGGGTGAGTGCTTCGAAGGTATGACCACACTCGCCGCGCTGGCGACCGCGACGAGCAGGATACGTCTCGGGCTGCTCGTCACCGGTGTGACCTACAGGCATCCCTCTGTCTTGGCGGCCCAGGCCATCACCGTCGATCACGCCAGCCACGGACGCCTGGAGCTCGCTCTCGGCGCGGCGTGGTTCGAGGCCGAGCACCGACAGCTCGGCATCGAGTTCCCGCCTGTTGGCGAGCGCTTCGACCGCCTGGAGGACACCCTCGAGATCATTGTTCGCCTCTCGACGGGCAATGTCGTCTCCTACAACGGGCACCATTTCAGCCTCAGAGAGGCGAGCTTGCGGCCGGTTCCCGTCCAGCGCCCCCACCCACCGATCTGGATCGGCGGCTCGGGGCTACGGCGCACCCTGCCGCTCGCGGCACGCTACGCCGACGTCTGGCACACCTACGGCAGTCCGGAGAAGCTGGCCGAGTTATCGAATCGCCTCGACCAGCTGGCAGAGGAGGCCGGTAGGGATCCCGCCGCGATCGCCAGGGCCTCGTCGCTCTCGCTCTCGGAGCCCGAGGCCGAGGTGCGCGCCAACATCGAGAGCTTGGCGGACGCGGGATTCAGCTACCTCGTGTGCGGCTGGCCGAGCGAGGGCCGCAGCCGCGTCGAGGCCTTCGCCGGCACGGTGATGGTCGACTACCCGGACTGAACGCCCGGGCGCCCGCGCCCCACCGACTCCGAGGGGACCGAGAAGGAGTAGGTAGGCGGCGGCGACCGGCGACCCCTTGCGGCGGTCAGCGTTCGTCCGACGGCCGGGCGCTTGGCTGAAAGGCGCCACCGAGCGGCGTCTCCGGACTCACAGGAGCGGCCTCGACAACATCACGAAGGAACTCTTTGGCTGCAGCCTCCAAGCAGGCGAGCATGGAGAGAACGGGCACCTGATCGGCGACGGCCGGCCTGGTCACCGCCCACACTTGGCGGGCGGGCTGAGCGCCCTTAATCCTCCGCACGGCGACATCGGGATGCAGAGCCGAGCCGAGCGCGAGCATGGGCACGAAGGCCACGCCGAGACCGGCAGCGACAAAGCCCTGGGCGGTCGAGTACTCGTCAGCGTCGATGGCGTATACGGGCCTGAATCCGGCCCGCATGCAGGCCGCCTCGATGACGAGCCGACAGTGCCCCGGGCAGGAACTGACTCCAATCCACCGCTCCGACGCGAGAAGTGCCAGGTCCACCCATCGTTTCGCCGCCAGCGGGTGCGTGCGGGGCAGTACGACCCGGAAGGGATCCGCCAATAGGTGCCGGCGGACGAGGTCGTCGTCCGGGACGTCACCAGGAGATCTCTCCTCCACCGCCACGAGGACCTCGATCGAGCCGCTTCGCAGTGTGGTGATCGCCTCGTCACTCTCCACGACGACGAGGTCCAGGGCAACGCTCGGATGCAGCGCCTGGAAGGCGGCGAGCGCGCCGGGCACGAGCGAGGAACCCGCCGTCGGGAAGGCGCCGACCCGTATCCGGCCACTATGGCCGGAGGCCAGCGCGGCAATGGCGTCCTCGGCGTCCTGGATCGAAGCGAGCACGCGGGTCGCGTGCTCGCAGAGCAGCAGGGCGGCGTCCGTCGGTCGCACCCCCCGGCCCGCCCGCTCGAAGAGCCGGACACCGGTCTCGTGCTCGAGCGCGGTCATCTGCTGGCTCACAGCAGAGGGCGAATAGCTCAACAGCGCCGCGGCCGCCGACACCGAACCGGTCTCCACAACGGCTTGAAGGGTCCTCAAGCGCCGGACGTCGATCACAATACAATTAAGTCATGCTGAAATGTTATTCGCAACTAGTTGCTTGTTCTTCACGGTAAGCAGCCGAGAATAGACGTATGAAGTCTTTGCAAGCCTGGTCGGAGCTGCGGTCATGATCTGGCTGGTCGTGGTCCTCGTCGTTGTCGGCCTGCCCTTGGCGGCCTTGTTGTTCGGCGCGGAGAGCCGGGACGGGCGTGACTGGCAACCGCTCCGCGGGTTGCCCAACTCTTCGCTCGACACCGACTGGCCCTCCCCGCACATGGTGGGCGCGGGCGGGTCGGGCGGCCTCGTGCCTCGACAGGGGCGGATCAAGCAGAGCTGACGGTACGTGCTATGGCCGGCGTTGCACGACGACAGCCTCCAAGCCGGCGAGTTGGAGGGTGTCCCCGACGGCCTCGCCGCCCTGTCGCACGCCGAGGCTCGAGGTGAGCAGGAGACCCGGTTGTCCGCGGAGCTCCCCGGGCTCCTCGGAGAAGTTTGCCGCCACCACGACATCGCCGATCCGGTAGACCCAATAATGGTCCGCCGAGGGCAATTGCGCGTAGGTGCCGTCCTGGCCCTTTATGTGCAGGCGGCGGACCGCGACTAGCCGGCGACAGAGGGACAGGAGTGATCCCGGATCTTCTCGCTGGTCGGCCACGTTATGGGTGCTGACGTCGCCTAGCGGAAGCCATGGAGTGGTGCCGGCTGCAGTGAAACCGCCGGTGGCGCTCGGCTCCCACTGCATCGGGGTCCGGGCGCGGTCCCGGCTCGGGTGACCCCCCCGGCCACCGAGAAACATGTCGTCGCGCTGCAGCTCGAGGAGGACCTCGACGTCAGTCATCCCGATCTCGTCGCCGTAGTAGACGACGATCGTCCCGGGCAGCGTGAGAAGGACCGTCAGCGCGAGGGCCGTCTTGGCGTCGTCCCCCGCGCACCAGCGGGTGGTGAAGCGCGACTTGTCGTGGTTCGACATGGTCCAGGCGGGAACGGTCCCGGCGGGCAGTTGACCGAGGGTCTCGCCCACCACCTTTGACAGCTCCGGAGCGGTGAAGCCTGAGACCATGAGAGGGAAGTTGAAGCCCAGTTGGAGCTCGTCGTCCTGCCCGTAGTAGCAGGCAAGTCTCACCGCGTCGGGGACGGCGGTCTCCCCGAGGAGCACTTTGGACGGCGCGTACTGCTCGGCGATCTTGCGCCAGCTCCGGAACACGGCGTGGGTCTCGGGGCGGTTGGCGCTGTAGCGCTGTTCCTGGCCGGCATTGCCACCGACAAGCTGACCCGGGGGCAATGGGGGGTTGTCGCGTAGGAGGGCGTCCTTGTAGAGGCCATGTGCCACGTCGATGCGGAACCCCGCGACACCCCGGTCGAACCAGAACCTGATGATCTCCTCGAACGCGTCGTGGACCGCGGGCTCCCACCAGTTCAGGTCGGGCTGGGAGGGAAGGAAGTTGTGCAGGTAGTACTGTCCGGTCGCCGCGTCAAGGGTCCACGCGCTGTCAGCGCTGGCATCGAGCCAGTTGTTCGGGGGCGTTCCGTCCGGTCGCGGCTCAGACCACACGTACCAGCTGCGGTGGGCGGCGTCCCGGGAGCTGCGCGCCTCGACGAACCATGGGTGCTCGTCGCTCGTGTGGTTGGGCACGAGATCGAGCAGGACCCGCATGCCGAGGCGGCCCGCCTCGGTGACCAGGCGGTCGAGGTCCGCCAGGGTCCCGAGCTCAGGGTGGACGCTCATGTAATCCGAGACGTCGTAGCCCCAGTCGTGGTCCGGCGATGCCATGGTGGGCGACAACCAGACGCCGTCGACCCCGAGCCAGGAGAGGTAGTCGAGCTTCTCGATCACTCCGGGAAGGTCGCTGTAGCCGTCACCGTCCGAGTCCCGGAAGGACCGTACGTAGAGCTGGTACACGACCGCGCCCGGCCACCAACGCTCCTGCCTCGTTCCGTCCGTCATGACCCCGCCTCCTCCCCCGTGCTTGCTCGGTCCTGCGACACATCGCCCTCCTGCCCGTCGGTTCGTTCAACACGCGGCGCCCGGGACACCGAACTCGACTGTCTAGCCGAGAAACAAGGTGCAGCCGCGCATGTACGAGCTTCAGTCACCCACGTCCCAACCGGGCCTTGGAAACCGGGTCCCGAAACTCACATGAACCGGGGCGACCTCCACAAGTCGATGGGCCTGGCCACACCCGTGGCGTCGAAGGGCAGCTCTACGCGCCGGCCCGAGCCGGCCGACTGGTACCCGGCATAGAGCAGCTCCTGTACAACGCGGCCGTCGCGCCCGGTCGCCTGGGGCTCCTCCATGCCCCTCACACAACGAGCGAAGTGCTCCATCTCCTGAGGAAAGCCGTAGTTCCACAGCTCTTCGTACACGGGGTAGCTCCACCCCTGGGTGCTCGGTGCCTTCTCGACGGCATAGCCGTAACCGGCTTCGGAGTAGGTCGGCAGGGCATTGCCCATGTGCAAGTTGCCGTAGGTGACGCCTTGGTCGCCGTAGATCTCGATGCGGTCGTCCATGCCGCCACGGCGCGCCCAGCTGTCCTCGACATGACCAATCGCACCGTTGGCGAACTCGACAATGGCAAAGGAGTGGTCCTCGCCCGTGGTCTTGTCACCATGCACGTAGGTCCCCATCTGGGCCGTGATGGCGACGGGGTCCGGCCTTCCGAGGAACCAATAACAAAAGGCGATCCCGTGGCACCCCATGTCCATGAACACGCCACCGCCGGAACGCTCGACGTCCCAGAACCAGTCGGCGTGCGGGCCGAAGTGCATCTCGGACTGCTTCACGAGGTACACGTCACCGAAGGCACCCTGGTCGGCCATCTCCTTGGCCTTGCAGTACTTAGGAGTGAAGTACAACTCCTCGGCGTAGAAAAGATGGACGCCGTTGCGCTCCGCCGCCTCGTTCATGCGGTCGCACTCAGAGACTGTCATCGCCATCGGCTTCTCCATCACCACGTGCTTGCCCGCCGCGACTGCGTTGAGCGCGATCTCGCAGTGCAGATTGTTGGGCGCGGCTACAGTGACCATCTCGATGCCCGGGTCCTTCAGCATCTCGTTGTAATCCGTGTAGCTGTCCTCGATTCCATAACGCCGTGCCAGCCCCTCGGCGTGCCCGGCCGTCGGGGAGGCGACGGCCACCGCCATTCCGAGTCGCCCCATGGCAATCGAAGCGGCGTGGATGTCCGCCTCGAATTGGGAGCCGATGATGCCGATCCCGACCAACTTCTCGGACATGGTGCCTTCCTTCCTCACGTAAGGTCTTGTGTTCGGTGACCGCCCTGCGGCGGCGTCCTCGTGACTGACTAGCTAGGTGCTGCTGAGCAGCCTCCGTACGAGCGCGGTTGCCCGTGCCACGCACTCGTCCTCGGGCAGCTCCCAGGGCGAATCGGGAAAGCGGTGACCGAAGGTGCCATCGTCGGAGAAGATTTCGACGTCATAGCTGCCCAGGAACCCGCCGCCATCCAGCACACGCACGAACTCCCCGATCGGGAGCGTGCCCTCCCCGGGGAACTTCCGGTCGGCCCAGCTGCGCGCAGGCGCGACCACGTCGGCGACGTGGACTGCGACGATCAGCTCCAAGACGGCCGTCAGCTCGTCGACGGCATGGGGACCCTGGCCCGCGTGCCACATGTCAAAGAGGATCCCGAGTGCGGGATGGCCAATGTCGGCGACCAGATCGGCAGCCGCACCAAGGCTTGTGACGAAGCTGAAGTCGTCGCCGGCGGACGGGTGCATGGGCTCTAGTGCCACCGTCAGGCCAAGCTCGGCTGCTCTCTCTGCGACGCGGCGCAGCTCGGTGACACAGCGCCGGCGTAACTCGGCTGAGTCGTGCCCGGGCACGTTGCCGGTCACGACCACGACCGTTTCCGGGTGCAGCGCCGCGAGCGCGGGGAGCTTGGCGCAAAGGGCGTCCGTGCGTTCGCCGGGGTCCGTCGGTTCCGGGTCGAGCGCGTTCGCGAACACCGAGTTGCCGTTTGGCACGAGGTTGGTCACTCGCAACCCGGCCGCGCGAAGCACGTCGTCAACCTCGCTCAGGTCGTGCCGGACGAGCTTGGACTCCCACACCCCGATGCCACCGAGCCCGGCGGCACGGTAAGTCGCCACGTCGGACTCGAAAGACGCGTGCAGCGTCGTCACCTCGCTCACTGACAGCCTGCCTAAGTTGTCCATTGCGCCCTCCTCATCCCTCCTCAGGTCGCCGGGCGCCTGCGGTCGGAACCCGGGCGCTCCCGGTGGCCGCGACGGAAAGCCTCGGCGCGTCCGACATGAGGCGGATCGTGTAAGGGTCCCGCGGGCGCTCGAAGACTTCCTCGACGGGCCCCTGTTCCACGATTCGGCCCTGCGAAAGCACGATCACCGACTGGGCGATCCCGCGCACGAGGGCCAGGTTGTGGGTGATGAACAGCATGGCCAGCCGATGCTCGGCCTGCAGGTGGCGCAACATCTCGACGATCGTCGCCTGCACGGAGACATCGAGGGCGGACGACACCTCGTCGCACACCAAGAGGTCCGGCTCGGCGGCCAAGGCGCGGGCGATCGCCGCCCGCTGTCGTTCTCCCCCCGAAAGCTGGTCGGGGTAGCGGTTCAGGAAATCCGCCGAAAGGGACACGTCTTCGAGCACCTTCACGACCCGGGCGTCCGCCTCGGCGCGTGGCAGCCCGTAGAAGTGGGCGATGGGCTGGGCGACCAGCTGGCCGACGGTCTTGCGTGGGTTGAGCGCGGTGTAGGGGTCCTGGAAGACGTACTGGATCCTCTTCAGCACGTCCTTACCACGTTGGCGGGCGCCGTTGGACAGCTCGTTGCCCTCGTAGCGGATGCTTCCCAGCCAATTCGTGTGCATGCCGATGATGCAACGCGCGAGCGTCGTCTTTCCCGACCCGGATTCGCCCACTACGGCTACGCAGGTGTCCTCGGGCAACGTGAAGCCGACGCCGTGGAGCACTTCGTTCGTACCGAATGACGCCCGCAGTCCCTCCACCTCGAGCACAGCCGGACGGGTTTGTGACACGCTCGTCGGCTGAATGGCCTGCCGGCCGCTCAGGTCCTGGGCGTCCCGGCGAACCCGCACGCAGCGCACCCAGTGCGATTCGGATATGTCCGCCTTGGCCGGCGGGCTCAAGAGGCATTCCGGTCCGGCATCGGGGCACCGAGCCGCGAACGAACACCCGGCCGGCCGGCTCACCGGTCGCGGAGGCAGCCCCTCGATGCCCTCCATGACCTCCGCCTTGTCGAGCGACGGAACGGCGCGCATGAGCAAACGCGTGTAGGGGTGCTCCGGGGTGGCGAACACCGTGGCCGTAGGCCCGAGCTCCACGATGCGCCCCGCGTACATAACTGCCACCGCCTTTGCCACCTGCCCGACGACGGCAAGGTCGTGCGACACGTACACAGCAGCGACCCCACTGGTGGCACACAGATCGGCGATCAATTCCAGGAAATGCCGCTGCGTGGTGACATCAAGGCCGGTTGTCGGCTCGTCGAACACGATCACTCCCGGTCGGCAGGCGAACGCCATGGCGATGACGATCCGCTGCTGCTGGCCGCCGGAGAGCTGGTGGGGGAACCGGCGCAAGAAGGCCCGATCTGTCGGCAGATCGACGGCCGCGAGCACCTCGCGGACGCGCCCCGCCACGTCACTGTCCTTGTCCGCGCGTCCCTCGTGGACGCGCAGCACTTCGGCGATCTGGTTGCCGACGCGCCTGACCGGGTTCAGCGCCGCGGCAGGTTCCTGAGGGACGTAGGCGACTTTCCCCCCGCGCAGCGCCGGCAGCTCATGCTCGTCAATGCCCAAGATGTCTCGGCCATCCAAGAAGATCCGGCCCCCGGTGATGTGCAAGCCGCGGCGCGCGTAGCCGAGCAGGGCCAGCGCGACCGTCGTCTTCCCGGAGCCTGATTCGCCAACGAGGCCCAGCACCTCGCCAGGCGCCACCTCGAAGTCGACCTCCGAGACGACGTCGGTCCTCGTCCCCGCGAGGCACACCTGGAGGTCTTCGACCACAAGCCGGTGCGGGGCGGTCATGAGGACCTCACTGGGATGCCTTGGCGGCTTCGGTGCGGACGAAGGCCTGCTCGACCTGACGATCCGCACCGATCGCCGCTCTGGCGACGGCGTCGGCGAACAGGTTCGTGCCGATCGCCAGCAAGGCGATCAAGGCGGCGGGCACAATGACCGCCCATGGGTTGGTCTGCAGGCCGATCCTGTTCTCGCTGATCATGTTCCCCCAGCTCGGAGCCGGGGGCTGCTGGCCGAATCCGAGAAACGAGAGGCCTGCGATGATCACGATCGAATACGTGAGCCGCGACCCGAGCTCGACCATGAGCGGGCTGACGAGATTGGGCAGGATCTCCCCGGTGATGATCCGCGTCGGCTTGACCCCCTGCAGCTCCACGGCCTTTACGTAGTCCCGCTCGGCGATGTCGAGCGCCGCCGCACGCATGACGCGGGCCACTTGGGGCACGTGCCCGAGACCCACTGCGAGCACGATGAGCCACAGTTTTGGGCCGACCGTCCCGACGATGAGCAGCGCGAGCACAATCGCCGGGAAGGCAAGAAAAACGTCCATCCCGCGCATGATCATCGTGTCGGTCCGCCCGCCGAGGTAGGCGGCCTCGATTCCCTGGAAGGCGCCAAGGCAGACGCCGATCACCGTTGCCGCCACGGCCATCACGAGCAGCACCCAGCCGCCCCCGAGCACGCGTGACAGGACATCGCGGCCGAGATAATCACCGCCCAGGAGGGCTTGGACGGAGGGTTTCTGAAGAGGGTCGTACAGGAAAGCCGTGGGCGAGTCCGGCGTCCAAACAGCTCCCACGACGGCCACGAGCACGACAAAGCCGGCGAGCGAAAGCCCGACGATCCCACGACGGCTGGCCGCTGCCCGGTGCAACAGGGTCAACCACTCGTGCCGTCGGAGCTTTTTCGACGACCTTGGCCTGCTCACGCCGGGATCCTCCGGCGAGGTGAGCACAACAGGGCGAGCACGTCGGTGGTGATGTTCACAACGACGTAAAACGCCGCCAGCGCGATCACAATGAACTGGATGACGGGGATGTCACGGTCCGTCACGGCGTTGACGAGTCCCTGGCCGATCCCGGGGAAGTCGAACACCTCTTCGACGAGGACTATGCCACCGGCGAGCCGCAGGAACGTGAGGCCGACGACCTGGATTGTGGGCGGCAGCGCGTTAGGGAGGGCATGCTGCACGAGCACGCGCCACCGTGGCACTCCCTTCAAACGGGCCATCTCGACGTAGGGCGACTCCAACGCCTCCAGCGTGGCGGCCCGGGCCATGCGGTAGACGTAGGGGATCGTCACGATCACGAGGCTCAAAGCCGGCAACACGAGCAGCCGCGGCGCCTGGAGGATGTTCTCGCCGGGGGTGAGCAGGGACACTCCTGGGAACAGGTGGAACACGACAGTCGAGAACAGGATGACAACGGCGATGGCGATGACGAACTCGGGCACGGCGAGCACGGCGAGAGCCCCTACGGTCATCGAGTTGTCAAGGAGGCTGCCGTGACGCAGGGCAGCCACCGCACCGAGCGCGATCCCGAGCACGCAGCCGCCGAACCCGCTCACCGCCACGAGCACCGCCGAGTTCAAAAGGCGCGGCGCGGCGAGCCGCCACACCGGCTCGCTGTTGGCGAGGCTCGTGCCGAGCCGTCCGACCGGCAGCCCCGAGAGCCAGCCCCAGTACTGGGCCCACCAGCCGCGATAGAGCCCCAGTTCCAGCTCGAGGGCATGGATCCTCTGTGGCGTCGCGGAGAAGCCGAGGATTGCGCGTGCCGCGTTGCCGGGCAGCAACTGTGTCGCGGCGAACACGACCAGGGAGACCAGGAACAGAGTGATGATCCCCTGGCCGGTTCGTCCCGCGACAAGCGACACGATGGGGTGAGCCCTCCCATAGTCCCGGCGCCACTCACCGGCGCGTGCGATCCTCGGCTTCGCCTTGCGCTCGCCGTCGGCCGGATCGCCGACCCGAGACGCGACCGGGCGACTCTCGGCCACTCGCCGTAGGCCGGCGTGAGGGTGATCGCCCATCAGGAGCTCGTCTTCAGGGTTATGAGAGCCACATGTTCTTGAAGCCGTAGGCCCCGAGAGGAAGACCTGTCTTGCTCGAGACAACCCCGTGCACATGCGATGAATAGCCGTCGATGACGGGGTTGAAGTACGGGATGATGTAGCCGCTGGCCACACCCGAATACTCCATCTCCTGCATCTCGTGGGCGATATTCGCCCGCTTGGTCTCATCGAGTGTGGCCACGGCCTGCTTGTACAGACTCGTGTAGGCGGCGTTGTTCGTGTGGCACTCGTTGAACGGAGCCCCCGCCAAGGTGCCCTGCAGGACGTTCGAGAAGTACGGGTAGTAGTTCCAGTAGTCCTGGGCGAAAGTCCAGCTCAGGTAGTTCGGCCCGAAGAACTCCGACGAGGTCACCTCTTTGAGGTTCACCGTCACCCCGGCTGCCGCAGCCTGCTGCTTCAGGACCTGGGCGACCTGCACGGTCCCCGACCCGATGGCACTGGTCACCAAGGTAACCGTCAGATTGGAGTGCCCCGCCTTCTTGAGCAGGCTCTTGGCCTGGTCGATGTCCTGGACGCGCTGGGCCAGCTTGGTGTCGTACACGGCGTCCCACAGACCGAACACGTCTTTGCCGATGGTCCCGTAACCGCTGAAGACGGTCCTCAGCATGGCGTCGCGGTCGCAGATCAGGCGGAAAGCCTGACGGACCCGAACGTCGTCGAACGGCGGCTGGTCGACACGCATCGTAAAGGGCGTGTAACCACCGCCCTTGGTGATGATCACATTGTTGCCACCCGAGCGGACCGGGGCGATCGAATCCGCGGAAAGCAGGTCAATGACGTCCAGCGTGCCGCCGTTCAGGCCGTTGACCTGGCTGACCTCGTCGGGGAAGTCGCTGATGACGAGCTTGTCGATGTACGGCAGCCCGCTCTCCCAGTAGTTCTCGTTTCTCACGAAGGTGCTCTGCTGGCCCGCTGTGAACGACTCGTACTTGAACGGGCCCGTGCCGACCGGGTTCTTCAAGTCGAAGCCCACCGGCAGGACAAAGAAGTCGTAGGAGGCAAGGATGTCCGCCAGCGGTGAGAACGGCGTGAAGCACGGGATCTGGATCGTGTACTTGTCGAGCTTCTTCGCGTGGGCGATGTCGAGGGCCTTCAGCGATATGGCACCCAGCGCCGGCGTTTTCGGGTTCACAATCCGTTGGAATGTGAACAGCACATCGTCGGCGCTGAGCGTCTTGCCGTTGTGGAACTCGATGTCGGGCTTGACCCGGATGGTCCACTTCATGGCATCACTGCTCGCCTCGAGCTCGTCGGCCAGGCTCAGCACGGGATGGGCGGCGAGGTCGAAGTCCACCAACGGGTTGAACAGGGAGTACACCCGGGCCCCGTCGACAAGGTTCACCCAGTTCTGCGGGTCGAGAGTGTCCGAGCTGCTGCCACCGCTCAGGCCGGCCTGCAGCGTCCCGCCGCGCTTGGCGCGCGGCGCCATTGCGGCGGTGGCACTCGATCTCGTGACCCGCCGCCTGTCCGTGGCCAACAGGCCCCCCGTGCCAACGAGGGCGGCGCCCTGTGCGGCATAGCGGAGCAGGTCCCTCCTGCTCAGTTCGAATTCGCGTTCGGTCATCCGACTGCTCCTTATCTTCAAGGCCCGGTCAGGGGCGGTTGTTGAACTTGCTCGACAGCTATGCGGGCGGTCGACTTGTAAGTTGCGTACCAATCGGGGTCGTCGGGATCGCGGCCCTGTGCCAGGGCCACCCGGATGGTGAGGGCAAGGGGGTGCGCGAAGTGTGCGGCCACGGCGCACCTGCGGTCGAGCCCGTGGGGCCACGGCGCCGTCAGGACGGTCGCGCCTGTGCCCGAGCAGATGGCGACAGCCTCATCGGCCAAGGGATCGGACCCGACCGGCAAAGCCAGGACAAGTTGGTCGCGTCCCAGTGCGTACATGCCGGACGTGGCTCCCTCGCGGGTCTCCATTCCCTCGGCGGGCACGCCTGCCACCTCCTTCAGCAGTAGAGCGGCCTCCGATGCGGCCACGAGGGCCTGACCTGTGCCGAACACAACGGCGGCGCGCGGGGTGGTCAAGTCTTCTGCGGCCTCGTCCGCCCATTGCAGTGCACCGACCAACTGGGCACTCAACGCCGTCGACATCGTGTCCGCGGCGGCGCGCAGCGACGAGTCGCCCGACGCGCGGCCGAGCACGTCGAGCGCGACCGCCGCGGCACCGAGGTAGGCCTGCGTGTGGGTGACGGCACGTTGGTTGCGTACCTCCACGAGGGCGACGGCGTCGGCTTGAGCCGCCAGCGTCGAAGAGGGGGTCGAAGTCACCAGACCGAATGCGCCCGAGCGTTGGGGGCCGTTCGCGATCTCGACGAGGTCACGAAGCTCGCCGGAAGTGGAGAACGCGAGAACGAGGTCGTCGGGGCTGAGCGTGAAGGTGTCCGTGGCAAGCAGGCCAGCCGGGATGGCGACGACGGGAGTGGGCAGCGGTGCCGACAGCGATGCCAGCCACAAGGCGGTGGCGACGTAGAACGAGGCGCCGTTGCCGGTGGCGACGATGCGCCCCGGGCGGTGCGAAGCGAGCAGGCGGGCGAGCTCACCATGTCCGGTGGCGGTATCAAGGGTCGCTGCCACAGTCTCAGGCGTCTCGCACATGTCTTGCCACAGTGCGGTGCCTGTGACGTCGAGAGTTTTCAAGCGACTGCCTCCTGTCCTGGCGTTGACTTGGCCTGTTGGGCCCGGTGGGCCTCGATCGCTGCGCCGAGCAAAGCGGCATCCGCCCCGCAGCGCCCGATCTGCACGTCCAGTCCGGCGACGATCTCAGGTGGTCCCACGCGCCGCATCTCGTTTCGCGCCGGAGTCAAGAGAAGCTCGCCGGCGAGCGACAGACCTCCGGTGACGAGAACCACGTCGGGGAAGGTCATCGCCGACCATGACGCAAGGGCGCGACCTAACGCGCGACCGGCACGCTCGACCAGATGGGCGGCCCTTCGGTCCTCGGCGCGTGCTGCTTCACAAACGGCAGCGGCATCGACGAAGCCGAGCGGGGTGCCGTCACGCGCCAGCGCTCGGCCGGAGCACGTCGCTTCGAGACATCCCCGTCCGCCGCAGGTGCACGTTGGGCCTTCAGGATCGACCACGACGTGGCCGGCATCCCCCAGGCACCCTGCAGCCAGGTCGACCACGGCGCCGTCGGCCACCAGGGCAGCGTTCGCGCCCGTACCGAGGCAAACGCACAGCAGCCGACCCGTGCAGCCTGTTGCCGCCGCCTCTGCCGAGGCTGCCGCCGCTACGTCGGGCACGACGGCAATCGGACGCTCCGGCAGCAACGCTCCCAGCGTGTCGAGGAAGTCCATCCCGACGAAGCCCGGCAGGTAGATACCTGGCAGCACACGGCCTGCACCGTCCAGAAAACCTGGAAACGCGACGCCAAGCGCGCCATCGGTGGGAGAGGGCTCGAGCGAGCCGAGAGCGGCCCGGAGAGTTTCGGCGGCTTGGGCGGGCGCCGTCCCCGGGATCAGCTCGAGGCGCGTGCGACGCACGATCTCGCCGTCTTGAACGCGCGCCGCCCGGATCCCGCTTCCGCCGATGTCCAAAGCCACGACCGCCGCCATCAGGAAGCTCTCATCTCACTCCTGCCGAAAAACACCGCATGCGACTGGTTCCTTGCTCAAATCCGGACGAAGTCCATGCCGACACCTAAATCGCCGCTTCCACGACCTGGACGTCGGCGAGCGTTCCCCGCAAGGCCGCGAGAGCCGCTCCGATCACGACACGGTCGTCGCCCAGAGACGAGAACTGCATCTCCGACATGCTCGGAACCAAGCGGCGGACGTCCTCGACGATCCGGTCGAGCATTTCCTGACCACCGAGCTCGATCCAGCCGGAGAGCAGCACGACCTCGGGATCGAGCAGCGCAATCGAGCAGGCGAGCGCGGCGGCGATCGTCCGCACCAGCTGGTCCCCGATGTCCTCGGAGAGGTGGAAGGCGCCACGCGAGCGCGCGAGCTGGTGAATCAGGCGAGCTGTCTGTTCCTCGTAGAGCGACGTGTCAACCCCGTCGCGGCGGGCATCCTCGGCTACCAACTCGAAGAGCTTGCCTTCGAGCGTGCCGACGCCGTGAAGGCCACCTCGTGCTCCGGAGACGTCGGTCACCATGTAGCCCAGCTCGCCCGCTGCTCCGCGTCCGCGGTATATCTTCCCGTCCAACAGCACAGCGCCGCCGACACCCTCGGCGAAGGTCACGAGGATCGCATCGCGGGCCTTTGTTGCCGCGCCACGATCGACCTCGGCGGCAAGCGCGAACGCCACGTCATTGTCGACGAAGACCGGGATGCGCAAGTGGTCCCTGAGAAGCTCACCGAACTCGACGTCTTCCCAGCCGAAAAGCGGCGCGATCTGCACGCGACCCGTTGCCGGGTTGACGACTCCCGGCACGCCGACCCCGACCCCGACAACACGGATCGGCACCGAGCGCGAAGTCGCCTCGCTGACGTAGTCGGTGAGAAGACTGGCAACCCGCTGGGTACTCGGGGCTTGGCCGGGAACAGCGAGCACCCGGCAATCGATCAACTCGCCGGAAAGCCGCATCAGACCGACTCGGAAACCTTCCGCCGAGGCAAGGTCACAGCCGAGAAAGAGCACGTCGTCTGCGAACCGCACCAAGCGCCCCGGCCGGCCGAGGTCCGAGGATGTCGTGCCCTCTTCGCAGACCAGACCTTCCTCGATGAGATCCGACACGATCGCCGATACCGAAGCCGGGCTGATCGAGGTGAAGCGGACCAGGTCGGCGCGCGATGCCGTCCCGTGTTCACGGATTGCGCTTATGACAATGCTGCGATTGAGGCCTCGCATGAGCTCCGGCGTGCCCCGTCTGCGTGGCATTCCTTTACTATACGAAATAACTCCGGACTTGCAATAGCCCCACGCGAGATCCCGCCGGAGCCGGCCTGTTCAAGGTCGCGATATCATCCCGACCAGGTTCGATGACGCGAGGGAGGCCATGGCCAATCTGGACCGGTCCGGGATCACCACGGCCATCAGACTCCTCGCGAAAGCAGAGAGCACCGATTCTGACGACGAGGCGATTGCTCTGGCCCTACGGTCCTATTCCCTCCTGGCTCAGGCCATAAACACTTACGATCTCGCCGGCGGAGGTGTGCCGCAGGGTGCTCGGCGACGCGAGCGTCGTCTGCTCTCGGACAGGAGGACGGCAGTGCCCACCTCCCGCGATGCGGGCGCGCAGGCTCCTGATGTCTCCGAGACCGCAGCGGCCCGCTACACCCGTCTCGGCAAGGCCGGCGCCTCGCCCGAAGGTGCGGTTGACCTTTCTTTGTGAGCGAACTCCTCCGGTACCAACCAGGGCTTTGATCGGCAGTTGAGCGATGGGCGCCGACGAGCTTGCCCCGGTGATCGAACGAGAACTGGCCCTGATGTCCCCGGTTGTCAGGCGGTCGGCCACGCTGGTTGATGAGTTGCTCGACCCGGAGTTCCGCGAGATCGGCGTGTCTGGGCGGTTCTGGACGCGAGCGGAGACGATACAGGCCTTGGCCGCTGAACCAAACGACGCGTCCTGCGCCGCCGAGGTCACGGACATGGAAGGAACAGTCCTAGAGCCAAACCTCGTCCTTCTGACTTACGTTTCAAGTCGAGGTGGGCGTCGGGCGCGCCGCAGTTCCCTGTGGAGATGCTCCGACGGCAACTGGCGGCTGCTTCTCCATCAGGGCACTCCGATCTAGAGGCGTCGGCCCCTGCGCGGCCCGGCGCTTGCGATTCTCGGTCCAACCGTCAACCGTCACTGCGGGCAGCCGGCAGCGCCGCGGATCAGGTGGAGACGACGGACTCCGCCGCTGCAATCAACTCGGAGCTTGACCTCGTCGGCTCACCGATCACGATCTCGCGCAACACGTGGTGGCGGGACGCACGCACGAGCACGGCTGCCGCCAGTGCTGCCGCTGCAAGCAGGGCGGCACTGACCGTGAACGCCGTGGTGTAGCCGTGGACCGCGGCCACCTGGAAAGCCGCCCTCCCGGCGCGGACATGAGCGCTGAGATAGCTGGCCGCCGCGGCGGAGGCCACCGTGTTCAAGAGCGCCGTGCCGAGCGACCCCCCGACCTGTTGAGTCGTGTTGACAAGTGCGCTTGCCACCCCGGCGTCGGTGGGATCGACCCCCACCAAGGCCGTGGAGGACATCGGGACGAAGGTCATGCCCATGCCGAGGCTGACGAGCAGTTGGGGCGGCAAGACGTGAGCCAGGTAGGTGCTGTGCACGCTCAGGCCGGTGAACCACAACAGCCCGCCGGCTGCGAACAGCAGCCCGACCACCATCAAAGCCCGTGGCCCGATGCGGGGAAGCAGGCGGGTGGCCACGCCCGCGCCGACGATGATCCCTCCCGAGAAGGGAAGGAAGGCGAACCCGGTCTTTAAGACCGAATACCCGAGGCTCTCCTGGAGGAAGTAGGTGAGGAACAGGAAGGTCCCCAACAGGGCACTGCCCACCAGCAGGGAGGCCAGATAGGACCCGCCCCTGTTGCGATCGAGGACGACGCGCATAGGCAACAGAGGCTGCGCCGAACGCAGTTCGATGACGATGAAGGCGCAAAGGGCGGTGGCGGCCCCGGCCAACAGCCCGAGAGTGAGAGGCGCCGTCCATCCGTCGGTGCCGGCCATCGTGAACCCGTAGACGAGCAGGAAGAACCCTCCGGTCACCGTCACAGCCCCAGGGATGTCGTAGCCGGCGCGCTCGTGCACCCGACTCTCTTTGATGAAGCGCATTGCACCCACCACAGCCAAGACGGCAATGGGTGCGTTGATGAGCAGGGTCCAGCGCCACGACGCCCACTGGGTCAAGGTGCCGCCCAGGACGAGGCCTATGGCCGCACCGCCGCCCGCGATGGCGCCGTAGATGCCGAAGGCACGAGCCCGCTCCTGAACCGCGGTGAAGGTCGTGGTGAGAAGCGACAAGGACGCAGGTGCCATGACGGCGGCGAAGGCACCCTGCAGGGCCCTGGCGCCGAAGAGCATGGCCGAGTCCTGGGCCAGGCCGCCGAGGGCGGAGGCCGCGCCGAACCCGATGAGGCCGACGATGAACATGCGCCGGCGGCCGAGGTAGTCGGCGATACGCCCACCGAGGAGAAGCAGGCTGCCAAAGGCGAGCGTGTAGGCACTCAGCACCCACTGGCGGTCGGCAGTCGAGATGTGCAGGGCTCGCTGAGCCGAGGGCAGGGCGACGATCACGACGGAGGCGTCGAGCACGATCATCAGCTGGGCCACGGCGATCACGGCGAGCGACCACCACCGTCTCGGATCGGGCTCCGAGCTCGTTAGGGTGGTGGCTGTCACGGCGTCGACCGCGGTCGGGTCGTTGGTCATCGGGTCCCCCTCTTCCGGTGGCTTAGGCCTGCCTGGTTCCGATATATTCGGAGCGATGGCTCCGTTTCAACCCCCATTATACGGAACGACCGTTCCGTTTGTCAACAGCGCGGCGGCCCGGGTTTGGTGACGACCGATCCCGACAAGATCCGGCCCACGCGGGTGGACGCCGTGCGCAACCGCGAGCGCATCCTCGAGGCAGCCGAGGCGGTGTTCTCCGTGGAGGGTGTGTCCGCGCCCATTGACATGGTGGCTGAACGGGCCGAGGTCGGGGTGGGAACGGTTTACCGCCACTTCCCCACAAAAGAGGACCTCTTCGAGGCCATCGTCATGACACGCCTGGAGGGCTTGCTCGCGCTGGCACAGTCCGAGGCGTCTGCGGAGTCGCCCGGGGCAGCGCTGTTCTCCTATCTCCAGGAGTTCTCCCGCCAGGCCTCGGCCAAGCACGACCTGTTCGACGCCATGGGCGCGGCCGGGATCGACTTCAAGACACGCTGTGCCGAGAAGCTCGACGAGATGAAACAGCGCCTGGGGCTGCTCCTCACGAGGGCCCAGGACTCGGGCGTCGTCCGGCACGACACCTCGGTCGACGAGCTCATCGGCCTCGTAATAGGGACCTGCCAAGCAGCGGTGCAGGCCGGACTCGACGAAAACGCCCGCCGGCGCATGGTGGGAATCGTCTGTGACGGCATCCGCGTGCCCAACACGACCGAATAGTGACTGTCGCTTGCGGCGTCATAGGCCGCAGCGCGACTCGGCGCCAAGCAAGAGCCGAGTGCCCTGACGGCCGCCTGCGTCCTCGGCCGGCCTTGCAGTTCATGACGAATTCACGCCGATTTAACCCGTCGTGACCAGGATTCCGAGTGGAACTGCCGTCCCCGCCCGATAGAACGGCCGGGTGACCGATACGTCAGTAAGCGTCCACCCCCAGAGACGATCCCGACCTTGTTCGGCCGCTCCGATGCGGATCGCGCTCGTGGCCCACGACAACAAGAAGTCGGATCTCGTCCAGTGGGCGCGCGTCAACAGGGCCACCCTGTCTCATCACGAGCTCCTGGCCACCAACAGCACCGGCGAGTTGCTCGAGGCTGAACTGGGGACTGCGGTGCATCGCTTGCACTCCGGCCCACTCGGCGGGGATCTCCAGCTCGGCGCGAAGATCACCGAAGGCGGTATAGACCTGTTGTTCTTCTTCTGGGATCCACTGGAACCGCAACCGCATGACCCCGATGTCAAGGCGCTCCTGCGCATAGCGGTGGTCTGGAACATCCCAGTTGCGTGCAACCGTGCCACGGCGGACTTTCTCATCACGTCGCCGTTGTTCGACGGCGAATACCACCGGACCGTGCCGGAGTACTCGACGGCGGGAAGGCAGGCGCAGACCCCGGTGACCGGTCCGGCGCACCGCCAGGCCGATCCCGGTCAGATGCCGAGCTGATCTGCAGGCGAGACCGCGATCGGACGCTCAGCCGGCGCAGTTCCTGCAGCGCCCGGCCATGGCGAAATGGTGAGGATCGACGGAGAACCCGTAACGGGCTTTGACGAGAACTGCGAAGGCGGCGAACAGCTCGTTCGGTGACTCGGTCACGGCGCCGCATGCCTCGCAGACCAGGTGGGAGTGGGCAACCGGGGACACGTCGTAGACAGCGGGGCCGTGGCCCAGATGCGAGTGGCTGACAACGCCGAGCTCTTCGAGCTCATCGAGGAACCGGTAGATCGTTGACAGGTGGACGTCGAGCCCGAGAGCGCGGACCTGTCAGCCGACTTCCTCGGCAAGCTCCGGTGCGCTGCAATGGCCCGAACGTTCGAACAGGGTCCTCAGCACAAGCCGGCGTACCGTCGTGACACGTCCCCCACGCCGCCGGAGCTCGGCCAGCACGACAGCGACGGGGTCGGCTCCCACCGCTGCCTGGATCGTCATCTCGCGAGCATAGATAGTCCCCGTCCATATTGCAGATCCGTCCCGTTTCAGTCCAGCTCGCTATTGCGTTCAGCTCGCAGTTGGGCAAGACTCGGTGGCGAGGTCGATCGACTGCATCACGAGCCTTGTCGGGGAGGGGCGCATGGCAACCACAGTCGTCGGCAGGCCCTGCAGACGCTTGAGAACCATCTGGGACGCACTGACCCCGAAAGAGTGGGGCAAGGTCGGCGCGATGACGGGCATCGTGATCTTCCTCAACGTGCTCGGCTGGGCGATGCTGGCGGCCGCTACGGGTCACCACTACCACCTGAGCAAGACGGACGTGTTCGGGCTCGGGACCGGTGTGCTCGCCTACACGCTCGGGATGCGCCACGCGTTCGACGCGGACCATATCTCGGCCATCGACAACACGACCCGCAAGCTCATGGCCGAAGGCAAGCGCCCGCTCAGCGTCGGGTTCTTCTTCTCACTCGGTCACTCGACGATCGTGTTCCTCCTGGCCGTGCTGCTCAACTTCGGCATCCGCGACCTCGACAACCAGGTGAAAGCAGGCTCATCGGGGCTTCACCAGTGGACCAGCGTCATCGGTACGTCGGTGTCGGGGTTCTTCCTCTATCTCATTGCCGGGCTCAACATCGTGATTCTCGTTTCGATCCTCAAGGTCTTCCGTAACCTGCGCCGGGGCGAGTTCGACGACGAGGAGCTCGATGAGCAACTGAACAAGCGTGGTCTCATGAACCGGCTGCTCGGCGGGTTCGCCCGCAAGATCGACACGCCGTGGAAGATGTACCCGGTTGGAGTCCTGTTCGGGCTCGGTTTCGACACCGCCACCGAAGTGGCACTGCTCGTGCTGTCGGGGACAGCTGTCGCGAGCGGGCTGCCCTTCTACGCGATCTTGTCGCTGCCTGTTCTGTTTGCCGCCGGCATGTGCCTGTTCGACACCCTGGACGGCTGTTTCATGAACTTCGCCTACGGCTGGGCGTTCTCCAGACCCATCCGGAAGGTGTACTACAACATCGTCATCACTGGGCTCTCGGTTGCGGTGGCGTTCGTCATCGGAACCATCGAGCTCGTCGGGCTCCTCTCGACCGAGTTCAACCTGCACGGCGCGTTCTGGGATACGATGGCGAACTTCAACATCAACCGCGCCGGGTTCATCATCGTGGGAATGTTCGTGCTCACCTGGGCGGTGGCACTCGCGGTGTGGCGTTTCGGCCACATCGAGACGCGCTGGGACAGGTCCGCAACCCTCACAAGGGCCGAGAGCGCCGCGACGGCGCGATTGGAACGTGCCATCGAAGGCGTGGACCCCTTTGAACCGGCGTGGGCAGAGGCCGAATAGGTACCGAGTGCCAACCGGCCTCCTGGAAGCTTTCCTATCGCAAGTCGACGGCGTCGACGCCGAGCCGCGGCGTCTTCGGGGCGTCGTAGAACTGGACCCGGACGTCTGAGTGGGGCCGGGTCGCCGTCACGCAGACCGAGACGTGGGTCCACCGGTTCTGGTCCCCGAGTGGCCCGAAGCTCACAGATGAGGACTGGCCCGGTGACCCGCCGTACAGCCAGATGGCCATCCGGCCGCGTGCTCCGGAGTGGGTGGCCGCCGTGACGACCTCGGCGTCGGCACAGAGACTCTCACCGGCGCGCGTCGGGAGGGAGATGTCCTGGTAGATGCCACCTCCGTCGGTTGAGGTGGTGACTGCCCCGAAGCCATTGCCCTCGTACGGGGTGGTGGCCGACATGTCGGCAACCTCGATTTCGAACCGCGTGTCGCCGGTTGCTCGCCAGTCGTTGCCCTCGTGGCGGTTGAAGCCGCCGTTCTCCACGAAGGACTGGTGGACGTCGACGGCGTCGACGCCGAGCCGTGGCATCTTTGCGAAGTCGAAGAACTGGATCCTGATCACCGAATGCGGTCGTGTCGCGGTCACACAGGTCGCAACATGGGTCCACTGGTTCTTGCCCGGGAGCGGCCCGAGGCTGACCGATGAGGACTCCCTCGCGGACTCGCCCAATAGCCACAGGGTCATTTGGCCGCGCGCACCGGGGTAGGCGGCCGCCGTCACGACCTCGGCATCGGCACAGAGACTCTCACCAGCCGTGGTAGCAAGCGGGACGTCCTGATATATGCCCCCGCCGCCCGCTGAAGTGCTGACGTATCCGAAGCCCCTGCCCTCGTACGGCCTGGTAGCCAGCTTGTCGGCCAGTTCGATCCCGAGCTGCGAGTGGCCGGCTGTCCTCCAGCCACCACCAGGCTCGTCGAACCCGCCGTTTTCGACCAGCGACTCGTGAACGTCCACGCTGTCGATGGAAAGCCTCGGCGTTGTCGGGGCGTCGGAGAACTGGATCCGAAGGTCCGAGTGCGCTCGAGTCGCCGAAACGCAGGTCGAGACACGGGTCCACTGGTTCTTGCCCGGGAGAGGTCCGAAAGCCACCGAGGACTCCTCGCCCTGCGATTCGCCCAGCAGCTTCAGAGTCATGGCCCCCCGGGCTCCCGATCGGGCACCCGCGGTCACCACCTCGGCGTCGGCACAGAAACTCTCCCCGTCTTTGACTGGAAAGGAGATGTCCTGGTAGGCGCCCCCGCTGAGAGCCGCTGTGTCAGCGAGCCCGAAACCACTACCCCCGTGCTGCCCGACGACCAGCTTGCCGGCCGATTCGATCCCGCGCCGCGAGTGGCTCGTCTGCCAACCGCGGCCACCGTGGTCGGCGAAACCACCCTCCTCGACGAGATCGCCGGCGGCCGAGTCGGGGGAGACGACCGAAGGCGGCGCTTGCAGCCACCCGGTCACTGGCATGCCGTAATCCGGCTGGACAATGTTGTCGACGACGCTGAGCGTGTTGGTGCCGTTGCCGCCGTCCATGTTCTGTTCGAGAATCCCGATCGTCCCGTCGCCGTTGGACACGTCCGTGGATGTGACGACTGCTGTGTGGCCCTCCGCCCAGGTCGACTCCATACTCAAGACGTCACCCGGTATCGGCGCGCTCTCACCGTCGTTGGCGATCTTCTGCATGTCACCGCCGTCGCTACGTGAATAGTTCCAGACGACGTCCGCGCCGTTGGCGGGGTAGGGGCGCACCCCGTACTCGAGATACAGCCACCGCATGGACAGTTCGACGCATTCCCACTCGTACTCTCCCCATGCGTGTGGGAAGAAGGCGACAGTCCTGTCCCAACCGCCCCGGTTCGGACCCGGTCCGCACACCGCGAGCCCGTCCCAGCTCGAGAGAGGAAGCGACCCCGGATAGTCGTTCGCATCGCAGTTTCCGCTCCACCAGGGCGGGAACCGGGCCGGCGGCGGGTCAGCCGTGCTGTCAGAAACCACTATCAGGTGCGGAGTCAGCGGGGAGGCGGGTCCGGGGCTGATCAATTCGCTGCTCGGCACGGTGGTCGGCGTCGAGATGTTGCCCGCCAGGACTGTCGTGCCGGCCGCGAACGCCGCCACGGCGGTGCGGTTGGAGCTGAGCGGCCCTGCCGCCTGGATGATCCAGAGTCGGTTGCCGGCGTCGGTCAACCACGAAACGACCTCAGTCGGCTGACGGCGCGGGCCGAGGTCGACCTCGACCATCCGAGCCGAGCCCTTGATGCGGTGGCCGAATATCAGGGCCGAAGGGTGCACCGACCGGATCAGGGTCCCGGTGCCGGTGGCGCGGTACTCGCGTAAGTGCTGAGGCTCGACGATCCCGGTCTCCGGCGCCGGGGCAGCCGAACCGAACGGGTACGCGTAGATCGTGAATCCCCGGTACGGCACCTGTGTCACGGCGGCGGCTGCTTGGACCGCATCGCCTGGGTCTGAAGCGACAAACCTTGTGCGGGGAAGCGCCGGGGAGCGGACAACCAGCTCAACCGCGTCGACAACCGTCCGGGCCGAGTACACGCTGGTCGAGGCGCGGATGGAACCGACCCCGAACGGCGTCGCGAGCGCGCTCACCAGAACCATCCCCGTGGCGAGCGACTCCATTTTCCAGGTTCTTCTCTCGTAGCGCACGGAAGTCTCCCGATTGTGTCGGCCCGACCCCGGGTTGGCTTCCGGACAGTATTGCGCGTGAGCAACCCGGCTCGCCAAGTGAGAATCGCCACCTAGCCGCCAGAGCGCGGCGGAACTCATCTCCTGTCGTCCGCGGCACCTCTGAGTGGTGGCGGCGCCACTGGTTCTTGCTCGCAAGGGCGTTGCCCGTAGGCTTCCAGCGTGGCCAACGAGCAGGACGTCCCTACCGAAACAGCTAAGGATCCGGGCCCGACAACGAGGCTCTATCGCCAGATTCGCTTCGAGCCGCCGGCCGGGGCGACCGAATTGCTGCTCGTGCGCCACGGCGAGTCGGAGGCCGCCGATCCCGATCGGCCCTTCCCACTCGTTGACGGTCGGGGCGATCCGGAGCTGTCTCCACTCGGCCGGGAACAGGCTGTGCTCATCGCTGATCGGCTGGCTGCCACTCGCGTCGACGCCATCTACGTCACAAACCTGCGCCGGACGGCCGAAACGGCGGCACCGCTTGCGCAACGGCTGGGGCTCGTCCCCGAAGTCGCACCAGAGCTGGCCGAAGTTCGCCTCGGCGAGTGGGACAGCGGCGTTTACCGCCAGCGCGTCACCGAGGGCCATCCCCTCGCCCTGCGGATGGTCGAGGAGGAGCGTTGGGACGTGATTCCGGGCGCCGAGTCCAACGCGGCCATCGCGGCGCGCGTGCGGCCCGCGATCGGGCGCATTGCAGAGCGCCACGCCGGTGGCCGCGTCGCGTGCTTTGCCCACGGCGGGACGATCGGGGCCGTCCTCGCGCTCGCGACCGGCGCACGGCCCTTCGCCTTCATCGGCTCCGGCAACGGCGCCATCTCGAGCATCGTTGTGGCCGGCCCGCGCTGGTGGCTGCGCGGCTTCAACGACCGATCACATCTGGAGCGACACAGCCCTCACGTACGCTCCGTTTGATGACCTGGGACGAGGGTCCGTTACTCGGGTTCGACCTGGAGACCACCGGCGTCAATCCGTGCTCGGACCTCCCGGTCCAAGTCGCCCTGATCCGTTGGGAGCCTTGCGGATGCGGCTACCGCAACGTGTTCATCGTCGACCCGGGTTGCGAGGTCCCTCCAGGTGCGCAGGCCATCCACGGGATCTCGACGGAAAAAGCACGGCACGAAGGCTGCCCGCTCGGCGAGGCGGCGGCGATCGTGCACGCGGCGCTGCGCAGGGCCCAGGAGGATCACGTGCCGGTTGTGGTCATGAACGCGAGCTTCGACATCACGATTGCGGCGATGTTGTTCCGGGGCTTCGGGCTGGAGCCGATCGAATGGCGGGCACTGGTCGACCCCCTCGTCATCGACCGCAAGGTCGACTGTTTTCGAGCCGGGAAGCGACGGCTGGACGCCCTGTGCGAGACCTACGGCGTCGCACTTGGCAGTCCCCATGACGCGGGTAGCGATGCTACCGCGACCCTTGCCCTCGCCCGGACGATCGCCTGCAGGTATCCCGAGATCGCAAGCTATGAGATCGGTGAGCTGACCAGGGTTCAAGCTGACTGGCACCGGACCTGGGCGCTCGAGTACGACCTTTGGCGGCGGGAGAACGGTGAACCCGGCCTTTCTCCAGGGGACTTCTGTTGGCCTTTGCGCGAAGTCCTCGACCTGCACGCTACGCCCGGCCGCTGAGCGGGGCCCTCGCCAACGAGCCTCCGAATCGGTCCGCCGGGACTCGAGGCTTGAACTCGGGCAGGCGGCCTCAGCAGGGCGTGGGGTCCCAGGGCGCCGGCGCGTCGTTGTAGATGGGCGTCTCGCCGGCTGGGGTCAGTGCGATGGTCGTGACGGTTGTCTGGTTGGATGCCGTCGTGGCCGTCGTGGTCGTCGTCGAGGTCGCGCTGGCCAGGATCGCCGTCCAGATCAGGCCCGCGGCGGTACCCGCCGACGTCGCGCTCGCCGTGGTCGCGGTGCTGGAGGTCGTCGGGTTCGTTTTCGCAGTGGTCCCGAAGGCGAGGAAGTTCTTGATCACGACATCGTCAGCGGCGGCGGCCGGCAGCAGCACGTCGGCTCCGCCCGAGGTGATGTACGGGCCGACGGTCGGGAAGGTCACTGCCCTGAGCGACCCGGGCGGAAAGTCGTGGAACTCCCTCGCCAGGTTGAACATGGTGCCTTCCGACAGCGTCTGGTCGACCGTGAGGTTGTGCACCGCCGCGCTTATGAAGCCGGTCACCGCGATGGGGTTGGTGATCTCGGCGTTCAGCTGGTGGATCACCGCCCGAAAGAAGGCCTGCTGGTTGCGGATCCTGGTGAAGTCGCTGCCGTAGTCGTTGTACCAGACTCCCTTGACCTCGTACTGGAGGTTCCGGCTGCGCACCAGGGCAAGGGCCTGATTGCCGTTGACGACCTGGCATCCGGTCTTCAAGATGCGCAAGCCCGTCGGGTTCGTTGCCACGCCGTTCACGTACTCCCGGTCCCTCAAAGGATCCGTGAAATGCAGGTGGATGCCACCGATGGCGTTGACCATGTTCTGCAGACCGGGGAAGTTCACCTCGACGAAGTAGTTGATCGGGATGTGGAAGTCCTGCAGGATCGTCTGCACCAGCAGCGACGGCCCGCTGTTGAAGGCGGCGTTGATCCTGTTCTGGCCTGATATGTACTCGACGTTGCCTGGGATCGTGACCCACATGTCGCGGGGTATCGACAACATCTCGATCTTGCGCTCGGCCGGCACGACGCGGACGAGGATGATGACGTCGCTTCGCTGGCCGCCTGTGTCCGCCCCGCACCCGAAGGACTTGCACTCGGCGGAGTTGTTGACAAAGGCGCGCGAGTCGGAGCCGGCCACGAGGACCGTGAAGGGCGCCCCGGGCTTGGACACCTTCGTAAGATTCGGTACGTCCACCTTCTTAATGTGGTGGAACTCGAAGTCGAGGTACAGGAAACTGCCGAGCCCGACGACGATGATGAGCAGCACGACCACTCCGGCCGCGATCACGGCGCGCTTGGTCCACCGCCTGCGCTTGGAGGGGCGGGCTCTGTGACCGCGCCCGTTGCGCGCCGGCGACCGCTTGGCGGCGGTCCTTCCTCCACCGGCTCCACTGGGGGCAAGGCTGGCACCGGCGCCCGCTGGTTCGCCTCCAACCGGTTCTTTGTCCGTGGGTCCGGGCTTCTCGCCCCAGGACAGGAACGGATCAGTATCGGGCAGTTCGCCGTCGAAGGGCGCGTCAGGCACGGCACTGGAGGTTACAGCCTCTCCGGTGGAAGCTTCATTCACCCGCACCGGTGACGAGCTGAGCCGTATCAGACTCTTGCCAAGTCCCCGAATTTCGCGTAGTTCGCGATGAATGCCAGGTGAGCAGAGCCGGTCGGGCCGTTCCGGTGCTTGGCGACGAGCACCTCGGCCGTCCCGCGGTCAGCCGAGTCCGGGTTGTAGACCTCGTCCCGGTAGATGAACATCACGACGTCGGCATCCTGCTCGATGGCACCGCTCTCCCGGAGGTCCGCGAGCATCGGCCGCTTGTCGGCACGCGCTTCGAGCCCTCGGGACAACTGGCTCAGCGCCACGACCGGCAGCTGTAGCTCCCGCGCAAGGATCTTGAGCCCGCGGGAGATCTCGGAGATCTCGACCTGGCGGTTCTCGGCCGAGGTCCGGCCCGTCATGAGCTGGAGGTAATCGATGACGACGAGACCGATGCCATCCGATGATCGCATCCGGCGGGCCTTGGCCCGGATGTCCATGATGGTCACGTTCGGATTGTCGTCTATGAACAGCGGTGCCATATCGATGCGGCCGATCGCACTCGAGATGCGAGGCCAGTCACTGTCGAGCAGCCTGCCGTTGCGAAGCTTGGTGACGTCGAGGCGGGCCTCTGCCGCCAGCACGCGCTGGGCTATCTCCAGGTGGCTCATCTCGAGCGAGAAGAACAGCACTGGCACGCCGTGGTTCGAGGCGGCGTGTGTCGCCAGTCCGAGCGCGAAGGCCGTCTTGCCCATCGAGGGCCTGGCACCGACAACGACCAGGTTCGAGGGCTGCAGGCCCGAAAGAAGATAATCGAGCTCGCTGTAGCCGGTAGGCACGCCGGTGATCGTCTCGCCCCTGTCGTAGAGGTGGTCGAGTCGTTCGAGGCTCTCGGTCAGGAGGTCTTTCAGTGAGCGCACCGAGTCCGACGTACGGCGCTGGGCGACATCGAACACAAGCGCCTCGGCCTGGTCGAGCGCTCCGGCCACGTCGGATGGAATCTCGTAACCGATCTCGGCGATCTCGTGCGCGACGCCGATCAACCGCCGGAGCAGCGCATGCTCTTGGACGATGCGCGCGTACCGGCCTGCGCTCGAGATGGCCGGCGTGTTGGCCTGCAACGCGATCAACGAGGCTGCTCCACCGGAGGCGTCGAGTACGCCGACTCGCCGAAGCTCCTCGGGGACCGACACATAGTCTGCAGGCTCACCCCTGGAGTACAGCGAGGTGATGGCCGAAAAGATGTGAGCGTGCGACGGCTTGTAGAAGTCCTCGGCGCTGACCTGCTCGACGACGACTGCGATCGCATCGCGCGAGAGAAGCATGGCGCCCAGCACGGATTCCTCAGCATCGAAGTTGTGCGGTGGTACCCGCGAACCGCCCGCCGTCACGACCGTGGCCGATGGACCAGACCCGCGCCGGCGCCGTGAAATGTCTGGCACGGGCTGCAGGACAGTCATCATGCTAAGGATGAGCGCGCGGCCCTGGGGGGCGCTAGGGCCGGATCCTGTGGATTACCCGCCGAATTCCAGGAAGATCCTGTGCACGGAACGTGGACAAGTACCACCGCACGCCTACGGGCGGTCGCGCGTTGGGCGATTGGCAGGTCGTGCTCGAGGGAATGGGCCCGGTACACCAGCACGGCCACAGCGTTACATGAGGCTGTATCACCGCCGCAGGGACGGGCACAGTCAGCTCGAGCTCACTACCTCCAACGTGAGACGGAACTCGACGTCCGGGTGGAGCCGAACTCCCACCTCGTGCGAGCCGAGGGTCTTGATGGCGTCGTCAATGACGAGCCGGCGCCGGTCGAGCTCGACGCCGGACTGACGGCTCACCGCATCGACAATGTCAGAGGCGGTGACGGAACCGAACAGCCTGCCCTCGCTGCCCGATCGCGCCTCGATACGAAACACGATCGGGACGAGCTTGCGGGCGATCGCTTCGGCGCCTTCACGGTTGCGCGCATCTTTCAGGTCGCGCGAGCGGCGCATAGCGGCGGCTTGGTCCTCGATGCCCGCGCTGGCGACGATCGCGCGGCCCTGCGGCACCAGGTAGTTCCTCGCGAAGCCGTCGGAGACGTCGGTGATGTCTCCACGCTTTCCCACCCCGGGTATGTCGCTACGCAGCACGACTTTCACGGCTCGCCCGCCTTGTCATCGATGGCAGCCATCGCCAATGGCTCGATCTCCGCGTCCTCAAAGTCGTCCTCGAGCACGGTGTCGGTGAGCCCTTCCAGGTCCGGCTGATCGGGAGACTCGGCCCGCGGCATCCCGCGCCCGCCCGGAGCTCCGCGGCCTGCACCACGTCCACCGGGCCGCTCGCTCGTCGTCCGCTGCGTGAAAGGAAGAAGCGCCAACTCACGGGCGGTCTTGATCGCCAGAGCGACCTCACGCTGGTGCTGAGCGCAGTTGCCCGACACCCGCCGGGCTCGGATCTTGCCGCGGTCTGACATGAACTTGCGCAGCAGGTTCACGTCCTTGTAGTCCACCCAGGTGGCGTGTTCCTTGCAGAAGATGCAGATCTTCTTCTTCGTCCGCCGACCGGTCTCTTTCGGAACGCGGCGGGTACCACGATCTCGATCATTGTTGCGCGCCATCTAGAAGGGCTCCTCGTCGTAGGCCGCGAAAGGTTCTCCGGCGGGTTGAGCAGCCGGACGGGGGGCGGCACCCCTACCGCCGCCGCCAGGACCGCTGTCTGAAGGTCCGCGCCTCTCGTTCTTTACCACCTGTGCGGTTGCCCAACGGAGGCTGGGGCCAAGCTCGTCGGCCACGATCTCTACCTTCGACCGCTTGTCACCCTCGGCCGTCTCCCAGCTGCGCTGTTCGAGCCGGCCGGTGACGATCACTCTTGCTCCGCGGGTCAGGGTCTCACTCACGTTCTCCGCCATCTCCCGCCAGCACACGACATCGAAGAAGGAGGTCGCTTCCTCCCACTCCTGTGTCTGGCGATTTTGCCAGCGGCGGTTCACCGCCAGGCCAAAGCTCGCTGTTGCTTGCCCATTCGGGGTGAATCGCAGCTCAGGGTCACGAGTGACATTGCCCACCAACGTGACGGAGTTCCCATTCGACATTTCATTCGCTCCAGTTCGCTCAGCTCGCCGCTTTGGCCCGAGCAGCCTTGCGAGCGGCGGTGTCCCGGCGCTTCGCTTCAGCTCGAAGGGCACGCCCGCTCTGCTTGTCCGGTTGCCGGAGCACCTTGTGGCGAAGCACGTTGTCGTCAAGAGTCAGCATCCGGTCGAGCTCAGCCACCAGGGCTGGATCGGCCGTGAACTCGATAAGGACGTAGTAACCCTCGCTGCGGTGCTTGAGCTCGTACGCGAAAGTCCGGCGACCCCAGCGCTCCGCGCGGCCGGGGTTGCCCCCGCGCTCGCGCACCAGCGATGTGACGCGGTCAAGACTGGCGTTGATGTCGCCGTCCTCTAGGCCGACATCGAAAATAACCATGACTTCGTAGGGCCGCACGGCGGCCTCACCTCCTCCGGACCCGGCGCGCTAGACGCTCGGGGCCCCGGTTCTGACGGGGCAGGGGTATAGGGGACGACATCATGGTAGCCGAGCCGGGCGGCGCTTGGCGCAGGTGGCCGTCCATGCCAAGAGCTTCGCAGCTAGGTGTGTTACCCAGGGGGCTCCGCCCTTGTCAAGACGGCAGACCGAGTGCCGCGCGCAACTCCGCCGATGCGTGGTACGACTCGGCCTCTGACGGATACCGTCCCTCCCGGACGTCGGCTGCCCAGTCCCGCACGGCCTCGGTAGCGGCGTTTCCCAGCTCCGCATAGCGGCGCACGAACCTGGGAACCTTCGGTCCCGCCAAGCCGAGCAGGTCGTGCAGGACGATGACTTGCCCGTCACAGGCCGGTCCCGCCCCGATGCCGATCGTCGGTATCTCGATCTCTTCGGTGATGCGCTCGGCCAGAGCGTCGGGCACGCCTTCGAGCACGATGGCAAAACACCCCGCGGCGACTAGCGCCTCCGCGTCCCGACGGAGCTCCGAGGCGGCCACCGTTTCCCGCCCTTGAACCTTGTAGCCCCCCATGGCATGAACCGACTGCGGAGTGAGCCCGAGGTGGCCCATAACAGGTATCTCGGCCTCGGTGATGGCCCGCACGGCCGTAACCCGCCGGCGCCCGCCCTCGAGCTTCACTGCGTGGGCACCGGCGCGCACGAGGACCGCCGCGTTGCGAACCGTGTCGCTCGCCTCGAGATGGTAGGTGAGCCAAGGCATGTCGCCTACGAGCAGCGCTCGTGGCTTCGCGCGCGCCACAGCTGCGAGGTGGTGTGCAAGGTCCTCGATGCCGACATGGAGAGTGTCCTCCCATCCGAGGACCACCTGGGCGAGGGTATCGCCGACGAGGATGACGTCGACATCGGCTTGGTCCACGGCGCGGGCGAAGGGCGCGTCGTAGGCCGTGATCATGACGATGGGTTGTGCCCCCCGGCTCCGCTTGCGGGCGCGGATGTCGGGCACCATCACCTGTTCTGTCATCTTCGGACCTCCTCCCGTCCGGCGCACCAGGGCTGCCGGCGGTCAACCAATGGTCAATCAGTGGTCGTTGCCTGCTGGGGCAAAAACGCTCAAGAGATGATTCCAAGCACATCCGGTACAAACTTCGACCACGTAGCAAGCTACGTCGGCACTTCGCTTTCCCGTCCTGCGCTCGACCTCGCGGAGGTCGGAGAGCGGCAGTCCCCCCGAGGGAAGTCCCGGGCCGAACGCGAACGTCACGTGCACGAGCTGCTCGTGCTCGCAGATCGGGCACTCGGTGTCGGTCTCGCGCCCGAGGTTCTTCGCGACACGCAGCAGCTCGGGCTGGGCGTCGCAGACGTCGAGCCGACCGAGGCGGCCCCGTCGGTACTCCTTCACTATCGACTCGCGGATCAGCCGGTATTCGATACGACCGGGACGCGGAAATCCCCCGACTCCCCAACTCGAGTGTGGACCGCTCCGGACGCTCGACATCCCGGCCAGGCTACCGTGCCCACCGCTCTGGCCTTGACCGTCCCTCGTCCGGGAGACCGACGTGGCGGTTTGCGCCACCTCCACGGGACACGGTCACCGACGGCGAGCGCCCCACCACCCCTACGACCAGCGGCGTTGCGCCGGACCCACGTACCGTCACAAGAGTGTGAGCCGACATATCGTGTCGATATGTCGAGGTGATACAGTGGCCTCGTGCTCGAGTTGGCGATCCTGGGGTTGTTGAAGGAACACCCCATGCACGGCTACGACCTGCGCAAGAGAATGCGCGAGGATTTCGGCCTTCTCTCGAGCCTTTCCTTCGGTTCGCTCTACCCGGCTCTGGCGCGACTCGAGGCTTCGGGCGCGGTCCGCGAAGTCGCTTCAGAGCACCGCAACGCGGGCCCGCCGCCCACCGCCAAGTTCACTTCTGCCGGCTCCATCGCCGGTGAGCGGGCGGCATTCAGGGCTCGCCTCGCTTCTCGCCGCGCGGCTTCGCCCCGATCTGGAGCCGGCACACGGGGCCGGCGCGTGTACGAGATCACAGCCCGGGGTGACGAACTGTTCCACCACCTGCTCGAAACCGAGGAACCCAAGTCGGAAGGCGGGCGTGGCTTCGCGCTGCGCTGGGCCTTCGCTGGGTACTTGAGCCCCGAGGGCAGGCTGGCTCTCCTACAGCGCAGGCGCGCCCAATTGCTGGCCACTCGGGAAGGGTCGCGGCGGGCGGTCGAATCGCCCTGGCGGACGCTCGACCGCTACCAGCGTTCCCTCGTCGACCACGACAAGGAAGCCACCGAGCACGATCTGAATTGGATCGAGCGTCTCATCGCCACCGAACAGGCAGCCCAGGTCTCCTCACCGGCGCCCCACTTGGCGTCCGGATCCACCCAAGCCGTTGATGAAAACCCGTCTGCGATCTCGAACGCGTCAGTTGCCCACGCGCGTCCGGCGTTCAAGAGAGCGGTCACTGAAAGGAGCAACACATGAATCGCAGCGCCCGCAAGATCAAGGTCGCCATCGCAGGAGTCGGCAACTGCGCCTGTTCGCTGGTGCAAGGCATCGAGTACTACCGCGACGCGGATCCGGAGGATCACGTGCCGGGTCTCATGCACGTATCGCTCGGTGGCTACCACGTCGGTGATACAGAGTTCGTGGCAGCCTTCGACGTGGACGCGGCAAAGGTCGGCCTCGACCTTTCGAAGGCTGTTTTCGCCTCCAACAACTGCACGCTCCGGTTCTCCGACGTCCCTGCCCTCGGGGTGACCGTCGAGCGCGGGCCGACATTCGACGGTCTCGGCCTGTACTACCGCAAGGTCGTGGAGGAGTCGCCGGCCAAGCCTGTGGACGTCGCCGAGGTGCTGCGCAAGACCGGGGCTGAGGTGCTCGTCGCCTACCTGCCGGTCGGCTCAGAAGAAGCTCAGAAGCACTACGCCACAGCTGCCCTCGAGGCCGGTGTCGCGTTCGTCAACGCCATCCCGGTCTTCATCGCGAGCGATCCCGAATGGGCGGACCGTTTCACCGCCGCGGGCATCCCGATCATCGGTGACGACATCAAGAGCCAGGTCGGCTCAACGATCGTCCACCGGGTGCTGACCCGCCTTTTCGAGGACCGGGGCATGATCCTCGATCGCACCTATCAGCTGAACGTGGCCGGCAACATGGACTTTATGAACATGTTGGAGCGCGAACGGCTCGTGTCGAAGAAGATCTCGAAGACCCGCGCCGTCACCAGCCAGATCGACCGCGCAATCGCGCCGGACAACGTGCACATCGGGCCTTCGGACCATGTGCCTTGGCTCGAGGACCGCAAGTGGGCATATATCCGCATGGAGGGCCGCAACTTCGGTGACGCGCCTCTCAACTTGGAGGTCAAGCTCGAGGTCCACGACTCCCCGAACTCCGCAGGCGTCATCATCGACGCCCTGCGGTGTGCCAGGATCGGTCTCGACCGGGGCCTGGGCGGTCCGCTGATCGGCCCGTCGTCCTACTTCATGAAGTCGCCGCCGGTGCAGTTCCACGACGACGAGGCCTACCGGATGGTCGAGGAATTCGCTGCCAACGCCTGACGAAGCCCCATCCAGGATGGCAACCGACACCTCTGCGATTCTCGATTACGCGTCCGTTGCTGGGTCAGCCCCGCCGCCTTCATTGTTCGCGCGGCGGGGCGACCCGGCTCTTGCTCGGGCCTTCTCGGAAGTACTGAAGATTCCGCGGCCCATAGATCAAGTTGAAGGTGTCGAACTTCTCGCAAAGCTGTTGTGGGACGACGTGCTGCGCGGCATCAGCTCCGATCCGGAGCTGATCCGCCTGGCAATCGACTTTTTCCACGAAATGGGCTTCCTTTGCAAGTACAAGTCCTACGGCGTGAAAGTGGCGTCGCCCTTCGGGTACTCGCTCTTCGTCCTCGAGGACGGCAAGGGCTTCAGCTTTCAGCTGCACGCGGCTCGCAAGCTCGAGGCGTTTCACATCCTGGAGACTGCGAAGTCGAGCTTCGTGTATCTCTCGTCAGAGGCCGAATGGTACGAGTCCGGCGCGCGCGAAGCTCGGGACTGGGCTGAAACGGGAGGCCTGCGGCCTGAGTCTGTTTGTGCCTATCGACCCGCCGCCGGTGACGTGATCGAGGTCGGTCAAACGCAACTCGTCCACACGGTGATCGGCTGTGTTCTCGAGGAGTTCGCGACGTGTTCGACCGACACTGTCGTCCGGCTCTTCGATCAGAACGCCGGTCAAGCCGTCTTGCTGCCAGTGGCACATCTCGACATAGCGAGCATCTTGCGGCGAACGGCGTGGTTGCCGAGGAGAAAGCTGAGCCGGGCCGAGGGCGGTTGGTCAGCTGTTGCCTTCCAACCTGACTCGCCTTTGATAGACGTCCGAGGCGAGCTGACCGCGAGACGCGTCCTGTTGCCGGGTTCCCGAGACGATCTCAGCTACGCGCCGCTCGCCGACCGGCTCGTTGTGATCGTGCCATTGAACAAGTCAGTGGCGGTCGACGCCGTCGGAACGAGCTGGAACGTCGCTCTGGGCGAGACCTTGGCCATACCCCAGAACGTTTCTTTCGGCATCCACAGCGCCGATGCGGGCGGCCTGTTGGCCCTTCACGTGGTGAGCAGCGAGCTCGCTCTCAAGGACTGGAGATAAGGGCCCGAGTGGGGCCGACGGTACCCGAGACTCGCCGGCCGCAGCAGAAACGGACCAGTCGCTCCCTTTTCGGCGGCGGCGATGGTCCTCGGTCTAAATGCCCAGGCGAGCGCGCCTCATCAGCTCGCCCTTGGTGCGGAGCGTGACCGGTTGGTAGCCAGCCAACGGCAGCACGTGCTCGTGTATGGCGTCGAGCACCCAGGACGGCTGAGGAAAGAACATCGAGTCGAGTTCCGCCGCGGGAGTGATCCAGTTCCGTGCCCCCACGACGGCCGGCGGCGCGTCGAGGTCGTCGAAGCACATCTGGGTGAGGTCCGCGGCGACAGACTGTATGACGCTGCCGCGCTCGACCTCCTCGGACACGAGCACGACCTTGGCGGTCTTGCGCACGGACTCGGCCAGCGGCGCATAATCGATCGGGACCGCGGCACGCAGGTCGATCACCTCGGCCGACACGCCGAAGCTCGCCGAGAGCTGGTCCGCCGCCTTGATTGCTGTGTACAGTGCCGGCCCGAGTGTCACGATCGTCAGGTCGCTGCCGGGACGCTTCACCGAGGGTTCACCGAGCTCGATCTCGTAGTAGCCCTCGGGCACCCCCCCGGGTTGGAACTCCTCGCCCAGATCGTAAAGCTTCTGGCTCTCGAGGAATACCACCGGATCGGTGCCGACGAGCGCAGAGTTCATCATCCCCTTGGCGTCATAGGGCGTCACGGGGTACACGACCTTCAGCCCCGGGATGTGGTGCAGCAGAGCCGTCCAGTCCTGTGAGTGCTGCGCCCCGTACTTGTCACCAACCGAGATGCGGAGTACGACGGGCATGCGGAGGACCCCCGCCGACATGGCCTGCCACTTCGACAACTGGTTGAAGATCTCGTCACCTGCGCGGCCGATGAAGTCCGCGTACATGAGCTCGGCGACGACACGGCCTCCCTCCATGGCGTAGCCGACCGCCGCCCCGACGATCGCGGCCTCCGAGATGGGCGAATTGAACAGGCGGTGATAGGGCAGGGCCTCGGTGAGGCCCCGGTAAACGCCGAAGGCGCCTCCCCAGTCACGGTTCTCCTCGCCGAAGGCGACCATCGTGGGGTCGATGGCAAAGCGGTGCAGCAACGCCTCAAAGATGGCGTCGCGGACGTTGTAGAGCTTCAGCTTGGGCACCGGCTCGCCGTCCACCACGGCGGTGCGTTCCTTGCCGGCGATCTGCTTCACCCGCGGGTTGTCGGCCAGGTCGCCGAGGAGCTCAGGCTCGCGCTCGTCGAAGCGCTCGACTCGTCCGGCGGAAAACATGACACCGCCCACCATCTCGGAGCTGACCTCGACGCGCGGGCTCGCCTCGAGGTCGACCGCTAGCCGGAACATGTCGAAAACCATCTCCTCGGCGGCGGCCCTCGCCTCGTCCAG
>Ga0187880_1000272_pt1 | contig 44826 bp, 36 predicted proteins | sample June2016WEW_19_4_FD_132998 | JGI IMG/M metagenome (GOLD analysis project Ga0187880, IMG submission 132998) | Peatland microbial communities from SPRUCE experiment site at the Marcell Experimental Forest, Minnesota, USA - June2016WEW_19_40 | ecosystem: Environmental > Terrestrial > Soil >... | reverse complement strand
GGGTCGTGGACCATGTTCGCCGCATGCCGGAACATCACCGGTACCTTCGAGGAATGCGCAGTTGGGTGGGATTCCGGCAAATAGGAGTTCCCGTCGAACGCGCGGAGCGGCATTCGGGTAAGACCAAGTACGGCATGCTGCGCCTGATTAAGCTGGCGGCGGATGGCATTTTCGCGTTTTCCATCGTACCGATCCGTGCGGCGGCGTTAATAGGCGCGTTCGTGATGTTCCTTTCCACCCTGTATGTTTGCTACTCCCTATACGCAAAGATGTTTCTACATAAGTCCCCGCAGGGATTCACAGCATTGTTGGTAGCAGTCACGTTTTTGTCCGGCATCCTGCTTTTTTTTCTGGGAATCATCGGAGAGTATGTGGGCCGCATCTACGAAGAGACAAAAGCACGGCCCCAATATGTTATTGGCCAGATGGTTGGAAAAAACCCCGTGACACGAAATTCCGATCCGGAACAAGGCGCACCACAACGAATGCCGGAAAAAGAATTCTTGCGGTAGCCTCGTGATCCGCGGCCATGTACCAAATGAACTCAGCTACAGAATCAGGCGAATTGCGAAAGATAGAGTACTTGTCCCCGGCGGCCGAAGTCAGCATGGCAGACCGGTGGTTTGAGATCGCTTCGATTGATCATTTCTGGATCCGGCGTCGATTTGAAGTCTTGCAGCGTTTGTGTGGCGGCCTGATCTCTAGCGCGGGGGCGATGGCGGAGATCGGTTGCGGTCATGGCCTGTTGCAAAGGCAAATTGAAACTGCCTATGGACGAGGTGTTGCAGGCTTCGATCTGAATGAATTTGCGTTGAAGCAGAATCTGAGCCGGCATAGCAGAGTATGTTGCTACGACATTTTCGGGAAGGATCCCGCCCTAAAGGGGAAATTCGAGGTCATCTTTCTGTTTGATGTACTGGAGCACATCACAGACGAAGACAGATTCTTGAACGCGCTCCTGTTTCATCTGGCACCGCACGGCATGCTGATCCTGAATGTTCCGGCAGGACAGTGGGCCTTTTCGGCTTATGACGTGGCCGCGGGCCACGTGCGCCGCTATTCGATCGGCACACTGCGAGAGACGGCCCTGCGCAACGGGCTCGACATGCGAGATTGGACTTACTGGGGACTGCCCATTGTTCCCACTTTGATGGCTCGAAAACTTTGGCTGATGGGAAAGAGCGATCAGAGCAAAATCATCACAACGGGGTTCGATTCGCGGACTCCGTGGATCAATAGAGCTCTCGGGGCTCTCTCCCGTTTTGAATGGATCCCGCAGAAATTGCTGGGAACATCTCTAATGGCAGTTTTTCAGGCTGTTTCCGGGGGATCGGACAGGGGGACACCGTGAACCACGCCGATTCTGGTTCTGACCGAGACTTTCAATGGTAATTCCGGGACCGTAGATCTTTAGCATCTGTCATCCAGCGGAGGTCACCCTTGACTGATGTTGCGCCCATGTCACAATCGCCGGGCAACCCGCATCTCCTGGTCATTCGCTCCTTGCTGATTCGAGCCGCGGCGGTTTGCGTCCTTCTTTGGGTCGCCTTGGTCAACGGTTATCCGATCGTTTTCTCGGATACCGGCAGCTACCTTCTAACCGGCGAAATGCTCATTGCGTTATGGCCTTTCCGCTCTCCCGGATACAGCATCTTCACAAAATTGACGGGCCTGGGGATTAGCGCCTGGCTGGTTGTCGGGGTACAGGCAATCATCGTCGTCTACGTGCTGGATAAAACCTGCGAGTACCTGCTCGGCAACCAGCGCCGCTACCGCGAGATCTGCTTGCTTGCCTCGGTTTCCGTTTTAGCCGCCCTTACAAGCTTGCCCTGGCTGGTATCACAGCTTATGCCTGACGTGTTCGCGGGCATCGTCTTCCTGTCATCGTTTCTGTTGGCATTCAATGACCAATTGCCCGCAAGAAGCCGCCTGTCCCTGGCCGCGATTTTAATGATTTCCACCGGCGTGCATACCTCTCTGCTCCCCATTGCAGCACTTTTCGTCACGCTGCTGATAATCATTAAACTTGTCGTTCGCCTGCGGAGGGTAGCGACTCTGCGCAAGGCCATGCTCGCTTCGCTAATCGTGCCGTTGATCGCCGCTGGACTTTCGACGGCCACGCTGAATTACCGCATGCATCTGGGTTTCAAGTTCTCGCCTTCAGGGCAACTCTTTATGATGTCCAGGCTGTTTGCTGATGGCCTTGCGGCGGACTTTCTTCGCGAAAACTGCCCAAAGCGGCCCTTGATTGCATGCAGCTACCTCTCCAATCTGCCCCGGACACAAACGGAATTCCTGTTCGAGAATCATCCGTTATTGGAGGAGATGGTAGAACACCAAGACGAAATGGATGAGATCGTGCATGAAACGCTCTCCACCTACAAGCTGAGATTCCTAACCAGCAGCATTAAAGAAACGCTCCTCCAGTTTGCGGCCATCCGTACCGGGGACGAAGTTCGTTCCTATAATGCCAAAGAGTGGAACAGGGCCGTGGTCACGCAAGTATTCCCCGGTGATTTCCGGGCCTTCCAAAACTCCAAAGAATCTCGCGGTCAATTTCTTCCGTTGGCCAACGCTGCTGCGGCCATTGACACGGTCACCTTCTGGCTGAGCGTCGCCATATGCCTGGCATTTATTTGTGTCAAGGCCGTGGGACGCCTGAATCACTTTTTCTATTCGGCAATGGCCTTTCTCCTGATCAATGCGGCGGTTTGTGCAACTTTCTCCGGGGTGTTCGATCGATACCAGAGCCGCGTGGCATGGCTGGCTGCGCTTTGCGCCACAGCCTTCGTTTGTGGCCGAATCAAAGACCGCTATTGCGCAAAGAGTCTTGGCCAGGGGCTCTGAGCGCCGCAAACTCCCCGTGATGCTTGGCTAAACCTGAAATCCGAAGTTGACCAATTATAGGCAAGCACATCTTGTCTTGTTTCAATCAATTGTCGCGGGAGAGTTCAATTTCGCCGAAATTGAATTCACCCATATCATCCTCCACCTTATATTTGTCATTCCGACCGGAGGGACGGCGCTTTTGGCCGTCCCGGAGCGGAGGAATCCCTCTTTAACTTCGGAATTCAGGATGGGTTATCGCTGTCGCAAGCAGTTTGCAGCTTTGACTTGCAGAATTACCTATGCGATAAGTGGTGCTAATGAAGACTCCCGCGAAGCCGGGATTTGTTCCTTCCAAAGAAACCTACATCGCCGGACTCACGCTTCTTGCAATAGCTTTGCATGTCGTCTTCAAGTACGCCCTGCACTTCCCTGCCCTTCCCGCCAATGCGCCGCTCTTTGCCGCGCTTTTGATCGGCGGCGTGCCGCTCGTCTGGGTGCTTCTGAAAAAACTGCTTCGCCGCGAGTTCGGCTCCGATCTTCTCGCCGGCGTTTCCATCCTGACGGCCATCGCGCTTCGGGAATATCTTGTCGCCACCATCGTGGTGCTCATGCTTTCCGGCGGCGAAGCGCTCGAGGAATTCGCCACCGCCCGCGCTTCCTCAGTGCCCGATGCCCTCGCGCGCCGCATGCCCGGCACCGCCCACCGCAAGGAACCCGGCGGCCTTGTGGACGTGGAGTTGGCCAATATCCGCATCGGCGACCAACTCACCGTCCTGCCCCACGAAATTTGCCCTGTTGACGGCACCGTCCTCGAAGGTCACGGCATCATGGACGAGGCCTACCTCACGGGCGAGCCCTACGAAATTTCCAAAACGCCGGGGTCCATGGTCATCTCCGGCGCCATCAATGGTGAACAAGCTCTGCTGATCCGCGCGGAAAAAGTGGCGGAAGATTCACGTTACGCCCGCATCATGAAAGTCATGCACGAAACGGAGCAGCAGCGCCCCAAGCTACGCCGCCTGGGCGATCAGCTCGGAGCGTGGTACACGCCGCTGGCCCTCGCTGTTGCCGTCGCCGCCGCCCTCCTCAGCCGCGACCCTCAGCGCTTTCTCGCCGTCGTTGTGATTGCCACGCCCTGCCCGCTGCTTCTCGCCATTCCCACCGCCATCATCGGCGCCATCTCCCTGGCCGCGCGCCGCGCCATCATTATCAAAAATCCCGCCATCCTCGAGCAGTTGGAGAAGTGCCGCACCCTCATCTTCGACAAAACCGGCACGCTGACCTACGGAAGGCCGAAGCTGACCGAGGTGCTTTGCGCCGAGGGATTTGATCGCACCGGCGTGCTGCGCTTTGCCGCCAGCGTGGAGCAATACTCCAAGCACCCGCTGGCCAGCGCCATCGTCTCTGCGGCCAAGCAGGAACAACTGGATGTCCTTTCCGTGGCGCACATCAGCGAACGGCCGGGACAAGGCTTGCTCGCAACCGTCGAAGGCCACTCCGTTCAAATCACCGGCCGCCACAAAGTGAGTGCGCAATCTCTGCCCTTGCCGGAACTTTCCAGCGGCCTCGAGTGCCTCATCTTCATTGATGGAAATTACGCCGCCGCCATCCGCTTCCACGATGCCCCGCGCAAAGACAGCGCTTCTTTCATCCAGCACCTCCAGCCAAAACACGGCGTAAGAAAAGTGATTCTGGTCTCCGGCGATCGCGAGTCCGAAGTGAAGTACCTGGCGGAGAGCGTGGGCATCACGGAAGTGCACGCCGGAAAGAGTCCCGAAGAAAAAGTGGCCATCGTGAAAGCAGAAACGGCCAAAGCGCGCACGCTTTTTGTGGGAGACGGCATCAACGATGCCCCGGCGCTGATGGCCGCCACGGTCGGCGTGGCGTTCGGCACCCAGAATGACATCACCACCGAAGCCGCTGACGCTGTTGTGCTGGAGACGGCCCTCGGCAAAATTGATGAGCTCATGCACATCGGCCAGCGCATGCGGAGCATCGCCCTGCAAAGCGCCCTTGGCGGGATGGCCGCCAGCGTCCTCGGCATGATCGCCGCCGCATTCGGCTTCTTGCCGCCCATCTGGGGCGCCATCGGACAGGAATTGATCGATCTACTCGCCGTACTGAACGCCGTGCGCGTGGCGCTCCCGACCGACGATCTCCAGGATTACGAAGGGGAGTAAAAAGTTATAAGTATTCAGTGGTTAGTTATCAGCGATCAGATATCAGCGATCAGGAAACAGATCCCCGCAAACAGGAAAGCGGGTCGTATACTCGCGAAATTCATTTATCCTGATATCCGAAGTTGACCTATTGCAGGCAAGAGCTTTTTCTTTTGTTTCAAAAGATTGTCGCAGGAGACTCCAAATTCGCCGAAGTTGAATTTTCCCACCAGATGCACTACCCAAAATTTGTCATTCCGCCTGCCCTGAGCGAAGTCGAAGGGACCGGAGAGCCAGCGCCGTTTGCTGGCTCGGAGCGGAGGAATCTCTCTGCTACTTCGGATTTCGGGCTCAGAGTTCTTCAACGAGTTCTCTTCTGGGTCCGCGAACTCAGAGACTACTCGGCCCCCGCGGATTTGCCGTTCTCTTGATTCCTGATCGCTGATATCTGATATCTGCCAGCTGATATCTGATCGCTGATCTTACGGCTTCGTAGCCCCACCTGACGCCGACACCGGCGCTTGCGCTGCCGGAGGCTGCGCCGACTTCAAGATCCCATTGAAGTCCGGATGCCCCGCAGGAGCTTGTCCCGCCGGGCCGTTCACGTTCGGATGCCCTGGCGGCAATCCGCCCTGCGGCATTTCTCCCGGCGCCGGATGCTGCATCGTGCCGCCGGTCGGCTGGCTCTTCACCACGGTCCATTCTTCGTGGCGCTTCTCCAGGTTGTAGGAAAGCTTCATGCTCGCGCCATCCGGCGGGCTATTCTTCAGCCGGATCTCCACCTGCGCCTGCGCCTGATTGCCGTTCACGCTGGCCTGCGTAACATTGATATCCATCGCGCTCACGTTCAGCGTGTTCAGCGACCCCAGATATTTGATGACCCCTGCACGGATCGCTTCCTTGTCATCCGGCTTGGACTTGCAGGCCCCCGCAAAGAGCAGGGTAGCACCCAGCAGAGCAGCGAGAAATGCGCGATTCATCCAAATTTCCTTTCCCGTACGAGTAGCGCCTGCATGATCAACTCGTCTTTCTATGGTAGCGAATCACAAACGGATTGCAACGCCGGGTGCCCCACCCTCGTATTTAGAGGGTAGGTCTTGGGTTTCTCTCCTGGTCTCTGGTCGCTGATCGCTAATATCCATGTAGGTGTCGGTTCTTTTCTCTTTAGGGGGTCGGAGCTTCAGCTCCGACATTTTCGTTCTCAATCTAACCGGGCTTTAGCCCCTGAGGAATCTGCACCCGTCGTCCCAGCGGGCGTCTTTGCCACCCGCCCTCACGTCCCAGCCGCGTGAATCCTTTATACAGGCGCAGGTTCGCGCCGTTTCAGCTTGGGGAGCGCCTTGATGGACTTCCCGGCCTTCTCCTCGGCCAGCCGCAGGTCGTAGAGGCTCTGCAGATTGAGCCAGAACTGGGCGCTTGTGCCAAAGAAATGAGCCAGGCGCAGCGCCGTATCACCCGTGATGGCGCGCGTTCCGTGCAAGATTTGCGTGACGCGATTCGTTGGCACGTTCATCTTCCGCGCCAGTTCCGCCGCGCTCAGACCGAGCTCTTCCAGTTCTTCCGCCAGGTGTTCCCCCGGGTGGATCGCAGCGATAGCCATGGCAATTCTCCTAGTGATAATCGACAAGCTCCACATTCGACGGCCCCGGCGACCCGCTGGGCGTCCTTGCCCCCGCCTGCCCTTGTAGTGGCCGACCTTTAGGTCGGTTCTTCTCGCTTTAGGGGGTCGGAGCGGCGCCTGTCCCGACCCGGTCGGGAGCTCCGACATTTCCGCTCCCAATCTAACCGGGCTTTCGCGCCTGGCGTTCACACCGCTCCCCGCCCGCGAACTCTCTGGTCCGCTTATCCCGATAGCTGACGATCACTTGCCGAAAATAGCAGCTATTACGCGTTACGTCAAGCGTATCGGGAGAGGCCCATGGCTGATGGAAGCCGGAAAAGACAATGGGGATAAACGCGCAGTCACCCGCCCAGAATCAAAAAAAGTAAGCCCCCGCACCCTTGACGACCATAACGCTGCGGCACCCAAAATCGCTCAATCGCAAATCCGTCCGCCACCTGCCTCCCTGCACCTGCAACGTCCTAGCTTGTCATTCCGAGCGGAGCGAGGAACCTGCTTTTCCCTTGCGCGAATTGGACATTACTTCTCTGCCCTTCAGTAGCCCGGCCCGCCCTTATCCGCCGGTCGTTTCAATCTTCCGCCTCTCCCACGCGCAAGAGCACTCCGTCCTCCTCCTCAGCACCATAGGCGTGCCTTTTGCGCCCGCCGTTTTCTGGAGGGTGCGCCACAAGCTAGCCCCGTGCGCCTGCCCTGCTTGCCCTGAGCCTCGATGGGAGCAGAGTCGAAGGGTAAGGTTCTGCGATATGCAACACCCTACGCGGTCGGGCTTATTTTCTCATATGAACCTTCTTTTCTTTCTGCTTTCCGCTCCAAGGAATCCATAATTTCCTCATTATAGCTGACGGTTATCACCGCGCCCACCGAGGCGAGACGAACACTCCGCGGTCCAGCTGCTATGCGAGCGCATTAAAGAGGGCAGGTAAAGTTTGTTGCTGACGAGCTTGACTGGTAGTTCCAGTTGGCGGAACCAGTATTGAGATTAAAGGACGTCACATTTGTCCCGTAAGAAACGAACGCCGTGCCGTTTTCTCCAAGCACGAGAGAAGGCTGGATGGGCAGGCCATCACTCCCTGATGGGACCTGTTGTCCTTGTGGTGAGTTCGGCAATGCGTAGGTATTCAGGACCGTTCCGGATGAAACGTCGGCAGCCTGATACGGTTGCAGCGCTATAGGCGCATTCCAATTGTTCGCCAGGGTATGAACATTTATGACGGCCCAAGTTGCCAAAACACCACCTTGTCCGTCGGGGATGACATTCCCAGGCATCAAAGCCGCACTGGTGGCAGAGCCTAACTGCGTTGTCGTCGTGGAACCATCTGGTGCGATTTTCAGGAGCGAGAGAATGGATGAGGTCGAAGCGGCCGGCAAGCTGAAATTCCAGGTTAGTCCGCCGGTCGCCAACTTGCTGACCACAGTTCGTTTTCCCCCACCCATTTTTGAGCCATTCCGTACCATTCTCCGTACCGTTCTAATTCGCGCATCCGGTGGTCGGTCCATTTGCTTGTCAGAATCGCGTTAACCAAAGAGTCTTCGCATCAGAAATACTTGCGCAGATCCATCCCGTCATACATGCTTGCTACCTGGTCGCCGTAGCCGTTGAACATCAGCGTAGGCCGCCTGAAGTACTCGCCCAACCGCCGCTCCTGCGCCTGACTCGAGCGGGGACCATCCACGTTTGGGTTTACGTTGGAATAAAAACCGTACTCTTGCAGATTACCCATGCTCCAAGTTGTTGGGGGTTGTTCCTCCACGAATCGAATCCGCACGAGCGATTTAATGCTCTTGAATCCATACTTCCAGGGAACCACCATGCGCACCGGCGCGCCGTCCTGATTGGGAAGCGTCTCACCGTACATCCCCACGCACAGAAGCGTCAGCGGGTGCATCGCCTCGTCGATCCGCAAGCCTTCAACGTACGGCAACACCATGCCAGAGTATTTCCCTTCGGGCATTTGCCGCGGGTCGTAGTAGCTTTGGAAAGCCACGTATCGCGCCTTAGGAGTGGGCTCCACTAGCTTCGCCAAGGCGCTAAAAGAGTAGCCGATCCAAGGCACGACCATGCACCATGTGTCGACGCACCGAAACCGGTAGACCCGCTCCTCAAGTGGCGCCAGCTTCATGATCTCATCCATCGTGAATGTCCGGGGCTTCCTCACTTCGCCTTCAACGGAGACACTCCATGGCGACGTCTGAAAATTCTTGGCGTTCTCGGAGGGATCTTTCTTTCCGGTGCCGAATTCGTAGAAGATGTTGTAGGTCGTCACATCATTGTAGGAGGTTTGCTTCTCGCCGGTGCTGTAAGGCCATCTGACCACGCCATCCAGCTTTACAGGGACCGAGCCAGGCCCAGAACCCGGCAGAGGGGGCAGTAGCCTCTTCCAACCTGTTACAGTCCCGCCAGTTGCCAGCAACCCCCGCAGGAAGCTCCGGCGGTTGGTGTATATGCTCTTCGGCGTTACGTCCGCATAGGTCAAATCAGGCGCCCGTTTCACGAGCATCTTCAGCCTCCGGGGTCGGCTCCTTATTTCGAACCGGCAACCAGTTCCTTTTTATCTTAGATACTCATACGCAAATACGGAAGAAAGAATTTCGGTCCACGCACTGCTAGAAATTGAATTCGGCAAACGGCCTTCGCCTCAGAACTATTTGCGCAGATCCATCCCGGCATACTTCCAAGGAACCACCATGCGCACCGGCGCGCCGTCCTGATTGGGAAGCGTCTCACCGTACATCTCCACGCAGAGAAGCGCCAGCGGGTGCATCGCGGCGCCTTGCAGCCAACGCTTCCACTCTTCTGCCCTCATCGTCATCCGTGGACCTCCACTTTCGCTGGCTCCGCGTGCTGTTTCTGGACGGGACTTTCCTGCTACAGGGTCTTCAGGTATTCAATCAAATCGTTCAACTGTTCCTTGCTCATGTCCGACGTCACCCCGTGCTTGTCGCTCGCGTTGTACTTCGTCCAGATTTCCTCCAGCGACAACGCTTCGCCGTTGTGCAAATAAGGTGGCCTCTCGTAAACGCGGTCAAGCTGCGGAATATCAAAGCGGCCAGACGTGTCGTACTTGGAAGCGGTCCCAACGTCCGTGCTGATTTTTGCCGTGTAGTGCGTCTCAGGAGTGTGGCAAGTGTCGCAATTCTTTTTGAAGAAAATCTCCCTGCCCCGTTCCTGTAATGGCGTTAGCTGGCCATCCGCGGCAAGGTGCCGATTCGGAGGGAGCGCGATGGACTTTATGAACCCAACCAAATCTTCCAATTGGTCGTGATTGAAACCCTCGGATTGAAAAAGAAATTTCGCGATTCGCAGCCCGCATTGAGTCTCAAGGTCAGGATTATGGCCGTTCCACTTGTAGGGTGCCGTCTCGGCGATGCCCCTCAGCGTGCGATTCAACACACGGTCGCGTCCGAGTTGGGGTGTTTCAAGATTCCACGCAAGGCCGTCAATGTGGTTGTCAGGATGGCAAGTCGCACAGGCAAACTGCCCCTGGAAGCAGTAGTGCGCGTCGTGGAACAACTGCTCTCCGTGCCGCAGGGCCGTAATTCCCTTTGGGCCGCCCAGGTCAATCCTGGATTTCACCTGAAGTCGCCGTATGTCCACGACTGTCAAGCTGTCATCCAACCGATTGGCGATGTAAGCGAGGCGGCCGTCCGGCGAAACCACGACCGCAGCGGGATTCGACCCGGTGGGCAGACGGCGCACAACAAACTCTCGCGCCGAATCCAGGCGGTTCGGAAGCTCTTCCTTCCGCGCGTAGCGCAACAGCCGTTGCAACTTGGAAGTGTCGATGATCGAAACGACATTCGCCTCCGATGAAGTCACCAGCGCATATTGCCCGCCGGGTGTAAAAGCAGCCCCGTTTGCGCCCGCGTAGTAGTGATCAATGTCGTCGAGGAGGACCTGCGCGACCTCAATGTTTCCTCGCTGCATCTGGACATTTGAACCGGGCCGGACGATCGCCATGCCGTGCGTGACGATCCATCCCTGGCTCACCCGTATGAGCGGGCCCAGATTCTTCGGCCTCATGAACGGAACAAGAAGATAGCCACCAACTCCTGCAGGCGCTTCCGCAATGTGCCGGAGCTCGACAACGCCCGGGATGAGTATCCGCTCCGCGGTGACTTGCTTCTCGGTATCAATCACTGTCAACTCGGACACGGGCGGTTCATCCGGCGGAGCTACGTGCGGAAGCAGATTCGAGACGTACACGGACCGGCCGTCGCGAGATAGCGTCACTTGGTGAGGCGAGCGCCAAGCCGCCAGCCGCTTGATTTCCACTCCTCGAGAAAGATCTAGCAGCGAGACATCGTTTCCGATGCTGTTCGCGACGTACAGAACCTTACCCCATCGGTCTGTTGTCAGTCCGACAGGACCCCACCCCACCGGAAGTGTGCGGCGGACCGAAAAGGTACTTGCGTCAATCTCACTGACTGTGTCGCTCCATGAGTTCGAAACGTAGAGTGTCTTGCCGTCGGGTGAGACGGCCACGTCTTGTGGCCTGTGCCCGACCTTTGCTCTGCCGATGACGCGCCCTGTGCGCAGATCGACAGCAAGCACGGAATCGTCATCCTCGCAGACAACGTATAACTTCGAGCCGTCAGGCGAGAATCTCAGCTCTACAGGTGTGAGGTAGTTCGCTGGCACAGCCGTGGACGGCTGGACACCAAGCAGCGCAGCAGCGCTTCGGGAGGCCGCGAATACGCCCGCAAATGCAGCGGCTGCAAACAGTGCAGAAAGAATTGTGTTTCTCTGCAGTCGCCGTCCTTTGGGAACAGCACGCATTATTTCTTTACCCCTTGAGCGACGTGTTGGACCCCGCCTGGTTCCGTGGCGCTCAGAATCCGATCGGCGTAGACGTGCTCAAGTGGTTGCACCGTTCCACGAGGCTAGCGAATCGTGAGCGCATCTACTTCGTTGTGTTGGTCCAGTCCAAAGTGAGGCCGTGGATCGTTCTGGCAGAAGTAGCCGGATTGCGGGACATTCTCCACCACCTGGTGCAAATCGCCGGCAATCGCTTCGATTCGTGCTCCAAAGCCATCGCGGTCGCTCTTCGTACCCACAATCTGAAGGTTCTTCCTTTGCCAGCCAGCAGGTACATTGCGGAACGCTTCGCTCATGAGTACGGGTTTGGTCACGAAATCGGACACCGTTCCTGCCCGCTACTTCTTTAGCGAACGAATGAACGCAACCATGTCCTTCACCTGATCCGGCGTCATGGTCTTGTAGGCGGGCATCTTGCCCTTTCCGTTCGTGATGACGCCGCTCAGATCGGCATCGCTCTTCTTCTGGACATCGGCGGAAGTGAAGTCAGGGGTCTTCATTGATGCTTTGCCCTTGCCATCCGCTCCGTGACACATCGCACACTTGGCCTTGAACGTCGCCCCTGCGGCGGCGACATCGGCCTTCGCCGGCGAGCTGAACAGGCATGTGCCTGCCAGCAGCGCCGCGGCCAGCGTCATCGCTCCGAGGTTCTTCATTGTTGTCTGCATTTATCTCTCCCTGACTGAATTTCGGCGAGGAACGTTCCCGCTTCCCCCCGTATTTCAAAATCCGAATCGCACGTTGAATAAATCTAACGGTGCAACTCCGCCGTTCCCACTTTGCCCGAATTGCTTTCAATTTGTCGAATGTATAGGAGCAGTCCGAGCAAAACAACAAGGATAATTCCCAAGGACAGGCCCAGACCCCTTCGGCGACGGTCGCGCTCGGCCAGCGCCGCTTGGCCCTCGGCTTGCGTCTTTGCGGCGATCTTGAGACCTGCCTGAATGTCCTGTTCCACGAGTTCGGTTTTAAAACTATGGATGGTGACGCGAGCCTTGGTAAGAGAATCTCGGGCCTGATCCTGCTCCGTTCGAGCCTCGCTGACCTCCATACCTGAAGATTCGGCAACATTCAACACTCGGTCTGCCGCTTTGACGGCGCCATCCAATTGCGTCAAATCCTGCAGCATTTTCGCCCTGGCCTGATCGCAGATGTCACCAGGCTTATGGCAGCGCATGCAGACAGCCTCGGAGCCCGTGCCGAGTTTCGCGTCCGTGGGAAGGCTTACGTCATGATTGCTGTGACACACGACACATCCTGGAAGACTGGCGGATTGAAACGCCGCCTTGTGGGTGCTTTTGTCATACATCTGTGCCTGAAAAACGTGGCAGTTTGCGCATACATTCTTTACTGAGTCTATTCCTGGTGGAGCGGCGCCATGATTTCCGTGGCAAGTCGGGCATGTCGGCGCGCTTAGATCTCCACGAACTGTCATCGCTTCGTGGTGCACGCTCCGGTTGTAGTTGGCATATTGGTCCGTGGGGATGCCGTATCCTCGCATGTATTCGGCGTCGGAGTGGCACCGGGAACAGGTCTTGGCCACGTTTAACGGGCTAATTTGGGAACGTGGGTCGCTCGCCGGGCGCAGGTCGTGCACGCCATGGCAGTCGATGCAAACCGCAACCTTGGTATCTCCCTGTACCAACCGCTTGCCGTGCACGCTGGTCTTATACTGCGCCAACTGGTCGGTGCGCAACGACGGGTTGTATTTGCGCATGAACGCGCCGTCGGAGTGGCAACGGCCGCAGAGTTCCGGAATCTGGTTGCGCTGAATCTTGCCACGAAAACCGGCGGCCTTACTCATGGCATCCATGTCTGCCTTGGTGGGGTCGCCGCCATGACAACTGGCGCAGGTCAGCCCTTCTTGAGCATGAATGTCTTGAGAAAACTGGGCTTGCGTTACCTGTAGGGGGGGATCCAGGGCAGCATGGCAATCCAGGCATGTACTCGGCGCCTGTGCGCGGGCCCCGCCGACACAAACGCACACAATTGTCAGCAACAGGATTAGCGACCGGGGAAAACCGTTATTTAGCCATGTATCCATAGATTGTCATCGCGATGATATAGCTGAGAGCGAATATTCCCGCGCCGAGAACGAGTCTCCGTCCGCGCCTGCCGCCAGCTTGATCGAAGAACGGCAACAGCAGCCAAAGAATTCCCGCCACGCCAAATGCCAAGATGCCTAAGACATCTCCGTCGGCAAACCACACCTTTGCCGGAATTTTCTTGAGCGTCTGGAACATGAACATGAAATACCATTCCGGCCGGATGCCGGCCGGCGCGGGAGCAAACGGATCCGCCTTCGTTCCAAGTTCCCAGGGAAGAATGGCCGCCAGCGCGCCGAGAACGCCCAGTGCGATGTACCACGCCATCAATTCGCGCAAAAAGAAGTTTGGGAAAAACTTCATCTGCCGCGCTTCACTGGGCGAGGCTTTCCAGCGGGCCTCCACGGCCGGCGGGACGCTCATGCCAAAATATTGAACCAACGCGAGGTGAGTGAGTAGCAGGAGCACAGTCAATCCGGGCAAAAGTGCAACGTGAAATCCGAAGAAACGAGTTAGCGTGGCGCCGGTTACGTCTTCACCGCCGCGCAGGAAGACCTTGAGGCCGTGGCCGATGATGGGTACCTGACCGGTGATTTCCGTTCCGACCTTGGTGGCGAAGAATGCCAGCGTATTCCACGGGAGGAGGTAACCGCTGAAACCGAATCCCATTGCCAGGAAGAGCAACAACATACCGCTTATCCACGTCAGTTCCCGTGGCTTGCGATAAGCCCCCAGGAACAACACGCTGAACATGTGACAGAATGCGGTAAAGATCATGAGGTTGGCGGCCCAAGAATGGATGGAACGCACCAACCAACCGAACTGCACTCGGGTCATGATGTATTGGACGCTCTCGAAAGCCTCAGTGGCACTGGGCCGATAATAAAGGAGCAGGAGAATGCCGGTGCAGACCTGGATGCCAAAGAGAAAGAGCGTGATGCCGCCGAGGAAATACCAGTAAGACAGATCGTGGGCGGGGACGGTTTTCTTTCGCAAGGGAGCGGTGAGGGCGGCCCAGTCAAATCGTTCATCAATCCACTTACGCAGGGTGGCAAACAAGGTTATGCCTCCCGCTTCCGTGAGACCACCACATCGTCTCCGCGTAAGTGGACCTCATATACCTCGAGCGGCCTGGGCGGCGGACCCGAGACGTTGCGACCGTTTAAATCGTAGAGTCCATTGTGGCAGGCACACCAGATCTCTTGCAGGTCGCCGCGGTATTGCACGATGCAACCCAGATGCGTACACGTGGCAGAAAGAGCGCGATAACTCCCGTCGCTGTTTCTGATCAGCAGGCCCGGACGGCTGCCGAAGCGAAAAATCTTGGCAGTGTTCGGCCTTAGTTCGTCGGTCTTGCCGGCGATGACCTGATCGCCTCCGAGATCCGCTACGAGCGGGGGAACGAGGTATCGAAGTACGGGATAAATGAAAGACGCGAAAGAACCGAGCAGGCCGCCGCCAAGAAGAATTTTGATCATTCGCCGGCGTGCCGGTTTGGGCTGGGGATTGGGGTCAGCGACCATGGGCTGAGCTCCGTGCAACAAAGGCTGCGGAGGTCTGGACGACCAACGTTACCATTCTCATGGAACACTCTCTTAAGCATCTATGCGGAATGCTTTTCCACCGTGCGCTGCATTTCCCGCAACCACATCGCCTGGAACAGTTGCAGGCGGTGGCCAATGACAACTGCTAAGTTCAAAGTGATTTTATACCCCACGGTTGGGTTCGCGGCGAAATGCTTGCGCAACTCCTCCCGGGGCAGAGCGATGACCTCTGTTTCAAGCGGAGCTGTGGCGGCAAGAGTGAACTTGTGGGGCGGAATCAGGGCTGACCAGCCCACCGTCTGACCTGAGGTTCGCTCTTCGACGACCACATCCTCTTCTCTCCCTCGGACCTGCATCGGAAGCGTAAGCCTGATTCGTCCGCGCTCAATCAGAAAGAGACGGTCGGCTGGGTCTCCCAGATGGAACAAAGAAGCTCCACTGGGCACAGCGATCCTGGCGCCGAGGGCTAAAATCCGTTGAACTTCCTCTGCTGTGAGATCCTTTAGCAGTTCCGATTGTTCGGGGGCCATGAAGGGACTCTCAGTTTACGAATGCCGAGGTCGTCTTGGTGTGCAACTGGGCATGCGAAGGGGACTCGAGGAACGACTCCGCGGCGGCCTGCTCCAAGCGGACGTGGTTTTCAATTTGCGTCAGCAGGATCTCCGTAGGCACATGGGTTCGCGGAGCAGCGGGAGGGATGACTTGGTCGGTAAAGAACCGGCCAGGAGCCACCGCTTTGACTGGCCGAAGCTCAGGTTGAACACGCGAGGATGACGATTCCGGCCGCGTCGCTGCTCCAAACGCGATGGCTGCGATGGCCAGCCCAAACATACTCATGCACAACACCATTAAGAACATTTCCATGGTTGAGCACCTCACTTAGGATTTCTTAGGCACGTCCCTTGCCAGGTTGACATACCCCTAACTTCTTTAATTTCAGATGACGCAAGAGTGTGACGGCAGGCGAGCTGACAAGTTGTCATGAAGTGCCTGACATTTCGGCAGTCATTGACGCGCCGAAGCGGCGTATGCCATGCTTGCCTCAATTCGGTACCCAAAGCATGAAACTGCGTTCCGCCAGCATGACGGTTGTCCTCGCCCTCGGAATTACGGTGGTTGTGGTCATTGCCTGCGCCGCGGCCTCTTACATTTATTCAGTTCACCACTTCCAGAGCCTTCTGGAAACCGCGCGCAACACCGCACTCGCTGAAGGCGACCTGATCCGCGTTGCGCTCGAGCACGAGATGATAGAAAACGATCGCACGCTGATTGCGAGCATGATCGAAAGTTTTGGGAAGCAGGCACGCGTTGAACAACTCATTCTGTTGGACCGTAACGGCGTGGAACGGTATTCCAGTAAGCCCGGAACGGTTGGGAATAGTCTCCGGATCGATTCTCCTACTTGCCAGGTCTGCCATCGTGATCCGCCGGACCGCAGGGTCACCAGCCGCGTCATCGAGACTCGAGGCGGCGAGATACTCAGAACCGTGGTGCCGATTCGCAACCGCGAAGAGTGCCACAGGTGCCACGACCCTCAGCAGAAGATTAACGGCATCCTCATTCTTGATTACAACGCCGGAGAAGTCCGTGCCGCGATGACGCGGGACCTGCGCTGGATGGTGGCCGGCGCCGGTGCGCTGACCTTCGTAATCGTGGGAACCATCTTGCTGCTCATCCGGTTTTCCGTCCTGCGCCGCCTGAACCGTTTCGAAACCACCGCGCGCTTGATTTCCCAGGGCGACCTGGAACGCCGCGTTCCGGCAGAAGGTTCGGACACATTGGCGTGGCTGGGCCGCGAGTTCAACGCCATGGCTGACTCCGTGGCTGGTTTGGTGGGTGAAGTTCGCACGCAGCGGGAACGCCTCGAAACCGTCATCAACAGCATCGATGACGGAATCGTCGTCCTTGACGCAACACGAAGAATCATTGCGGCTAACGATGCTTTCCTGCAGCGCACAGGCAGCAACCGTGATCAGGTGCTGGGCTGCTGCTGTCTGGAAGTCGGCCCGGGCCCTTGCAACGTGGCCGATTGCCCCACGCTCGCTTGTTTGCAATCGGGTGCGCACCAAGTGCGTATGTGCGAACGCAAAACCGGCAACGGCACCCCAGCCTGGGAAGAGATTCACGCTTCTCCGATTCTCGACGCGTCAGGTCGCCTGACCCAGGTAGTGGAGGTCTGGCGCGACATCTCTGAGCGCAGGGCAGCAGAAGCAAATCTTGCCGAGTCGCATCGCCTGGCCTCCCTGGGAGTGCTGGCCTCCGGGTTTTCGCACGAGTTGAATACGCCGCTGGCAACCGTACTGGTATGTATCGAGGGTATCCTCCGCGAAACCCCTGCTGGGGAGAACGGGGACGCGACGATAGACCCAGCCAAGATCCGGGACAGCGCCACCATCGCCCGAGAACAGATCTTGCGCTGCCGTGGTATCACGCAACACTTCTTGAGGTTGTCTCGGGGTCAACGTTCCTCCGGGGATATCGTGGAACTCGATGTGGCGATCGCAGCGGTGCAAGGGCTCATCGATCCCACGGCCTCCGCTCACTCCGTGAACATCGAAGTGCGCCCCTTCCCCTCGGCATTGCGAGTCCGCGCCGATGAGGCAGAATTACAAAACCTCCTCGTCAATCTGATCCTCAACGCCATTCAGGCCTCCAAGCCGGGTAGCACGGTGGTCGTCGAGGCCACAGGAGGTGACACCGTGTGCATGCGCATTTCTGACGAGGGATGCGGGATTCCTCCGGAATACCGGAAGAAGATTTTTGAGCCCTTCTTCAGCCTCCGATTCGGTGGCACCGGACTCGGCCTTTTCCTGTCGTTGAACGCTGTCCGCAGCTGGGGCGGTGACATCCGCGTCGAGAGCACTCCCGGAATTGGGTCTACTTTCGAGGTCGTGCTCCCGGCTCTCCAGACTGCTTTGCAGCAAGAGGCCAAACAATGAAGTCGGCTTCCGTCCTGCTGGTCGATGACGACGCGACTTTTCGGCAGGTGATGGCCAACGAACTGACTCGTCTCGGTTATCAGATCGAGGCGGTGGGAACTGGTGAGGAGGCCATTCGTCGGATTTCCACGTCGGAACCCGATGTTGTCTTGCTCGACCTGCGCCTGCCCGGGATGAACGGCCTTGATGTGCTGAAATCCATCCACGCCAGCGCGCCGGCAACCGAAGTCGTCATGTTGACCGGCCACGGCTCCATCGATACGGCAATTGAATCGATCCGCATCGGCGCTTTTGATTACGTTGTGAAGCCCTGCCCCCTCGATGAGCTTCACCTTCGTATTCAAAGGGCGGTCGAGCGGCGCTCGCTGCGGCAACGGGCGAATCTTCTCGAGCGCGGGCTGACTCCTCCCGATCTTGGAAGTTCCTTCGTCGGCGAAAGCCCGGAGTTTCGGCGGCTTCTCAAACTGATCGAGCTGGTGGCCCCCAGCGATGGCACGGTGCTCATTACCGGAGAGACTGGCGTGGGGAAAGAACGCGTCGCCAAGCTGATTCATGCGCGCAGCCCTCGCAGATTCCGGCCGTTCGTAGTGGTGGAGTGCGCCACATTGCAGGAAAGCTTGCTCGAGAGCGAACTGTTCGGTCACGAGCGCGGCGCGTTCACTGGGGCGGACCGTGCGAAACCAGGATTATTCGAAGTCGCCAATGGCGGCACGATTTTTCTCGACGAAATCGGCGAGGTTAGCCCGGCGACACAGACCAAGTTGCTGCGCGTCCTGGACACATCCACTTTCCGGCACGTCGGTGGGACAGCCGAAATTCGCGTTGATGTACGGGTTTTGACCGCGACCAACCGTGATGTTTCAGCCATGGTCCGGCAGGGCCTCTTCCGGGAGGATCTGTTTTACCGCCTTAGCACAATTACCGTGGAAGTTCCTCCCCTGCGGTCCAGAGGCGCGGACGTGGAGCTGATGGCGCAACACTTTGTGACTGTGCTCAACGAGCGGTTCGGCTCCGGCAAACAGATTAGCGAGGAAGCCTTCCAGCTACTGCGGCGCCACAACTGGCCAGGAAACGTACGGGAACTTCTTCACGTAGTCGAAGCCGCCATGGTGTTATGCGAAGGAGCCTGCATTCTCCCGGAACACCTTCCCCCTTCGTTTCGTGATTCGCGAGTCACCGCGATGCCGAGTTTTTCATCGAACGGTGCTTCGCTGCTGACTCTGGAACAAGCGGAGCGGGAGCATATCCGGCTGGCGCTCGAGGCCAGCAACGGTCACCGTGGAAACGCGGCCAGAATCCTCGGTATCAGCGAGCGGAATCTTTACCGGAAACTTCACGAGCACGGTCTGCTGTCCTGAACCGGCTGCGGCTAGGCTCAGCACGCGCGCCGCGTTGACGGCCTCCACCAGCCAAAAACCTGCCTTACCTGGCAGGTCTGCAGACTCTTCGAACTCGTCCAACACCAACACTGCTATCACCGCGGCAAGATCAGGTACGGCGTTTGAGACTACCGCCTGCAAAGTGAATGAGAAACAACAGGTTGACCTGACCGGGGTGAATGAGTCCAGGTTTCCTTGTGAGTGGTTATCTACCACGTCCGCGGGTACAAATAGCCCCCGTCCTGTGAATCTCCTTATCACCAGCAATCCGGGATCTTCGCATTCTGAGATAGGACTTAGTAAATCCGCATATCACCAGTTATCCGGCGTGGCGGCGGGCTAACTCTTGATTAGTAGGGTTGCCGCACGACTGCCAGTTGCGGGCTAGAAACGGCGTTCGCGGAAATGAGAACGGAAACAACTCTTGATGAAACTTCGCTTCCCCCAACGGGGGAGTCAACGAGATTTCACTTGATTTCATAACAATGTCGGGCCGAAAAGCCAAAGGAAATCTTGTCCCCTTGGCTATAGCCCCCTGCCTTCCGTAGTTTCCGAACCCTTTGTCCGAGGGCGCGGATGAAGTGCCACCCGTGATTGAGAATGAGGATATCGCCTCCGCCGTCAATCAGGCGCATTCCCGGGCGCTTCTCCCACAGGCGATCTTCAGCGATACTCCAGCTGTGGCGCCGAAGGCTCGAAAAAGTCCAGGGTCTGAGCGGGCCTAGGACCGCCAAGGAAGCACAACCCGTGAGATCTAGACTCAAATCTATTTCTTCTGCGCTTCTTTTTCTAGCTTCTCCAGTTCCCGGGCCAGTTGTTCGGCCTGATCCCGAAGACGGCGGAGGCGTTCAGCGAGCGCGGGCAAGCCTTGCCCGGTGGTCGCCGGAGCAGGGGCGGATGTAACCGCGGCGAGAGCAGGTGCGGCCGACGCGGGGGCGCCCGTTAGCTCGGCCAGGGCCTCCCCGAAGGTATCCCGATAAATCAGCCGGTCGCCCATGGCCAGTACGACCTTCTTGAGCTGTGGCATACGGGCCTCGGTGGCCTGGATGTAAATGGACTCGACGTAGAGGAAGCCGCCACTCACCGGCAGAGCGATGATGCTTCCGCGCAGAACGTGAGAGCCCTGCTGGTTCCACAGGCTGAGATCCTTGGAGATGTTCTGATCCTGATCGATGCGCGACTCAATCTGCATGGGGCCGTACATCAGTTGCTGTTTCGAGAGGTGGAAATAAATCAGGTTCCCCAATCGATCGCCGTCGCAGCGGGCAGCCATCCACCCGATTAAATTGTCTTTGCCCCGCGGGGTGAAAGGCAGGATCAGCAGGAACTCGGGTTCTTTCTCCCCAGGCAAGGTGGCCACTACGTAAGTGGGTTCCATGGGCGCAGGTTGTCCGGACTGGGCGAGCAGGCTGTGCGCGAACTCCCATATATCTTCCTTGTTGTAGAACACCTGCGGATCGCGCATATGAAAAATACGGTAAGCCTCGGCCTGCGTGCGAAAAAGAACCTCGGGGTAGCGGGCGTGCCGGCGCAGGTCCGGGGGCATTTCGGAAGCAGGCCGGAATAGTTTCGGGAACACGTTCTCGAAAACCTGGATTATGGGGTCGCCCGGATCGAATACGTACAAAGACATTTTCCCCGTGTAGGCATCCACCGTGGCCTTTACCGCATTACGAATGTAGTTGGCGCCTTCGTCCAGCCCGGTCACAGGAAGCGTCGCCGAGTAAGGATGCGAGAGCGAAGTCGTGTAGCCGTCCACCATCCACACTAACCTGCCGTCATCGGTAATTACCAGGTAGGGATCAGGGTCCCAGTGCAAGAAGCTGGCCAGATGCGCCAATCTTTGCTGCACCTCGCGGTAAATCATCATGCGGCTCTGCCCGGTAAGATAGCCCGTGAAAATAATGTTCGGCTCGCCCTGAGATATTGCAGCAGCCGTTTTGAGCAGAAAAGAGCCAACAGGAAAACCTCCCGTGCCCTGGTATGTCGAATACTTGTTCTGGTCGCCGGAAGGATAATCGAACTCCTCGCGGGCGGTGTGAACAAACACCGGATCCTGAGTGCTCTCGCCGTAGTAGATCTCTGACCGCGTGAGCCGGAACCCAGGAGACTTGATTTCGGGCGGGGCGTTTTCGATGAGCAGGACCGGCAGGCCGTCGGGCGTAATCTTATTGACCTCCGATACGACCACGCCAAAGCCGTGCGTATAAATGAACCCCGGATTGATCCAGCTCTGGCGCGCCTCGGCGGATAATTGGCTGACATCTATCTCGCGTGGGGAGAGCAGTACCTGCTTGATGCGGCCGTTGATGAAGTAGCGATCAACATCGGTGGCGGGAAAAGTATAATACGGGCGCAGTGCCTGGATCTGGGTGATAGTCGCGTTGTAGGCGCGCAGGTCCCAAAGACGAATATTATCGAGCAGCGTGGCGTCCTGCACAGCATCGACCGTCTCTTGCCCGGAAGCAGTGAAGGGACGTTCCGTAGCACTCCGATTCAGGCCGAAGGCAACCGTAGTCGCCTGAATATGACGCTCGATGTAAGGTCGCTCGATCGAGATCTCATTCGGTCGCACATAGACAGCGCGAACGATGCCTGGCAAAACCAGTTGCATGATAAAAAAGGCGATTATGAGGGCTATGGCCTTCTTGTATCTCGACGTCCAAGCTAGCGGGAGCGCCGCCAGAACCGCAATTATGAGGAGCCAGCGCAAGGGAAGGGTAACCTTTTCGTCCACGTAATCTGCGCCGGTCATGAAGGCGTGGGAGTTGAACAGAAGCTCGTAGTTGCCGAGAAAAACCCAGGTAGCAAAACCAAGCAAAAGAATTACGGCGATTACACGGACGAAGCCGGTACGGGTGGCGCCCGGCAGCAACAGCGCGTGGGGCCCCAGATCAAGAGTTATCGGTGACCCGCCCCGCAGCCATAACTGCCATCCCCGGGCCGTAGCCCAGAAGACTAGGGCGCAAAGAATCGCCAGCACAAACACAAACCCGAGTACTTCTGAATAGAAAGGGAGGTCGAACAAGTAAAACGGCAGGGCGCGCGAAAAGACCGGGTCCGTCCAAGTGGCGGAGGGCAGCGTGACTCCGCGCGACCCGAAGAAGCGCATGATCGTCCAGTAGTCAATCGAGGCCGAGGCGAACAATAGCGCCACTACGGCCAGCCCTACCGGAACCAGCCGGGAGTACAAGCGGAAATCTCGTCGGCGGATGCCGGCGAAGTGCAGCCCCCGCGCGTGAGCCACCCACAACGCGATGAAAGCCACCAGGGCGCCCGCCGCGGAGGGGGCAATGCTGTACCACAGCATGCTGATCCATGTCTCAACCTGTCCGACCTCTTTCCACCAGCTGTATTCGATGATGAAGTTGGCAATGGTGCTAGTCAGGGCTAGCAGGATGAGCGCCAACAGCAGCGCCAGCAGGATCAGGTTACGAATCTGTGAACGACGCATAAATTGAAATGGCCAGTCATTGCGGCTTGCCATCCCCTCTTAGCTTATTCTTCCTCGTAGCATACACGGAAAACTGGAATGCGGTCCACAAACGTCAGTGCTTTATCGGACGCGCGTTGTCACGAATGACCGAAGTGAGGCGAGGTGCAAACGGCGTTCGAGGAGATCGGAGCGCGGACAGCACTCCGTAGCGCCGCATTTCCTCCAACGGGCCCGCGTCGGCTCTTTTCGGTTCTACGTGAAGCGTGATGCGCGCATCTCGGCGTGCGAAGCCGAGTCTTTCTAGGCGCTCTGGCAATCCAGTTGCGGGCAGAGGGGACCGCAGGTATCATCTGCGCACCATGAAACCGGCATGTTTTTGGCTTATCGCAGTTATGAGTGCGTCCGCTTGGGCGCAGAACCCTTCTGCGTCCCAGGAAGTCGATGCCGTATATCCTGAAGCGCATTCACTCTACCTGGATTTGCACCAGAATCCGGAACTCTCTTCGCATGAGACGCAGACGGCGGCGAAACTCGCGAGTCGTCTCCGAGGGCTCGGGTATGAGGTCACGGAAAAGGTGGGGGGAGCCGGGATTGTCGCGCTGCTGAAGAATGGAGCGGGGCCAACGATAATGTTGCGGACCGAACTTGACGCGCTTCCCGTGGAAGAGAAGACGGGGTTACCGTACGCGAGCAAAGTTCACAGGAAAGATGATTCGGGTCGCGACGTTCCGGTGATGCATGCTTGCGGCCACGACCTGCATATGGCGTCGCTGTTAGGAACGGCGACGATCATGGCGCACAGCACAGCGAGCTGGCACGGAACGCTGATGCTAATTGGCCAGCCGGCGGAAGAAACCATCTCCGGCGCCAAGAAGATGCTCGACGACGGGTTGCTGAAGCGGTTCCCCAAGCCCGATGCGGGAGTGGCGCTCCACGTTGACAATTTGGCTCCGGCCGGGAAGATCGGCATCACGTCCGGGTACCGATACGCGAGTGCCGACTCCTTACGCATTACGATCTACGGAAAAGGCGGCCACGGCGCGGCACCGCAATACACCATCGATCCCGTGCTGATCGCCGCCCGAACGGTGGTGGCATTGCAGACGATCGTTTCCCGAGAGGTTACCCCTGGCGATGTGGCCGTGGTCACCGTTGGATATGTCAATGCCGGCACAAAAAACAACATCATCCCCGATCACGCGGAACTCGGACTGACGGTCCGCACGTACAAGCCCGAAGTTCGCAAGAAAGTTCTGACGGCTATCGCGCGCATCACCAAAGCCGAGGCGGAAGCGGCGGGTGCGCAGCGCGAACCTTTGATCGAACATTACGAAACCACGGATGCCGTGTATAACGACCCCGCCCTTGCCCGCCGCCTCAGGAGCACTTTGGAATCAGCGCTGGGCAAGGAAAACGTTGTGACGGCTGAGCCGTTGGTGGTCTCGGAGGATTTTGCTTACTTCATCGAGGAGGGCATCCCGTCGTTCTATTTTGCACTGGGTGGCGCCGAACCGCAGAAGTTTGCGCAAGCTGCCGCAACCGGCGAGGCTCTGCCATTCAATCACTCCCCCCTTTTCGCTCCCGACGTAGAGCCCGCGCTGCGCACCGGCATCACCGCAGAAGTGGCAGTGCTCCGGAATCTTCTAAGCGGATCCGCTGAAGACCTGCGCAAATCGACACATCAGCAATCCGAGTCCAGCCGCTAGCCGAAGCTAGAACGATCAACCGGCGATCCATGAAAGTCATCATCCGCGAAATCTAGCTTGCCGACCTCGGGGTTCACAAACGGCCTTCTAGGAGATTTCCCTCTCCGAATCGCCACCAACCAGTCGAACGGCTGCTTGGGAGGCAGGTGCTTAGAGTTTATACGCGTGCTGGGGATCGAACTAATTTCTTGATGGCAGAGTTCGGAGCTTTCGAATCCACAACGAACTTCACAAGTGCAACGCCTGCACTATGCAAGAGCAACGGGTGAAATGACCCTTGCCCTCAGCCGTTCTTGCGGAAAGTCTTTGGGGTTTAGCGTGACAATGAAATCTGCGTTGCCCTCTTCGCTACAGAGACAGAATGGATCGTCTTTGCGATCGGGGGAGATTTCGAAGGATGCGTGAACATCAACCTGTTCCGCTCGCTCCCGGATAAGATTGATCACACTGCCGATCAGATTTGACCGCACGCCTAGCCGCTTCAAGACCTCCTTGTACTCATCCAGAATGTCTTCCGTTACAAGCCACACGAAGTTGCTCTTCTCAGCCCACCTGTAGAGCAAATCGGGGCTAGGATTCTTGCCTCGGACATAGGGCTTTCTGAACCCAGAAATACCCCCGACCAGCACGCTCGTGTCAATAACTCCGCGAGGCCTTCGCTTCCTACCTTTCGGCGACAACGGTGATCTCCGGCGCTCGTCTTTCCTTACGATAGGCGCGAACTGTCCGCAAGATTTCATCATCCGAGACTTCGCCGATCTCTCTTGCCACCTCCGTCAGCGACTCCAGAAACTCCTTCTTCCAGCCCCGGCGTTTGCGGCCTCGGGGCAGATCCCTGTACAGGTCAGCTCGTCTCATTTGCTCTTGGAGCTGTGCACCAAGTGCCCGAAATGGCACTCCGACCTTTATGGGGTCTTCCTCGGCCGCGAGCCGACACTCAAAGACGATGTACTTCGGATTCTCAGACTTGAATTCTCTTTCCGATGCAAGGAATACGTCCATCAGTTTGGACAAAACGCTTGTGCGCGTGCCCAGAGACTCCTTTAAGCAAAATGCGACCTTGGCTACCAATAGAGTGTTTGTGTCGAAGAGGTACGTTCCCTCAGACCACTTGGGTTTCACAACGCCGAATTGGACAAGGTTCTGTAACTCCTTCGGTTGAATCTGGAGGACAGCGCTCGCCTGCTTTAGCTTTAGCCCCAGCTTCTGCATGATTCCTCTATTAGCATCTAAATATTAGACCTTATTATGGAGACTGTCAAGGGCAAGTGTGAATCACACCCACTGAGGAAACAAGTGCGAGAGACCAATAAGAGACGAAACCATGGCTGCCATTCTATCCAGAATACACACCTGGACGCCGACACGGGCCAGATCGCCCTCCAAATCCGACACAATCCGATCGAATAGCGCTCCTGCTCACGAGGCAGGTGCGCCTCGAACGGGCCCAGTGCGCGTTCAAATGGCGCGCGCCTTCTCGCTCCTGGATGTCTAAGCACTCAGACAGTATGAAACCGATGGAGTTCTTGGAATTCTCAGCAAAAGGGACGCCCCTGCTTTTCAGGCAAGGTGCGCCGCTTCCAACAATTCTGGCGCTCTTTATTTTCAGAAGTTTAGAGCCCACCAGATTCGGGCACAGCAGAATGATCGGCAGCTATTTGGCACAGTTGGCTCAAAGTCGTTGTTGTGATAACTAGGAATCAAACCGGGAAGTACAGTAGAATCAGAGACGTATCAATTGTCGGGGCGTAGCGCAGCCTGGTAGCGCGCCTGCCTTGGGCGCAGGAGGCCCCCGGTTCAAATCCGGGCGCCCCGACCACTTACTTACTGAACTAACTGACTTTCTTCCTGTGGGGTATTTCCACCGCTCTCCAACTTGGGAACATTTGGGAACAATTGATCTCCGAGCAAATTCACAGCGTCTCTCTGCGCGCTCCCACTGGCATGCGTATAAACTTCTAGCGTAGTTGCCATATGAGAATGCCCCAGTTGAGCCTGTGCAACTTTCAACGGCGTTCCTTGTGCATGTAACAGCGTGCCGTGCTTGTGTCGAAGCGCATGCCAGTCTATTCGCTGGATACCAGCCCTCCTGCATGCAGTGCGAAGCGACTTCTTTCGTAGATTGTCCGCTGCAAGCGGAGCACCTTGGCTAGTGGCAAAAACCAAAGCATTCGGAGAGTGGTCCACTGAACGCATATAACGCTCTTTCAATTCACGCACAACAGCCGGCGCCAAAGGCACTTCACGTCTACTCGCGCGCGTCTTCGGTGTTCCAAAATGCCCCCTGTAGCAAGTCTCTGCTACAAGCAAGGTGCCCCGAAGTAGATCTATGCGACCCCATCGCAGCGCAAGGATCTCGCCAATCCGCAAACCAGTCATCGTCGCGAGGATAACGATAGTGCGGATAGGCTCCTTACTTGATGCAATAAGCCGCCGAACCTCTTCTGCCGTGAGATATCTGTGCGGGCGTTTCAGAGTCCTTTCGGGCATCTTTATATCGCGCACAGGATTGTTCGGGACGTAGTCCCAATTCACCGCTGTTCCCATGACCTTGCTCAAGAGATGGCGCAAATGGTTGGTGGTCTCCCATGCAAAACCTTGCGTAAGCTTCTCCAAGAGATACTGCTGAACTTCAACTCTGGAGATGTTGCACCGGCGATGGTCACCAAACCGCGGGGTCCAGTGCTTAGCCAGAGCGTGGCTGGCACAGGCAAGCGACCAAAACAGCATGACCACGGTAAAACCACGCCGCGTTCCCAGAACGTCCACCAGTTTCCGCCCCCCGCATACATCAAAGCGTAGGTGAACAAGAACGCGGACTGTAGGGCCGAGAACTGCTCGTTGCTGAGCGGAATGTCTCTGCTGATCGCTTTGACCGCGGCCGGAAGGGTCTGGCGATCAAGATAACTGATGGCGATCGCAACACTGACCAGAATGGCGATACGCCACCGCAAACCGGTTTCCTCCACTCCAAGTCGATTTCGCCTGGGACGCAGGTGAGATTGTACACGCGAGGGTGGCAAACGTTTACTCCATTTCCGCGTTCCGCTACAATCACCCGATCCAGTGGATGCCAGGCCAGAACGCGTTGCGAGGAGCGGCCCGGAGCGTGAAACAGCGATGAATCCTCAGTGGAACCGCCGTGATGTCTTGAAAGGACTGGTTGCGGCCTCTACAGCCGTGATTGTCCGCCCGACGCTGAGAGCGGCCGGGGAGGACCCAAGTGCTCCTGCTCAGCCGGTCGAGGTACAAATCACTCCTGTCAGTCCCCATACTTTCCGACTGAGCATCCTCCCCGTGTTGAATAACGGATTGGTTGGATCGATCCCTTCTGACGGGTCCCTTGTCCAAGAATCCTGGGGCACTCCCATTGCCAAACTGCGGGCGGAGCCTGGGCACACGATTGCGGTAGGGAGAGTCCGGCTTCAGATCTCCCTCCCGCCCGTCAGAGTCACCGCTACGAACGAGGGTGGCGACATCATCCAGCAGTTCGCCTGGGACGACAACACCGGCGCCCTCTCTTTTCTGATCGGAAATTCACGGCTATTTGGTCTGGGGGAGGGTGGACCCCAGTTCGACCGCCGTGGCTCCATCGACCTCATGCGAAGCGGGCAAAGCGGCAACAAGCTTGCTACCCATGGTGGCCGGGTTCCCGTTCCTTGGATTATCGGGACGTCCGGGTGGGCGATATTTTTTCACCAGCCGTTCGGTACCTTTGACTTCACCGGATCCGGAGGAAAGTTTCAACCTGCTAGTGCAGGTGCCGCCCTTCCGCTCGATCTGTTTTTCGTCGCTTGCCCAGATCCGGCTACGATCATGGCCGAATATGCGCGGATCACGGGCCATGCCGAGATGCCTCCGCTGTGGAGTTTCGGTTATCAACAGTCGCACCGCACACTTGCCAGTCGAGAGGAAGTGCTCGCCGAAGCGAAGACCTTCCGCGAAAAAAATTTGCCTTGCGATGCGCTGATTTACTTGGGCACGGGTTTTTGTCCCTCCGGCTGGAACACGGAGAATGGCTCTTTCGCGTGGAATTCTCGAGTCTTCCCCGATCCCAAGGAAATCCTCGATGAGTTGCATAAGGAACACTTTCGAGCCGTGATGCATGTGGTGATTCTGTCCGACAAACTCCGCGGGACGGTGCGCGATCCCTGTAGCCTTTCGCGGTTCGACGAAGGGGAAGCAAGTTGCTACTGGGACGCGCATCGCAAGGACTTCGCGATGGGAGTGGACGGGTGGTGGCCGGACGAAGGCGATCCGCTCGACATCGCGTCGCGGCTGGTCAGGAATCGCATGTACTGGGAAGGACCGCAGATGGATCGGCCGAACGAGCGGCCTTATGCGCTGCATCGCAATGGCTATGCCGGCATGCAGCGGTATGCTTCGTTCCTGTGGTCAGGGGATGTGTACTCCACTTGGGAAACGCTGAAGACTCATATTCCCATTGCTCTTAATACCGCGCTGAGCGGCATCCCGTATTGGGGTACGGACATCGGAGGTTTTGTTCCGACCCCGGAATTCACCGCGGAGTTATATCTGCGTTGGTTTCAGTTCGGCGCGTTTTGCCCGCTCTTCCGCTGTCATGGCCGCGCGTGGAAGCTGCGGCTTCCCTGGGGTTGGAACACAGGAGATCCCGGTCCGGCGGAGATTAACAACTACACCGGCGCCGCCATCCCCGATTCCAGCCACTTGCATGATGCAAGCGTGGAACCGATCTGCCGGAAATATCTGGAGCTGCGCTACCGCATGCTGCCCTATCTGTACAGTGCGGTGCGCGAATGTGCGGCCACGGGCCTGCCGATCATGCGCGCTTTATGGCTAAATTTTCCCGACGATCCGAAGGCGGTGGAGTGTGGCGACGAGTATTTGTGGGGAAGCAGCATGCTCGTTGCTCCCGTTGTCGAGAAGGGAGCAACGACGCGTCAGGTTTACCTCCCGCGCGGCGCCTGGTACGACTTCTGGACTGGCGAACGCCTCGATGGCGGCCGCGAGATCAGCCGGCCCATTGATCTCGAAACGTTGCCGCTTTATGTGCGTGCGGGATCGATCCTGCCGCTTGGTCCGGTGAAGCAGTTTACAGCCGAGAAAGTCGACGAGCCGCTTTCCGTTTCCATTTACCCCGGCGCCGATGCTTCTTTCTTGCTTTACGAAGACGACGGTACTTCCTTCAACTTTCGCAAGGGAGAATGGATGGGCATCCAGATGACGTGGAACGACGCGCGCAAGGCACTTAGTCTGCAACTGGCCTCGGGTTCGCGCATGCTGCCGCCGGGACCGAGGGCCATTACAGTACAGTTGGCTGAAATTACGCGGAGCGTAACGTTTGAGGGAAAGCCCGTCGAGGTCTCGTTCCAACCTGAAGCCGCTATGAGTTAACTGAAAGCTCAAAGGCGGCGACGCAATTGGGATATCATCCAATTAGGTTGATGTTGAATCCCAGATCGTGGGACTTGATCCTCCGGCGCCCCCGCAATGAGACCTTGCCATCTACCTTTGCTGACGCGCACTTGCGGGACCGCCCGTAACGAAAAGGCCTCACGATTCACCGCGCTCGCTTTCCTTTCCGCGGTGGGGCTGCTCGCGAGCCTAGGGACTGCGAAAATTCCACCAGCCAGCTCATCTCAAGAAAAAGAAAAGAAGGCGCCCGCATTACACTGGGATCCGCCCCGGGTGGACGCTCGCCTTCCGGCTGTCTCCGCGACGCCGCCCTGCGCGCTTCCCGAGGTCCTGAAACAGGCCGGGCAACGCGCTGAAGAGCTGGTCGATCATCTTCAGAACTTTATCGCGCACGAGCAGGTTCGCTACAAACAAACAGACAGGGCATGCCTCAAACGTCTCTCGCCGCAAAGTTTGATTACGTGGTTGATTTCGGAGAAAAATCCGAGCCGCTCAAGGTTCATGAGACACGCACACGCCTTGCGGGGACCGACGACGGGCACTTAAGCGCCGTCGTGGACAAAGGGCTGCCAGCCTTGGCGCTGATCTTTTATCCCGCGCTGCAAAGCGACTATGAAATGCGCTGCGAGGGTTACACTAAGTGGAATAACCAGCCCGCCTGGGTTGTTCACTTTCGCCAGATGAAAGGGAAACGCCCCCGCACTGCGAAGATGGAAACTGCGACGGAAGTCTACCCGTACGGTCTCAAAGGCCGCGCTTGGATTGCAGCAGACTCCGGTCAGGTGATGCATCTCGAAACGAATCTGGTGGAAGCAATTCTCCTGATCGATTTGCAGGCCAACGGGGTCTCAGTGGATTACGCCCCGGTGAAATTTCAGTCGCAAAATGTCGAAATCTGGCTGCCCCGATTCGCCGTGGCGTACACGGACTATGACAAGCGCCGCATGATCACCGAGCACACTTTTTCCGACTTCCAGCTATTTTCTGTCCAAACGCAGCAAGTCATTCAGAAGCCCAAGGAGCCGTGATCGAACCTTTCACCGCTACGGCGCGCTTCTGATTCAGAACTGTTCTCCATCGCAATTTTTCGCGCATCCTTTGCAACGTGCTCCAACCTAATCCGCACCCCCCGGCCAATGCGTGCGCAGTTTCAGCCGGTCCGGCCATTCCACAATCACGATCGCGCTCTCGCTGAAAATATCTTCGAGGCCGAGCGTCTCCAGATCGTGAAAGTCACGCACGCGGCAAAGAGCCACGTGGACCACTCGCGATTTTCCTTCGAATTTGTAAACCAGCGTGAATCTGAGTCCACGCTGAACTCGGAAAACAAGTCTTACATCGGCAGCCCACCCTTCGCATCGAGCCAGGTATCAACCAAAGCCTTGTGGTCGCCGAGCCGATCCTTCCAAAAAGTGCGGAATTCCTGCGTGCCGATGGATTTGCCTTTATAGGTATCGGAGAAGGAGCGGCACGCCTGAAAGAACTTATCGTCGCCCAGAGTCTGGCGAAGTGAGTGGAGCATGAGCGAGCCCTTGTAGTAGCGCACGACGAACGCGACTTTGTCATTCATAAAAGGCACATTCGCCAGGGAAGGGACATCAGGAGGCAATCCTCGCACCTGTTTCCGGTAATTGTCGAGCACAACTTGGAATGCTTGTTCACCGGAGACCGTCTGAACGGCGGTGGAAAAGAAATATTCGGCGAAGGCTTCGTTGATCCAGTCTCCCTGGTCAGCGCCAAAGTTCCACCAGAAATGCGCGACCTCATGGGCGATTCCCTGAAACAGAGAGAAATGCGGGTCCTGGGCCAGGGAGTCCAGGGTCCTGCCTTCGGAAGTCACGATCATTCCCGGCCTGGAAATGCCAGCCGCTCCCTGGCCTTTGCGTTTCGGCGAATAGACGTGTTTGATAGTTCCCGCGGGAATGTTGGTTTCGCCGAGGCGGTCGGTAGTGAGCTTGAGCACGCCCGCGATTTGCTGAACTTCGTTGTCGATGAACGCCTCTGGCATTTGGGTATGGTAGATTTCGATGTTGGTCCCCGCCTCGCGGAAAGTTTTCTTTTTAAAGTGCGGAGAGGCGACCACCAGAATGTCGATATCGTTGGGCGAAGACCAGCGCGTGATTTCGCGACCTTCTTTGACGCGGTTCTCCAGCTGCTTGCCCGAGCAGATGGTTATCCAGCCTTGCGGAAGAGAGACCTCGAGTGCGAGTTGCAAAGGCGTGCCAAAGGTGAATTGCGGATACCACGAAGAATAGCCGGCGAGTTCCACCATGCGCGAGTTGATCTGGTCGTCCATTGCCTCCTTCTGATCCGAAGATGCGCCGAACTCCCCAACCTCTTTGAGGCGGCCTTCATATTCGATGTCCATGTGAACTTTGTTTTGCGCGAGCACTGCAGGAAGAGTGACGATTACTCTTTGGGGCGGGGGCAGCATGAAAGAAGCCTCGCCAGGGACCGAGGAGAAGATTGCGTCCTTGCCTTCCAACAGCAGCTTTTTTATGACGAATGTCCCGTGGAGGTTGAATCGAAAGTTCTTCGCGCCGGGCTCCACGGGGATCTCGATCTTCGCCAGCACAGCAAGATTCCCGGATGCGGGTTCAATTCTGACTCGTAGATCGTAAGAAGTGGGTGCGGCTTTGCCCTGGGCCATAAGGAAAGCGGGGAGTGCGAGGAGGAAGAGAACCGGAGTGAGCAAATGGATTTTAGAACAAGGCATTTGTATCTCCTTTGTGCTGGGACCGGCTCATCTTGCCAGCACAGTGAAGGCACCGTGAACCAGGCCGGGTGATCCGGCGTTGGTAAGATATAGGTTTTATCTCACGCAGTGGCCCGCAATGCTGTGATCTGCGTCAGGGGTTGGCGCAACTTTAGGGATAGATCAGCCTGGGCGTCGTTGGGCACGAACAAGTCATACTTCTGGGCGCTGGAGAGAGTGGCGTCGCCATCGCCTTTCTGCTGGGCCTCGGCTACTGCGGTCGACTGACGGCCAAGTTGCACTGCTGCACGGCCTTTTCGGCCTCGTCATCACCCGGCACAAGCGCCAATACTTTGTTGGCGAATGAGAGCGCCGTCTGCCAATCGGATTTTTCAAGCGCCGCCCGCATCTGTTGACGATATTGCTTCAGCGCGCAGTCTGCAAAGGCCTTCTTTACTTCGGCATCGTCCGGCGCCACGGCAAGAATCTTGTTGCCGTAAATAGCAGCGCCGTCGCAATCCGACATCTTCATGGCAGCGCGGAACTGCTCGCGATTATAGAACGCAATTCCGAAATCGCTTTGGGCCTCGCTGAAGCCGGGATCGATCTCCCGGGCCTTCTGCAAATGCGCCGTCCCCTCGACAAGCTTTCCCTGCCACATGAGCGCATTCCCAAGATTGTTCTGTGCCTTGGCATTGCGAGGATCCAGTTCCAGAACCTTCTTCCACGCTGCAATGGCCGCTTCAAGCTGGCCCTTGGCCGTCAGGTCCGACGCAACGTCGAAAAGCCGGTACGACTCGGCCGCGGGCACGTCGATCTTCATCATCCCGTCCGGGGGGATATTCACAAACTCCGGAATATTCACCGCGCGATTAGCCGCTGTCGAGTTGTCGATCAGGATCGCCGGGCTGTCGTTGCCCTCGGCATTGAGGTGTGTCAGATACATCTGCGTGTAGGGCGAACGGCTCTTCGAGGAGAAAACCAGCCAATGGCCGTTGGGCGAGAAGCTGTGCCAGGAGTTCATCAACGGAGTATTGCAGCGCATACGCCGCGCCACGCCGCCTTCCGCGGGCACAATGTAAAGCTGGCTGTCGGGGCGCATCAACTGCGCGTTGCGGCACTTCACAAAGATGATCCAGCGGCCATCGGGCGAAACCTTGGGAAAGCTATTGCTCATACCGTCGTGGGAAGCGCCCGCGATCGGCACTGGCTGGCCACCTTTGCCGTCGTTGAAGGGAATCCTGTAGAGGTCGTATTGGATTTGGGTCTCCTCCGGGGAGTTGGCACGCTCGGCCAACTTCTGACCTTTGGGGTAGGGGTCCCTCGCTTCCGCCCGGGCAAAAACCACGTACTTGCCGTCGGGACTCCAGACGGCGTTGGTTTGCACGTAGCGCGGATCATCAGCCCCGGGCAAGGTCTGCCTTCGGCCCGTCGCGCGGTTGTACCAGGCAAGGATTCCGCGCGTCGGATAGAACACCTGCAGGAAACGGTAGTCCTTGAAATTCACAACGTAGTAGCTATCGGCGAGTTTTTTTTCCAGCCCCCGCAACATGGTCAAGACGTATTTGCCGTCGGGCGACACCTGCGACATGAAACCGATCCTCGAAGGTGAAACCGTCTCATCCCGGAGGGAACTCCACGAGATCACGTCTTGATTCCGGACGACCATTTCCGGCTTGATGGAGGTGAGCACGTACAGCCCCTTGTCGTTGGCAGGACCGTCGAGATCCATCCCCAGTGTTTTGCCGTCGCGGGAAAACGAATGGCAATTGGCGCAGGTGTGAAGGCCTGTCAGTAGCAGACGGCTGCGGGGCTCGGCGATGTTGCGTAAGCGCCAGGAGAGCAGGGGAAGATCGCCTTGGGCCAGCGGCTTGATCACGCCCTCTTCCAACTCCGAGGGTATCAACGGGACGTCGCGATAGAAGATCGGCGCTCCCACTGGATCCATCGAGGTTTGAATCACCACCGCGCCGAGGGAAACGGGGTGGTCCAGATGCTCGTCTTGGAATCCGGTGATCGTGACGGTGGCTGGATGCTCCTTCGATTGTCTCTTCATCGCCTCCCAGGTGGCCGCATCCGGTATCCAAGTTCGCGCTGCGGCTTGCTGGGGCGTAAGCTTGGGCGGTTCGTTGCTTGCGGAGATACAACGCGGGTCAATCTCGCCGATGCGCAACCGCTCGCCCGCTGATTCCGCCCGAATCCCAGCCGAGCCGTCGGTGAACGCCACATCGATTGTCCACACGGAGGCGCTGTCCGAAGCGTCACGCCAGAGGAATGTTGGAGGTGTGATCTCCGGCGGGAAGATCGATCCTTCCTCTGGGTAGTCGACCGTAATCGCAGCCAGCTTCGGATCATCAGCGCTGGGCGAGGGAGAGGATCCCATGGCGTGCGCACTTGCCGGTCGCTGCGCATACGCCGAACCGGCCATGCTTGAGCCGTGCTGCACGGCGCCTAGTCCCAAAACTGCTGCGAAGACGGCAGCCACCCCGCAGATGCCCAGACTTCGGGCTCCCAATCGATTCACGGCATCCCCGTCATTCGGCCAGAGGACTGATGGTCCGCCAGCTCAGCTCTTCACTTCGGACGATTGTCCGGTATTTCTATCTTAGCTCTGATCCACGGAGCAGCAAACACTCCTTGTGGGGTTCCAGTGCTCCATTTTTTCGCTTCCTGGGTCCAACGGCACGGAACAATGGCCAGCAGGGCATCACGGATTCACCCTCTTTTGGGAATCTCGGTCGCTCTCTTCTTCAACCAACTTGAAGCGGTTCCGGGCCTTTTCTTGCTCGCGCAACCCTGCGGTGACCTCCGCCAGCCTTTGCACGAGCTGCGGCAATTCCGTACGATCACCTTTCTCACGGAGGCAGACGATCAGGTGGTAGAGAGCGGATTGGTCGTTGGGATCGGACTTCAACGCAAGCCGTGCGGTTGCCTCCGCAAGACCCGCCTCTCCTGAACGCAGGTAAAGCTCGGTGAGGACGTCTTCGGCAAGGGTAAAATCCGGCTTATTGCGCACGGCACGCTGTGCGGCGGCGTTTGCTTCCTGAAAGGAGGGCGTGCCGGGTTGAACGCCCTTGCGGATGAGCAGTTCGGCGAGAAGATAGTTGAGGGTGGGATCGCCGGGCTCCTTCGCGAGACGCCGCTTCACGACCTGAACGGATTCGCCCAATTTGTTTTCCTGGAGCAGTGATATGCCCAGCGCCACGGAGCTGTAATTCTGGAGAGGGTTTAAGGCTGCAGCTTTTCGGAAATCGGCGTTCGCCTCGTCGTACTGTTCCAACTGCACCTCGAGGACGCCGCGCTCAAGATAGAGACGGGCGGAATCGGGCACGGCGTGGAGCCCGGCGTTGAGCACATCCACGCCCAGCTTGAAGGCCCCGTGATCCAAACTGAGAGTGGCCAAGTCAAGATAATTGTCACCGTTGGCGGGGTCAAGCGCGATAGCCTTCTGCAAGGCCGCGACCGCCGGGGGCGTCTGCTGATCGTCTTCGTAGACCGCCGCGATCAGATTCAAGGCCGCCGCCCTTTGCTTTTCCAGACCACCCTCCGTGAGGGGAAGCAATGTGCGAATGGCATCCTCGTAGTGGTGGGCGCCGTACTGGGCGAGCCCGAGGTAATAAAGCGCCTCCGGATCCTGGGGTCGAAGTTCAGCAATCCGCTGATAGGCCGAAAGCGCTTCCGCAGCACGATTCAAATGAACCAGACAGGCGCCGAATTGCGAGAGTGCCGGAATATCATTCGCCACGACCTGAGGACTCTTTTCGTAGTGCGCGACGGTGGTGGCGCAGTCTTTTCGTTGGAAGGCGAGTGCCGCCGTCATCGCATGTGCCGTCTGGTCATCGGGGTTCAGGCTGAGCAACTTCTCCAAGAAAGGCAGCGCCTCGGGGCTGCCGGCTTGGAATTCAAGCTGTGCCGCGGCTTCCAGCGCGGCGACGTTGTTCGGATCGATTTGGAGCGCGTGCTTGAATGCATGCAGACTCTCCTGGGGCCGGTCCAAGCCCTGGAGGGCGATCCCTTGTAATGTCCAGGCGCGTGGATCGCTGGGATGGACGCGAGCTAACTCCCGGGCCAGACGCAGAGCCAGTTCATTGTCGTGGGACTGAAGCGCCTGCACGACGGACTGCGGAGTGGGAGGCGGGCTGGTTTGCGCACGAGTGCGCGTGGTAAGCGAGAACCAAATGAAGACGCAAAGTAACCACGCGGGAACCTTGGACCCCAGGAAGGGACGGGCCCAAACCGAGGGAGTCACGCGTTTCCGCCGCAGAGATAGAAGGGACTGAAACATGTGCTTCAAGTGGTTTTGCTCTGGCTCAAACTGCCAGTTCGGCCGGAGCCGCGCCAGCCACCGGCAACGCCAAGCATTCTCACATTCGAGGCCGGGCGGTGCCAGGCTGGGGCAGGAACTAGGGTCGTTGCCAAACTTTGAGCGAATTGCGCAGCCTGAACGCGTGATCTCCGTCCGAGGGGGCTTCTCCCTTCACGGCTGAAGCTCCTTCGGAATCCGCTGAAGGCGAACGCTGATTCCGAAGGGAACGCGAACGGCATTCCGGGCCCAAGGCGAAACAGCTCTCGGAGCATAGCGACGCTGACACTTCGATTGTGCAGGAAGTGTTCGGCTCCGTCAAGAAGACCCTACACACCAGTTGAAGCAAACGTTTTCTCGATGTATATCTAGAGTACCCGAGGGAATCCTTTTATGACCCGACTCCAACCAGGAAGCTTAATTTTACGCGCGCTTGTCCTGGCACCTCTTCTCTTGCAGCCTTTTGGAGCAAATGCCGGCGCGCCCGACGGGCCGCGCGTTTTCAATGTGGAAGGCGATGTTCTGGGAACGCACGATCCCTCCATCATAAAGGAGGGGGATACGTGGTACCTTTTTGCGACCACTCCGCCAAATTCAAGAACGGGTGAGCAATTTCCGATCCGCTGCTCGAAAGACCTAGTGCACTGGAAGGCTTGCGGCTACGTGTTCTCCGAGATTCCCGCGTGGATTAAGCAGCAGAGCCCAAAAACAAAAGAGCTCTGGGCCCCGGATATCTCTTATTTTGACGGCAAGTTTCATTTGTACTACGCGTATTCCTCATTTGGAGTAAACACCTCGGGCATTGCGCTCCTGACGAACAAGACGCTGAACCCGCAGAGTCCCGATTTCCACTGGGTGGATGAAGGGCTGGTTCTCCGATCACGCACTGAGGACGACTTTAATGCGATAGATCCTAATCTGATCCTGGACGAAAAAGGGCAAGCATGGTTGTCGTTCGGAAGTTTCAGGAGCGGGATCAAGATGAGAAAGCTTGATCGCAAGACCGGAAAGCTTTCCTCTGAAGACACGAAGGTCTATTCGTTGGCCAGCCGCCACAAGCCAGAGCAATTCGAGCCACCCCAGCCCGGCTTGCCCCCGGACTACCAAGCCATCGAGGCGCCATTCATTGTCCATCACGGGGACTACTATTATCTGTTGGTCTCGTATGACCTGTGTTGCCGTGGCACAAAGAGTACGTACCGCACGATGGTGGGGCGATCGCGAGAAGTCACTGGGCCCTACCACGACTCAGCGGGAAAGAAAATGAGTGAAGGTGCCGCGACGCCGTTGCTCAGGGGAAATCAGAAATGGCTAGGCCCGGGCGGAGAATCGGTTTTGCTTCAAAAGGAGGGGGATATCATCGTCTACCACGCCTACGACGCGAAGACGGGGATTCCCTGCCTGCAAATTTCAACACTCACGTGGACGGCTGGCCGCACGCTGCTTTGGACGGTGATGCCTCTAGCAAAAGGCAGTAATCGGAACGGCCGAAGTTCCAGACATGAATTGTAAGACGCCTTGCTTTCCTGCTAACTCGATTTCGCAAGGGAAACTAGAATCCAAGAGGAGACCCACATGATGAAGCGTCGCGATTTCCTGCAAAAGGGGGCGTTGGGAGCTGCGGCAATTGTCTTGACTCCAAAATCCGGTTGGCATACTTCCTCCGGCTCACGAACGGCGGATTCTCGCATCGAGGTCCTTTTCGACGAGCCACTGGGCACAATCTCTCCGAACATCTATGGCCACTTTGCCGAAAATCTGGGCGGCGTGTTGTACGACGGCATTTGGGTCGGGGAAAAATCGCGCGTCGCGAATATCGACGGGCTGCGAAAAGAACTGATCGAGCACATGCGCAAAATCAAGGCTCCGGTGATCCGCTATCCAGGCGGATGCTTTGCAGACAGCTACGATTGGCGCGACGGAATCGGCCCCGCGGAAAAACGCCCCCGGCGCACAAACTTCTGGGCAAACGATGAGACAGAGAAGGCGCCAGCGAGCCACAGTTACGATCCGAATGCCGTCGGAACCAACGAATTCGTGCACTTCTGCAAGCTCATCGCCGCTGAACCCTATCTTGCCGCAAACGTGAAGAGCCTGCCCGCGTCGGCCTTCTATCAGTGGGTGGAATACTGCAATTCCCCCGCGGGAAGCACCACCATGGCCGATGCCCGGGCGGCCGCCGGCTATGCGGAACCTTTTCATGTGAAGTATTGGGGAGTCGGAAACGAATCGTGGGGCTGCGGGGGAGAGTTCACCCCTCAGGAATATGCCGTGGAATTCCGGCGCTATTCGACCTGGCTTCCAAGATACGGCGAGGAGTTGCACCTGATCGCCTCCGGTCCGAACGTGGACGACTGGAATTGGACACGCGAGTTTCTGGCGGAAGTTTTGCGCAAAGGCCCATGGGAATTGCGCCGCATTTATGGAATGGCTCTACATCACTACGCCTGGAACTTGAGCCGCGGAAAAACGCAGAACTGGGAGGCTGGCAAGGGAGAAGCGCTAAAGTTTGACCCGGTGGATTGGTATGAGCTGCTCCGCGAAGGAGAACGAATGGAAGGCCTGGTCACCGGCCACTGGCAAGTCTTGAGTGAATTTGACCATGAGCATCGGGTGAAGCTGGTGGTGGACGAATGGGGCCCGTGGTATCGCCCCGGCAGCGAGGCCACTCCCGGCGACCTGCTCGAGCAGATGCCCACGTTGCGGGACGCGGTGTTCAGCGGCATGACGCTGGACATCTTCAACAGGCATCCCGAAAAAATTGCCATGGCTAACTGCGCACAGCTCATCAACTGCTTGAACAGCCTGTACCTGGCACATGAAGGCAAATTCGTCGTTACTCCGGTCGGCCGCGTCTTCGAACTGTACGCGGCCCACCAGGGAGGAGACGCGCTGCGCACGATTTTCTCCGCGCCCAGCTTGCACTATGACCGGGACGGAAAACCCGCGTCATTCTGGGGATTGCAGGGTTCCGCCTCCGTGCGCGAAAAAGAGTTAACGATCACCACGGTCAATCCCAGCACCAACGAATCTCGTCTGGCGGAAATCGCTCTGCGAGGGGCAACAGCCAAGAGCGCCAACATGACCTTTTTGAGCCACTCCGACATTCACGCGCACAATACGTTTGAGCAGCAGGACGTGGTTGTTCCTCAAACAAAACCCTTGAGCTTGAAGGAAGGATCTCTTGTGGTTGAGTTTCCACCGGCGTGCGTGGCCGCGCTGAACATCCAGCTAAACTAACGCCAATCAGGTTACGGCCTACTCTTGACCTGAAATCCGAAGTTGATCATTTGAAGGCGAGCGCACTTTGTTTAGTTTCAATCGATTGTCGCGGGAAAATCCAACTTCGCCGAAGTTAGATTTTCTCATCTCATCCACCACCCAAAATTTGTCATTCCGACCGGAGGGACGGCGTTTTTAGCCGTCCCGGAGTGGAGGAATCTCTCTCCAACTTCGGACTTTAGGTTCAGTGGCGTAGATGGCAGGACTAGCAAAAAAATGAGGCGGGGCTGCACCGCCTCCGCCTCTACCCCAACAAATTGTCAAAAGCTTGAAATGTGGCCTGGAACTTTGCCCGGGAGCTCCGGGCACCCCCAGCCCACCCCGCTAATCCAGAAGGACCACCGCTTGGGGTAAAAACGGTGGCCCCTCTTGTCGTTATTCGCAATCAGTCTAGAACGTGAGCTTTCCTCCGATTTGCCACCATCTCGGCAGCGTCTGAGCGCCATATTCGCCAAAGTTTCCAGCGGTCAAATTGCCATTGGTGTTGTAGAAGTTGGGATGGTTGAAGAGGTTGTAGAACTCAAACCGGATTTGGAAGTTGAGCCTCTCCGTTATATGGGTATTCTTGTAAGCAGTCACATCCGACTCAACAAAGGGCGGATTGCGGAAGGCATTGTACTTCTCGTTGCCCTCGGTGCTCGCTGTGGGCACGGTGAACTGCCCAGCCGAGAAGATGCCGGTGGAGGTAAAAGCGCTCCGCGACGTCGACTGCGCGTAGGAGGTGACATTCGGGAAGTCCATGTCGTCTCCATCGGCATTATAGTCTCCGGTTGTGGCAGTGTGCGCGTCTGCACCCGCAACATAGCTCGCCCCGTTGTATACCGCCGAAGTATAGACCGTGAAAGGATAACCAGTCTGGTAGATACTCATTCCGCTGAGTCCCCATCCTCCCGTCAGGTGCCCTACAAACCCGGCACCATTCCGAAGGCCCGGCAGCTCATAGTTGAAGCTGAGGGAGAAGCGGTTGGGAGCATCCCAAGGCGAGGGTCCGTAGTATTGGTGCGGATCCACCGAGGTGGGATAAGCGCTGGCGTCATCTTTAGAAGAAGAGCGGGTGTACGATGCGTCAAAGAACCCGCGTTTTACTCTTGCTCGAAGGTTGAAAGTGATGCCCTCATAGTTGCTCACACGATCGTTCTGGGTGTAAGCGATTGATCCAAAACTCGGATTGTATCGCACGGGACTGGCGTGTGTTAGGAGATCTCCCGGCATGTCATTGATGTCAGTGCCATAGGAGACATCACCTCCCTGGTTTCCATTGCCGACTAGGTTGGTGTCGTGGGACCCACTGTAAAGCACGCTGGCAACCAGGTGGCTGCCAAGTCTATGCTCGAGCGAGGCCGCGAAAATGTAGGCGGTAGGGGATACGATGTTGGGGTTGATGCCGCCAATCCCCAATCCCGCACCGACAATTCCTCCCGCGGCGTCCAGACAAGGAGCTGTGGGACACAAGGTGGTGCCAGCCAGTCCAGGGTATTGGTATCCAAACGGTGGTGTGCTGCTGGTACCCTGGACAAACACTGGCCGGTTACCCGGTGCATTTGTCGCATAAAAGACAGGGTTGATTAGCCCCGGTGGATTGCCCCGGTACTCTTCCTGGATGTTGGCGGGCGTGAGCCAATTGGAATACATTCCGAAGCCGCCGCGCACCACCCAGTTCCCCTTTCCGTTGACATCCCATGCCGCGCCGATACGCGGATTGTAGGCCTTGGGTGTGTGAGCCAGCGCTAAATGCGTGGCTTTCGCATAGCCGGTGGCCACTTGTTCCGCCATGGTTGAACCGGTGCCAAGGTAGAAGTCGCCAAAAACGGTCGTAGGTGACTTGGAATACGGGTTTCCCTGATTGTCGAAACGGAAGCCCAGTTGCACGGTCAGATTGCGCCGCACTTTCCAGTTGTCCTCCGCAAAGATACCCCAGGTTTTGGAGGCAGCGTCCCAACTCCAAAGCTGCTGCACGCCTGTATTGGGGTTGTACATCACTCCAGTCTCGCTATAGGGGGCGTCTTGCGCCAGATTTAACAGGTTGGTGAAGGTGAAATTCGGATGCGACCACGGACCTTGGAACGGCTCGACGTCATCGCCGTACCAACCTTCGTAGCCCACCTTCAATACGTGTGCGCCACGCACATGCGTCAGAACATCACGCCAGTGGTAGTTATGTTGAATGAAATCGCCTTGCGAGAAACCCAGGCCGTAGCCGAGGTTTTGTCCGGTTACGCCGATGATAGGAATGGTGAAGTCACCGGTCTCGTCAAGCTTGCCCTCAATGCGATTCCCGTTAAACATCACATCATTCAGGGTCGTCGGATTGAAGGTGTGCGTCCAGTTCACCTGGAAGGCGCGCTGCCAGCTATTGTTCGTGGTATTGAATTGCGGGATGGAGGCGGGCCCACCGTAGCCCAGAAGGGTACGGAAGAAGCTTCCGTAAATGCGGTCATTCTTGAAATACTTGTCCACGCGAACGAAATACTGAGTGCCGTTGCGGAAGTTACTGGAATTGAAGGTTCCGGTGTCAACCATATCAGTTGTACAAGGCAGGAAGTTGGTGGCGGCCGTCGCGCAAGCATCCGAGCTACCCACCGGGAAGATATCGGCTGCGGTCTTCGATACGCCGTTCGTAATCACGGCAGGGGAGACCGTGTAGGTGGTCAGAACCTTGGTTCCGAAAGTGCCCGGAAAGTTGGTACCGGCCCAGGTCACGAACGCCGGATCCGGATAGGTCAGCACCGTGTTACCTGTGGAAGCAGAAGAACGCAGCGGTTCGACGGCGAAGAAGAAGAAGAATTCGTGATGGGGAATAATGGGTCCGCCAATGGTCCCGGACATATTGTTGCTATGGAATGGAGCATAGGAGACGTCGGGTTGAGCCGCGGAGGTTTGACTGGAATATCTCGCATACATGTTCTGATAGTTGAAATAGTCGCTGGCCAGACCGTGGAATGTATCGGTTCCAGACTTTGTGGTCGATGCGAATTGGATGGAGCTCGAATGGCCATAGTCAACCGTAAACGTGTTGACCTGATTGCTCGATTCCTGAATGACGTCGGGGTTGGGCTCGAGATTTAAGACGCCCTGCCGGATGCTGCTGGTGACGTCAAGCCCGTCCACAATCCACATATTCGAAACCGTACCTTGACCATTGGCGCTGACGTCAACGCCCGTTTCCGTGGAAAAATTGTCCACGCCAGATCCCGGAGTGCCCGAAGACACGCCAGGACCGCCGGCGAGTCCCAGGCCAGTGACGCCCGGGGCCACGGTTACCAGCGAAAGTAAATTGCGGCCTGCCAGCGGCAAAGTCGACAGCTCCTGGGTTTCGAGCGTCTGTTGATTTCGTGTCTCTGTAGTGTTTATAAGCGGATTTTCGGCAGTGACGACAATGGATTCCGTCGCCACGCCCACCTTGATCGCTATAGGTACGTTTAGGTTTTGATTCGTCTCGAGTGTGACCGTCGTTTCCGCCTTGGAAAAGCCTTTCGCTTCAACGGAAATTTTGTACGTACCCGGAGCAAGGCTCAGAAACCTGTACCCCCCTTCGGCAGCCGTAGTAGTCACCGCCGAAATATGGTTGTCCAGGTTTTCCAGCGAAACCGTCGCTTGCCCGACCCCTCCGCCACTCGGATCGGTGACGGTTCCTTGAATACTTGCAGTGAACTGGGCCCAGGCCGAGCCGGCTGTTAATAGAAGAATAGCGAGCAGCCGAATCGACCATCCAACAACTAATTTTGCCTTCATGTACCTTCACCCCCTAATGTTCAAAGTAAAATGTTTACGAAGCAATTTTAGCGTAAACGTTTTCCCACTTGCCCCAACGTATATGTCACTCAAAATTGCTTGTCAAGCTTTTTCTAGTAGTTTTCTATTAGGGGCTGGCGAGACGTGCCACGGCCAGCCAGCCTTCTCAGCTCATGTCTTTGCCCAGCCTCGGTTCGCCACCCGCCCCACTCCCTCCCTCAGCGTGATTAATTGATTGGGTGGAACGTGCTTGAAGGATTCCACAAGGCCGTTGGGCCAGTGCACTTCCAGGTCCACCGAAGTGTGGCCTCCGAGGCCGAAGTGCAGGCGGGGATCGTTGCAGGAATAGAAGCTGCTTTGACTTACCAGGCTTTGCGCCTGTGTTTTTCCGCCATAACGGGCCAGAATCCGAGCTCCGATCGCGCTTCGATTGGACTTCACACCCTCAAGTTTCACCTTAAGCCAATTCTGTTTTCCTTGGATGTCATTGCGCAACAAGGAAGGGGGCTCGTTCATGTTTATGATAAGAATGTCGATGTCACCATCATTATCGAAGTCCCCGAACGCGCATCCGCGACTGGAGTGCGCCGCAGCAACGCCGGGGCCGGCAACTTCGACCAGTTCCTCGAAGGAGTTATTGCCAAGATTGCGAAACACCGCGCGCGGGGTCTTGTACGGATATTGCGGGAGGGTTCGTTCCACTTCCGGGTAAACGTTTCCGGTAACGATAAAGATATCCGGATATCCATCATTGTCGAGATCGAAGATTCCAGTACCCCAGCAGACATAGCGCGTCTCTACCCCAATGTGAGACTGCCGCGTGACATCGTCGAAATTCCCCTTGCCGTCGTTGTGGTAAAGAATGCAGGAATCGTCTGTGAAGTGCGTCTTGAAGAGATCTAGATGCCCGTCGAGATCGTAATCGCCAATCCCCACCCCCATG
>Ga0187880_1000271_pt1 | contig 44991 bp, 37 predicted proteins | sample June2016WEW_19_4_FD_132998 | JGI IMG/M metagenome (GOLD analysis project Ga0187880, IMG submission 132998) | Peatland microbial communities from SPRUCE experiment site at the Marcell Experimental Forest, Minnesota, USA - June2016WEW_19_40 | ecosystem: Environmental > Terrestrial > Soil >... | reverse complement strand
GCGCGGGCGAACCCGATCCGCTGGCGTTGGCCTCCTGAGAACTCGTGCGGGTAGAGGTCGACTGCGTTCTTGGCCAATCCGACCTCACGCAGCAGGCCCTCTACGCGCTCCCACTGCTCGGTCCTCGATCCGATGCCCTGCACCTTGAGCGGTTCGCGCAGGATCGTGCCGACGCGCATGCGCGGGTCGAGCGAGGCGTAAGGGTCCTGGAACATGATCTGGAAATCGCGGCGGCTACGTCTCAAGTCCCCGCGATTCAGCTTGGTCACGTCGACCCCGTCGAAACGGATGGTTCCCGAGGTCGGCTTCTCGAGCGCCACCACGAGCCGCCCGACGGTCGTCTTGCCACACCCCGACTCGCCCACGAGGCCGAACGTCTCGCCCTCGCGGACGGCGAAGGACACGTTCGAGACTGCCTTGACGCTGCCGATCTTGCGTTGCAGGACCGCTCCCGCCGTCACCGGGAACTCCTTCACGAGCTGGTCGACCTCGACGATCACCTTGCGGGATGCGAGCTCGGTCACCCGGCTCAGCGCCAGCCTCGCCGCCTCGGCGGCGTCGACGACGCGGACCGGGCGGCTGGGCGCCGAGGCGCTGCCGACCGGGTTGAAGCAGGCCACCAGGTGGCCTTCCTGGTCCACGAGCGGCGGCTCCTCGAGGTGGCATTGCTCGGTGGCGTTGCGGCACCGAGGCGCGAACCGGCAGCCGACAAACTCGCCGCTCAGGTCGGGCGGCGCCCCGGGGATGCTGTAGAGGGGGACGCTGGCGTCCGCGTTCATCTTCGGGATGGAGTCGAGCAGCGCCTCGGAGTAGGGGTGGCGCATCTGCGAGAAGAGGCTGCGCGTGGGCGCGCTCTCGACGATCTTGCCGGCGTACATCACCATGACCCGGTCGCTGCGGCCGGCGATCACGCCCATATCATGGGTGATGAGGAGCACTGCCATCTTGAGGCGGTCGCGCAGCTCGTCGATGAGGTCGAGGATCTGCGCCTGGATCGTCACGTCGAGCGCGGTGGTGGGCTCGTCGGCGATGAGCAGCTTCGGTTCGCAGGCGAGCGCGATGGCGATCATCACTCGCTGGCGGAGGCCGCCGGAGAGCTGGTGGGGGTAGGACTCGAGACGCTCTGCCGGCCGCGGCATCCCGACGAGCTGGAGAACTTCGACCGCCCGGTCGGTCGCCTCCTGCTTGGAGACGTGCTTGTGGACCCGGACCGGCTCCGCGATCTGACGGCCGACGGTCATCGTCGGGTTAAGCGACGTCATCGGGTCCTGGAAGATCATGGCGACGTCGTTGCCCCGTACTTCGCGCATCTGCTTCTCAGGCATCTTCACGAGCTCTTTGTCGGCCAGCCTCATCGAGCCCCGGGTGACGTGGCCGACGTTCGGGAGGAGCTTCATGATCGACAGCCCGACCGTGCTCTTGCCGCAGCCGGACTCGCCCACGAGGCCCAGAGACTCTCCTTCGGCGATCGAGAACGACACGCCGTCGACAGCCCCGACAGTCGCAGTACGGAGGTGGAACTCGGTGCGGAGGTCGACTACCTCGAGAACGTTGGCCATGGACTATTCACCCCAGTGTTCTGCCGACCGGGGCACGTTTCATGCCGCCGCCCGCCACGATTGTAACCCGATACCTGGTCATCCCGCCTTTACTGCGCTATCGTAACCGCCCATGCCCCAACCTCCTAGCCTCACGCCTGAGCAGCGCCACGCGGCGCTCGAGAAGGCGGCCCGAGCGCGTCGCGAGCGCGCCGAGATCAAGGACCATCTCAAGAGTGGTCGCGTCACCCTGCGAGAGCTGCTTGTAAAGGCGGAGTCGGACGAGATCGTCGGCAAGATGAAGGTGCTGGCCGTTCTCGAGGCGCTCCCTGGGACAGGCAAGGTCAAGGCTCGCCGCCTCATGGAGCACGTCGGCATCAGTGAGACCCGCCGGCTCCAGGGTCTTGGAGCCAAGCAGCGCGAGGCGCTGCTCGAGGCTGCAGCCCGGCCCTGATCCTCGTCGTCTGCGGACCTGGGGGAGTCGGTAAAGGGACTATCGTCCGGCGCCTGGTCGCGGCCGACGAGCGTCTCTGGCTGAGCCTTTCCTGGACGACGCGTGCCCGTCGGCCCGGTGAACCAGAGGACGCCTACACCTTCGTCGATCGCGACACCTTCTTGGGTCGCGTGGCCGAAGGCGGCTTCCTCGAGTGGGCGACGATCCTCGGTGAATACTACGGGACGCCGACGCCCGAGCCCGGAGAGGGCCGCGACATCGTGCTGGAGATCGACGTCCAGGGTGCTCGCCAGGTGCTCGAGCGTCATCGGGACGCGCATTGCGTTCTCATCCGCGCGCCCTCACCCGAGGTGCAGGAGCAGCGGCTCCGGTCAAGGGGAGATTCCGAGGAGCACATAAAGCACCGCATGGCCCTCGGCCGGCTGGAAGAGGCGGAGGGGCTCAAGCTCGCGTCCCATATTGTCGTGAACGACGACCTCGACGGCGCCGTGCACGACCTCGCGGAGATAGTGGAGGAGATCCGCCGCCAGAGCTGAGGCTGGCCCCGTCGGCCTGCGCGGGGACGACGCTGCCGCCGGCTCCGTCAACGGTGCCGGGATGGCCGCTAGGCGGGCTTGCAGAAGTACCAGTCTTCGGCGACCCAGGTGAAGAGCGCGTTCTCAGGGGCGAAGCCGCAGACGTTCCTGGCGACCTCGTTGAGCGCCAGCGCCGTTTCGGGCTGCCAGATGTCGGGAACCTGCTGCGCAAGGTAGTCCTCGTAATCGTGGAGGGCCGACAGCGACGAGGACGAGTACGTCGCCTTGATCAGTTGGTCGGTCTTGGGGTCGGAGTACTGGCCGAAGTTCGAGCCTGCGCCTGTGGCGAAGATCTCTTCACCGGTCGGATAGAAGTCAGGTGTGTAGAACCATCCGTTGCCCCAGTTGGCGATGTCCCACGAGCAGGCCTTGCTGGCCACGCACGGTGTCGCGGCGGCGCTGATGAGGGCATCGAAGCCCATGGGCAGGAGCTGCAACCTGATGCCGGCCATCGCCCAGGCTGCCGCAAGTTCCTTGATCTGGCTGCCGAAGGTACCGGCATCCTTGTAGTACAGGTAGTTGAAGCTCAAAGCTGCACCCTTGGAGATCCCCGCGCCGCACTCGTCGGCCTTGGTGCCCGGCCTCACACAAGTCGTGACGCCGTTCGGTGCGACTACGACTTTCCAGCCATGCGAGCTCAACAGCGACTTCGCCTTCGAAACGCTGTACGGGTACGGGCCCGAGCTCTCCTGCGGCGTGACCATGTCGGTTGGCGGGTACACGGGCACGGGCCCATAGGTCGGCGCGCCATAACCGGAGCTGAACTGCTGTATCCAAAGCGTCTGGTTCATCAGCGACTGCATCGCTTGACGGATGTAGAGCTGCTTGAAGATGGGGCCAGAGACCGAGTTGGTGTAGTTGAGGGCGAAGTAGTTGACGCCCCAGGGGTAGGCCGGCACGAGGTTGTACCTGCCGGCGAGCGAGGTGTTGTTCGGCCCGGTGAGCGGTGTCCCGTCCTTGGCGAAGGCCGGGCCCCGGTAGACAGGCAGGTCCTGTGGCGTGACGTAGCCGATGCTGATGGCATTGCCGCCCTGCAGCTGCTGGAACTCCGAGGCGTCGGTCGTGAACGGGTCCAGCACGAGCGCCTTGAGCGACGACTTGACCCGCCCCGAGTAGTCAGGGTTCGGTACCACAGTCGCGCCGCCATCGCTCGCTTGGTACTGGGTCAGGCGGAACGGCCCGTCGACGATCTGCCAGAGCGGGTTCGAGGCGTAGGTGTCGAGATCGCCCGCCTCGGTCGTGCCCGTGAGGAAGGCGTGCACCTTGGTGCAAGCCTTCGCGGAGGCCGAGACCGGCGTCAGCCCATTGGCCGAGATCGAGGTCTCTATCGATTTGTACGAGGCAGCCGAGCAGCCTCCGGAACCTGCGGCCGCAGGGTGCTTGGTGATGTCCCACGCGAGCGGCAGAGGCGTGATCTGGCTCAACTCGTTGTAAGTGAACCAGTAGGAGCTGTAGGACCCGTCGAGCGTGAAGGTGACCGTGTCCTTGCGGTTGTTGGCCACGACGTTGCTGATGTCGCCGGGGAACTGGCCCGGACCCGGCACGTAGCCCGCCCACGAGGGGGCATCGGCTTTGACCATGTTCATCCAGAACACCACGTCCTGGGCGTCCACCGTCTCGCCGTTGCTCCACCTGTAGCCCTTCATCTTGATGGTGACCTGCCTGTTGTGGTCGGAGTACACCGGCGCAAAGGCGACCGACAGCTGTTCGTTGAGGTTCGGGGTGCTCCCGACGCCGAACCAGTACAGCGGGCGGAACAGCAGGTAGATCAGCTGGAAGTTCGAGACGAGGAAGTCCTGCCCGCTCATCATCGGGAAGATGTAGTCGGGTCCAGGGGCAGCTTCGGCGACCGTCATGGTCCCGCCGGGGATCTTGACCATATGGCTGGGCGCCGTGGTCGAAGTGGACACGGGCGGGGCGGTGGGACTCGACGAACAGGCTGCGAGCACGAGAGCCGCGGACGCGATTGCCATTCCCGCAGTCGCGAGCATGCCCAGCCTGCGACACGTGGTCATGATCGCCTGACCTCCTCGGCTCGAATTGCGCTATCGACCAGTTCGATCGCGACAAAGGCAGGTCATCGCCGTCCGTCGAGAACGGGCCGACATCACCGTAGTTCATCTGTCAAATACCCAGGCCTACCTGGGGACGCCGACTCGACAGCCGAACAGAACGATGGTGTCGGGGCGGAGACGGGCGTCCCCGGCGCCGCAATATGCGCCGGCGCCGTTCCCGACGCCTTCGGTGTGCTCGTCCGTGCCGTTCCCGGCGACCGTGGCCAGGTCGTGCACGACCTGGCAGGTATAGTGAAGGAGTTCCGCCACGAGGGATGAACGCGTCCCTGGTGCGGCAGGTCGCCTCGCTGAGGCGGCACCCGATCGAGAAGGAGCCCAATGGCTGAACCGCGCAGCACGATGATCGATCCCCCGATCGAGGTCCTGCTTGACAAGGTCGACTCGAAATTCACACTCGTGACCCTGGCGGCGAAGCGGGGTCGGCAGGTCAACTCCTATTTCAGCCAGCTCGGTGAAGGCCTCGGCGCCATCGTGCCGCCGCAGGTGGCCTCCATCGCCCGCAAGCCCCTGTCGATCGCGCTCGAGGAGATCGCCGCGGGCAAGGTCGTGGCCGTCTGGCCCGCGGACGAGCAAGCCGCGGTCGAGGACGAGGTGTCAGCCGACGAGACGAGCGGCGCTCCCGAGAACGGGGAGGCGAGCTAGCCCACCGCGGAGCGGCAAAGGCTGCGGCTGTGAGCGACGCGGGGTCGGGACCGAATCGAGCTGGCGGGGCTGTCGGTTACGCCGGCGCCTCCCTCGCCGGCGCCACCGTGGTGCTCGGTGTGAGCGGTGGGATCGCCGCCTACAAGGCCGTCGAGCTCTGCCGTCGCCTCGTCGACGCGGGCTCCCACGTCGTGCCGGTGCTCACGGCGAACGCCACCCGCTTTGTCGGGGCGGCGACGTTCTCGGCACTCGCTTCTGAGCCCGCCCACCTGGAGCTGTTCGGCGACGACGTCCCGATCCCCCACACGGATCTCGGCCAGCGCGCCGACCTCGTTCTCGTCGCACCGGCGACGGCCCGCGTGATCGGGGCCTACGCCGCCGGGATCTCTTCGGACCTGCTCCTGGCGACATTGCTGGCGACGCGAGCCCCCGTGCTGGTCTGTCCTGCGATGCACTCGGAGATGTGGGAGCACGCTGCGGTGCAGGAGAATCTGGCGACCCTGCGCCGGCGTGGCGTTCATGTCCTCGAGCCCGACAAAGGCCACCTGGCCGGCGGGGACGTGGGTGCGGGACGGCTTCCGGAGACGGACGTGATCGTCGCCGAGGCAGCAAGGATCCTCGCCGCGAGGCGGCGGGACACAGCTCGAGACGCCCTGCCGCTTTCCGGCCGGCGCGTGCTCGTGACCGCAGGGGGCACGCGGGAGCCGATCGACCCGGTCCGCTTCCTCTCGAACCGCTCCTCGGGACGCCAGGGCCACGCTCTCGCTGAGGCCGCCCTCGCACTCGGTGCTCAGGTCACCCTGGTGACGACCTCCGGCTTGCCCGTTGCGCCCGGAGTCGAAGTGATCGCGGTCGAGACCGCCGCCGAGATGGCCGACTCAGTGCTGAGGCATGCGCCAGCGGCAGACATGGTCGTCATGGCCGCGGCGGTCGCCGACTACCGTCCGGATGTCGTGGCGAGCACCAAGCTCCACAAAGCCGACGGCGCGCCCGAGATCCGTCTCGTCCCGACGCTCGACATCCTTGCCGAGCTGAGCCGACGCCGGCGTCCAGGCCAGGTGCTGGTCGGCTTCGCCGCTGAGACGGACTCGCTGGCGGAGCGGGCGGCAGCGAAGCTGGAAGCCAAGGGAGCCGATCTCATGGTGGCCAACGACGTGGGAGCAGCCGGTGTCGGGTTCGCATCCGAGACCAACGCCGTGACGATCTTCCGCCGCGGGGACGCCCGCACGGATGTCCCGCTCCAGTCCAAGAGAGCCGTCGCCGAGGTGGTGCTCCGTGCCGCGCTCGCGTTGCTCCCGGGGCCACCGCAGTGCCAGGGCGACTCGAGTGGAAAAGCTCCGGGCGTCGAGTCCCCGATGAGTGCGGCGTCGGCCCCGCACGATGGTGCAGGTCGCGATCGAGAATGAGGAGCCTGTCTCTTGCGTAGCTTCCAATTCACCTCCGAGTCGGTCACCGAGGGACATCCCGACAAGATGGCCGACCAGATCTCCGACGCCATTCTCGACGCCATCCTCGAGGAGGATTCCCAGGGCCGCGTGGCTTGTGAGACCTTGCTCACGACGGGGCTCGTGGTCGTGGCGGGCGAGATCTCCACGAGTGCCTACGTCGACATCCCCCGCCTCGTCAGGCGGACCATATGTGAGATCGGTTACGACCGCGAGGAGCTCTGCTTCGACGGGAACTCCTGCGGCGTGCTGGTCTCGATCGACGAGCAGTCGCCCGACATCGACCGGGGAGTGTCGGCCGCGCTCGAGGTCCGCACTGGCACAGGCGGCGAGGATGTGCTCAACGCCCAGGGCGCGGGCGACCAGGGCATGGTGTTCGGGTACGCGTGCGACGAGACCCCCGATCTCATGCCGCTGCCGATATGGCTGGCACACCGGCTGGCGCGTCGCCTCGCCGAAGTTCGCAAGTCCTGGACGATCCCTTATCTGGGGCCGGACGGAAAGACCCAGGTGACGGTGCGCTACGAAGACGCCCGGCCCGTCGAGCTGAAGACGGTCCTCATCTCCACCCAACACACAAAGGACGCCGACCTTGAGCGCCTGCCCGCCGACTTGGTTCAGCACGTAATCAACCCCCTGCTGCCGACGGGGATCGACACCTCCGGCTACAACCTGCTCGCGAACCCGACGGGACGTTTCGAGCTGGGTGGCCCACGGGCGGACACCGGGCTCACCGGGCGCAAGATCATCGTCGACACCTACGGCGGCTGGGCGCGCCACGGTGGGGGAGCTTTCTCGGGCAAGGACCCTTCGAAGGTGGACCGCTCCGGTGCCTACGCGGCCCGATGGGTTGCAAAGCACCTGGTCGCGTCAGGCGCCGCCTCGCGCTGCGAGATCCAGGTCGCCTATGCGATCGGGGTTGCCCATCCGATCTCGGTGATGATCGACACCTTCGGTACCGAGACGGTGGCTCCCGATCACATCGCCAAGGCCGTCGACGAGCTCTTCGACCTCCGCCCGGCCGCGATCGTGCGGGACCTCGACCTGCGCCGGCCCATCTACCGCCAAGTCGCTGCCTATGGCCACTTCGGGCGGCAGGCCGTCGAGGCCCCCTGGGAGGCGACACCGCGTCTCGAGGACCTACGCGCCACCCTCGGCCTCTAAAGGGGCGCACCGGCCCGGCGCCGCGCCCCCGGCTGGCCCGCGCCCCCAGCCCGGCCCCGGCTGCCCCGGGCGCTGGACGACGCCCCGGTGAGCGATGAACAGGATTGTCGAAGTCCTGCCCGACGTGAGCGGAATCGACCGCGCCTTCGCTTACGAGGTCCCCGAAGCCCTCGCCGGCAGGCTCACGGTCGGCTGCATCGTCCGCGTCGTCCTCCACGGGCGGCGGGTGAGGGGATGGGTGGTCGCCGAGGCGACCGACCCGCCCCCTCTCGTCGATCTCCGTCCGGTGGGCGAGCTCGTGTCGCTCGGGCCCGCACCGGCGGTTCTCGAGCTGAGCCGGTGGGCGGCATGGCGGTACTCGGGCCGCTTGCGGCCGTTGCTCGTCGCGGCCTCACCGCCACGCCTGGTACGGGCGTTGCCGCCCCGCGCCAACCAAGTAGGGACCGGCGAGCAGGCGAGTGGCGCCACCGTCGCGGGCGAGACAGCCGCGGCCGCCGTCCAGGCACTTTCGTCCGGTTCCGCCGTCTTGCGGCTGCCGCCGGCGGCGCCGAGGCTCGCGGCCGTGGAGGCCGTCATTGCCGCCACGGCCGGCAGGGAGGGCGACGTGCTGGTGCTCGCCGCTTCGAGGTCGGACGCGGTGACCCTCGGGAACCGCCTCGAGCGGTCCGGCCACGCGGTGGCACTCCAACCCGAGGCTTGGGCGGAGGCGGCGTCAGGTGGGCGGGTCGTCGTCGGCGCCCGCTCCGCGGTGCTCGCGCCCGTGGCGGGACTGCGTGCCGTGGTCGTCCTCGACGCTCACGCGGACTCCTACCAGGAAGAACGCGTCCCCACCTGGCAAGCCACAGTGCTCGCGGACGAGCGCGCGCAACGCGCGGGCGCCCCATGCCTGTTCGTGAGCCCATGCCCGACGCTCGCCCTGCTCGACGGTCGGCCCCTCGTCACCTTGTCGCGTGACGCCGAACGCGCCGGATGGGCGCCGGTCGAGCTGGTAGACGCCCGTGACGAGGATCCGCGTGCAGGCGGGTACCCGACCCGGTTGGCGACGCTGATCCGAGATGCGGCCGGCCAGGAGCCGGACAGGCCCGTCCTGGCGGTGCTCAACCGGACCGGACGCGCCCGCCTTCTGGCCTGTGGCCGCTGCCGGAGCCTGTTGCGCTGCGAGTCCTGTGGCACGGCCCTCGTCCAGATCGAACGACCTGCCCAGGGCGAGCCGACGGTGCTGCAATGCCCAAGGTGCGCCTCCTCGGTCCGGGCTCAGTGCGCCTCGTGTGGGCCGACCCGGCCGAGGATCGTTCGTCCCGGCGTCGCTCGCGTCCGCGAGGACCTCGCCGCCCTCACGAATCTCGATGTGGCGGAGGTCGGCCGCGCCGGCCCCGGGCCCGGCGAAGGCCTCCCTTTCGCGCCCGTGCTGGTCGGTACCGAGGCGGTGCTGCACCGGGTCCCATCGGCATCGCTCGTCGTGTTCCTGGACTTCGACCACGAGCTGTTGGCGCCCCGCTACCGCTCGGCCGAGCAAGCACTGGCTCTCTTGGCTCTGGCGTCCCGGGTCGTGGGCGGGCGGCGCAGGCAGGGGCGGGTAGTCGTGAGGACGCGGCTCACCGACCACGAGGTCCTGGTCGCAGCCCTGCACGCCGATCCCGGCCGGCTGGCGGCTTTCGAGCGGCCCCGCCGCACGCTGCTCAGGCTTCCCCCTGACAGCGCACTGGCGCTCGTCAGCGGGGACGGGGCCGACGAGCTCGTGGCGCGCCTCCGGGGCTCGGAACCCGCCGTCGAGGTGGGGAGCTCGGGCGCGGGGCGCTTCCTCGTCCGGGCGGCGGGACCCGCCGCCCTCGCCGACGCGCTCGCGTCGGCCGGCCCGCCCGCGCCGGGGACGCGCATCGAGGTCGACCCGCGCCAGGTGTGAGCCCGCCACGGTGGTGTCGCGAGGCGAACGACCTGCTATCGTGATCGGTGCCGGCCCAGGTCGGTGCGGCACGGCGCGTGCGCCGGGCCGGGATGTTTACCCTTCCTTTTCTCGCCGGGTCGGCGTGGCCGGCCGGTACAGCAAGAAAGCACGCCACTCACGCATGCCCGACAAGACGGCCACGATCACCGAGCACCGGCTTCACGAGACCGACACCGGTTCCCCAGAAGTGCAGGTGGCACTCCTCACCGGACGCATCAACCACCTTACCGAGCACCTCAAGATCCACCGGGGGGACCACCACACCCGGCGAGGACTGATGAAGCTCATCGGTCGCCGGCGCCGCCTGCTCGACTACGTGAAGGACAACGACGTCGAGCGATACCGGTCGCTGATCTCCCGGCTCGGGATCCGGCGCTAGGAAGCCAGGAACCCCCCGGGACGGCAAAGCCGTACCGGGTCAACATAGGGCGGCAGTCGGGGTCATCTTCACCGGCGTGAGCCGCCCGTACGAGACAAGCGGCGCTGCAAGGTGCCAGCTGCCAGTCGCCGACTACCGGGTCCGGTTCCAAAGGACGGCTCCGGTGCACGCCGACTGGGAACTGGCCGGCGTGGCGCCCCAAATCACATAGGAGTGTCATGGCTGATGCCATCACCGTGTCGGCCCCCATCAGTGGGACCGACAGGACGCTGTCCTTCCAGACCGGCAAGCTCGCCGGCCAGGCGGACGGTGCCGTTGTCGCCCGGATCGGCGACACCGTCGTGCTCGCCACCGCGGTGGCCGCCCGCAAGGTGCGTGAGGGAACCGACTTCTTCCCCCTCACCGTCGACATCGAAGAGAGGATGTACGCCGCCGGCAAGATACCGGGGTCCTTCTTCCGACGGGAGGGCAGGGCGACCGACCAGGCGATCCTGACATGCCGCCTGATCGACCGGCCCCTGCGGCCCTCGTTCCCGGAGGGCTTCCGCAACGAGGTCCACATCGTCGGGACGATCCTCGGCGCCGACCTGTTGAACCCGCACGACGTGCTGGCGATCAACGCCGCGTCGGCGGCCCTCATGATCTCGGGCATTCCCTTCGAGGGGCCGATCGGGGCTGTCCGCATCGCCTACTCGACAGACGGGGCGTGGCTCCCGCACCCCACCTACCAGGAGGGTGATGCCTCCACGTTCGAGCTCGTCGTGGCCGGGCGGGCCTTGAGCGAGGACAAAGACGCCGACGTGGCGATCGTGATGGTGGAGGCCGGTGACACCGAGAAGGCGTTCGAGTACCTCGCGGAGGGTGCGCCCCCTGTGACCGAGGACGTCATCGCGAGCGGTCTCGAAGTCGCCAAGACCTGGATCCGCGAGTCCATCGAGCTCCAGCGAGAGCTCGTGCGCACGGCGGGGTCGAAGGACACGATCGAGTTCGAGCTGTTCGTCGACTACGGCAAGGACGTCTACGAGCGGGTCACCGCGGCCGGAGCCGATCGCCTCGAGAAGGCGAACGCGATCACGACCAAGACCGAGCGCAACTCGGCCCTCGACGAGGCGACCGACGCCGTCGTCGCCGAGCTCCTCGGTGAGTTCCCGGACCGTGAGCGGGAGATCCGTTCGGCGGCGCGCGCCTACACCAAGAAGATCGTCCGCAAGCGGATCGTCTCCGAGGGCGTGCGCATCGACGGCCGCGGCCCGACCGACATAAGGCCGCTTGCCGCCGAGGTCGGGCTACTGCCGACCGCGCACGGCTCGGCGCTGTTCGAGCGCGGCGACACCCAGGTGCTCAACGTCTGCACCCTCGGCATGCCCCGGATGAACCAGCTGTTGGACACCATCGGCATCGACGAGTCCAAGCGGTACATGCACCACTACAACTTCCCGCCGTTCTCGACGGGGGAGACCGGCTTCATGCGCGGGCCAAAGCGCCGCGAGATCGGCCACGGGCTGCTCGCCGAGCGCGCCCTTCTGCCCGTCATCCCACCGGAGAGCGAATTCCCCTATGTGCTGCGTCTCGTCTCGGACGTGCTCTCCTCCAACGGGTCGACGTCGATGGCGTCGGTATGTGGGTCCACGCTGTCGCTCATGGACGCCGGAGTGCCAATAAAAGCGCCGGTCGCAGGCATCGCCATGGGGCTCGTCTTCGCAGAGGGCAAGTACACGACCCTGACCGACATCCTCGGGGCCGAGGACGCTTTCGGCGACATGGACTTCAAGGTTGCCGGAACCGCCGACGTGGTGACGGCTCTGCAGCTCGACACCAAGATCGCCGGCCTGCCTGCCGACGTGCTGGCGCAGGCGCTGAGCCAGGCACGTGAGGCGAGGCTCAAGGTGCTCGAGGTCATGCTGGCGGCGATCTCGGCTCCTCGGGCAGAGGTCGGCGAGAACGCCCCGAAGATAGTGAGCTTCGAGGTCCCGGTCGACAAGATCGGCGAGATCATCGGGCCGAAGGGCAAGGTCATCAACGCCATCCAGCAGGAGACCGGCGCGGACGTGAACATCGACGACGATGGCACGGTCGGCACGGTCACCATCGGTGCCAAGCAGCGCTCGGTCGTCGACGAAGCCCGCCGCCGCATCGAGCTCATCTTGGACCCGCCGACGCCTGAGGTGGGAGCCGTCTACAGCGGCAGGGTGGTCAACATCACCAAGTTCGGGGCATTCGTCAACATCCTCCCGGGCCGCGACGGCCTGGTCCACATATCGAGGCTCGGCCAGGGCAAGAGGGTCGAGCGGGTGGAGGATGTCGTCACTCTCGGGCAGGAGGTCGAAGTCCGCGTCGACGAGATCGACCCGCAGGGCAAGGTCTCGCTGTCGCTGGCGGGCGAGCCCGCACCCGCAGACGGCGGGGAAGCGCCCGGCGAAGGCCGCCCGGGGTCAGGCAACGGCGGTGGCAGGCGTCAGGGCGGTCGCGGCGGAGCTGAAACCGCTTCGAGCGGCGACGAGACCGCAAGCCCGCGGCGCCGTCCCTCGTTCGAGGACGCCTTCGAGAGCCAGCTCCAGTCCACCTTCGGAGATCTCGGTCCCGCCGATCTGGCCCAGGGGCCACCGGCCGGCGGCGCACGGCGCTCATCTGAAGCCGGGGGCGGCGGGGCACGGCGCGGTTCCGGTGGCGGATCGGGCGCAGCCCGGCGTCGCCCGAGGAGCGGCGGGCGCTGAGCTGAGCCTCGTGGGCATCTTCACACGGCGGGCCTTACGCCCTTGATCAGGACCACCACGCTCGAAAACGGCATCCGGTTCGTGAGCGAGTCGATGCCTGACGTCGCCTCGCTCAGTGTCGGCGTCTGGGTCGGGACCGGCTCGCGCGACGAGACGCCGGAGCAGGCGGGGATCTCGCACTTCCTCGAGCACCTCCTTTTCAAGGGGACTCCCGAACGCACCGCGCGCGAGATCGCCGAGGAGGTCGACGCCGTGGGCGGCGACATGAACGCCTACACGACCAAGGAGTACACGACCTTCTACGTACGGGTGCTGGCCGAGCATGTCGCGCTCGGCCTGGACATACTCTGCGACATCCTCTGCCGCCCGGCGCTACGGCCCGACGAGGTGGACGCTGAGCGCCAGGTGATCCTGGAAGAGGTTCTCATGCACCGCGACGAGCCGAGTGACGTCGTCCAGGAGCACTTCGCCAACGCGATGTTCCCGAACCACCCTCTAGGGCGCGAGGTCCTCGGCGAGCCGGAAGTGATCCGCAACGTGACGGTTCCGGCGATCCGGTCGTTCTTCGACGAGCACTACCTGCCCGGCAACATGGTGATCGCCGCCGCGGGCGACCTCGACCACGAGCGCCTGGCGCTCGGCATCGAGGCCCGCTTCGCCGCCCGGCGCGGCGGGCGCCCCCCCGTGCGCCGGCCGCCTTCGGACGATGCCGTCGCGCTCGTCGTCGAGTCGCGCGAGACCGAGCAGGCGCAGCTCGTCCTGGGCTTCCGGGCGCCGGACAGGCATTCGGGCGACCGTTTCACGCTCGCCGTGCTCAACCACATTCTCGGCGGGGGGCTTTCCAGCCGGCTCTTCCAGGAGATCCGGGAAGCCCGTGGCCTCGCGTACTCGATCGGGTCCGACCGCAGCGCCTACGACGACGCCGGGACGCTCGCGATCTCGGTCGGAACCTCGCCCGAACGCGCCCACGAGGTGCTCGACCTGCTCCACAGCGAGGTCGACCGTCTCGGTGCTCTGGGGATCACGCCTCGGGAGCTCGAGGTGGCGAAGGGGCACCTGCGCGCCGACATGCTCCTTTCGCTCGAGGACTCCGGGTCTCGCATGGCGAGGATCGGCTCCGCCCTGTTGCTGTTCGGCTCCGTACTCACCACAGAGGAGTTGCTCGGGCGCATCGCGGCGGTGACCGCGGACGAGGTCCGAGCCGTTGCCGAAAGGGTGCTGGCGGGCCCTCGGTCGCTCGCGGTCGTAGGGCCGTTCTCGGAGTCGGACTTCTCCTGAGCTGACCGCGGCCCGGGCCACCGCGGCCCACGCGCGTCCCATCTGACCGGGACCGTTGTGAGCTCCCGGCAACGGGTACGGTGATGTGATGTTGCGCGTAGGAGTGTTCGGAGCCGCCGGTCGCATGGGAACCGCAACCTGTGCGGCGGTTCTCGCCGAAGCCGATCTCGAGCTGGTCGTGGCGGTCGACCCGGTCGCGGCGGGCCGCCCGCTCGACGAAGTCGCCGGGGTGCGCGGCAGTGGCCTTACGGTCGCCGCCTCGCCCGACGAAGCGGCCGGGGCCGAGGTGATGGTGGACTTCACGGTCGCGAAAGCGGCGCGTGACAATCTCCGCTGGTGCGCCGATCATGGCGTCCACGCGGTCTGCGGCACGACCGGCTTCGATGCGGCGGACATCGAGTCCTTGCGGTCCTGGTTCTCGGGCGACGCCCATGCGATCGTGGCCCCGAACTTCTCCATCGGCGCCGCGCTGATGATGCGTTGCGCGGAGCTGTGCGCCCCTTTCGTGGCCGGCGCGGAGATCATCGAGCTCCATCACGAACGCAAGCGCGATGCGCCCTCGGGGACCTCCCTCGAGACCGCACGGCGCATGCAGGCGGCGCGCGACGCGGCCGGGACCGGGGACTGGGCTGCCGACCCGACCGAGACCGAGATCGTCGCGGGAACGCGAGGAGGACGTGCGCAAGGCGGCCTGCACGTGCACTCGGTCAGGCTGCCCGGTTTCGTGGCGCACCAGGAGGTGATCTTCGGTCTCAAGGGCGAGACGCTGTCGGTCCGCCACGACTCGTTGGACCGGGCGAGCTTCATGCCCGGCGTGCTCCTGGCGGTTCGCGGCGTCGCCGAGTCCGAAGGGCTGACCGTCGGGCTCGGGAGCCTGCTCGGGCTTTGAGGCCACGCTGTCGGGGCCGAGGGCTCCGGTCGCAGAATTCGGGATCAGACCAGCTCTGTGCTGCTAGCTTTCGGTCCGTGACAAGGCCACGACGATGGTAAGGGCTGCTCGACGCGCCGGGCGGTTCGGCGCGGTCGTGACCGCGATGGCGACTCCGTTCGATGCCGAGGGCCGGCTGGACACAGCTGGTGCGGTGGCTCTCGCCCGCCACCTCGTGGACAACGGGAGCGACGGGCTCGTCGTGACCGGCACGACCGGCGAGGCGCCGACGCTCACCGATCAAGAGCGCGCCGAGCTCTGGTCGGCCGTGGCGCACGCCGTCACGGTGCCGGTGGTCGCCGGCTCGGGGACGAACGACACGGCCCACTCCGTCGAGCTCACCCGTGTGGCCACCGAGGCCGGCGCCGCGGGGATCCTCGCCGTCACGCCCTACTACAACCGCCCGTCCCAGCAAGGCATCGCGGCGCACTTCGCCGCCGTGGCGGCTTCCACGACGCTCCCGGTCATTGTCTACGACATCCCCGTGCGCACCGGCCGCAAGGTTGCCATCGACACGCTGTTGCAGCTAGTGCATGATTTTCCGAACATCGTCGGCGTGAAGGACGCATCCGCGGACCCGGTCGGAGCCGCCAAGCTCAAGGCCAGGGCCGGGGAAGGGTTCGATTGCTACAGCGGAGACGACTCGTGGACCCTTCCCTTGCTCGCGGTGGGCGCGGTCGGGGTCGTGAGCGTGTCCTCGCACTGGGTCGGTCGGGAACTGGGGGAGATGATCAGGCTCTACCTCGAAGGTGACGTCGAAGGGGCCCGGCAGCTGAACGCGGCCCTGATCGAGCCGGTTTCGTTCCAGTCCAGCGACGAGGCGCCCAACCCGCTGCCGACCAAGGCCGTCCTCAGGGTGCAGGGGCTCCCCGCAGGCCAGTGCCGCCTGCCGATGGGCCCTGCTCCGGACTGGCTGGAGCCCAAGGCGCGCTCCATGCTCGCCGATTTGCAGCTGTGGCGCTCGAACCGCCCGGCGCGTGCAGGAGTGACGAACCCGGATGCCTGAGGCGGTCCGAATCTCGTTCCTCGGGGGGCTGGGCGAGATCGGCCGCAACTGCGCGGTCGTCGAGCAGGCGGGCCGTCTCGTCGTCCTCGACTGCGGGGTGATGTTCCCCAACCCGGAGATGCCGGGCGTCGACCTCGTGCTGCCGGACTTCAGCTTCTTGCGTGAGCGGGCGGGAGACGTCGACGGGATCGTGCTCACCCACGGGCACGAGGACCATGTCGGCGCGCTCGCCTACCTCATGCGCGATGTCGACGCGCCCGTCTACGGTTCCGGCCTTACCCTCGGGTTCGCGCGCAACCGGCTCGACGAGGCGGGCCTCGGCCAGAAGGCACCTTTAGTGGAGGTGCGTGACGGCGAGAGGCGCCGGATCGGACCGTTCGAGGTGGAGTTCATCCCCGTGACGCACTCGGTGCCGAGTGGCTTCGCCCTCGCCTTTCACACCGCCCAGGGCGTCGTGCTGCACAGCGGTGACTTCAAGCTGGACCTGACACCGGTCGACGGGCGCAGGACCGACCTCGCCCGGATCGGGCAGATCGCCGCCACCGAGGGCATCCGCCTCTTGCTGGCGGACTCGACGAACGCGGAGCTGCCGGGCTACACCGGCAGTGAGAGCGCCGTCGGCGAGTCGCTGCGGAGGATCTTCCTCCAGCAGAGGGGCCGCCGCATCGTGGTGGCCTGTTTCGCGAGCCACGTGCACCGCATCCAGCAGCTCGCCGACGCCGCCATCGCAAGCGGGCGCAAGGTGGCGCTCCTCGGCCGCTCGATGGTGAAGAACGTCGGCATCGCCCGGGAGCTCGGGATGTTGACGATCCCGGACCGCTGCTTCGCGGACATCGAGACGATCGGGGACCACAACCCGGGCGAGATCTGCGTCATCTCGACGGGCTCCCAGGGCGAGCCGATGTCGGCGCTGGCACAGATGGCATCGGGCGACAGCCGGTGGCTCCACATTGAGGAGGGCGACGTCGTCGTGCTCAGCTCGCATGCCATCCCCGGCAACGAGTGGGCGGTCGCGAAGGTGATGGACGGCCTCGCCCGCCGCGGCGCGGAGGTCATCCACGCGGGTGTCGCCCACGTGCACGAGAGCGGTCACGCCCACCAGGGCGAGCTCGCCACGTTGCTTTCGATCGCGCGGCCGCGCAGCTTCGTGCCGGTGCACGGCGAGTACCGCATGCTCGTGCGCCACTCCCGCCTCGCCATCGAGATGGGCGTCGCTCCCGACGAGGTCCTCATCTGCGAGGACGGCGACGTCGTGCAGCTCGGTGACGAAGGGATCGACTTCGCGGGCGAGGTGTCCGCCGCCCACGTCTTCGTCGACGGGATCGTCGGCGACGTCGGCGTGGGGGTCCTGCGCGACCGGCGCGTGCTCGCGGAGGAGGGCGTCGTCGTCGCCGTCGTCACCGTCGACGCGCGCACGGGCGAGCTCGTCGGCGCCCCCGAGATCGTCAGCCGGGGCTTTCTCGACGAACCCGGCGCCGAGTCCGTGGTCGAGGAATTGCGCTCCGGGCTCGTGAAGGCGATCGAGGTCGCCGTAGGCGAGGGTGGGCAGGACCCGGACGCTCTCCGCCGGGTGGTCCGCCGGACGGTCGGGCGCATCGTGAGCGATCGCACCCGGCGCAGGCCGATGATCGTTCCGCTCGTACTCGAGGCCTGAGCAGGGGGTTCTGACACCAGAGGTTTCCGGGATCGCTGTCACCGGGAGTGGCTGGTGTTAGCGTTGTGCGTATCGTGGCAGTGTCTCGACGTGTCATCTCGGGCCAATCCGGCGTCTCACGCGATGCTCCGACCAGGGGGAAGCCCGCAGGCTCCCCGCGGAGCGCAGCGCCGAAGGCCGGGAGACCCCAGCTCACAAGAGTCCCTGCCCCGCGCAAGGGCAACGGGCGGGCGCGCTCGCGCAAGAAGACGACAGCGCTCGGGCGCGGTGCCGGCCGGCTGGTCGACCTCATCGCGGCACCGTCGGAAGAGTCCTGGGGCTGGGCGCTCCTCGTCGTCGGCGTCCTCGCCGCCCTGGGGATCCATTTCAACCTGCTGGGGCCGGCAGGCCACCTGCTACGGGCGGGGAGCGCCCGCGCCTTCGGCTGGGGAGCTGACGTGGCACCGGCATCGTTCGTCGTCGGCGCCGTCATCCTCCTCGCGGGGCGGGCGAGGCGCGGCCTGGGAGGGATTCTCGCCGCCCTGGTGCTCCTGCTGGTGGTGTCCGCCGGCCTGGCGGACCTGGCCGCAGGCTCACCCGGGACGTCGGCCGCGTGGCGCCTGCTCGGTGGCGCAGGTGGCATGGTCGGTGCCGGCGTGGGAGGCGGGCTCGCGAGGATCATCGGCGTCGCGGGTGCCTCCGTCGTGCTCGGGGCCGTCGCCGTGGCGGCGATCTGCGGGCTGGCCGGCATGCCCCTGCTCGCCGTCCTACGGGTGGTCGGCCGCGGCATTGCGGCTGCGGCGCGCTGGACGGCCCGACTTTTCCGGGACTGGATCGCGGCAATGCGCGTGCAACCGCTCCCGGAGCGCCCGGTCGTCGTGGCCGCGGCCGCGGACGCCGACGGTTTCGGCGTCTGGCCTGCCAACGGCGGCTCGGCCGCGCCCGGGTCAGGTCACGTCTCGGTCCTCCCCGGAGCATCGGAGACCGAACAAACCGCCATTGCCGCGGAGGCCCCGGAGGCCACCGCAGCCGAGACTCGCGTGGGGCTGGCAGATGCGGCGGTCGCCGGCGCGGAGCCGTCCGGTGGAGACGCGCTTCGCGCCGCGACCGTCGCAGGAAGAGCCGAACAGCTCAGTCTGCCGGTCACTCCGGCGTCCGGATCGTGGAAGCTCCCGCCCCTCAAGCTCCTGAAGCGCAGCAAGGAGCAGGACCTCGACCGCAAGGCGATCGAGGAGCGGGGCCGCGTGCTCGAGCGTGCCCTCGCGGGCCACGGCGTCGAGACGCACCTTGTCGGTTACACGGTCGGACCCACCGTGACCCGTTTCGAACTCGAGCTCGGTACGGGCGTGAAAGTGGCGCGGGTGACCACCCTCGCCAAGGACATCGCCTACGCCATGGCCTCACCTGACGTGCGCATCCTTGCCCCGATCCCGGGCCGATCGGCGATCGGGGTCGAGGTGCCCAACCATGACCGCCAGCTCGTCACACTCGGCAGCGTGCTGCAGTCGATCGAGGCCCAGAGATCAACCTATCCCCTCGAGGTCGCGTTCGGCAGGGACATCGCCGGCCGGCCGGTGATGGTGAACCTCGCCGAGATGCCGCACCTGTTGATCGCCGGGGCCACCGGGGCCGGCAAGTCGTCCTGCATCAACTCGGTGATCACATCGATCCTCATGAAGGCGACGCCGGATCAGGTCCGCCTCATCCTCGTCGACCCGAAGCGGGTCGAGCTCGGCCACTACAACGGGCTTCCCCACCTGCTCACTCAGGTCGTGGTCAATCCGAAGCGGGCCGCCAACGCCCTCTCGTGGGCAGTGACGGAGATGGAGCGCCGCTACGACGTGCTCGCCGAGTGCGGCATGCGCGACATTGCCGGCTACAACGCCGCCGTCGACCGTGGCGAGCTCGACGGCGGGCCCCTTCAGGGCGTGCGGGCCCAGGTCGCGGCCGACCAGGCACCGTTGCTGGCCGAGCTGGCCCTGGCCGACACCGAGCTCGGCGAGCTGGCCGCCGCCGAGGTCGATCTCGACAGCGCCGAGGCGGAGGACGAGACAGATCCCGGCGAGTCGGCTTTCGACGCCGACCTCAGCGCCGTCACTGCCGATGACCGGGAGATCGAGGACGATGCCTGGTTGGCGGGCGCCGACATGGCCTCCTCGTCGGTCGTCGCCGGGCGCGCCAGCTCGCGCGGAGCCGGTCTTGAGACCCGCCATGTCCGGCTGCCGTTCATCCTCATCGTTGTCGACGAGCTGAACGACCTCATGATGGTCGCGGCGCGCGACGTCGAAGAGTCGATCTGCCGTATTGCGCAGATGGCGCGCGCCGTGGGGATCCACCTCGTCATCGCCACGCAAAGGCCCTCCGTCGACGTGATCACCGGCGTGATCAAGGCGAACATCCCTTCGCGGCTCGCCTTCTCGGTCTCCTCTCTCGCCGACAGCCGCGTCATCCTCGATCAGCCGGGCGCGGAAAGACTCGTCGGCCGGGGTGACCTCCTGCTGCTCACCGCGTCGTCGAGCGTGCCGCGGCGCATCCAGGGCCCGTGGGTGGGTGAGGACGAGGTGCAGGCCGTCGTCGCCCACTGGCGCCGCCAGAGCGGCCCGCGCTACGTCGACGGCGTGGAAGGCGAGGAGGCCTCCGAGAGCCGAGGCAGGGGCGTCGAGGACGACGACGACGAATACCTGCTGAGAGCAATGGAGTTGGTGGTGCGGTCACAGCTAGGCTCGACCTCCATGCTCCAGCGCAAGCTCCGGGTCGGCTTCGCTCGGGCCGGCCGGTTGATGGACCTTCTCGAAAGACGCGGCATAGTAGGCCCGTCCGAGGGTTCCAAGCCGCGTGCCGTCCTGATGACAGCCGAGGAGCTGGACGAGCTGTAGCCGCGAAGCCGGGCCAGCGACGCGGCCAACGCCATGGACGATGAAGGTGCCATCCCACCGGTGATGACCGGGCCGCGGGAGGCCGACGACGGTACTGCCCCGTCGGCCAAGCCGAGGAGCCAGCTGTCCGCCGCGAAGGCTCGCCGACGCCGGCTTTACTGGCGCAGGCGGGCGACGGTGCTGGCGGCCCTGGCTGTCGTCCTGTCAGGCGTTGGGTGGCTGTTCTCAGGGCCCGGATCGCCCAGGCTCATCACCTCCAGCGATCCGCGACCCGTGCCGGTCCACCTGCCTTCGCTCGTCTCGATCGTGCGGGCGGTGACAAGGTTCCCCGGGACGTTGGAGCCGCTGCCGATCCCCTCGGCGGGTCAGTCCGCCGTGTACGTCCAGGGGATCGGGCTTCTCGGCGCTTCCCCGGATGAGCAGCCGGCGCCGATGGCGAGCGTGACCAAGGTCATGGCGGCTGTCGTCGTGCTCGAAGACCATCCCCTCGGCCACGGCTCCGGCCCGACGTTCACGATGACCGCGGCGGACCACGCGGCATGGATCCGCGCCGTGGAGGCCGGTGACTCCAGTCTCGAAGTGGTCGCAGGAGAGCGCCTCACCGAGCGCCAGCTGCTCGAGGGGCTCATGATCCCCTCGGCCTGCAACATCGCCGACTATCTCGCCGTTTGGGACGCCGGGAGCATCGCTGCGTTCGTTCGCAAGATGAACGCGATGGCAGCAGCGCTGGGCCTCGCCCACACGCACTACGCGGACGCGAGCGGCCTTAGCCCGTATTCCCGGAGCACGGCGATCGACCAGGCAGTCCTCGGGGCTTACGCGATGAGCGTGCCCGGAATGGTTTCCATCGTCGATCACGCGGTGGTCGAGTTCCCGACGGGCCCGGTCGGCGGCTACAACCCGGCCATCGGCCAGGACGGCGTGATCGGCCTCAAGTCCGGCTTCACGGATGCGGCGCAGATCTGTCTCGTCACGGCCGCGAGGCGTTCCGTCGGTGGCCACAGCGTGCTCGTCGTGAGCTCCACGCTGGGCCAGCCCTCGAGCCTGGAATGGGCGGCCGAGATCGACCTGCAGCTTCTCGACGCCGCTACATCCGATCTGCGTTCACGGCCCCTGCTGCGTGCCTACCAGCCCGTTGCCAGAGTCGTCGCGGGCTGGAGCCGCGAGCGGCCGGTCGCGGTCGTCACAGTCCCCGTCACAGTTGTCGGCTGGGCGGGCCTGCCCGTGCGCACCGTCGTGAAAGCGTCAATCCCTGTGAAGCCCGCCAGGGGGCGCGGCTGGAAGTCGGGTACCCCGGTTGCCGATGTGGAGGTGCTGACGCCGGCGGGTGTGCAGTCGGTGACACCCGCGAAGCTGAGCCTTTTCCTCTCCGCTGCTCCGCCTGGGTGGACCCCCCCGCCCGCGGCCCGGCTCTCGGCCGCCGCTGGCAGCTGAGAGTTCGCGGTGCGTGCCCGGGCTCCGGCGTCCTCGGCCAATCTCGGCCCGGGTTTTGACGTTCTTGCCATCGCCTTGTCTTTGTATGCGGAAGTCGAGATGGTCCCATCGGCTCGGCTCTCGTTGCGAACCGAGGGAGAGGGCGCTGAGCTCGCGCGCGACGAGCACCATCTCGCGGCGAGGGTGGCCAGGGCAGTGAACGGCCACGATCACTTCGCCATCCGGGTTCGCTCCGAGATCCCGGTCGGCCGTGGCCTCGGATCGTCCGCGGCGCTCACCGTCGCGGCCGCAGCCGCCGCCGGGGCCACCGATCCCCTGCAGGTCGCCGTCGGCTTCGAGGGTCATGCCGAGAACGCCGCGGCGTCGGTCCACGGTGGCCTCATCTCCGCCGCCATTCTCGACACCGGCCCTGTGGTGCGCCGGTTTTCTCTGGACCCGGGGATCGCCTTCGTGGTCCTCGTGCCTGACCGCGAGCTCCTGACCCTCGATGCGAGGAGCGCCCTCGACGCCGAGGTGCCGCACTGCGACGCCGTCTTCAACCTCTCGAGGATGGGCCTGCTCCTCGCAGGGCTCGCAGATCGCGCCCTTTTGATCAGTGCCGCCGGTGAGGACCGTCTTCACCAGTCCCAGCGCGCCCACCTGTTTCCGGAGGCGTCCGAGCTGTTGGCGCGGCTGACAAAAGCGGGAGCCCTCGTGGCGTGCTGGTCCGGCGCGGGCCCCAGTTTGCTGGGCATCTGTGACGGCCCCGAAGCGGCGGCGCAGGTTCGTGATGCGGGGCAGGTCGCGCTCGAGTCCCTGGGGGTTCCCGGGCACGCGACCGTGATAGTCCCGGACCTCGACGGTCTGATCGTCGAGCCCTGACGGCTCCGGGCGAGAGCGCCGGGCGGGGCGCCGGGGCCGAGTTCCCTATGGGATGCGCTACGGCGCTCCGGTGATCCTCGCACCCCTGCAAAGCCCGATCCGGAGGAGGCAGGCCCTCACTCCTGAGGGGGCACGCCGGCGGCGATCTCGTCGAGCCCCTGGGACAGGGTGTTCCACGAGAGCGTCGCGCACTTGATGCGGACCGGGAACTTGACGACGCCCTGGAGGGCGGCGAGCTCGCCGAGGTCCTCGGGCTTGATCGTCTCGACTTCACCGCGAGCCTCGGCGTCCTCGCCCCCCTCCTCAGCTGAGAGCGACTGCTCGTGGATCGACATCATCGCCTTGAACGAGCGGATGAGCCGGCGCGCCTCTTCGATCGGGCGGCCCTTCACCGTCGCGGACATCATCGATGCCGACGACTGGCTGATCGAGCACCCCTGGCCGGCGATGCGCAGGTCGGTGACCATGCCGTCGCTGACTTCGTGGTACACGACGACCTCGTCGCCGCAGAGGGGATTGAATCCCTCGACCCGGTGGGCGGGAGGCACCGGGAGCTCGCCGCGGTTACGCGGCGAGCGGTAGTGGTCGAGGATGATCTCACGGTAAAGGTCTTCGAGGCCGGCCATGGCGGTGTCGTGGCTCCTATTTCAGTTGACGTGTCTCAGCCGAAGAATGCTGCAGCGACGTCGAGCGCGTCTGAGAGAGCTTCGATGTCGTCCTCACCGCTGTAAACGTAGAACGACGCCCGTGCGGTTGCCGTGACGCCCAGCCGCCGCATCAGGGGCTTGGCGCAGTGGTGCCCCGCACGCACGCAGATCCCCTCCGCGTCGAGCACCTGGGCGAGGTCGTGGGCGTGAATGTCGCGCAGGGCGAGCGAGAGCACGCCTCCGCGCCCGGCCGGGTCGGAGGGCGGCCCGAAGATCCGCAGCTCGGCCCCGTGGCGCTCGGTGAGGAGCTCGATGGCCCGCGAAGTGAGCGCGGTCTCATGCGCCTCGACCCGGTCCATCCCCAAAGACTCGAGGAACCGGATGGCGGCGTGCAGGCCGACAGCCTCGGCGATGGGCGGGGTCCCGGCTTCGAACTTCCAGGGAAGATCGTTCGGCGTGAAGCCGTCCAGGCGCACGTCGCGGATCATCTCGCCGCCGCCGAGGAACGGCGGCATCACCTCGAGCAGCTCCTCGCGTCCCCAGAGCACGCCTATGCCCGTCGGTCCGAGCATCTTGTGGCCCGTGAAGGCCAGAAAGTCGACTCCGAGCGCGCCCACGTCGACGCTGCGGTGGGGGACGAGCTGGGAAGCGTCGGCGACGACGACGGCCCCGGCCGCGTGCGCCGCCTCGACGACGGGGCGGAGGTCGTTGATCGTGCCGAGCACGTTCGACATGGCCGAGATGCCGACGAGCCCGACACCGTCGACGAGCCGGTCGAGGTCGCTCAGGTCGAGCCGGTAGTCCGCCGAGACGGGGAGGTAGCGGAGCTCCACCTGGCGTTCGGCGGCAAGCATGAGCCAAGGTACGAGGTTGGCGTGGTGCTCGAGCTCGGTCAAAAGGATCGCCTTGCCCTCGGGGAGAAGGTGCCGGCCGTAGGAGTGGGCGACGAGGTTGAGCGCCTCGGTGGCGTTCTTCGTGAACAAGATCTCCGTGTCGGGCCTCGGCGCGTGGATGAACCGTCCCACGGCTCTCCGTGCCATCTCGAACTGCCGGGTGGCCTCCTCCGCGATGGCGTAGACGCCACGGTGCACGTTCGCGTGGGTGGTCTCGTAGTAGTGGTCCATGGCGTCGAGCACGGCGCGGGGCCGCTGGGACGACGCGGCCGAGTCGAGATAGACGAGCCTCTTGCCGTGCGACTCCTGTTGGAGCAGGGGGAACTCCTTGCGGAGGGCAGTGACATCGAGCGGGCCGGCCGCGACGGCGGTGGTCATGAGCGCAGCTCCTCGTAGCCTTCGCGGTCGAGGCGTTCGGCGAGCTCAGGGCCTCCGCTCTCGACGATGCGCCCGCCCAGCATCACGTGCACGCGGTCCGGTCGCAGCTCCTCCAGGATGCGGCGGTAGTGCGTCACGAGCACGATGCCGAGGTCCGGGCGAACGCCGCGGACCGACTCGATCCCCCGGGCGACGATCCGCAGCGCGTCGACGTCGAGGCCCGAGTCGGTCTCGTCCAAGATGGCGACGTCGGGCTCCAGCATGGCCATCTGGAGGATCTCGTTGCGTTTCTTCTCACCGCCGGAGAATCCCTCGTTCAGGTACCGGCTGGCGAAGGCGGGGTCCATGTCCAGGCGTTTCATCCACTCCATGAGCGCGACGCGTACCTCGAGCACCGAGATGTCCATCCCGCGGCGGGCGGACACGGCCTGGCGGAGGAACTGCGACACCGGCACGCCGGGGATCTCCTCCGGATACTGGAAGGCAAGGAACACCCCGGCTCTCGCCCGGGCGTCGGCCGCCCAGGACGTGATCTCCTCGCCCCGCAGCACGATCCGTCCGCGCACGACCTGGTAGCCGGGATTGCCGGCGATGGCGTTGGCGAGCGTCGACTTCCCCGAGCCGTTGGGGCCCATGAGGGCGTGCAGCTCGCCCTTTTTGACAACGAGGTCGACACCACGGAGGATCTCGTGGTCCTCGACTTTGACGTGCAGGTCTTCGATCGCCAGCACCTGGCTGCCGGCCCCGTTGCCTGGGTGTTCAGGAGCCGCGGGGCTCCTCGGGTCACGACGGTGCTCGGCGATCACGCTTCCGTTCGACACGACCACCATGTTAGACGCGCCGCGGGATTACCACTACGTCCGTAGGGGAAATATCGCTACCAGCCACGCTCGATCCATTCGTCCAGGTGAGGGAGCTCGGTGCCGATTGTGGTGTCGAGTCCGTGGCCCGGCATCACGATCGTCTCGGCCGGCAGTGGCGCGAAGATGCGCCGCTCGATCGACTCGATGATGGTCGGGAAGTCCCCGAGGTCGGTGGCCGTGTTGCCGGGCCCCCCCGGGAAGAGCGTGTCCCCGGAGAGGAGGACCGGGGACCCCTCTATCAGGAAGCACATGGACCCCGGCGTGTGACCGGGCGTGTGTATCGTCCGAAGCCGCAGCCGGCCCACCGCGAGCACGTCGTCGTCCTCGAGGAGGAGGTCGTAGGAGGGGAGCATGGCGGCGTCCTCGGCCCGCACGGCGACCTCGTAGCCGGCGTCACGCAGTTGCGGGACCGCCTGGATGTGGTCCCAGTGGCCGTGGGTCTCCACGACCTTGCGCACTCCGAGGCGCCGGCAGAGCTCGAGGAGCTGCTCGTGCTCGTTGGCGGCGTCGACCAACAGGGCGTCGCCGCTCGCGCGGCAGCGCACCACGAAAACGTTGTTGTCGTAGGGCCCGACGACGACCTTGTGTATCTCGACCTGTTCGTCCTCGTAGTGCATGGCGCGGTCTCCTGTTCTCCCCGGCCCGGGCCCTGGGAGGGTCCTCTCGAGCCTGGGATCGATCCATGGACAGACTAAAGTCTGTTTCGGAGGTGGTCCTCGGTGGCTCCTGACAAGCCTGCCGGTGCCGACGCGGGCTCAGGCGCCGGGGACAGCCGTCCCGCGGGGCCGAGGGCTTCGGACGCGGACCGCGACCGTTTCGCGGCCGAGTTGCACGAGCATTTCGCCGAGGGCCGGCTCAGTCTCGAGGAGCTGCAACGCCGCCTCGACCTCGTCTTCGCGGCGCAGACGCTCATCGACCTTTACGAGCTGACGAGCGACTTGCCCCATCCCGGGCCGCACCTGTCGCACGGGCACGGATCCGGTTCCGGGCGCCGTTCGGCGGCGCGCAAGAGGCGCCTGTGGCCCTTCGGTTGAGTGGATCGCGCGCACGGGGCCAAAGTCTCGATACATTAGGGGCCACCAGAGAAAGGAGGTGGTCCAATTCATGAGTAGTCAACCTTGCGGGACCCTGGAGGTGGCTGGCCGCTAGGCGGCACGCTGGACCACCTGGTGAATCCATCCAGACACCCTCGGTGTCTCCGGTCGAGAGTTGGTCCCGCTCGATGCAGCCCGGAAGCCGAGCCTTTTTCAGCAAATGACAATGGCTACGAGAGTTCCCGTAGTCGCCTCGAGGGGCGCTCCGGCGCCCCTCGAGCGCGTTTTGACCCGGAGGGGCCGGCGCCGGGTGTTCCGTGGTCAAGGTCCCTTTCCTGACGCCGGGTTGTCTGGACGGGAAGGGCGGGCCGCTGCCGGCTCCAGAGGGGCCCGCTCAGGCGGTCTTGGAGGCGGCCTTCATCGCGCGCTTGTGCTCGCGAACCGCGAGAAGAGCGTCCAGGCTGTCGATGTCGGCCACCGAGGCCAGTGACCCGGCTCGGCCGAAGGGCCCCGCCGCCTTCTCCCAGCCCTGCGGGCGAACGCCGAGTTGCTTGCCCAAGAGGGCGACAAAGATGCGGGCTTTTTGCTCGCCGAAACCGGGGAGCGCCTTCACTCGCTTGAACAACTCGTCACCGGTGGCGGCCGTCGTCCAGACCGAGGCAGCCTTGGCGCCGTACTCGTCGACGAGCAGCCGGCAGAGATCCTGCACCCGGGCGGCCATCGCGGCCGGGAAGCGGTGGAGGGCAGGCTTCTCCACGAACAACGCCGTCAGCTCGTCCGGGTCCATGGCAGCGATCCTGGCTGCGTCGAGCTTGGCGCCGAGCCTCTGGCGAAGGACCCAAGGTCCGGCGAAAGCCTTCTCCAAGGGCACCTGCTGATCCAGGACCATGCCGATCAAAAGCGCGAGAGGATCTTCGGCGAGGTACTTGTCTGCTTTCGGATCCCCTGTGAAAGGGAGGCTCTTCAGGGTGGTCACGTCTCGGGGCATCGAAAAAGTGTAAGGCGCGAGGCATCTCGCGCCTGCCCCGGCGCGCCTCGCCCGGCGTCAGGCGCGCGGTGTGGTCTCAGGCGCCTCGCGGGTCGATGGCCTCGGGGTCTACGCCGTAGCGCTCTATGGCGGCGGCGACCTCGCTGGGCTTTCCCTCGCCCGCCGCCGCCAGCTCGGCCAGGACCGCGACCACAACGTGGGCGGCGTCGACTTCGAAATGCCTTCTGAGCGCGGGACGGGTGTCGGAACGGCCGAACCCGTCGGTCCCGAGCACGGTGAACGGTGAGCGGACGAACCGGGCGACCTGGTCCGGAACCGCCTTCAAGTAGTCGGTGACGGCGACGATCGGGCCACGGGCCCCCTCGAGAGCGCGGGTTATGTAGGGCACCCGGGGTGCGCTCTCGGGATGGAGCCGGTTCCAGCGCTCGACTTCGAGCCCGTCCTCCCTGAGTTCCTTGTAGCTCGTGACCGACCACGCTTCCGCGCTCACGCCCCAGTCGGATGCCAGCAGCTCGCGTGCCTGCATGGCGGCCTGCCACGCAGGCCCGGAGAACAGGATCGTCGCCGAACGGCCGGGGGCGCCCGCGGCCTCGACCGGTCCCGCGTAGCGGTAGATGCCGCGCAGGATTCCTTCTCTCACGGCGGCGGCCGCCGCATGCTGGGTCGCCTCGTCGGCGTCCGGCAGCGGGAGCGCAGGCATCGGGTAGTTCTCGTTGTAGAGGGTCAGGTAGTAGATGCAATCCTCGGCCTCGGGGCCGAACATGTGGTTGATCCCGCGTTCGACGATGGTCGCCATCTCATAGGCGAATGCCGCGTCGTAGGCGTGGACCGTCGGCACGACCGATGCCAGCAGCAGTGAGTGGCCGTCCTGGTGCTGGAGCCCCTCGCCGTTCATCGTCGTGCGCCCCGCGGTGCAGCCCATGAGGAAACCACGTGCCCGCGCGTCGGCCGCCTGCCAGATCAGGTCTCCCACCCGCTGGAACCCGAACATCGAATAGAAGAGGTAGATCGGCACCATGGGTAACGACCACGTGGCGTATGAGGTCCCGGCCGCCTGGAAGCTCGCCATGGCGCCGGACTCGGTGATGCCCTCTTCCAGGATCTGGCCCGTCCGGTCCTCGGAGTACGAGAGCAGCAGGCCGGAATCGACGGGCGTGTAGAGCTGGCCCTCCGGGGCGTAGATCTTCACCTCTGAGAAGAGCGCGTCGAGACCGAAAGTGCGTCCCTCGTCGGGCACGACGGGGACGACGTGCTTGCCGATGCCCGGGTCCCGCAGCAGGTTGCGCAGCAGTCTCGCGAACGCCATGGTCGTCGAGACCGGCTGGCCGCGCGAGCCGAGCGCGAACTCGGCGAAGGTGCCCGGTTCCGGCGCGGGGAGCCCGAGAAGCCCGCGACCGCGCACGACACGGTTGGGCAGGTGCCCGCCGAGCGCACGGCTGCGGGCTGTCAGGTACTCGTGCACGGGCGATCCCGCCGGTGGGCGGTAGTAGGGGGGCGCCTCTGCGTCGAGAGCGTCGTCGGGGATCTCCTCGTGCAGGTGCAGGCGGTCGCGCAGCACCCGGAGCTGGTCTTTGGTCATCTTCTTGATCTGGTGGGTGGCGTTGCGCGCCTCTATCTCGGGCCCGAGCGTCCAGCCCTTGATGGTCTTCGCGAGGATTGCTGTCGGCGCCCCCAAGTGCTCGGTCGCCGCTTTGTAGGCGGCGTAGAGCTTGCGGTAGTCGTGCCCGCCGCGGGGCAAGGTCTGCAGCTCCTCGTTGGAGAGGTGCTCCACGAGCTTGCGCAAGCGGGGGTCCGGGCCGAAGAAGTGCTCGCGGATGTAGGCACCGGACTCGGTTGCGAGGGTCTGGGAGTCGCCGTCGAGAGTCGTGTTCATCTTGTGGAGAAGCACGCCGTCGACGTCACGCGCCAGGAGCTCGTCCCAGCGCCTGCCCCAGATGACCTTGATCACGTTCCAACCGCAACCCCGCAGCAGAGCCTCGAGCTCCTGGATGATCTTGCCGTTGCCCCTGACCGGGCCGTCGAGGCGTTGCAGGTTGCAGTTGACGACGAAGGTGAGGTTGTCCAGGCGCTCCCGGGCGGCGAGGCTGAGGGCGGCCCGCGTCTCCGGCTCGTCGAACTCGCCGTCACCGACGAAGGACCACACGCGTGACTGGGTCGTGTCCGCGAGCTCGCGGTGCACGAGGTAGCGATTGAAGCGCGCCTGGTAGATGGCGGTGAGCGGCCCGAGCCCCATCGACACCGTCGGGAACTCCCACCAGTCCGGCATGAGGCGGGGGTGCGGGTAGCTGGACAGGCCCTTGCCACCGACCTCGAAGCGGTAGTTGTCGAGATCCTCGTTCTCGAGCCGGCCCTCGACATAGGCGCGGGCATAGATGCCGGGCGAGGCGTGGCCCTGGAAGTACACCTGGTCGCCGGCGGTGCCGTCAGCCTTGCCCCGGAAGAAGTGGTTGAAACCGACCTCGTACAAGGAGGCGGAGCTCGCAAATGTCGAGAGGTGTCCCCCGATGCCGGACTCGCGGGTATTCGCCCGCGTGACCATGACAGCCGCGTTCCAGCGTATGTAACGCCGGATCTTGCGCTCGAGGTCCTCGTTGCCGGGGAACCAGGGCTCGGAGCGGGCCGGGATCGAGTTGATGTACGGGCTCGAGACGGTCGAGGGGAAGCCGACCTGGTTGGCGCGCGCCCGTTCCAAGAGCTTCATCAGCAGGAACTGGGCGCGTGGGCGACCCTCCGTCTCGACGACGGCGTCGAAGGAGTCCATCCACTCGGAGGTCTCCTCGGGATCGATGTCGGGCAGCTGGTATGAGAGACCGTCGATGATCACACGTCCAGTCTCGCGCCCGCGCGAGCACATTCCGACCGCTTGCGCGAGGAATTCTCCGAGAGTTAGCAAACCAAGGCCGCCCGGACGCCAGACGGGCCGCGGGAAGCACCCCGCCGGTTCCCGGACCAGGCAGAATGACTTCGTGACCCTGTTCGATGACGCGGACCCTGCCACCGTCGTGTTCACCGACGGGGCCTGTATCGGCAACCCGGGGCCGGGAGGATGGGCGTGGGCTGTCTCGGAGTCCGCGTACGAGAGCGGGCATGCCGCGAACACGACCAATCAGCGCATGGAGGTCACCGCCGTGCTGCAGGCGCTCGGCGCCATCCGCGGTCGCGTGCACGTCGTGAGCGACTCCACCTACGTCGTCAACTGCTTCAGCCAACGCTGGTGGGCGGGATGGCGCGCGCGGGGGTGGAGGAATTCCCGGGGTGAGCCCGTGGCGAACCAGGACCTGTGGCGTCCGCTCATCGACGAGGTTGTCGATAAAAGGCGCGGCGAGATCAGGCTGACCTGGGTGAAGGGGCACTCCGGTGACCCCATGAACGAGCTCGTGGACCGGCTCGCGGTCGATGCCGCCCGCTTCCAGCGGGGCGCCAGTGCGCGTTGAACAGGCATTTTCGCCATCTATTTGGAACAGAAGTTCCAGGTAATGTCCGAAGCGATGCGATATGTAGAAGTAGCCGGCGAGAAGGTGTCGGCCGTTGGCCTCGGCGCCTGGCAGTTCGGGTCCAAGGAATGGGGATACGGCTCCCATTACGCCGAGCACGACGCGGTCGACATCGTGCACCGTGCCCTCGATCTGGGCATCAACCTGATAGACACCGCGGAGATCTACGGCCTGGGCCGCTCGGAGCGGATCGTCGGCCGCGCGATCGCGGACCGGCGGGCGGAGGTTTTCCTCGCCTCAAAGGTCCTGCCGATCCTCCCCCTGCGGGGCATCGTCGCCAGGCGGGCGGCCGGGAGCGAGCGGCGACTCGGCGTCGCGCAGATGGATCTCTACCAGCTTCACTGGCCGAACCCGGTCGTCCCGCTCACCGAGCAGATGGCAGCGATGCGGGCTCTCCAACGCAGCGGTGAGATCCGCCACATTGGGGTGAGCAACTTCTCCCTCGAGCGCTGGCGGGCGGCCGAGGGCGCCCTCGGCGATCCGGTCCTGTCCAACCAGGTCCGGTTCAACCTGGTGGACCGCCGTCCGCTCAAAGCCATGACGGAATGGGCGGCGGCCAACGACCGCGTCGTAATCGCCTACAGCCCTTTAGCGCAGGGCCTGCTCTCGGCGCGCTACGACGCCGAGCACCGGCCTACGGCCATGCGCGCGAGGTCGGCCGCCTTCCTGCCCGAGAATCTCGACCGCGCTCGGCTTTTGCTGGACGCGCTGCGAGAGATCGCCGGCCACCACGACGCGACGCCAGCTCAGGTTGCGCTCGCCTGGGTGATCGGCCATCCGAACGTCGTCGCCATACCGGGCGCCAGCACGGTCGCCCAGCTGCAGCGAAACGCCGAGGCCGCGGAGCTCGAGCTGACGGACGAGGACCAGCACCGGCTCGTGGACGCCGCCGAGGCGTACCGCCCCATCCACGGCGTGGCCGCTGTGCCCTCGCTGGTCAAGATGCGCACGGCGAGATCCGGGCACGGTCGGTAGCGGGACCGGGCCGAAGGCCCGACAGGGGGACTCATGGACGACCAGCTGACTTGGAAGGATGCGACCGCGCAGGCCGAGCTCGTACGGCGTGGCGAGGTGTCGCCGCTCGAGCTCGTCGACGCGGCGATAGAGCGGATAGAGCGGTGCGATCCCGCTCTGAACGCCGTCATCCACCGCCAGTTCTCCACTGCCCGCGCCCAGGCGGCAGGCGAGCTGCCCCGCGGGCCTTTTGAGGGCGTGCCGATGCTGCTCAAGGACCTGGGTGCCCCCCAGAAAGGAGAGCTCTACTGCGAAGGGACGTCCTTCGCCAAGGCCGCCGGCTACCGCGCCCGTCGTGACAGCTTTCTCGTAGAGCGCTTCAAGAAGGCGGGGTTCGTCGTGCTGGGCCGCACGAACACGCCCGAACTGGGCACGACGATCACGACCGAGCCGGTCGCGTTCGGGCCCACGCGCAACCCGTGGAACACCGAGCACACGAGCGGAGGGTCGTCGGGCGGCTCCGCCTCGGCAGTCGCGTCCGGCATGGTCCCGGTGGCGCACGGAAACGACGGCGGTGGCTCGATCCGCATCCCGGCGAGCTGCTGCGCGCTCTTCGGCCTCAAGCCGAGCCGGGGCCGGGTGAGCAAGGGGCCGGGAGGCGGTGAGTCCTGGAACGGCTTTTCCATCGACCACGTGCTCACGCGAAGCGTCCGGGACTCGGCGGCCGTGCTCGACCAGATCGCCGGCTACCGGCCCGGCGACACCTACGTCGCGCCCCCGCCCGCCCGGCCGTTCGCGCACGAGGTGGGTGCCAACCCCGGCAGGCTCCGTGTCGGGCTCCTCGACCACCCCGCGCAGCCCGAGTACGGGGTCCATCCGGAGTGCTCGCAGGCGGTCCAGGCCGCCGGCCGGCTGCTCGAGTCCCTCGGCCACAAGGTGGAGGTCGCCCACCCGAGCTCGCTCGAAGAGCCCGAGATGTACCGGCACTTCCTCGTTGTCGTCACCACCGCCGTGGCCGCGGCGCTGACCGAATGGTCGCAGCTACTGGGACGGGAGATCGCCCCCGAGGAGTACGAGCCGGCCAACTCGCTGTTCGCGATGTTGGGCCGGTCCATCTCCGCCCCGGACTATCTCGAGTCCCTCCTCTTTTTCGACGGCTTCAGGCGCCGGACCATCGCCTTTTGGTCCGAGCAGGGCTTCGATCTCCTGTGCACGCCGGTCCTTGCGCAGCCCCCGGCCCTGATCGGCGAGCTCTCCGACCCGGCGATGGGGGAGGCCAAGGTGATCGAGACGCTCCAGTTCACGGGCCAGTTCAACGCGACCGGCCAGCCGGCAGCCTCGTTGCCTCTCCGCTGGACGCCTGAGGGTCTGCCGATCGGCGTGCAGCTCGTCGCCGACTACGGGCGGGAGGACGTTCTCATACGGGTCTGCAGTCAACTGGAGGAGGCGAGCGGATGGGCGGACCGGCGTCCGACCGTGCACGCGTGACCGCCACCGTTACACCCGCGGCGGGATGATTTACCCCGGGTAGCGAATGGTGACTAGTCTGCCTACTCTCAATGGCCCATCGTCTTTCCCACCTCGACACGCTCGCGTCCGAAGCGATTCACATCATCCGTGAGGTGGTCGCCGAATTCGAGCGACCCTCACTGCTTTTCTCAGGGGGCAAGGACTCGGCTGTCCTGCTCCACCTGGCCGCGAAGGCATGCTGGCCCCAGCGCGTGCCGTTCCCCATCGTGCACGTGGACACCGGGCACAACTTTCCCGAGGTCATCGAATACCGCGACCAGCAGGTGGCCAAGCTCGGCGTACGGCTCGTCGTCGGCTCGGTGCAGGAGGACATCGACCGTGGTTCGATCGTCGAGCAGCCGGTGCCCGGCGCGACGCGCAACCGGTTGCAGACCTTCACCCTCTTGAGGGTGCTCGAGGAGAACCGCTACGACGCTGTCTTCGGGGGCGGGCGGCGCGACGAGGAGAAGGCGAGGGCCAAAGAGCGCGTCTTCTCGCTTCGTGACGAGTTCGGCCAATGGGACCCCCGGGCGCAACGGCCGGAGCTGTGGCAGCTCTACAACACAAGGCACAGGCCGGGCGAACACTTCCGGGTATTCCCACTCTCGAACTGGACCGAGCTCGACGTCTGGCAGTACGTCGACGAGCAGAAGCTCGAACTTCCCCGGATCTACTTCGCACACCGGCGGGCGGTCTTCCGCCGTGCCGGCATGCTCCTCGCGGTCGGGCCCTGGACCCAGCCCCGCGACGGCGTCGCGAGCGAGCAGCCCTTCGAGACGACGGTGCGCTACCGCACCGTCGGTGACATGACCTGCACGGCCGCGGTCGAGTCGACGGCGAGCACGCCCAAGGAGGTCATCTTGGAGACCGCGGCGACCAGGGTGAGCGAGAGGGGCGCGACGCGGGCGGACGACCGCTTCTCCGACGCGGCCATGGAGGACCGCAAGCGGGAGGGCTACTTCTAGTGGAGCTGCTGCGCTTCGCGACCGGGGGTTCTGTCGACGACGGCAAGTCCACGCTCATCGGCCGCTTGCTCTACGACTCGAAACAGGTATTCCAGGACCAGCTCGAGGCGGTGCAACGGACGAGCGTGGCCCGGGGCGACGAGTACGTGAACCTGGCGCTGCTCACCGACGGGCTGCGGGCCGAACGCGAGCAGGGCATAACCATCGACGTCGCTTACCGCTACTTCGCCACGCCGAAACGCCGGTTCATCATCGCCGACACGCCCGGGCACACCCAGCACACCCGCAACATGGTCACGGGCTGCTCGACGGCGGACCTCGTCCTGCTCCTCATCGATGCCCGCGCCGGGGCCACCGAGCAGACCCGGCGCCACGCCATGATCGCCTCGCTGCTCGGCATTCGTCACCTGGTGCTGTGCGTCAACAAGATGGACCTGGTCGGATACTCCCAGGAGCGCTTCGAGGAGATCCGCGACGACTTCATCGGGTTCTCCGAACGCCTCCAGGTCTACGACCTGACGTGCATCCCGATCTCGGCGCTCGCGGGCGACAACGTCGTGGAGCGTTCGCGCGAGATGTCCTGGTACGCAGGGCTCTCGCTCCTCGAGCACCTCGAGACGGTGGTCATCGCCTCTGACCGCAACCTGATCGACTTGAGGTTCCCGGTGCAGCTCGTCATCCGGCCCATCTCGAGCGAGCACCACGACTTCCGCGGCTATGCCGGCAACATCGCCAGTGGCCTGCTCCAGGTCGGTGACGAGGTTGTGGCGCTCCCCTCCGGTTTCTCGAGCCACGTCGTGAGCATCGACGGTCCTGACGGCCCGCTCCAGGAGGCCTTCCCGCCCGAGTCTGTCGTCGTGCGGCTCGAGGACGACATCGACATCTCCCGCGGCGACATGCTCTGCCGGCCCAACAACCGGCCCAACGTGGGCCAGGACGTCTCGGCGATGATCTGCTGGATGGCCGAGAGACCGCTCAGGGAGGGCTCGATCTTCGCGATCAAGCACACGACCCGGTGGGCGCGGGCGCGGGTGCGCTCGCTTCAGTACCGGCTCGACGTGAACGCCCTCCACCACGACGTCAAAGCCCCCGAGCTCGAGTTGAACGACATCGGCCGCATACACTTGCGTACGACGGCACCGCTGTTCTACGACGAGTACCGGGACAACAGGGAGACCGGCAGCTTCGTGCTCGTGGACGAGCAGACCAACGCCACGGTCGCCGCGGGCATGCTTCGCCGTCCCACGGGCTGACGTCTCGGCCCTTTGGAGGCGGATCGGCGCCGTAGGAGGCGTCGCGGTCCCGGCCCGGCGATATTCGTCGAGCCTGCCTCGTCGACCGGCCAATCCAGTGTCATTAGGCTGATCCGCAAGGCACGCCCCGGGCGCGGGGAAGCGCGCGGCCGGCCAACAAACAGGTGGCCGACCAGGCGGTTGAGTCATCGTTGAGACGAGGAGGTGGTCCGTCTGCCAGCGAACCGAGCTGAGCCTGCGCAGTTCGACATAGTCGTGATCGGTGGCGGGCCCGGCGGGTACGCCACGGCTTTGTACGCGGGGGCCGCGGGCCTGTCGGTGGCCCTGGTGGAGAAGGACAAGGTGGGCGGCACCTGCCTGCACCGGGGTTGTGTGCCCGCCAAGGAGTTCCTCGAGACGGCGGCGGTGTTCCGCAGCGTCGAGGGGGCCAACGAGTTCGGCATCCAGGCGAGCCAACCCATCGTCGAGTTCGCGGTCAGCCAGGACCGCAAGAACCGGATAGTCGGTCAGCTCCACAAAGGGCTTTCCGGCTTGTTGCGCCAGCGCAAGGTCACGGTTTTCGCGGGCGTCGGACGGCTGTTGGCAGGCAAGACCGTCGAGGTCACCGCCGCGGGCGGCGAAGTGACGCTCCTCGCCGGGCGCGACATCGTGCTCGCCTCCGGCTCGGTCCCGAGGACACTTCCCGGTTTCGACGTGGACGGCCGCTACGTCCTCACCTCGGACGAGTTGCTGGACCTGCGTGCGCTGCCGCGGTCGATGGCGGTGATCGGCGCGGGGGCGATCGGGTGCGAGTTCGCCTCGATGCTGGCCGATCTCGGCGCGCGCGTGACGCTGCTCGAGGCCTTGCCCAAGATCCTTCCCGGGTGTGACCAGGATGTGGCGAACGTGGTCGTCCGTTCGTTCACAAAGCGCGGGATCACCGTGCGGACGGGTGTCAAGGTCACCGGCCACGAGCCCGCCGGCGACCACACCGCCGTCGTCTTCGAGGATGGGGAAAGGCTCGAGGTCGAGACGATCCTGATGTCGATCGGCCGCCGCCCGCTCTCCGACGGTCTTGTCGGCGAGGGCACGGCAGTCGAGATCGATGAACGCGGTTATGTCCGCGTGGACGAGTGGATGCGGACAGGGGAGCCCGGGGTGTTCGCCGTCGGCGATCTCGTCGCAACCCCGCAGCTGGCCCACGTCGGCTTCGCGGAGGCGATCCTGGCCGTCAAGCAGATCCTCGGCGAACGGGCGTTTCCGGTCGACTACGGCAAGGTCCCGTGGGCGATCTACTGCCATCCGGAGGTCGCTTTCGTGGGCATGACCGAGCAGGAGGCGCTCGAGGCGGGTTTGGAAACCGTCACGAAGCGGGACCCTTTCGGCGCCAACAGCCGCGCCCTCATCCTGGGCGATACCGATGGGCTCGTGAAGGTGATCTGCGAGAAGAAGCCGGACGGCGGTGCAGGGCGCCTGCTCGGCGTGCACATGGCGGGACCGTGGGTGACAGAACAGCTCGGGCAGGCCTATCTGTCGGTGAACTGGGAAGCCACCCCCGAGGAGATATCGCCTTTCGTGCAACCGCACCCGTCGCTGTCCGAAACCTTCGGCGAGACTGTTCTCGCTCTCACGGGAAGGGGTCTTCACGTTGGCTGACATCACAATGCCGCAGCTCGGCGAGACGGTCACAGAGGGGACGATCATCCGCTGGATGAAGAAGGTCGGCGACGAGATCGCCTACGACGAGCCTTTGTTCGAGGTCTCGACCGACAAGGTGGACTCCGAGGTCCCGTCACCCGCGTCGGGCTACCTGGCAGAGATCCTCGTGCCAGAGGGTGAGACGGTGGACGTCGGTACGAAGCTCGCCGTCGTGACCGACATGTCTCCCTCGGGCGGGCGCACGGGCGCTTCGTCCGCCCCCACGGCCCAAGCGCCGCAACCGCCTCCCCCGGCTGCGCCCGAACCGCCGGTAGCAACCCAGCCGGAGCCGGTGTCGGTGTCCGCACCGCCCGAACAAGAGCCGGCACTCGCGTCGGAAGAGGAGAGTGGGCCCACAGGGAATTCGAACGGGTCGGGGCTCGTGCTGTCCCCCGTCGTCCGGCAGCTGGTTGCCGAGTACGGCATCGACCCGGCGTCCCTAGAGGGCACCGGCAAGGGCGGGAGGATCACGCGGGCGGACGTGCTCTCGTTCATCGACCGTCGCGCGGCCGGCGTGATGGCCGCGGCGGCCACCGCGCCACGCCGACTGGAGCCGGCAGCGGGCGCGTTCGCTCCGCCGGGCTCAACGGGCACGGCGGCGGCCGGCCCGCAGGGTGTCGCCGCGCATGGGTACACGCCCGTGGCGGGTGCACGCGACGAGGTCGTGCCGTTCACGAACATCCGGCGCCTCACCGCCGAGCACATGGTCCGGTCGAAAGCGACGTCGGCTCACACCCTTGCCGTGATCGAAGCCGATTACGAGGGGATCGAGCGGGTCCGCAAGGCGCACAAGGACCGCTTCCGCGAGGAGGAGGGGATCGGCCTCACCTACCTTGCTTTCATCGCCCGTGCCGTCGCGGAGACCTTGCGCGACTTCCCGCAGCTGAACGCGTCCGTCGGTGACGACGCCCTCATCATCCACCGGGACGTCCATCTCGGGATCGCAGTGGACCTGGGGCAGCGCGGGCTCATCGTCCCCGTCGTCCGCCACGCCGAGGGCCAGTCGCTGCGGGGAATCGCCCGCGCCATGGCCGACCTCGCCGAACGGGCGCGCTCGCGCAAGCTGTCGGCCGACGAGGTCGCGGGCGGGACGTTCACGATCACGAACCCGGGACCGTTCGGCACATTCATGACGGCGCCGATCATCAACCAGCCGCAGGTGGCGATCCTCTCCACCGATGGGATCAAGCGCCGCCCGGTGGTGATCACGGCGCCCGATGGGACCGAGGCCGTCGGGATCCATTCTGTGGGTCTGCTCGCCCTCTCCTTCGACCACCGTGCCGTCGATGGCGCCTACGCGTCGGCGTTCCTTCACGAGCTGGCCCGGGTAATCGAGTCGCGCGACTGGGAAGCCGAGCTTTGAGCGCTCGGGGCCGGGAGCTGCGCGTCCGCTGGCTCGGGCGTGTCCGGTACCGGGACGCCCACGCACTGCAGGAGGCCCTGAAGAAGGAAGGTGCCGCCGAGTACCTGCTCCTCCTCGAGCACCCGCACGTGTACACCCTCGGCGTGCGCGCAAGGACCGAGCACGTCCTCGTGGACCCGGAGTCGGTCGGCGCCGAGCTCGTGCACGCTGATCGGGGCGGCGACGTCACCTACCACGGGCCCGGTCAGCTCGTCGGGTACCCGATCCTCAACGTCCCGATGGGGCTGCGCGCGGTACCGGCACATGTTCACGCCATCGAGCAGCTCGTCATCGACGCCCTCGGCGATCTCGGGCTCGGGGGACTCGGGCGGCTTGCAGGCTATCCCGGGGTCTGGGTGGATCCCGCGGGTTCTGAACCGAGGAAGCTCTGCGCGATCGGGGTGAGGATCGACCGGGGCCGGTCCATGCACGGCTTCGCGCTCAACGTCGATCCCGACCTTTCCATGTTCGGCCACATCGTGCCTTGCGGGCTCAGCGACCTCGGGGTGACCTCACTTGCCGCGGAGGGCCTGAACGTGGCGATGCAGGACGCCGTCGAGGCGATCGTGCGCCGGGCACCCGATCGCCTCGTCCCGGGTGCGTCCATAGAGCGCCAGGATGCGTCATGGTGGCCGGGGCCCGCCCGCAGCGTGCCGCCGTTCAGCGTCGTGGACACATTCCCGAGCGCGTCGCGGGCCCTCGATCGCCGCCTCGTCGACGCCGGAGTCGATCCCGGACAGGGGGTGGCGCTCTCGAGTCGCAAGCCGGAGTGGGCGCGCGCTAAGGCCCGGATCGGACCGGAGCTGATCCGGCTCCGCGCGACGATGCGCGAGCTCGACCTCGTGACCGTCTGTGAGGAAGCCGGGTGCCCGAACATCTTCGAGTGCTGGGCCGACGGCACCGCGACGTTCATGATCAACGGTGAGCGCTGCACGAGAGCGTGCGGTTTCTGCCTGGTGGACACGAGGCGCCCGCTCCCGCTCGACCCGGGCGAGCCGGACCGCGTCGCCGAGGCCGTCGCCCGGCTGCGACTGACGCACGCGGTCGTGACGGCCGTGGCGCGCGACGACCTCGGCGACGGCGGGGCACAGGCCTTCGCCGAGACCATCGCTGCCATTCGCCGGCGCAGTCCCGGAGCCACTGTCGAGGTTCTCATCCCGGACTGCAAGGGCGACGAAGCCTCGCTAAACATCATCTTCGAGGCCCGTCCCGACGTCTTGAACCACAATCTCGAGACCGTCAACCGCCTCCAGCGCGCCGTGCGCCCCTCGGCCTCTTACGCGCGGAGCCTTTCCGTGCTCGCCCGTGCCGCCGCGGCCGGGTGCACGACGAAATCGGGCATCATCCTCGGCATGGGCGAGACCGTGCCCGAGGTGGTGGCGGCGCTCGGTGACCTGAGGGCCGTGGGAGTCGAGATCGTGACAGTCGGCCAGTACTTGCGCCCGACCGCAGCGCACCTGCCGGTCGCGCGTTGGTGGGCCCCTGCAGAATTCGAGGAGCTGGCCGAGGCGGCGCGGGCGATGGGCATCGCCCATGTCGAGGCATCCCCGCTGACACGCTCGAGCTACCACGCCAAGCGCGCCGTCGTCGCCTCGGGTCTCGCCGGCGCCGTGGCGGAGACGGCGGACGTGTCGTGAGCGATCCCATCCCGGCCGACGTAGCGGTTGACCCCTCGCTCGCAAGGACGGCGCGCTTCGCGAGCGTGCGGGACCGCATGAGGGAACTGGAGGTCGACGCCCTCCTCTTGTCGCTCGGGGCCGACCTGTCGTGGTTGACCGGCTACGAGGCCATGGCGCTCGAGCGCCTGACGATGCTCGTGGTGCCGGCAGACGACAACGCGACGTTGGTCGTTCCCGAGCTCGAGGCGTCGCGGGTGGACCACGATCCGCGTCTTTACGCGATGCGCCCCTGGTCGGAGCACGAGCAACCAACCGATCTCGTGGCGGGCCTCGTCGGCCGCAGGACGCGGCTCGCGGTTTCGGACCGGTGCTGGGCCTCGCATCTCTTGGAGCTCGAGCGTTCGATCCCGCGAGCCCGGTGGCGCAGCGCGAGAGAAGTTGTCGGCCCGCTCAGGGCCGTGAAGGACGCGCAGGAGGTGGCGGCGCTGCGGGCGGCGGGGAAGGCTGCGGACGCCGTGGCGGAGGCGCTCCAGGGTGACGAGATCCCCCTCATCGGCCGGACCGAGGCCGACGTCTCCACCGAGATCTCGGCGCGGCTGCGAGCCGAAGGCCACGACCGGATCAACTTCGCCATCGTCGGAAGTGGCCCGAACTCGGCCAGCCCTCACCACGAACCCGGTCGGCGCGTCATCGGCAGGGGCGAGGTTGTCGTGTGCGACTTCGGCGGCTCGTTCCGCCTCGCCGACGGCGTCGGCTACTGCTCGGACATCACGCGCACTGTGGTGACCGGGGAACCCGACCCGGAGTTCCTCGAGCTGTTCGGGGTGCTTCACTTCGCGCAGGCCGCCGCGGTGGCGGCGGCCGTGGTCGGCACTCCTTGCGAGCAGGTCGATCATGCCGGCCGGGAACTGATCACCGCTGCCGGCTACGGCAAGTCGTTCATCCACCGCATCGGGCACGGCATTGGGATCGAGGAGCACGAGGACCCCTACATCGTGGCCGGGAACCCGAGGCCGCTCGTCGCCGGCCACGCCTTCTCGGTCGAGCCGGGCATCTACCTGAGCGGACGTTTCGGGGCCCGGATCGAAGACGTCGTGATAGCGACCGAAGACGGGCCGCTTGCCTGCAATCAAGCCGAACACTTCCTGGCGGTGGTCGAGGCCTGAACAGTTGATGGTCCGGCCGTCCCGGCCTGCTCACTCAGAGCCGGCCGCGGCGCCCGCCGGCCGGCAGAGAAAGAGAGGTTGCCTCATGGAACTCGGTCTCAAGGGACGGGTCGCTGTGGTCGCAGCGTCGTCCAAAGGTCTCGGTCGCGCGGTCGCCGAGGCGCTCGCGGATGAGGGAGTCCGCCTCGTCATCTCCGCCCGGGGCGCAGAGGCGCTGGCGCATGCCGAAGGGGCTCTCAAGTCGCGGGGCGCGGAAGTCGTGGCCGTCCGGGCGGACGTGACCGATCCTGGGACGCCCGAGCACCTCGTCTCGGTCGCGATCGACAGTTTCGGCCGTCTCGACATCGTCGTGCCGAACGCCGGCGGCCCACCGGCAGCGGGCGCGCTCGACTGCGATGACGAGGCCATCTTGAAGGCGGTGCAGGCGAACCTGCTCACGAGCGTCCGCTTCGTGCGGGCGTCCTTGCCGCACTTCAGGGCAGCGGGGTGGGGAAGGATCTGCTGCATAGCTTCGTCGACCGTCGCGCAGGCCAACCCGTCCCTGGCGCTGTCCAACACCGCCCGTACCGGCCTGTGGGCCTGGGCGAAGACCGCGGCCGCGGACTTGCGCGAGACCGGTATCACCTTGAACCTCGCCTGCCCTGGATATCACGCGACAGATCGCATGATCGAGCTCGGCTTTACGACCAGCGGACGTCCCATGGGCGACCCGGCCGACTTCGGCAAGGTCGTGGCCTTCCTGTGCTCACAACAAGCGGCGAACGTGAACGGCGCGAGGATCGTCGTCGACGGTGGGGAGTCCCTTGCCCTCTGAGCGCGGCTCCGCGGTCCTCCGATACTTCCGAGCGGACCGATAACCTGCGGTTATGCAAGGCGTCGGCGTGGGAAGGAAAGCTCAATGACTGTCCCATCGTCCCTCTACCGGCTCACCGGCGAGGCGGCTCCACCGTCACCGGTGCTCGTCGTCGCGCTCGAAGGATGGGTGGACGCGGGCCTCGCCGGCGCGACAGCCATGGCGAGCCTGTTCGACGCGATCGAGTCGCGCACGTACGCGGTGTTCGACTCCGAGGAGCTGCTCGACCAACGCGCCCGCCGGCCGAAGCTCAAGATCTCGGACGGGATCAACGAAGGCCTGGACTGGCCGCAGGTGGTCCTCAACGTCGGGGCCGACCGGCTCGGCTCGGGCATCGCCATGCTTGCCGGCCCTGAGCCCGACTTGCACTGGCAGTCGTTCGCGGACGCGGTCGCCGAGCTTGCGACGGCGCTCGAGGTGAGGCTTATGGTGGGATTCGGCGGCTTCCCCGCGGCCGCGCCGCACACGCGGCCCGTCAAGCTGGCGGCGACTGCATCGAACAGTCAGTTGGCCACGAAGATCGGTTTCATCCCCGGTGCCATCGAGGTCCCGTCAGGGATCCAGGGGGTCATCGAGCTTGCCTGCGCGAAGGTGGGCATCCCCTCCGTGGGGCTGTGGGCACGGGTGCCCCACTACGTGGCTGCGATGCCGTTCCCTGCGGCGGCGGTCGTGTTGTTGGACGGTCTCGCAAGCCTGTCCGGCCTCGTGATCGACTCGCACGTGCTTTCCGATTCCGCTGACGCGGCACGCCTCAAGGTCGATGAGCTCATCGCCCAGAGCAGCGAACACCAGGAGATGGTTCGCCAGCTTGAACAGCAGATCGACGAGCTGGAAGGCACCCCGGAAATGCCCGACGACCGGCGGGTGCCCTCAGGAGACGAGATCGCGGCGGAGCTCGAGCGGTACCTGCGCGGCCAGTAGGGCGCGCGGCGCCCCGGTCGACTGCGCTAAGTTTCCAAAGCGGATGACATAAGTCATCATTAGGTTGTTCGCGACTGGGGGGATTCCGATGAGTGTCACCGATGAGCTTCTGCGCAACAACGAGGCCTACGCCTCGTCATTCGACAAGGGCGACCTGCCCCTGCCACCAGGCAAGAAGGTGGCGATACTGGCCTGCATGGACGCCAGGGTGAACCCCTACGGCCTGCTCGGACTCGAAGAGGGCGATGCCCACGTCATACGCAACGCCGGTGGTGTCGTCACCGATGACGAGATCCGTTCGCTGGCCATCTCGCAGCGGCTGTTGGGCACAGAAGAGATAATCCTCGTCCATCACACGGACTGTGGGATGCTCACCTTCACCGACGACCAGTTCAAGAGGCAGATCCAGGACGAGGTCGGGATCAAGCCGGAATGGGCGGTCGAAGCCTTCGAGGACCTCGACGAAGATGTCCGCCAGTCGATCGCGCGCATAAAGGCGAGCCCGTTCATCCGCCACAAGCAATCGGTACGGGGATTCGTCTACGACGTGTCGAACGGGAGGCTCCGCGAGGTCGTCTAGAGCTGGTGTTGGGAGGTGCCGAGGCATCGTCGGCCCGTCGAGGCCCGACCCGACTCGACGGGGCCGGCGTCGGACTCGAGCACAGGGAAGGAGGAGGAAGATGGGCCTTCGCATCCAGTGTCTGTGCATCGATGCTCGCGATCCCGCGTCGCTCGCGAGCTTCTGGGAGGCGACGCTCGGGTGGCGTCGCACTCAAGAGGAACCCGACGAGGTCGTGCTCGAACCACCGGTCGGCTCCGCGGAGGACGGAGTGGTTCCCGACTTGTTGTTCCTGAAGGTCCCCGAGTCCAAGACCGTGAAGAACCGTCTCCACCTCGATCTTCGTCCCCGCGACCAGCAAAGGGAGGTGGAGCGTCTCGAGTCGCTCGGCGCGAGACGTGTCTTCGTGGGCCAGAGCGCCGAGGCGACCTGGGTTGTGCTGGCGGATCCGGAGGGGCTGCAACCAGTTGATACACCCCTACGAAAGACTCATCGTTCGTGAACCTTGGGGAGTGGGCGAGGCAACAGGACATCCGTCCGAGACCGCCTATCGGCGGTTGCGGACGGCACGCTCCCGGTCCCGGCGCGCAAGATGGGCAAGCTCATCTTGGTTGGTGACCTCGAGGCCGAGCAGGTGAGCAGCGGCCTCACCGCCGTCTACGCTCCGGTGTCCTCGGCCGAGGAGCGCGACAACCCCGACCGCCAAGTGGCTCGCGTGTTGAGCTGGGCTGTCGGGAACGGCTTTTCGATCGAGCGCGTGGTCACCGGGGTCGGCTCCGGCGTGGACGACGACCTTGTCCGGGACATGACCGAGGTGCTCACCTCGTTTAGCACCCGCCTCGATGCCGCCTAGATTCGCACCACCTGAG
>Ga0187880_1000262_pt1 | contig 45634 bp, 31 predicted proteins | sample June2016WEW_19_4_FD_132998 | JGI IMG/M metagenome (GOLD analysis project Ga0187880, IMG submission 132998) | Peatland microbial communities from SPRUCE experiment site at the Marcell Experimental Forest, Minnesota, USA - June2016WEW_19_40 | ecosystem: Environmental > Terrestrial > Soil >... | reverse complement strand
TTTTAAGCTCGTTGATGAGCTCTGGAGTCTCTGCGTATCCCTCTTTGAGGATTATAAACGCCTTTATGACCTCCCCTCTGATGGGGTCGGGTTTGCCGATCACGGCTGCCTCCGATACCGCCTGATGGCTCACAAACGCTGATTCGATCTCGCTGGTGCCGACGCGGTGCCCAGCGATCTTCAGAACGTCGTCCGCCCGCCCCTGTATCCAGAAGTAGCCGTCATCATCTTTGCGAGCGATGTCCCCTGACACATAGACCCCCCCTGGTATCTGCTCCCAGTAGGTCTTTTTGTACCGTTCTGGGTTGTTGTACAGCGTACGCAGCATTGACGGCCACGGCGTCGTTATAACGAGCAGCCCCCCGCGCCCTGGCGGAACGGGCTTCCCGTCTAGGTCCATGACATCCGCTTCGATGCCCGGGAGAGGCTTCGTCGCCGACCCTGGTTTGAGCGCCGATACAGGGAGTGGTGAGATCATGAAGCAGCCGGTTTCCGTCTGCCACCACGTGTCCATGATCGGACAGCGCAACCCTCCGACGTGTTCGTAGTACCAGACCCATGCCTCTGGGTTGATCGGCTCTCCGACCGTGCCGAGAATCTTGAGAGAGCTTAGGTCGCAACCCTGCGGCCATTTCTCCCCGAAACGCATGAGGTGGCGGATGGTGGTCGGTGCGGTATAAAACTTCGTCACAGCGTTGCGTTCTACCACTCGCCACAGGGCGTCCGGTTCGGGATAGTCAGGCGCGCCCTCATAGATGAGGCTCGTGGTGCCGGCGAGCAACGGTGCGTAGACGCAGTAGCTGTGACCCGTTATCCATCCGACGTCAGCAGTGCACCACCACACATCATCGTCGTGTATGTCAAATACGGTTTGTAACGCGGTAGCCGTCGCAACCATATAGCCTCCGGTCGTGTGAACAACGCCTTTTGGCATCCCCGTGCTCCCGGACGTGTAGAGGATAAAGAGTGCATCCTCTGCGTCCATAGGTTCAGCAGCACATTTGGTGTTTGCTCCGTCGATGAGCTCGTCGTAAAGAATCTCTCTCCCAATGGGTTCAGAGACCAGGTTACCCGCGTGCCGCACTACCACCGTCGTTTTGATGCTTGGGCTTGCGCCGACAGCTTCATCTGCCACGCTTTTTAGGTCGATTACCTTTCCCCGGCGGAACGTGCCGTCGGCGGTAATAAGGATCCTGGCGTTCGCGTCGTGAATTCGGTCAGCCAACGCTCGCACGCTAAAGCCAGCATACACGACGCTGTGCACAGCTCCGATCTTCGCGCACGCGAGCATCGATATGGCAGCCTCGACGCACGGCGGGAGGTACATCGCCACACGGTCCCCTTTTCGCACGCCGAGCTTCTTAAGCGCGTTTGCCATCTTATTCACCTCGCTCGCGAGCTCGGAATAGGTGACCTTGTATTCCTCTCCGCGTTCGTTAACGTACAGCAGCGCGACGCGGTCGCGACGTTCGGTGGCGAGGTGACGATCCACGGCGTTGTGCGTGATATTTGTCCTGCCGCCAACGAACCACTTGTAAAAAGGCGCCTCACGTGAGTCGAGGACCTGTGTCCACGGCGCGAACCATTCAAACTGCTGCGCCTTCGCCGCCCAGTACGCCTCGATGTTCTGTCCTGCCCTCAGTTCAGCTTCCCAGTCTTTCACGCGCGCTGCCTCGACGACCGCTGCGCTCGGGCGAAACACCCGTCTCTCGTGCAGAAGGACTGAGGTTGTCTCCTCTTCTTCGATAGCCACGCATATCACCTGTTTGACCGTTTGGTGAGGTGGATGACGTTTACATCATCATTCACACGCACCCTATACGTTCGCCCCCCTACATAGGCCCTTGCCGCGTTTTTTGCGGGCGAGAACGACGCCGCAACTTGTCGAGGAAATGCTAAAAAAAGAGGTAGGTGAAAAACGGCCAGGTCGCAGCGTGGTCGTGCCTTGGGGCAGAAATGGTGGCAAGCCGAAGTCTTTTTCCCTGACTTGCAATCCGCCTAAAAGCTCCAACGTCAAGCGTGAACTGCCTCCCGGAGCGGTCATCAGTTTCTGCGCTCCTCGCTGCGCTGGGCGTAGCAGACGAAACCGTAGAGCACGCCCGCGGCCAATGGCCAGCTGGGCCCTCCCGACGTGCAGACATCGTTGTGGCTCACCGGTCTCTTAGGTGACACGTTGGTTATCGGCGCCGTGTGCTCGGCTGTTCTTATTCACGCACTATTTCACGGCACCGGAAGATGACCGTGCCCCCTTCTGTGTACGGCGGCCCCGGATCGACGCACTGCATGTAAGCGTGCGCGGGGTCTTCAGACGTCGTCAAGCCAAGGGCAACGGGGCACCAGGTGTGTTCGAGGATCGTTGTATAATGGAGGAGGGTCGAGAGCGCGTGGGTACAAAGTGCGTCGCTTTCTGCCACTACGATATTGGGCCCGTCAATGACGATACGATCTCCAACGGAATGCACTGGGCACGTCCCTCGGATCTCGTGCACCGTAATTTCTAACATCGCAGTACCTGAAGAGGGAGTCGCAGCCGTCACTTATATCCATTGGTCGGCACGACATAAGAGGACCTGTGTGGGCACCAGCCGCGACTGCTGATCGGGGCCTTGCCGATCGTCGGTGGCACCGCTCAAATACCCTAAAATCGCACGTGAGTCCATCGTCGCTCTTGAAGGCGATAACTCTGTTGGAATTGCTGGCCCGGTTCTGTATCAGGCCCGCTTCCGCACAAACGATGAGCGGCACAAGCACAACAGCCAAATACGGTGTCACTGTGTTTATTTTTAGGAGGGGCGCCAATTTATCCGGTGCTTCGCGATGCATAAGGGAAAAAGGTGGCATTAACGATGCCACAGATGTCAAGCCACTATTCCGATAGCGGCAAACTCGCGGATACAGCCCGCTATGATAAAATAAGGCAAGGACAGAAATCGAGATAAAATGTCAGTAGAGAGTATAGGAGACTATGCAGGTCTCTGTTATCGTTCCGACTTATAACGAAAAAGAAAATATTGTGTCCCTGGTGACCCAGTTACTCGCTCTGCCGATGATAATGCACGTCATTGTGGTGGACGATAATTCTCCCGACGGCACCGGCGAAATCGCCGACTGGTTAGCTGCGGAAAATGCCGGACGAGTGAGCGTCATTCACCATCCTGGCAAGCTGGGGCTAGGCACAGCTTGCATCGCCGGCTTTAAAGAGGCGCTGGCCGAAGGAGCCGATCTCGTTTGTTCGATGGACGCCGATTTTTCCCACAACCCCCGTTGTGTTGCCGATATCGTGGACAAAATCAACCAGGGGTACGATCTCGTCATCGGGTCGCGCTACGTGCGGGGTGGGCGGTCCACGCAGACTCTCGACCGCAAAGTTGTCAGTTGGAGCGCGAATACGATCACACGTGTACTACTGGGGCTGCACGCCCATGACACGACGGCAGGTTTTCGTTGTTATCGCCGCCAGGCATTAGAGAGTCTAGATTTAGATAGCATCAAATCGAGCGGCTATTCTTTCTTGTTCGAAATGCTTTTCAGAGTTGAGCGACTTGGTTGGAAGGTTGGGGAGGTGCCTATCATTTTCCAAGATCGCCGCATGGGGGCCTCCAAGATCTCCAGGAACGAGATTGTCAAGGCGCTGCGGATGGTGCTATGGTTGGCCCCGAGACGCCTAGCGAACCCCACGTGATTGAGAAAGTCACGAGGTCTTTCGTTTGATGTTAATCCCAACAATGGGATGCCGTGCTTGGTTATTCTCCGCCCTGCTACTTCCACACGCAGACGTCTACGCTGCGATACATAGGGGTTGTGATTCCAGACTGTTTTGCCTCATTTTTAAATCCGCTCCCAAAATTGCTTTCGTGAATAGAGAAACACGGTGGGCACTAAATATGAAAAAATGAGCGTGATCGCTGCGCCCAGAATGCCAATACGCGGAATTAATACTATGTCCACACATACCAACACAAGCAGCGCAAGGACGTTGCACACGGTGCTCATTTTTGCTCCGCTCGCACCGACCGATGCCGCAAGCCACGTGTAGCTTAGAAAAACAGCATAGACGGTTGCCGCGAGTGCAAAAAAGAACGATAGCTGCAGGCTGAATGCGTACTGGTGCCCGTAGAGAACGAAGGCGATCGCTTCCGCACAAACGATGAGTGGCACAAGCACAACGGCCAGATACGGTGTTACTGTGTTTATTTTACGGAGAAGCGCCCGTTTGTCGGTGCTCCGCGATGCATAGGGGAAAAAGGTGGTGTTAACGATACCCCAGAGCGTCGCCGCAATGGTTATTGACGGCAGAAAATACGCGTTATACAGTCCTACAGCAGCGGTTGTCATAAATAGGTTGATGAGTATCCGATCGAGCCCCATGAATGCCACAGCAATCAGTCCAGGGACCGCAAAGAACGAGTAGCGCATTATTCTTCGCGCCCAATACGAGTCGAACTGACGCGTTACATGAGCTCTGACATAGAAAATCACAATGAGGCTGACTGCGAGGTTTGACACTGACAGCGCGTACGCCGCCGATTGCCACGACTTCATGCCGTCCGTGACAAGGGCGAGGAAAAGTGCAATGCACACTACCGATTGGGCAGCGGCGGAAAGCGCGTACGCCTTCATGCTGAATACCACCCGCAGCGCATTCATCGCAAATGTGTAACACGTAAAGGCCGCGCCGTACGCTACGGCGAAAAGGAATACGGCCGCAGAGACCCCCAGCAGATAGGATAGTTGCGGGGAAAGGAGGGCGAAGAACGCCGTCGAAACGGTGACAAGCAGCAGCGCTTCAATAGACGCGGTTGAGATTATTTTAGTCCGAACTGAATCGTCGTGTGCTCCAGAACCATAGTTGACGGTCGCGACCAGGTTGAGCGCCATCGAGATTCCAACAATGAGGCTTATTGACATGACGAGGCTCAGCTCGCCAAACCCTTGAGGTCCCAAGATGCGCGCCCCAAGGATGAGAAAAATAAAGGTCAGCGCCGATCCAAAGAGCGTTCCAACCGCCACGTACGACGTGCTCAAGAAAAATTCTGCGGTTCGATGCTCCAATCCTTCCTTAAAGATGAGCTCATACGGCGTGCTGAGCAAGCGGTATGCAAAATCTTTAGGTGACATCGTAGGGTAAACCAGATTGAACTTACTGCAATTTGGTATATAAACTTGTACAGATCGTATTTAGTTAAATCAAGCGAGAAGCGTCCTTGCGATAGCTCGGGTGACTTCACTTGCGGGCAACGGCGACGCTCTCCAAATGAGCGCGGCTCCCAGGCGGGCGAGCCTGCCGCCCCGAACGTCGAAAACGCTTAAGAGCGTGAAGCCCTGAGGTAGATCTATGAACGTAGTTGTCCTTCTCGCCACCGGGTTTGAGGAGCTGGAAGCGGTCACGATCGTTGACGTGCTGCGCCGTGCTGGCATCTCTGTGCTCCTCGCTGGGATAGCACCTCCGCCCATAGAAGGGGGGCACGGGATCAAAGTCGTGCCCGATCTCTCTATTGACGACGTTACCACGTACGACGCCCTCGTCCTTCCGGGCGGGAGCCCTGGGTACGTCAACCTCGAACGCGATCAACGCGTTCTCACGCTCATACGGGCAGCGTACGACGCCGGTAAATACGTCGGCGCGATTTGTGCTGCCCCACACGTGCTCGGGGTGGCGGGTATCATGGGAGGGGCGAAGGCGACGTGTTATCCAGGGATCGACATCCCGGGCGCGCAGCGCGTAGAAGAGCGCGTCGTGCGGCACGGTACAATCATCACAAGCCAGGGTCCTGGAACCGCTATTGACTTTGCTATCGACCTTGTGCAAGTGCTGACGACCAAGGAAAACGCGCAGGAAGTGCGGAAGGCGTTGTTGGCGTAGCGAAATGGGGCACCGGTTGAGGCGCGCCCGACGAGAGAACGCTCGTGTGCGGGAAGGGCACTTCAAAGATTGATAACGACGCTCGCAACCTGAGTGGCTCGGTAGGTGCCGCGCAATACGAGACGATGGCCGTCTCACATCGCGTATGCGTCCAGGTTGGGCTAGTCCCAGCACAATCGCGATAGGTTGAGCTGCGCAGTTTCAGCAATGCGCCGCAACAAAGGAGCCCGTTCTCGAAAACGTTAAATACGATTTCAGGCCCGTCTAAACAGATGAAGTGCCTAATCGTATTCTATTCAAGAACCGGAACGGCACGAAAGGTAGCGAGAACCGTTATGAGCATCATTGGACAGCAGACGTCGTTCAAATGTGACTTCGAGGAGCTCATCGATCCCACCAATCGTGCGGGCACTGCAGGCAACAAGCTCTCCTACCAAGAGGCGCTAGAGAAGAAACAGGCTCCGATCAAGCCGACGATGCACGATCCCTCGTCGTACGATCTCGTGATACTCGGCGGTCCCGTGTGGGCGTATACGATGGCCTGTGCCGTCAGGACGTACATGGCGCAAAACGCTAGCAAAGTTAAAAACGCGGCGTTCTTCTGCACCTACGACTCCTCAGGGAACAAGACTACGCTGAAGGATATGCAGGAGCTCATGGGAAAAACCCCGATTGCGACGTTTTACACCACAACGAAAGAGGTTGCGAAGGGAAAACACATCCAAACGGTCCAGAATTTCGTCGCTGCCGTAGATCAGGGCGTGCGCGCGGTCGCCACCTGAGAGAACCGGTGCACAGCTGTATCAAGCACTGTTTCCACAACGGTTGTCGCGCTCCCAAGGACGAGTTTGCGAACCTTATTTTTTCGTCCACTCCTTGCGCGCAACGTCCGCTCCGCGCGCTCTCACATCGAAGCAGAACCTCAGGCCCAACGTGGCATCCACCACAAGCCTTGGCGTTGAGAGGGACGCTCGGTGCGCGGCCTAGAGAATCACTCTGAGATCTTCTCACCTTGAAGCCGCCACAGAGCGTGAGCAACCGAATCTCGCACGTCGACGTCCGCATCCTTTGAAGCTAGAGTGAGTGGATCAATCGCTCGCAGATCGTTGAGTTGGCCAAGGGCGTACGCGGCGTACTTGCGCACCACGGCATTATTGTCGCCCAAGGCGCGGATCAAAGGCTCAACGGCTCGCGCATCGCCGATCTTGCCCAACGCGTCGGCGGCGTGTGCTCGGTCATCGTCTGAATTGGCGAGCACATCAATGAGCGCATCAACGGCGCGGTCATCGCCGAGCTGGCCAAGCGTTTCGGCTGCGGCTTTGCGAACAAAGCGATCCTCGCTCCGTAAGTTATCGATCAGCCCGTCGATCGCGCGCACGTCGCCGAGCTTCCAGAGCGCGCGTGTCGCCGCTTTGCGCACGTACTTGTCTTCATCATCTAAGTCGCGGATCCACGGCCGGTTGCCCATAGCGGTTTCAAAAAGGGCGTCGGCGGCGCGGTCATCATTAATTTGGCCGAGACTCTGGGCGGCTGCCTCGCGCACGCGCCAATATTTGTCATCCAGCGCGCGGGTGAGGCGTGTAACTGGGCGCTTATCGTGGAGCTGACCGAGGGCATGGGCGGCAGCAACGCGAACCGCGCGGTACTCGTCGGTCAACGCAACGACGAGCGGCTCAACAGCGCGCGTATCGTCGAGCTCGCCGAGTGCCTGCGCCGCCGCCTTTCGAACGTATTTGTCGCCGCTGCTGCCCCGGTCCGCTTCGCTTTTTGGGCTCGTGAGGATCGTGATGAGCGGCTCAACGGCACGCGGGTCACCAAGCGACGCGAGCGCTTGCACCGCTGCCTCTCGAACGAACCAGTGTTCGTCGTCAAAGGCTTCGGAAATCAGCGGTTCAAGGGCCCGCTGATCGTCCAACGTACTTATCGCGTGCACGACCGCCTCACGAACGAACCAGTGTTCGTCGTCGAGGGCGGCGATGAGGGGCTCCACGGCGCGCTTGTCACCGAGGTGACTGAGTGCGTGCGCCGCTGCGTCGCGCACGAGCCACTCCTCGTCGTCGTTCAAGGCGTTGAGGAGGGGCTCCACGGCGCGTGTATCGCCCAGGTGGCCGAGCGACTGGGCGGCCATGCTTCGCACGCTCGTGCTCTCGTCGCTCAGCGCGCTGATGAGCGGCCCAACCGCGCGCGTATCACCGAGTTTGTCGAGTGTGTATGCCGCGTACTTGCGCACCACCTTGTTCTCGTCGTTCAGCATGCTGATGACGGGCTCAACGGCACGCTTGTCGCCGAGCTTACGGAGCGCTCGCACGGCCTCCCCCCGTGTGTGCCAGTCTGAACTCCCCAAGTCCGCAATGAGACTGTCTACGTTGCTGTCGTTACGCATCTTTATCGCCTTGTGAAACTATGAAACTACCTCGTTATAGTGTGGCGCTTTCGCCACAGAGCGTGAGATAAGGATAGAAAAAAGACAGGGCTCAGCACGATAAACGTTTCTATTTTTCTGACCTGACTATCGGTTCACACAATCGCGCTGAACTAAGCGGCATAACACGTTTCGGGCGCGGACCGACAACAACACGTTAATCTGCGAGCAACGGGCTTACGTCTTCGCTCGTTGTAATCGCGGCGCCCCAGCTCACTGGTTATACCCCTAGAATGCGTGACGTCCGTCAGTGCGCCTCACGTGCTACGTCAGGTGACCTGGAACGAGTTGACCATGCTTTGGACCGTTGACAAGTATTGGGTGTAGTGCTGGGGAGATGCGTTGTACGTGAGCTGGTACACGGTACCGTGATTGACCGTCCAGATCTGCATGCACTGGAGGCCTGAGCTGTTGATCGTATATACGAGCTTGTACGCGTTTTGTCCCGCCCAGGTCGTGAGGCCTGACTCCTGCATGGTGATCTGGTTGCTGTTGACCAGATTCTGCGCGGTGTTAAGGTTTGTACTCGTGACGTTGTCAAAGTTGGCCCCATTTGCGGACACGTTGTTCACAAACACGTTTTCTGACTGATTATTCGTCGGCAGGTAGACGATTACGGCGATCGGAGGCTGGCCAGAGACGGGGCTCGGTTGAGCCTTGGTCCAGCCTTGAGGAACCTGCATCTGGAACCCTGCCGCTTTGTCCGTGAAGGGCACCAGGTTCAGACTCGCCTGATTCATCTGCTGCGTGTAGAACCACGCGCCGCCCACCACGGCAAGAACCACCACCACCGCGGCAAGCACGGTCATGGTCCGCCGCATGCGGACGACCTGGTGCTCTCGCTGCACGGCAAGCGCTTCGGCGTCGGCAAGCGCCTCACCGGCGCTCTTTTTCGTGAGGTCCTCCTGCGTCAGGAGGATGTGCACCGTGTCGGCGAGTCGGTTGATGTGGGCTTCGCACGGGGCGGTGATCGCATCCAGCCAGTGCTGCGGGCCGATGAAGTACTGGAGTGCCTCGCCGGGGAGAATGTCTGAGATCCGAAACGGCACGATGGGAATCCCGCGGGAGACGGCTCGCTCGCACTCGCGGAGCACGTGTGGCGACTTATTGGAGTCCTCGGAAAAAATGAGCACGAAGAGTGTGCTGGCGTCAATCGCTTTAATGAGCTCTTCGGCGTAGTTCGCACCCGGCGTGATGTCGCGTGGGGCCATCCAGCACTTCATCTTGCGCTCTTCGAGTTTGTGACAAACGGCGTCAGCGATGACCTTATTCTTTGACGAATAACTGATGAAGATATGATCGCCCATGTGCTTCACTCCCCATGCTAATTATTAGCAACCAATTATTTTTTTTATGTTTGAACGCTCCCCCTCTTAAGCGTTTCGACTTTTTCGTGGACGGGCAGCGCTCGCCTGTGCGCTTCGGATGCTGTGGCGGGGCGGCCTACCTACTCTGCCTCCATCATGAGGCGGAGCCACTCACGGTGTTCGGCCTCCAGGATTTGCTCGCAGCGCCACAGGTCGCGGAAGACGTCGTAGGCGTCGATGGTGGCATGCCCCTCCGCGTAGAGCCCGTAAAGGCGCTCGGCATGGAGTTCCAGCCGTTGCGCAGGAAGCTTAATCGCCTCGAATGCCGCCTTATAGCGGCTCGTATTGCGGGCGAGCTGATAGGCCGAGCGGAACGTCCGGACGCCCGAACTGATGACCGGGAGCGACGCGGCGAGAATGATAAAAACGATTGCAAGGGTAATCATGGGCGCCGAGCCCTGCGCCGCAGCTACCTGCGGCTGAAGGTACGTATCAAAGAGGTTAAGGGAGAAATACCCGAGCGCGGCTAAGACGGCGCCAAAGAACAGCAGGCGGGGCAGCTCCTTGATATAGCGGTCGGTGCTTGAAAACTGCCGAGCCCTGCGCTCAAAGTAGTGGAGCTGATTCCTGCAGCGCTTTGTGAGGTAGTAGTCGACGAGGCTGTACAGGGTGTAGGCGTCGGCCCGGCTACCCGCCAAGCCAGGCGGCTCTTCGGGGAGAATGCCGCGTTCTGCCCACGTTTTCAACTCCTCGCTCGTGAGCCCCGTGATCTTGTCCGTTGCGTACGTCAGCCATTGCATAGTGCGTTCCCGCTGAGCGGCGTCGTCGCCCCAGAGGTTCGGGTCGATGAGGAACCGAAACTTGAGAAACCTGAACCGCTCTGCCTTGTGCCGCAAGAACATCCATTGCACGTGCAGGAGCGTGGCGATGCCGAGCAGGACGGCGACAAACGCGATGGCCGCCCCTATGCTGAAGTAGAGAATCGGCACGATAAATCGCGAAAAGTCGAGGGCATCGAAGGTCGCAAGCAGCACGACGATGGTGCCGGCGATGGCAGCTGAAATTGCGATGACCTGGCGCCGTCTCTGAAAGCGCATCGCGGGGCGGTCCGCGGCACGATACGCCGGGTCGACGACGTCGTGACAGCTTTGGAGGGCGGCAGCAAGCGGTTTCCATTGCGCCATCTCCTCGGGGGTGTCGTGCATGTCATCGGACGCTTCTTCGCGCTCTTCGCGATAGTCGCTTGGGAGTGCGCCCTGATCGTCGGTCTCAGCGTATGATGGCGCCATGCAGATCACACCTATCCCCTTCGAGTGCTGTCGATGCACAAGCCACGTTCCGGCGGATGACAGGTCCGTCGTATGAACGGCTCACGTCGCGCCGATATGGAGTGACGGCCTTAAAAACGTTGGTCGCGCGAAAGTGACGGCGTAACTGCCCCAAACGATCCATCGTGGGAGTGCCTCCGTGCGCAAGATACGCACACCGTTACGGCGGGGTGACGGCTGCGTGGTAGCTAATCGATAACCAGCACCTTCACCGTCCCTTGTATTGACGTGCCAGCGGTCGTTTTACCGGTCAGTATCGCGTGCGTGTCCGTGGGGAGGAGTCCCGTATCCTTGGCCCAGAATAAGAGGGTCAAGTCCTTTATGCCGTCGTGGTTGTCGTCGTGCCACGCGATAGGTCCCGCCACGGGAGATGCTTCGGTGCCTGAGTGACCGAACCTGACCGTCGAGGGAATGACCGTTAAGGGGTTGAAGCCAGTCGTCTTATTGGACTCGATCGTAACGGCGATTATTTCATGGGTCTTTGGGAGGATCAGGGTCGGGAAGACATCGAGCTTCACGCTGGTCGGCGCGGATACGATGTTGAAGGTCGCCGTCCCCGTTCCAGTATTCGTGTTGGTATTCGTGTTGGTATTCGTGTTGACCACATCGACGGTTCCGAGGGTGAAGCCGTTGACCGTTACAGGAACAACCTCAGAGGTAATCTGAGCGGTAAGTTGAGTGGTAACGGTCGCTGCCGTCAGATTATTCTGTAGTCTGGTCCCCGGGGTGTTCGCCGTTGCGGTGATCGTGTACGTCTGTGAGGTACTGCAAGCGGGCCAGCTGCCAGACGTGGCGGCCATTGTGATTCCGGATGGTGGCGTGTCTGTCCACGGGATAGGTTGAGTGGAGGGAGGAACGGTCACCGAAAACGTGATCTTATCGCCAACGTTGTATGAAGGCTTGTCGGCCATCATGGGAAGGGTGGATGTGGATGTAGATATGGATGTGGAGGTGGAAGTGGTAAAGGTAATACTGGCGACGCCTACGCCGTTACTCGTTGCGTTCGCGTAGGTGGCGTTGCCGGCGTAGGTTGTGCGGAAGTAATAGCTGCTTTCGACCATTGGCTCACTCGTGCTGATGGCGTAGGAGCCATCTGACTGAGTGGTAGTGGTCTTGCCGCTGACGTCTGTCCACGTGCTGTTGTCGGTGGAGTTCTGGAGCTGGATGGTGGCGCCAGCGATGGGGTTACCGTTCGTGTCGCTGAGTGTGCCGTTGACCGTGAAAATCAGTCCGTTGCCGCCGCTACCCGAGAGGGTGGCAGTGAGAATGGTACCTGTCGTGCCAATGGGTTGAGCCATGACAGGCGCCGTCGCGACGAGAGCAAGGAGCATCACCGATGCAAACACTACGCTTAGCGCTCCGAGAGCGCGTCTATTCTTCAATTTACTCGCGCTTTTCGTCATTTGATATCCCCTACCCCCCTTGCAATCGGTGGGGTCAGCCACCGCATATCAGATGGCCACGTAAAAGAACGCCCATTCTATAAAGTAGTTGTGTGACTTGTTTTTGTTACACGGAGCCTGCACATCGTTCGATCGGGGCGCGGCCCTTACACGTATTGAGATATAGCCTACACGCGTTGGAGGAACAAAGAGTGTCGGTTAGTTTCCCACCACGCACGGATAGCCCTCTTTACGCTGGAGTTCATGAAATGCAAGCGTGATACTGCTCGCGCGTTGTGCACACCTGGTACCCGATCTCGGCGAGGAGCCTCGGTATGGCACGCACCATCTCGCGCTCTTTGTCCTTGACGTCCTCTGGCAGCGCCTGCCACGGCACAAGATAGGGACTAATCTTCCGGCGCACATCCCTGTCAGGTCCGGGCCTCCAGCCATCCTCGAGGCGCTCTACCACCCAGCGGCCGTGCTCCATCTGCGCCATGATATCAAGCTCTTCGCGCGTGAAGGTGGTCACGGGCGCCGCGCTTCCGCACGTGTCCACAACGTACCCGACGCGGTGCAGCTTCTCGCAGATACGATCTGCTTGTGCGCAGTTGGAATGCCGCAGATAGCTTGGCAGGTCATCCCAGGCCACGATGGCGGGGTCATCAGGCGTCGTGAGGTCGCGCTCAGTTTCGCGATACGCGGCGTGAATGACGCGCGCCAGCTGCTCCCGCATGGGGAGGTCGAATCGCACGGGATGGGGCTTGGCGAACTCCTCGATCACGTAGGGATCGACCGGAACGCAGATGAGCCCGGGCGAGGCGCGCCACTGGCGGTTATGCCGAATCGCTTTTGCCTCGCGTCCGCTTCCCTCCAACAACGCGACGGACGCGCCGAGGGCCAGGGCCATCTTGTATTCGCTCGCTGATATGGGGCCGCCGTCAATGCCGAAGACTCTCACGTGCGCGGGCGGTACGCCGGAGGCGATGAGGTCGCACCAGTACTGGATCGGTTCCATCACGCTAAAGTCGGCGCCGGGCGTGTAGCGAATCTCGCGATAGCGGTCGTCGACGGGGGCCTCCGCCGTGTCGCGCGGGACGAAGCCGATCGAATGGATCGCCTCGGGAAACGCCTCTTGCACGTCTCCGGCGAGGCTGCTGACCCCGATGGCCGTGCCTCCCGAGATGATCGTGCCGGCATAGGTGCTGAAGGCCTGGAGCATGAGCGGGCGAAAGAGTGTGAAATAGCCGTGGTCGTTCTCCTTGCACCCGCCGGCGAAAACCGTGACCGGAGGCGCGATCGGAGGCGCGTCCGAAACCAACACCCGTATGTGTGAGAGCGCAGCAAGTGAGCGGAACTTGCCCGCCGCGCCGATAAGCAGCAGCCGGCGAAGCCATTCGCATCCGGTAACCTCGCACTCGTCAAGGGCGCGCAGGGCGTGATACGCGGCGTCGAGCACCGACGCTGACTCACTCAGTTGAATGGCTTTGGCGCACGCGGCGAACGCGGGATAGGGCTTTTTTAGGTACAAATAGGTGAGTCCCATGCGGTAGAAGGTCCACGGGGTCGGTGTGCCCTGCCTCGCCTCGGTCCAGCACTCCTTGAGCTTTGTTCGCGCGAACTCGGCGATCTCGCCGGGCTCGAGGCGTCTGCCCCGGTCCGCGAGGTGCGCGCTCAGTGCGAAGAGCTCAGCGGCCGCGTCGGCTATGTGATTGACGGATGCTTTCTCTATGCCATCACCTCGTTTGGCAGCGCACGTTCGAGAGCCCCACTCGTTCGAATCGATCGTTCGGATGGTCGGCGGAGTTAAAAAGGTCGTCATTTGGAGAGCTGCTCTCGAGAGTATAAAAAAGTTTGCACATCGTTCGAGCGCACAGGCGCGGCACGTCGCGCGGCGTTACTCCGTGCGCTTCGATTGCCGCGCGTGTACGTGACCGCGCTCAGACGGGTGGCCGGCTGATAGGGAGTCATTGCGGTCGCTGCGTTTGATCACTTGCGATATGACGTCGTTCCGGCGTTACTGCGAAACTGAACCGACGCGCTGCGCATTTTTCGACACAAGGCAGGAAGAGTCTTTGTGTCGAACTTGCATATTCTGTGTCTGGCTCTGTCAAATGTATGCAGCGTTGACGAGAAGGGTCGTCGTGCATCGACTCCGCAGAAAAACGCGATTCGTGTGCGTAGTGCCCGAGAGAAGGATCAGGCTGCGAGGCGATCGAACAAAGAACTAAATCGTTTCTCGCATAGGTTAACGTATGAAAGATACCCAGACGAAAGAGCGTTTTATGGAGTTGCGGGCGCAGGGGCTTCCGCTGCTTAAGATAGGTGCTGAAATCAACGTCAGCAAACCCACCATGATCAAGTGGGACAAGGAATTCGGAGAGGAGATCGGCAATCTCCGCGCTATAGAGCTCGAGGCAATGTACGACAAGTACGACCTCTCGCTCCGCAAGAAAGTTGAGTTCTTTGGCGACGTACTCAGCCGGATTCAGCGCGAACTCGAAACACGGGACTTGTCTTCGGTCTCGACGGAAAAGCTGTTTGCGATGTATGCACACTTCTATCAAGAGGCGCAGCACACGTTGCCTAAGATTACGTTTAGAGATGAGGACGAGGTCAGAGCAGATAAATCGTCGCGAAAATCGCTACGTGATGCGTTGCTCGAGAATCAGAAGCGAATATCTGGATAAGAGTCAATATCTGGATAAGAGTCCGGACAAAAGTTGACCAAAAGTTGACCAAAACTTTACCGCATTTTCAAAAGAGCGCTTCGCGGCTTCGGCTTCTACGTCGCACTGTCGTCGCGCATCTGCGGCAGTTGGCGTGACAAAGCATAGTTGCAGATCGAGCTGTCGAGACAGTAGCGAACCGTTGGCGCGTCACGCTGCTAATTTATTTAATTAAATTTATAATATTTTATATATAATATTAGGTGTGACACTGGATTGACGGATCTCTTCACTTCGCCGAGTTCTAGGGATAGAAAACGACGGGCGTTAGACATTGTCAACGATGTCGATGAGCTGGCGCTGCTAAGCACAGCCGTACACCGCGGCGCGGAAAGTGCTGACGCCCGTGAATGATCTTCGCATAGCGCGACTGATCCCACTGACGGAGCGGGACCTCGACTTCTGGGCAGTGAAGGACGCCGAGATAAGATATGCTTGATAGGCGGCGTGCCCGCTTTGCAGCCGCACAAAAAATGTGTTTTGCCAACGCTATTTGCCATGGCCAAGGCGTTGCATTCGCTGGCTTGGGTTCCGCTCGTGCCGTGGCCGGCGACACTGGCGATGCTGCAGACAGCGTTTTGCACATAAAGGTGATCGCGTCGCCGTCGCACTTCGCGACCTCAATCACGACTTCCTTATCGACATATTCCGTGTAAACGCACGCGATCATGCTACAAAGCGTACAGCCAATCTGCTCGCAGTCTTGTGGAGTTTCTTCTTCGATGGAATGACACATTCCGATGTAAGGAGTATGTTGAAGGCGCACGCTCAGTTCGCTGTCGCTTAGTGAGACGACCACCTTGTCAGCGAGTTCCAGGCCTCGTACGAGGACGTCATGCAGCGTGTCGGCGAGCGTGTCCTGCTGTTCACGGTCTTGCTGCGGTTCCCTCACGCCCTCAGTTTCGGCCTCGGCGTCTCTCCAGTCCACCTTCAGGTCGCGGCTCGTGTGCGCAAACAGGTGGTAGCCGAGCGGCTTAAGCAGCACGCCTCCTGTGCGGGGGTGGCAAGGTCGATCAAAAACGCCCGCTCTTCTCCGAGGTGCACCTTTGAGGGCACCTCGTACTCCCGTCTGAGCGGTATGAGCGCCTTGACTGCCGTGTCGGTCATCGATGACGGCAGGTACACGCCCCGGTTCTTTACCCGAAGATCGCGCAGCAGCTCGTCAACGACGATGACGCTGCTCAGGTTGAGGTCTTCAGCGACCTTCTGGCTGATGAAACGCTCCGTGTTCAGAAACAGCGTGACGGCGCCGACGAACAGCGCACCGATGCCGACCATCATGAGGACGCTAGCGCGGGGTGACACGCTGTACGACGGGTACGCGATGAGAGTTATCACCGCCCAAATTACAAGGAGGATCGCGCCGGCGATCCTGAATTCGCACTTTCGCGCGAGGTTCTGGTTCTTCTGGTAACGGGCGTTTTCTGCTTCGAGCTCGTGAATGCGCTTTTGGAGGCGATATGAGGCAAGGTCGTCGGTCGCTTCCACGTCAGGCCTCCACAGGGCCTCGCACGAGCGCCGGTCGGCGTATCCGCGTGAGCGCTCACGCCACCCCGAGCACGATGACGCCTGACAGCGACTGTATTTTGCCGGTGCTCGAACAGGCAACCGGCCGCACACCGGGCACGGTTTTTCGTAAGCCTAACCCGCTTTTGTTGGAGCGCGTGACCGCTCAATACAGCGAAGCCAGATGGTTGTCGTGGGCGACTGACTGTACACCGACAGGCAGACGGCGAGCAACGTGAGATGCGATTTTTTCTGCATGTTAAGCGGCGAGACCACGCGAACGGATAGTTGAACTGAGCGAGGACGAATTCCCGTCGCTCCTCGTGAGGGATCTTAGGGAACTATGACGTGAGAGATGCACGCGCGTTTCTACCGAGAGCCGTAGCACAACTTGCCTACAACTGCAGTTTCGTACACGTGCCTCTCCCGGACTACGTTTCGTTTTTGCTTGCTTCACGGACAGCAATCAAAAAAAGAAACTGCAGAGCTCAAACTAGATGCGATCCCAAGCTTCTCGTCCGCGTTACGCAATCACTAGGGCGTGAGATATGCGAAAAAGTCCGCGCTCCAAATCGTTTATTACTGGTATAACATCATCCACGTACTCAACAAACCCAAACCTTTCGACCACTGGCCTTCCTAATAGAGAAACGCAACATGAATGGATCGACGCACATAGTCGCATAAACGCTGCTCTGACCGAGTACCTCTGAACGATCGGGGCTCCACCTTCGAAGACTGACACGATACCCGGGGGCATGGACTTTGAGCGATTCGATCCTCAGCGAAATGACGCACAACCCGTGCGGCAACGCTATGGCTTTGCTGATAGCGATACCATTCTATTCTTTATGGGCCGGATTTATTCGTTTTTCAGGGCTTCAACAAGTGGCGGCCGACATCGTAAAGCTCAAAGATCTCCACCCTGGTGTCAAGCTCCTCGTGGTTGGTCGGGGATCCGGCTTGGCGTCACTAGAGGAACTTGTGAATCAGCACAATGCGGAAAATCGGATCATCCTTACGAGCTATCCGCCGTACGAAGAAATCCCGCAAGCGATCCGTCGCTGACATTTGTCTGCTCCCCGCGTACGACAACGAAGACATGCAACCTATTGTCGCCATCAAGATATCCGTCAAGATATACGAGTTCTCGGCAGTGGGTAAACCAGCTATATCGACAAAAGCTACGTGGCGTCACGAAGGAGTTTGGAACTGGGAATGGTGTGGTGTACGTCGATAGCCCTGAAGCCGCAGTCGCGCAAGCCACGACTCTCACCAAGCCTCAATTGACGCACGAAAACCAAAAAAGCCATTTTTATCAAACGTCGCGACTGGGACTCGGTCATCGCGGATTTCCAAGCTTTGACTGGCATCGTTCTTGGAGAGATAACGTGACAGTATTATAAGCTGCCTTGCTTTATAGTAATAACAAATCTTCCATCAGTCGTTATTATTAAGTGAAACCACCTCGCGCAGCGTACGGATCATGAGGAGCAGCATCGTGAACGTTTTAGTCGTAACCGCTGGAGACATCACAAACCCGAAAGAAGGGGCCGGAAACCGAACATTTCACCTCGCAAAGGGGCTGAAAGATGCAGGAAACAACGTTATAGTGGTGCAACCAAAAACGAGACGTGAGAAAGGAAGTCAAAACGGTGAGTTTGAGGCGCACCGCTATCTCGGCATTGTTGGAGACAGGGAGATGTTCCCCTTTCGTGGCATCAATCCATTTTTTTTATACACGATTGCGAAGCTTCTGAAAGGGCGGCACGTGGATATCGTGCACGTAGAGTACCCGTGGGGCATTTCCGCCATACGCGTGATACAATGGCTGATTGGAAAAAGACAGTTGCTCGTATACAGTTCACACAACTTCCAGGTTGCCGTGTCACGAGCGAATGCGCAATACCGCCGGACTAAAAAAGGCCTGAGTCTTTCAGAAATCATGATTGCTCATTTCATGGTGATGAACACGAGGATTGTAGAGACGCTGTCGGTTCGCCTGTGCGATCTGGTATTGTGCGTGAGCAATGATGATGAGCGCGCTTTCACAGGCGCTTATGGAATAGGCTCGGACAAGATCAGAGTACTTCCCAATGGTACGTCTCTGCAAGGGACCGAGTTCGCGTCGCGCGAAAAGACGTCAGTCGAGCTTGATGCGTCGAAACTCACCGTCGTATTTCTCGGATCGTATGGATACGAGCCGAATATTGAGGCTATCCGCTGCATCAAAAACCTAATTGCGCCACATTTTAAGAAGCATTGCACTAATGTGGAATTTGTCGTCGCAGGGTACCGCGTCCCGCAGTATGCGGGCGACAACCTTAGGTGCCTCGGGTTTGTTGATGATGTGCACTCCCTCCTGAAGAGTTGTGACATAGCTATCGCTCCTTTAAAAAGGGGCGGGGGAACGAGATTAAAGATCTTTGAGTACTTTGCCGCAGCACTTCCCGTCGTCACGACGCGAAAGGGAATCGAGGGAATTGACGCGACAAATCAAGAACACGCAATCATCGTTGACACGACAGACGAGTTAGTCCAAGCATTGACTTTCTTAGTTGATCACAAGGAAGAACGCGAACGGATGGGAGCAAAAGCGTTCAAGCTGGTCAAAAGCAAGTATAGCTGGGATGACATTGGCAAGAGCCTGAACGAGCACTATGTACAGCTCCTTCGTACGCATTCGTCCTCTCGCGGCGTTCAACCCTGACGTGCTCATTGGCTTCTCTTCCGTATTCAGCAATTAAGATGCCTGGGCAGCGAGAACGGTCGATCTAAGTTTCTTATCGAAACAAGCTCGGAGTCGCGCCACGATAAAAATAAATATCCGCGAAAAAAGCAGAATCTGCTTGAAAAAGCTTGAAGACATGGATAACAAGTGCCGTGAACGTATTAATCGTATCGCCCGCAGATATTACTGATCCAAGAGGAGGAGCTGGCAACCGCGCGCTTAATCTAGCGAAAGGTTTAAAAAAGGGAGGCAATACGGTAATTGTCCTCCAATCAAAAAAACCAGCTAACAGACAGGTTCAAAGCAACGATTTTGAGATACACACGTATTTCCAAACGATTTGCAAGCGGGAACTGTTTTTCTTCAACGACGTGAACCCTTTTTTTTGGCGCGCCATCGTAAAACTTCTAACGCAACGGAGCGTGGATATTATCCACGTGGAACTCCCGTGGGGAGTCGCCGCAGTGTGGGCGCTCACAAAGTTGATCGGAAACAAGCAGAAAGTCGTCTACAGTTCGCAAAATATTGAAGCGACTGTGGAAAACGAACGCGCGCGATATGCCAGGACCGAAAAACGCGCACGTTTTTTCGAAATCGTAATCGCATATATAGAGGCACTAAACACGCGAATAGTTGAGCCGTTTGCGGCTCATCTCTCTGATTTAATACTGTGCGTATGTGACGCCGACAAAGTCGGTTTCATGGACATGTACGGCATAAACGCCGACAAAATCGAGCTGGTTCCGAACGGCACCGCACTTCAAGAAGCGCAATCGGCATCGCGCGATAAGGACTCATTAGGGCTGGATGAATCGAAATTGGCGGTCGTATTTCACGGAACGTACGCCTACGCACCAAACAAAGAGGCCATTCACTGCATCATAGATCAGATCGCTCCCGGCGTGAGAGGCCGTCACGAGCCTGAGTTTGTCATCGCAGGCAACGGTGTTCCCCGGTGCGAACTCGGCAGTAACGTCAAATGCTTGGGATTTGTTGATGAGATATATACTCTGCTTAAGAGCTCAGACATTGCGATAGTCCCTCTGCAGAGCGGAGGCGGAACCAGATTGAAGATTCTTGATTACTTCGCTGTAGGTCTACCGGTGGTAACGACGAGAAAGGGCATTGAGGGGATCGCAGCCATCAGTCAGACGCACGCTCTTATCGTGGACGACACAGAGGAGTTCATTGAAGCACTCGCCTATCTCATTGACCATCCGGACGAGCGGAAGCGATTGGGCACAAATGCGTTCGAACTGGTTGAGACCCAGTATGATTGGGAAATAATCGGAAGGCGTTTAAATGAGCTTTACACGGGTCTGAAGAAATAAACAGTGCGACGTTGTTGTCGCGATCAACGGAACGATTGGAGCGTCGATCACGTGAGAGCTGCGACGTTGTCACGCCCGATCTGCGGAACACAATATGGATCTGCCGAACGCAATACGCGGTTAAGACGCCCTGCGCGGGTTTATTCCGCGGCGAGATGCAGCAATTAACGTTGTAAGGCCTGGAGATCGAAAAAAGGAATAAGTGAGCTCGGAGCTACAGACAGGGAGAATAGAGCAGCTTGAACGCGCTGAAAGTGAAAGAAAAAAGGAAGGAGGACTGTGAAGCCCTTCACGACCCTGCAACGACTGTACTCCTGTATCAGATTCTGCACCTGTGCAGAGAGCTGACCCTGCGGCCGCGCTCGTTTGCACCCAGTCGTTGTCCGAATTTCTGGGCGCGGCACAGCCGTCCATCCGTGGCAGCAAGGCCGTTCCTACGCACGGCCGTTGCCCCGCCATAGCTGCCTCAGACGTTAATCTCAGCGTGTTGACCGTCGCGTGTCCGGACTAATGCGTGCTTATCGTGATGACCGCACTCGTCGATGCTTGATAAGAGGTGTCACCGGCGAAGGTCGCGTGATAGAGAAGTTTGCCGGCTGATGTAAACTTTTGTGTGAACGTGGCCGTGCCGCTCGCGTTCGTTGTTCCTGTAACGTCATTATAGCGTACGCCGTTGAGCGTATGCCATATCTGTATCGACTTCCCGCTCAGGGCGACCCACTTGCCGGTTGTGGGGTTCCACCACGAGAGTGTGCCGGTCAGGGTGACATATCGGTTGACAGCGGGGGTGGCGGTAGATGCGGCGAGGGTGACTTTGGTCTGGGCGTTGACGGTGACAGTGAAAGCGCTGCTCGTTGATGACTGATAGGAGGTGTCACCGGCGAAGGTGGCGTAGTAGGTGCGTTGTCCGGGGGAGGCAAAGCTCGTAGTGAGGGTGATCTGGCCGTTGGTGCCAGTTTTTGCCGTGAGGTCGTTGTAGCGGACGCCGTTGAGGAGATTGTATATCGTAACGCTCTCTCCTGAGGGGTGCGTTCCGCTACTACTCAAGGTGGCGGTGAAGGTGACCTGCTGATTGACGATGGGGGTGGTGTTTGACGCAGTGAGTGCCAGTGCGGTCGGCATCTTCGTGACGTTGACAGTGACAGCGCTGCTCGTCGATGCCAGATAGGAACCGTTACCGGCGAAGGTGGCGTAGTAGGTGCGTTGTCCGGGGGAGGCAAAGCTCGTAGTGAGGGTGATCTGGCCGGTAGCTTTGGTAGTTGCTGTGACGTCGCTGTAGCGGACGCCGTTGAGGTAATGGTAGATGGCGACGGACTTAGACGAGAGGGGCGTCGTGCCGCTCGTGAGGGCGGCGGTGAAGTTGACCAATTGGCTGACGGCAGGGGCGGTGGTGGACGCGGTAAGGGTAAGCACGGTCGCCGCCTTGGTGACGTTCACATTCACCGTGTTGCTCGTGGCATTGGTATAGGTGGCGTTGCCGTCGTAAGAGATGCGGTAGTAGTAGGTGTTCGCGACCGACTCGTAGTTTCTGAACTGGTAAGTACCGTTCGCATCGGTCGCCGTGGTCGTGACGTTGTTCCACGTGGCGTTGTCGGTGGAGTTCTTGAGGGTCATGGCGGCGCCTGTGCTCGGGTTGCCGTTTGTGTCGGTGAGCGTGCCGTTAATCGTGAAGTTCTGGTTGATGTAGGCGGTAGACGTTGAGACGGTGGCGGTGAGGGTGGTAGGTATGACCTGGGCGGATACCGTGACGCTCACCGTGGTGCTCGTGGCGTTGACGTACGTGTCGTTCCCGTTATAAGCGGTGCGGTAGTAGTAGGTGTTCGCGGCCGACTCGGTGTTGCTGAACTGGTAGGTACCGTTCGCGTCGGTCGCCGTGGACGTCACGTTGCTCCACGTGACGTTGTCGGTCGAGCGCTGCAGGGTAATGTTCGCGTCGGCTATCCCACCGGTGCCAGCGTTCAGCGTGCCGTTGATGGTGAAGTTTTGGTTGATAGAAGCGGTTGCGGGCGCGGTAGCGGTGAGGTTCGTAGCAGCCATCGGTGCGGTGACGGTCGTGAACGTCGAGATGAAGTCGGTGGCGAGGGTGGTCGTGCCGTTCTCGACGGCGTCATGCGGGATGGTGAGCGTGTAGGTGGTGTTGTAGACGAGCGTGGCGTTGGGCGTGATGGTGAGGGTAGTGCCGGCTATCGAAGTGGTCACGGGGCCAGGGGTGCCGTCGGAGAGGGTGACGGTGGAGTAGTTCGCTCCGGCCTGGATCGCTTGATTGAAGGCGACATTGACGGTTGTGGTGATCGGAACATCGGTCGCGTTGTTGGCAGGGCCGACCGCGCCGACGGTGAGGGGGGTCGGGGAACTCTGCACAGTCACACTGAGGACGTTACTCGTGACGTTCGCGTAGGTGGCGTTGCCGTCGTAAGCGGCGCGGTAGTAATAGGTGCCCGCGGCCGACTCGTTCTTACTAAACTGATAATTGCTGGTCGGATCGGTCGCCGTGGACGTCACGTTACTCCACGTGACGTTGTCGGTCGAGCGCTGCAGGGTAATGTTCGCGTCGGCTATCCCACCGGTGCCAGCGTTCAGCGTGCCGTTGATGGTGAAGTTTTGATTGATAAACGCGGTTGAAGTCGCGGTAGCGGTGAGCGCGGTAGTGGTGAGGTTCGGATTCCAGTACGCGGCTAAGACGTCCTGCGCGAGCTTGTTCTGCGGCGAAAAGTCGGTATTGTTGGCGCCTAACTGGCTTGGATTGGGGTCCCAATTCCACCAGAACATCCCCGAAAACCACGGCTTGCTGCTAAACACCTGTAAGACTGCCTCATAGCAGTTGGCCTGCGCCTGCGGGTTGTACCCGCTACCAATATCAGCGGGAGCCTGCGCGGCGTAGTCGGCGCTTCGATACCCGATCTCGGTGAAGATCAGCGGCTTGTTCACGGTCGCCTGGAACGTCTCGATCTCCTGCGCCCAGTTACGTACCGTTCCGTAATAATTATAGCTTGACCATGCGGTTACAAGATTAGATACCGAAGGCGTCTGTGCGTTGCTCAGCGGGAAGTACGCGTCGATTCCCACGCAGTCGAGCAACCCCCAAAACGGAATATTCTCATAATCGTACCACTGGGCGGCGTAGGTGAGCGGCCCGCTGTAGATTGCTCGCACCCCGCTTATCACGGTGCTCCAGTTCGCGGAGTAGTTGCTCGTGGCGAGTTGGTCTAATTCACAACCTATGCAGAGCATTTCTACGCCGTTCGCTTGCGCGATCTTTGCATAGTGGTCGATAAACGTCGCGTAACTCGCAAACCACGCGGCATGATCTGTCGGGTTTAGGATGGATTGATTCATTACTTGAGGTTTGAGCATGACGCCCATCCCTCGAGCGTGGGCGTCGTTAATCGCTTGAATCACGGCGGCATCGGTGGGGGTCTGGTTAGGGTCAGGAAAGATGGTGTTTGACGTGTTGTTGGATTCATACCACATAACGAGCACGGAGGCGTAGTTGGCTCCCGTGCTCTGCAAAGCGTTGAGCGACGCATTAGCAACGGGATACGTGTAATCGTCGTGCCAAAACGAGGTGTAGGCAACCCCCTTGTACTGCATAGCAGTCCCTTTGACAGGAGCTGCGGCTGTTGGTATCGTTGAGTGTATCGTGACCACGCCGACGAACAGGGTGGTTAGCAGGAGAATGACTATTAGAGGAGTGACACGCCTGTAGACCTTCATTTCAATCTCCAATCTCGTTCTTTTTCTAAAGACAAAGCACCGAAAAACGCGCTAGCGCATCACGAGCAGCAAAGTGCTGCCTCAGTACAAGCGCAACAAGCTGCGCCTTGCTTATCTAGTTTGATTCGGATATAAACTGCGTTTTGGGTTTCTGCAAACATTCCTCCTCACCCTGAACGTAAGCCCGTACTCGGCCCACATGGCTATTCCGAGCACATAGGTACGTGCTAGAGGGGTTCTATTCGTCATAAGCTTTCCTTTGCAAAATGGCGTCTAAATTGCTTAAGATTATCAAGATTGCTTTTTTTAGGCAAAGTAGTGCCCAATGGCCCGTCCGTGTTCGTATCCACCATCGCCAACGGAGGCGGTCGAAAAAAATCAGAGGAAGAAAAAGTAGGGTAGAACGCGCTTGCTGGCCATTTCAGCCATATTCGGCTTTGAAGTCCCCATCCTTTCAACGGCAAGCAGGCAAAAAAAAACGTGAACGCACGATCCTCGTCCGAGCGAGGACGTGGGCACGCCGGTTCACGCTCAGTTCGTTTAAGACTTGAAGGGGATCAGAACGCGCCCGCAGTGAATAAAGATTGCTTTGCTCAATCTTGTCATATGTGCCCTATTGATCAATCGGACGTTGTATCTGGGCTTTCTTGCATTCACAATTGAATTTGCTGGGCCTTCACGACGTTGCTTCGCCTCCTCATATCTAAGGAAGCTACGTCAGCATCATCCGATAGAACGAACACTCCGTAAGCTGTTCAAGCCAGCCGAAAAGGTCTCATTCGCATTCTGTGTCTATGTCTTGGTCGTCGAGAATACGGATCTCATTGACACGGAGCGGCATTTGGATGAGGTTCATGCGCACTCCAATTGGGTTCCAGCGCACAGCAGCCTTGCGTGGAAGGAGGTGAGCATCGCGGCCTCCCGCCCAGATGTACAGAAGCTTGCTCTTTTGATGCCACTGGCACAGCACGTACTGAGACTCCTTTTCTATGTGACCAACGCTATTCTCCTCCCTACTTTGTAGTTGTAGACAGTGTTGCCTTAGCGCGGCTCTTGACAACGATAGCATTATACACACGCTCTTTGTTACCATGTGTGACACCTGAACGGAAAGGGGGCTAGCGAACGTCAAGCGCACGAAATGGCGAGGCTGTCGAATCGCGGGACATTGAGCAAGCGCACGGTTCAGGAACGCGTGACTCTGATTCACTATCTCCGCGGGGCGAAGCGCGTCACAATCAGGCCCGCGCGACGCATCGCGGCGTTGATTTGCTAGGAGGTATCGTATCACGATTAACGACCAGGTCTAGCTTCAATACGCGGTTTCCATTAGGTCTTCAGTGGCACGAAGCTGTGTCCATACTCCTCATTCTGATCGGCGAGGGGCTAATCTTTGCGGGCTATAGAGTACTCGGCGTTGGTGTGCAAGCGCTCAACATCGTCGCGGTTGCTGTGATCGTGGTAGCGCTGCACGGGGAGCGGGTGCAGCTCGTCCAAGCGCTTGCTCTGTTATCGGCGTTTCGTGTCGCCAACCTCTCGTTTGCGCTGGTTCCGACTGTGACCCTCTACTGGCTTGCCATCACTTACGGGGTAATGTACTTGCCCCTCATCGTGGTCATCCTCCACGAAAGGATGAGCCGGTCTGACCTTGGCATCGACGACGCGCGCCGCTCCGTGTTGTTACTTCCGCTCGGCGTTGTTGTGGGCATCGGGTTCGCGCTTGTTGAATACGCCATTCTTGGGAATCAGGCGCTTATCCCTACCGCATCGGTGTCTGAGCTCATTCAGTTGAGCATCGTAATGATTTTCTTTGTAGCACTCGTTGAAGCGCTGCTCTTTCTTATCCTTCTGCAGCAGCAGCTCATTCTGCGAAGTGGTGCGGTTGCAGGAATCCTTATCACGAGCGTGATCTTCGGCGCCATGCACGCGGGCTATGCTAACGTCTACGAGCTCCTCTTCTCAACCGGAGCCGGTCTTATCTTATGCACCGCCTTCTACAAAACGAGAGATCTGGCATTGGCCGTGACGATCCTCGCCGTTAACAACATCGTCCTCTTTGGCGTGCTCGGCTTCTTGACGCATTGATCAGAATTGCTGTTAGGTGAGTGCTCTTGCTCTTAGAGCACTTACGCTGTCTTGAACACGACAAAGGCGCAAAAAGTCACGAAGAGGGGCAGGGAGAATGCCCACAAGGCTGCCGCTGTATTTGCGTTCCAAGAGTCGCGCTCAGACATCAAGAAATTTAAGGTAAGCAAGAAAATGAGTGCGCCGATTGCAATCGCGGCGCCCGTAAAGATAGTACTGAGCGTGATCGCTGAGGTGGTCGTCGACGTGAGACTACTCGTACTGCTCGAGGTCAAAGCTGACATAAGCGACATTACACTTGCTACACGCACTTGTTAGCATAAACGCTTTTTGCTCTGCTGTCTGCGCTGGTCGCATTGTGCTTTATATAGCTTTTAAGACTCTATTTTTGTCTCGCTCCAATGTCGAAGAAGTTAAATAATCTTATACTTGAGATTTTCTGAAGCGAATCAACCACGGCCTTTACCTCTCGATCTTGTGACCGTCGCAGCGGCTCTCCAGAAATATGGGATTAATATTTCAGTAGCAATTCGGTCGAATTGGAACTCGTCCAACCGCGATTTCGACACCGCTATTTCAGAACTTCCGGACGCTCAATGCTAGCTGAGCGCTGCCACTGTTCTTGACCTCCGCCTAATATGCGCCTCTTTGAAAAAAGGAACAAGGTAGGTATTAAGTAAGCGAAGATGAGTGTAAGCGCCGCGCCCGAAATGCCGATCAGAGGGATCAAAACCACGTCGAGACCTATCAGCACAAGGAGAGAGAGAATGGTGCTATACGTCGTCACTTTGGCCCCCATCATACCTTCAGACGCCACTAACCAAAGATAAGCTTGAAATATAACCGAAGTCGTCGCTGCGAGCGCAAAGAAGAATGCGATTTCCCAGCTAAACGCATACTGGCGTCCGTAAAACGCGAAGGCTAAAAGCTCCAAGAGGAAGATCGATGGCAGGAGCACAGCGGCAAGATACGGAACTGCCTTGTTTATGTTGCGTAAGATGCTTAGTCGATCACTACTTTTGGACGCGTAGGGAAAAAATGCTGCATTAAGAATGCCCCAGAGCATTAACGCTATGGTTATTGACGGCAGATAATAAGCAGCATAAATTCCCACGTCCGCCGTCGTCAAGAATATGTTAATGAGTATTCTGTCGACGCCCAAAAAAGCACTGGCTATGACACCAGGGGCGGCAAAAGCAGAATAAGTTATCAACTTTTTCGCCCAAAACCCGTCAAATTCCAATTTTATCTGATCTCTGAGGTAAAAGACAAGGACAAGCGTGATGGCTATGTATGAAATATAAATTGAGAAAGCCGCTGATTCCCACGATCTAAGGTTATTACTTATGAGCACGAGAAAGACCGAGAGCGCTATGACCGATTGAATGCCATTAAAAAGTCCAAACGTTCTCATTCTGAATAGAATTCTGAGAGGGCTCATCGTCAAGGTAAAAAAAGTAAGTGTTACGGCGTACACGACAGAGAAAAAGAACAATTCTGAAGAAATCCCGAAGATGAGGGATAACCACTGGAAAGCAAGTGCGTAAATAATGACGGAGGCTGCGGTAAACAGCACTATTGCAATGTATGAAGTGGAAATGATCGCAGTTCGAACTGCCTCATCACGTGCTCCAGAACTATATTTTACTGCAGGCGTAACATTTATTCCCATCGAGATCGCGAGAATGGCGCTCACAGCAGTGATGAGGCTGAGGTTGCCAAAATTCTCCGGCCCCAATACGCGCGCGCCGAGGATGTAAAACACAAATGTTAGCGCCGCCCCGAAAAGCGTGCCCATTGCCACATATGAGGTTCCCGCGAACAACGCTCGAGCGTCACCGCTCATACTCTCTTTAAAAATTAGCTCGTACAGTGGATTTAGTAGTCGGTTTGCAAGATTCTCGAGTAGCGTCACAGCTTGGACCTAAACGGAACTAACGGTGCCTTGGTCTACACACTTGTGCGAATTCGCCGCTTGCAGTCTAAAACAAGCTGATTTTCGTTCAAAACCAGCATTTTACGGTCTATTTTTCAAAGCGTCCTTTTTGACCACTAAAATAGAGGTATATCCCATCCATGTTTGGCGCAAATGATGGTCCAAAGTATCCCAGCGCGCAATAACCTTGTTCAGAAATGGAAACCAGCTCCAAGCGTGTATAGGATTATATGCATAACTCACATAATTATCCAGTTTTAGATAATTACATATTTTCGCTAAACGCCGAGGGCTAAGGTCATCTTCGAAGCCATACGCCCAACTTTTTCTTATTTTTTTCCATTTCTGCGCGATTTGAAAGGGCCAACACCACGCATTTGGCACCATGACTATAACGGAACCCTCAGGCTTCGTCATACGATACATCTCCCTGACTAATTTCTTTTTACCATCATCATAGAAATGTTCTAGTACCCCCATATTCCAGACAGCATCGTAATAATTGGATGGAACTGAGCTTTGAAGCGCGTTCTCATTGTAACACTGTGGCTCTGGCAGACCCCGTCTCATAAAGTTTCTCATACCGACGTCCAACGCTTCTTGAGATAGATCCAGAAGCGCGCACTCAGCGCCGCGTTCTGCAAGAACTGCGGAAGTAAAACCACTTCCAGATCCGACTTCGATGAAACGTTTGCCTTTGGGATTGCCAATATGTGAGAGTAATACTGCGAGATTCGCGCGGTTTTCTTGACTCTTCCAGTATCCCATCTCATCATAACTTTGCGCCTGATTATCCCAAACGGCTGTCTGGTTAGGTGGTTGATCCTTGTTGGCCATGAAATTCTTGCTGATTCCAGCTTATCCTCAACTATCCTCCAAAATGACTTTCGTTAAGTCATGATAAGGTTGACGATCTTGATGTCCAGTGAGGGATGTGTATCCAAATACAGCATCCCGCGTGAAACATCCCTTGCGTGTCTTCAGGCTTGCAGCTGCGACCCTCACCCAAAGTAGACCTGTGCCCCGCCATTGTCGTAGACTTCGCTTCGACCCGATAGCACCTGGCTTTGATTCACGTAATTGTAGAGGCCATATGCTCCTTCCGTCGCAAGGCCGCCTGTTTCTATGTTTTTCGTGCCAAGAAACACATATGCGTTTCGCCCTGACGCGTTCATGTTAATCGTATAACTGTAATCAGGGTCAGTCCCTCCCCCTTGGGTGACCAATGCTCGAACGTGATTCCCACCAATGAATTGGCCCCATTCGAGATCCGTACCATCTGTGCGAATCAATAGCTTGTCGTTAAGACCGTCTGCATATATGAAGCTGCTGTTGTTTTTCACTGCGTGCCACCAATTTGCGCCAACCAGTTCCTGCGTATTAAAGATCGGCCAGTTAATTGTGGGATTCAGCGCGGGGATCCCAGAATCGTGCTCGATTACTTGGTAGAGGAGTGATGACTCAAACAAGAAGGAGATAAGAAGCAAAACAGCGACTACTCTAATCGAAACCTTAAATGAAGGTTTCCGTGGCGCTAACAGATATTTCTGTGCGGCGTCTATCAGAAAAATGCCACCTACAATGGAGAAAGGAGCTAAAGTGAGCGTGGCAATCTGGTAGAATCTGTCGATGTTTAAGGTGCTGCCGAGATTTGGAAGGACTGCTGAAGCTACTAACAGAGCGAAACTTCCGAAACCAATGCAGAGGTACGTCTCTTTCGCTTTCAAGCGCCCTCGCCTTGAAACTGTTACCATAAGACCTACGACTATAAAGAACTCGAAGAGGAAACGCACCCAGGTTGCGGCCTCGTGAAGTGGTCCTGGGATCGTTGCTACAGCGGCCGCCAATCCTGTTGAACCTGACACGCCTAAGTCAGCAGTAAATCTCCCAAAAAAATACTGCTGCGTCGCCGCCAAGCTTGAGAAGATTGAGCCGGACGCAGCATACGAGTACCAAACGAACGCCACTACCATCAACAAAAACACAAAAGCCAAGCTCAACGTTTCTGATCGATTGCCATTCTTTGAGACGGTGTCTTCTTCGCGCCCCAAACGAGCGCTCTTGGAAACCTTGTTACGAACGCCTAGCGCCTCCAGAGAGTAAATCAGGTTCATTGCAAGCGCAGTGGCGAGAAAGATACCTATGTATATGACCGACAGCGAATAATGCGAAACGATCATTGCACATGAAAAGACCAGCAGCAAGTTGGCTTTGGCGACGCCTTTAATTTCATTGCTCACCAATAACAAGAGGACGAGGACTAAGAAGAGCTCGGCGATTTCTTGCCGCGCTAATTGCGGTAGGTCGAGGAAAAATGTAAAGGTACAGATAACGAAAAAGGCAGACAAAAATGCGATTTTTTCAGTGGCGATTCTTTTGAACACAATGTAGAGGCCGGCTGGCACCAAGGCGAACAGGAGTGAGTAAATGACTTTGAACACAAAGTCAAGGTCAATTTTTCCCAGGATTGATATCATAGGCGGGATCATCACAACGCTGAGCAGCCCATTGAAGTCGCCGGGGAGCGTCCAGTTCCATGCCCCATTATGCACGACCAAAGCAGCAAAATAGTATTCCAGTTGGATGTCCCACCCCACGATGTACGGCGAAATGAGCGACGTCGAGAAGAGCATCGATAGTGCTATAGCGAAAATAGCTAGAGGATAAAGTTCCTTCGGGAACTTTGCGCTGAAAGCGATATAGAGCATAGCAAAGCCAATTGCAACGTAAAGTATCAACGTGAGGACATTGCTGGCGTAGTCGTTCATTGCAAAGGCGCCAAATACGCTCAAAAACGGAAGGATACACAAGACCAGGAACCATCGCAGCGACTGATCTTCAAGGTGGACCGCTTGCGGATGATCGAAGTTTTTGTCTCCTATGTATGCAAGCAAGCTTAAACCAAAGATAACTGCGCTAGTAGAGATTAAGATGGGTAGTAATGAGAGGGGCCGACTGAAGCCGGTCGTAACGCCGACTAGGTTGACTAGAAACCCCACTGCCATGTCCAAAGCAAGGCTCAATCCGATGGCGTACACGAGCGTTTCCACACTTCCCAACTTATGAAGTCTTAGGATTCTAATAAGGAGGATTCCGGGCAGAAAAATGAGGGATACAAGGCCAAACAGTTGCCGAATGAGTGGGATCTCAACTCCGAAACTATCTGAGACGATTGAGAGCCATAGTATCAACTGAGTGCCTAGAACTGCTGTCAAGAGCGTCTTTATGTTCCAGTCGTTTGCCGTAAGTGGGTTGTAGAGGCGCATATTATCTTGGAACGGAACCGTAGTGCGTATCTAAGTGTCTCCACTGCTGTCCCATTAAAAATCCTGAATGACTTTTATTGTATGTTCAACGCGAAGATTTATTCTGCCTTTCTCTAATCTACCCCTTTGTTTTGTTCGCCAGTCGGTGCGTAACTGATTTCGCAATGTATTTACTTTTCGTAGCGGCGCGTCAGGACAAGCTCTTCGAACCATCCGACTCTAAATCTCCCACATAACTTCCGCAGCGGCGGTCAAGGGAGTTTAGCAAAAATGTTTCTAGTAGATAGCAGTCATCTTTTTTTAGTGTAGCTATCAAGAGCGCTTTAATTGTCAACTCAGGGGAATCTTGGGGAATCTTAAACTAGACTACCGCAAAAAAACATTAGCGTTTTTCGAATATCGCTGCAAACTGTAGATACCACGATTGATCCATCTGCGCGGCATTTTAGAGATTGCATATTTTCCGCGAGAAAGCAGAATCCATATTGTTTACGATCCTACGATAAGGTGTGGGCTGTCGCAAAAGCGCCCACGTCTGTAGCCTCAACCTCGTGAATAGCAGATTACGGCGTCCTTCTCAAACAAACGCATCTCCTGTCTTCTAAAAACAGCAGAATCTGTCTACGTAGGGTACGTATATGTGGGTACAGGCGCAATGCACAAAGACTCCCTCCAGTTCGAAGCAACCGGCGTGCCTCATGATAAACCGAATGCTAGCGGATTGATCTCAAAGTCTTCAAGGTTGAGTCTGTGTCTCTCAATATCTTCGATTAGTTGGTGCATTTGAAAGTTCTGAGCTCCTGCTTTCTCTGACCCAAAATAGCGTTACAGCGGTGGTTCCAAAAAGGTTTAAACGTCCATAATCTTCTTTGTTAGCTCTTTAATAATCCGAGAAGAAGTGTTTTTCGTGCTTCGAATCGAGCGATCTCGGCACTCATTTAAACCTGCTTATTTTTTTGCTTGATTCATTGGAAGATGCGTTCTGTGCTAGTCAGGCAGGAATACAAAGGTCGCAAGGCGATTTGAAGTCGATGCCTAAGAATTTGGAAGTTTGCGAATTAACCTGGCGACGTGCGAAGAACATGATCTTAGATTCGATTAAAATAAATGTTTCAAGCTTTAGCGACGGGGTCTACCGAAAAAGAGAGAGAACACAAACCCAAAGGCCTGATGCACACACGTCCCTGTCTTTGTCGTAAGAAATATCTTTACCCGATCGAAAACGGCAAGAATGATGTTTTGGCCAAAGAAACCCCGACACTATCCTCTGCGCAGTGAAAAAAGCTGAGCCCTCAACGTCTTGGGCTCAAAGAGCGATATCGTGGTCAGTGGTGATTGCAAGAATTATCCGAAACAGGCGTGCGCGATATTTCGATGGAATTTCGAAGGCCAAAACCCTATTAGATGTAATTGGATTACGCAGCTTGCAAAGGCAAGCGCTCATTAACTTCGCAAGGACGAAGCTTTGAGGCGCTCTACATCATATTAGGGACACGATCTGACCGCGAGATGGCGCAAAACTTCAGATGCGATTTTATCTGAGTATTAAGCGGCAAAACGACGCGAGAGCAGATCGGCGAACTGAGCGAAGGCGAGCATGCCTCGATATGCGACGAAGCAGGCCGCATGCGGAATCTATCAGGAAACGGCGTTATTTTGAACGAAAGAATGCGACCGGCCACGCGTCCGAACTGACAAAATGAGTTGGAGAGCCCGTTTGGCTACGGGCTGATTCGGTAGTAGAACTTAAATGACGTGTCTCAAGTGCTCCTTCAGAGTGTATTATGGTGAATTATACGGTTCTGAAGCAGTGCGAAATTTTCTGACTCTGTTCAAGATTTCATTTTGCGTGTTCTGTAATACAAAAGCAATAACAACAACTATCGGCAAGCCGATGGAGATCTGGATGATATCGATCTCAAGCGCCGTTAACTGTGCATCTATTAGTGCGTACATAAAGTGCATTAGGATGGGCAAAAAGAACAGGTAGACGGCGTACGATGAGAAAGAGATCAAGAGAAGCGCCCGGTACCAAACAGCATGAGAGGGTCGTCTGGACGTTTGCGAAGAAGAAACAACAATTATGCGGGCTAAACTAAAGGCGAGCAGAGAGAATAAAAGAAATAGCACATTCATTTCGATGAAAGAAAAGCCGAAGCTGGCAAAGCGCGATACGGCGGATACGTTTGCGGAAAGCCACGGGACGTTGTCTATGAAGAGTAGGGCAGTAATGGAAACGGCAAACACGGCGACGTATCTTAAGAGTCTCGTCCTATCGTCCGTCAGAAATCCGTATTTGTCGAGTAGGTGGAACTTGCTTACCGCAATGCCGAGCACAAATATGCCATAGAAAATAAAAACCGAATCGGTGATAATAAAAAGAGCACTGCGTGCGGCACCAAGGATCAGGAACGGAACAATTAGCATCAGGGCGAACTTTAGCGCATCGGACTGCATCCAAGCCGGGAGCCTGAAGCCATCTGATGCTAGCGAAATGATCAGCGGGTATATCGTGTAAAGCACCAAAATCACCCCGATAAACCACCAGTACAGGAATATGTTCGTGACAAACCTCGGTGACAAGAAGCCTTGCAGTCCGAGAACGACGACCAGCGCGTCGATTCGAGACGCAAACTGCGTTCCAGTAGCAACCTGCGTCGCAATAGCCAGCCAATATAGCGGGAAAATCCTTAGCACTCTTTTTTTGAAAAAGTCTGCCAATCCGTTTCCCTGAGGGAAGCTCGGGTGATTGAGGTACAAAACAAACCCTGATATGAAAAGGAACAGTGCGACGCCAAAGGATATAATGGTAGTATGAATTACAGTGCCCACGGCAAAATTCGAGAATTGTACATTCGGCAAGAAAAAGTTAAAGTGGGCGAAAATGATGATGATGATGGCAACTGCCCTTAAAATATCGAGTTCTACCACCCGAGCATGAGGTTTAGCCATAAATGATCTGAGGTTTAGCGAATGATCGTTTCGCCGTTGAGTGTTCTCAAAACCCTGTCAAAGAGGCTCCAGAAATCATCGAAGTACTCGTTGGCGAAACTGAAGCTCATGCCGAAGTTCAGACAGACTTTTACGTCGTCCTGGCCTTTCAGCGGTACCTTGTCGCCACCGATTTTGTTAGCTTCTCCATAACACGAGAAAGAGGTCATGATGATATGAGCTGCTCAGAAGACGGTTAAAGGGATTTCGAGATGATTTAGTTTTCCGGGCCGCGTAACTGCACCTACCAATTGAAGAGATGCGCCCACGAGACCCTCCCTGATGATTAGCGCGTCCATTATCGCGTTACGATAAAAGCGGTCGTAGCTATCATTGTGACGGGCGATTTGCGCCCAGCCAACTGATGTGCAAGATCAAACACTGGGCGAACAAGGCCGCCATAAACAGACGAAAAATCGGGCATCACTTGCAGTTTTTTCATAGTTTTTCTTCCACGATCGACGCGAGCAAAGCTTCAAAATCCGCGGTGATCGTATCCCAAAGGTGACGTTTGATGAACTTGAGCGCTTTCCTGCTCTCCCGCTTTTTCTTGCACGATCGAAGTCAGCAAAGCTTCAAAATCCGCGGTGATCGCGTCCCAGTCGTGACGTTTGATGAACTTGAGCGCTTTCCTGCTCTCCTGCTGCAGCTGAACCTTGCTGAGAGCTGCTGCTTGCCCGACTACCGCTTCAGGTTTATTCGCGTACAGCACGCCGTTACCGGTTTCAAACTCCTTCATAACGCCGTTTAGCATTGTCGATATGACTGGCTTGCCCATCGCTAAGAACTCATATATCTTTATTGGAACGATGTGGCGCATCTCCTCGTTATCGTACGCGGGTAGCATGCAAATATCGGCAGCGGCAATGAGTTGCGGTATTTCTTCGTAGGGTCGATATCCTGTGAGGACGATACGATCCTGAGCATCATGCTCCTTCACAAATTCCTCGAGCCACGCGAAACCGGGTCCTCGGCCGACCACCAGCATCTTGATGCGCGGCTGTGAATCTGCACGGTTGACGACGTCGGTCGCGACCTCTCGCAATCCTGAGAACGGATAAATCCACCCCATAAAGAAGAGGACGATGTCACCGTCTCCAAAACCATAGCGCTCCCGCACGATTTGCGGGTCAATTCTCTGCGGATCGAATCGCGTCAAATCCACCCCTCCAGGAATCGTGTCGATCTTCGAAGGCGACGCTCCGATCGTTAGCAGGTACTCCGTCAGAGCGGCATTTATCGTTACCACATGCATCGACCCTTGGATGATGCGTTTCTCGATACGGAATGCCAGCGACCCGTACGGCTTGGGAACGTTGAGCACGTGAATGATATCGTACCAGTAGTAAACGAAAGGAATTCCGGACTTTTTTGCGAGGAGCATACCCCAATAGTTGCTTAACACAGACGAGAAGCCAAGAATCACGTCCGGGTTGAACGTCGCAATCTCATTTTTGATTGCCCTCCTAGAAGTGAACAAAAACGAGATGTAGTCAAGCACGAGAAAGCGTATGAAGCTCGGGCGGATATAGGTGACCTCAGCTCCCTCGTAGATTCGAGTGAAATGCTCAATGCGAACCTGTTTAGCGAAGAGCGGGCCTTTTTCCTCGTGCCACAAGTGCTCAAAAACGATCACACGTATCTCATGACCTTTTAGAGAGAGCTTCTCCATCAGGTGATGCTGTTGCCAAGGGCCTTTTCTCCGCCAGTCCATGTCTTGCACGAGGAGGATCTTCATTCTTACACTGTCCTGGAGCCGAAACGGTCGCCGCCTTGGCCAAAGGTCCTCAAGAGCGACTTTTTTTCAAATATAAGCGCCGTGTTTGCCTTCTTACGAGTCACCGCGGACACATCCGACGCGCTGCTAGTGCGAGCCGCCAGCAGCGCCTGTAAATCATGTCGCTGATGCTCGGGCGCAGCGCCAGCCCGCTGGGTCGTTTTACAGCCTTAAAGCTATGGTGCTGCTCGATCAAGAAAAGGCCTCCCGCAGCTGACGCAGATGTTCCTTTGACGATGCGCCAAGCACGCAACGCGTCACGCTGTCGAATGAGCTGACGTACTCCGAAGAAGCCGCCAATGGAAACGCCCCGCCGCCGAGAATGTTCATTGCGATTATGTCTCCGCTATATTCCTTCAACGCAGTTTCTACTTCCCCTTGCGAAGGGTTCATATCAAATCCTGTGACATTCACGGGCGTCATGACAAACGCAGGATGTACGTCCCACTGCTCAAGATTGCGCTTAGTCAGCGCAAAGTTCCACGTTGCCAGTCCAAAGTCGAGTTTCAAATCATCTTTTACGTACTGATCAAAAGCCGAGAATACCGGGGAGACCTCTAATGCCATAAGCAGGTCAGTGAGCGTGTTGTGCAAGATGAGAGCTCTGACGCTAAATCCAGAAAACGGCGCGATCTCCAGTTTGAGGTAGGAAAGCGCGATGGAGAGGTAATCCTTCTTCAGGAAGTTGAACGCGCTTTTTAACGCTAGGTTGCTTGTTCCCCCCCACCCCGCTCGGCTAATCATCTCAGAAAGAAAGCCTTTCATGCCGCGCTGATTTATCGTCTGAATGTACGCTTGGACGTACGGCACCTGCAGATAAAAGTTCATGTCAAAGGTCTGGGCCTGCTCATAGTACTGGAGAAATTCAAGCATGCGGGGATGGGTTTCTATGATCATGTTCTTGAAACCGACAGCGCTTGCGGCCTCGACCACCTGATAGATGTTTTCGACCTTTGAGAACTTCTTCTCGCGTTCTCGGCCCCGCTCTTCCGAGATATGGCTGATGCCGATGAACTGGTTGTGGCCGAGTATCAGCTCCACGGTTACACCCCGTAGTGAACGTTCTTCGGCTCACCCGTGGTGATCGAGTCGTAAATCGCATCGATGACGAAATTGGTTTGTGCCGCCTCATGGAAATTGCACAGCGGCGCATCACCATTTCCTACGCAGTCGAGAAGCTGCGCATCTTCTGCCGTATACTCAGGACCGCCAAGATTAATCGGAACCGCTGCTGTGAGATTTTGCAAATAAAACGTACTCCGTCCCCGTTTGAGCGAACCGTCATCCACTTCGGAATCTATCTCAATGTATTTCTCTGTCACGGCGATTGTTCCTTTATCGAACTGCATTACAATTCTCATTTCTGGCAGCCGATAATACTTGACAGACCATGAGAGCTCGAGCGATCCGGTAAGCCCGTCGGCGAACTCGACGGCAATCGAGGCAGTGTCGTCCACGCTATCGCTGTACACCGATCGCGCCGAGCCGTGCACGCACGCAAGGGGACCGACGAGGTAGTGAAGCATGTCGATGACGTGCGCCCCCAGATCTACGATAACTCCTCCTCCGCTTTTCGACGCATCGAATCGCCAGCCCTCCTCTTTTCTGAGGACTTGCGTCTCAAACATTTGGGACTGAACGTGCTTAAGCTCTCCAAGCGCGGAATCGTCGAGGATCTGTTTTGCCATCTTGAACGTCTCGAGGAATCGTCGGTTATATCCCACCTGTGTCTTGTTGTTCGTCCTCGTTCGCAGCAGTGCCCGGCACTCTTCGCCGTTAAGCGCCAAAGGCTTTTCGACAAAGATGTGACAATCGTTTTCGAGAGCGCTATCACTGACTGGCTTGTGAAGAAAAACAGGCGTGGTTATGGCTGCAATATCAAGCTCCTCGCGCTCAAACATTTCCTCGTAGTCATCGTAGACGTTTATCCGCGGCATATATGCTTTTACGAGATTACGTGTCAGCTTCTCTTTTTCCGCGGCAGCGATGAAACTACGTGGGGCGAGTTGATTGAAAATGCCCGCGTGAAGAAGGCCCATTTTTCCCAAGCCAACTACACCCACTTTAAGCTGTGCACAGTTGCTCACCGTCACCACCTCCACAATCTTCCCGATTTCCCTTTGAATTCACTAGTCCCATCGCGTAATTCTCTTCGCACCCACATCAGAACTCAGCGCTCCGCTCAATGTCATCCCAGCGATCAACAAACCACTCATACACGTGCTTCAGACCTTCATTGAACGTCGTTCGTGGTCGATAGCCGAGTAGTCGTTGTGCCTTGTCAATCGACGAGACGAGCCGGGTTTTTGCATCCCAATCCCGTCTCTGAATGTGTATTACCCCGAGCGTGTTGCCCGTGAGCCGGTTGACCTCGTGTGCCATGTCAATCACGCGCGTTTCCGTGCCCGAGCCGATGTTTATGGCCTCACCGATCGCTTCTTCTTTCACTCCTGCCGCCAAGAGGCCGTTTACGAGGTCCCCGACGTACGTCCAGTCCCTCGTTTCGGTGCCGTCCCCGGTAATCGGCAAGACTTTTCCGCTCATCGCCCAGTAGAAGAAGTTGGGAATGACGTTGCGGTATTTACCGGGTACCTCGCCGGGACCGTAACTGTTAAAAAAACGCGTGTTGACGATGGGAAGGCCGTACAGGTTATGGTAATAGTTGGTGTACAGTTCTCCAAGGAGTTTAGTGACTTGGTAGGGCGTGTGAAGGCTTATTGATACGTCGCCTTCCTGATATGGTAGGGTTGATTCTAGTCCGTAGACCCCACACCCTGAAGAGGCATACACGAGTCGGGAAACGTCAGCAAGGTGAGCAAATTCGAGCACCTTGAGGATTCCCATGCCATTGACCATGAGATCCGTTTCGGGATTATCGACTGAGTTTTGATTGGCAAAGTGCGCGGCCAAGTGAAAGACAATGTCAGGACTGTCCTTAAAGACGAATTTCAGCTTCTCGTCGTCGAGGATGTCTCCGTGTACGAAGTGTATCTTGGGCCCAGCTGGAACATTCCAATCGCACGAAGAGGAACGATTGTCGAGAATGACGATCTTTGCCGTGTTCAGCTCGTTCAGGGAGCGGACGAGATTTCCGCCGATCGCTCCTGCGCCGCCTGTCACCAGCACGTTTTTTCCTTCGTAACCGTTATCTATGTCTTCCATTCACTCACTCAGCCGATAGTGGAATAGTATCCAGTCGACGGTCCGACTCACCTAACCGATAGTAAGATCGCATCCAGTCGACGGTCCGCGTGATGCCCTCTTCGGGTGGCACTTGAGGGTTGTGTCTCAGGTCGAATATCGCCTTCGAAAAATCCATGCGCTTGACTTTCGTCGTAAACGGCTCCGCCTCCTTGTAGGTAACTAATGAGTCATCTTTGCCGACTGCGCTAAGCACGAGATCGGAGTACTCCTGGATATCCTTCTCCCAGCCAGGCCGCCCTCCGACGTTGTACACCTCCCCTGGCGTGAAGCAGTCACATATGTTCGAAAACGTCCTGCACGAATCCTCAACGTAGTCGATAATTCTGCGGTGCCCCGTATACACCTCGTACGGCTTGTCGAACAGCGCGTGATAAATGAATTTCGGAATGAACCCCCTGTACGGCGTGTAGTGCTCGTGAGGCCCGTAGCAATTGACCGGCCGTACGCGCACGGTTTCAGTGCCGAACATCGCTGAAGAGTTCATGCACATCAATTCCCCGGCCCACTTCGTGATCGCATAATCGTTCATCTGGTACGTCTCGTGGATAGGACGCGTTTCCATGACGTCTTCCGTCATAACGCCTGCATAATCGCCGTACACTTCCGCAGACGAGAAGAAGATCAATCTAAAGTCCTTTTTCTCTTGCATTCGCAGCATGTGTTTTGTTCCGACGACGTTCGTCATCCACAGGTTTTCGTAGTAGTCCTCGCCGTTCCAGCGGCCGTACTCAGCTGCGAGGTGATACACGTAATCGAATGTCGCGTTTTCAAAGAGCTTTTCCACTTGTCGGTAGCTCCGGACGTCAGTCCTACGATACTCCGACTGGTTTGTGTGATAGAGATCGGCCACAACAACAGAGTGGCCGCGTTTTCGAAGCTCTTCTACTAGATTCGTGCCGATAAACCCTGCCCCGCCTGTCACCAAGATAGCCTGTGTCTCCATTTTTACCTGCTCCTCTGCGTTACGTGAATCAGTCGAATTACCTTCAATGCAGTGCTTCTGGATCGGACCACTGTGCGTCTGAAAACTCAGAACTGTGAATCCGCTTCTGCTGACGGCTAATTATGTCCCGGCGTTTCACGAGCGCCGCGCGTTGGCCGTCGCGCGTCCCAGCTCTTTGCGACTGAGAGTTTGCCGCGGGCTTACTTGTCCCGGCCATAAACCGCTTTCGACACAAGAATGCGCCTATTCTCAAACCATCCCTTAACGCAGAGAGCTTGGCCTGATCCGCTCGAGCGCGGTAATGGATCGGGATCTCTGCCATGCGCAAGCCTCCCCTCGCGCATTCAGCAAACATATCAGCTTCAATCTCAAAACCTTGGGCCGTAAGCTCGAGACGTCTGATCGCATCGCCTCGATATCCCCACAGTCCTGTGCACACATCAGTAACATTGATGCCAAAAAGAGCGCGCGCAAGTAGCGTGAGCAGTGTATTCCCAAGGACGTTAAGCCTCGTCATAGCTCCAGGCCCGATGAATCCTTTCAGCCGAGATCCGATGACGACGTCGTTCGTCTGCAACAGGCGCAGCATCTCGGTAGCAACGCTGATCGGATATGTGTTGTCTCCGTCAACAACAATCACATAGTCGGCGTCCACGGCCCGAAATGCTGTCTGAATAGCTGCGCCTTTCCCACTTCGCCGTTCCGTGATAACCTGGGCACCCTTTTCGACGGCGATTTCCCTCGTGTTGTCAGAGGATCGCCCGTCGATCACGTACACGGCAGTTTCGACCCCGCTCTGCAAGAGGTCGGCAACAGGCACGTCCTCGATGACCGTGCCGATTGAGCGTTCCTCGTTTAGCGTCGGAATGACGACAGCTACTGTCTCCATCCCTTCCTGACCGTGCGATATCATTCGCGACATCGGTGATTCCTCCTTCTGATCAACCTGATTTGCTCGTCGGTTGCTCAGTTCAGCAGCGCCAAACTGCTCAATCCTCCAAAAGCCACTGCCATACCAATGATGCTTATGCAAAGCACCTTTCTGCTGCCAGGGAGAGCACCAACATCAAAAGCCCCAAAAAAAGAACGAACCAGATCTCCCGGGCTATTTGTTTGTAAAGTGATGTGTAGCTGTTACGCCCTCCTATAAAAAGGTTGGGGCAATATTGCAGCGAGCATACAATGTTGCATGAATATAGCAATATTGACCGCAAAAAACTGTTTCCGCACGCTGCCATTCAGGAATAGACTTGAGTTCGTGAATAGACGTTGAGCATATGGGTCATCAGTTATGCGGGATGGATAAAAACTACAATCTCTAGGCACAGAAGAGAGTTGAATTTGCTTGTACTCTGTTCGCGGAGAGAAAAGACAGGTTCACTGCCACGAAGCGCCATGCCGTAAAAAGAGTGGGAAATTCAACCAATTAGAGTTGACAATGACGACATAGCAGGTTCGCAGTGAAGGAGAAGCGCATCATCTTCACATCGGCATCGCTCATCGTTTCCGCCTAGTAGAGCAACTGGTAGGCGACGATAAAGTCTCGAAAACAGATAACCTAGCCGGGGAAGACCGAAAACGTCGCTCATTTGACTCACGATACCCTCGGCTCTCGGGAGACAAACATCAGGAATTCACCGAATACCGAGTTGCATCTGCGCCGCAAATGACCTGTGCTAATGAGCTAAACAGTCGGGCATAAGGCTAGCTTTTCACACTTAGCGTCACCACTCGACATGCTGTAGCGCAATACGTCAATTCGCTCTACCGCCGTCCTCGGAACAACTCGTCACCAAGGCGTGAAGTACTGATGGAAAATCGGCGGCTCGGGACGCTTGGGGGGTTTGGGACTGGGCTTAGGGGGCTTCTTCTTCGACGAAAGGACACGTTCTGATGCACGGTGTATTTTAAGGAGGCGCCGAGTTCGCTGTCGCTTTGTGAGACGACCACTTGGAGAGTTCGAGGCCTTTCAGGAACTCGGCTATCGTTATCGTTGCAACGTGAGTTTGGTTCTTTATTTTCCGTTTTTATGCTTCGTCCACGAACCAGTCTAAAAACGCCTGAAACTCTGCTAACGATAGTTCCCGTCGCATGCTGACACACGTCGTTGGCGATAAGTTGTCTATGAGCTGGATAAGAGCATCTGCGACATCATAGTTGCAAAAAACATTGTGCTCCATGTCTGGCATACAATGACCCCTATTATACCTATCTTTAAGGCGCACCCGGAGCGATAGCGACTGAGCTTCTTGATGAAGCTAGGCGTCGTGCTTGTCTTCTGATCACTGTGGGGCTTTTTTGCTGAGTTGCGGTGTAGATCGCAAAGGCTTTTCTTTCCGAGTGCGTTAAAACTTAACTATTGTCAAAGTATTTAATAGTTGTCTTTATTTATCAATAACTTTAATTTATATGAAGTGCACGAGTCAAGAGTTAATTTGACATCGCCTTGTACTGCCCGCTAAAGACGTGTGTACTCTCTCGTCCCCGAGTTCGGGGGAATCAGATTGTCATTTATACTCTACGTTTTTGCTCAATCCTTCAAAAACCACGTGCGTGACTGATTTGTCGATCGTCCATCCTAACGTCTTTATCGGTAGCGCGCTCGCGTTGCCGTACGCGCTGAGCAAGGAGACAAGGAAGCTCCAGCTGGTGCGACCGGACAATTGACTGAGGACGATGATCCTGTTGGCTGCCACAGCCTCGTCCACTTTGTGGTAAAGGTCAGGAGCGATCGGCGTGTTGGGCATGCAACGCACACAAAGGAGACAAGCGACAATGTCTAGCTCTCACTCGCATACGCGATGGTTCCACTGACCTTGCGTGAATGGCGTTTCGTGCCAAGACCGATAAAGGTATACGCCCCCCCCTCTTCCAGAGCATCCATCGGGCATCACTGTCATCGGGGCGTATGTGCCGTGCATGATGGAAGGATTAAACTGCCAGGAGATCGCACGTTAGAGCGAAATCGTCATTCTCTTTACGCTGACATATGAAAGATACGCAGACGAAAGAACGCTAATTGAAAATAGAAATAGTGCATAAAAGTGTCCCGCGGGCGCTTAAACAGTGAGTGCAAACGGTCTTAGGCAGTTCCGCGATGCGCTTCGCCGCCGTTGAAACGCTCCTTTTCCCCAACAGAGTTCTTTTTGGAGTTGCGATATGAATCGTCGCATTATACTCTGAGTGACGAACATCGGCGCTCCCCCATCAGGATGAGCTGTTTCCGCGTGTGCGCGACGATCGGTGCTTTCCGCACGAGTTAACGCTATAAGAAACAGAGCTATTGTGACACCCGGGTGTTACAGTCATTTATATATAGTGGAATAAGAGATTGTCCATATTCGTTGTTGCAACAAAGTGACACTATTGCAGGTTTGTAGCAATATTGTCATCGATTGACAACCGGCAACGAGCGAAGGGGGACATGACACATAAGGGTTCGGTAGTCCTACTTGTCGTCGTACTGTTGTTTTCGATTCTTTACGGAAACGGCTCGTTTGGCATAATCAAGACGAGCGCAGGGCCTGCCACACAAGCAGCCACACCTCAGCAAACCGCGCCAAGCGCCACGCCGTCGGCGACGCCGACGCCATCTCCCACGTCGACCGCGTCTCCACCGTCCACGAAACCGCCTCCGGAATCTACTCCTTCTTCAACTCCTTCTCCAACCCCGACACCAACTCCTTCTCCAACCCCGACACCAACTCCTTCTCCAACACCGCCACCGACGCTCACGCTCACAGGCCCCGCTGACGTTAATGTCAACGAGACCTTTACCCTCAACGCCACCCTGAAAGAGGCTAACGGCGATCCCCGCCCTGACACGTCCGTTACTTTTACCGCTGACGGCACCGCGATCGGTACCGCCACCACCGACGCCAACGGCGTCGCCTCCTTTTCGTACACCGACACTACCGCGAACACCGTCACGTATGTCGCCAGCATCGACAATAACGGCACGACCATCACGAGCCAGGGCGTCACCATCACCTCTCACGCCCCTTCGCCCACGCCAACTGCAACACCGTCTCCCACGCAAGGGCCGACGTCTAATCCTTCAGCAACGCCTTCAGCAACGCCTTCGGCTGCGCCTGCGGTCGTAGCTGCGGGTAATGCTTCGGCGGGCAACCAGACGCCGGTCGCCAACGCCGGCCCCGACCAGACCGGAATCACGCGCAACACCCTCGTCAAGCTCGACGGCTCGGGTAGCATCGACCCCGACAACGGCATCCTCACCTACGCGTGGGCCTTCATCTCAATGCCCAACGGCAGCCAGTCGACCTTGTATGGAGACATAACGGTTCATCCGACCTTCGTCCCCGACAAACCGGGTCAATACGTCGTTCAGCTCACCGTGAGCGACGGACTCGCAAACAACTCGAGCGCGGTCACCATCTCCGTTGTTGACCAGCCGCCGGTCGCCAACGCCGGGCCGGCCCAAACGGTTCCTATCGGCACGCTCGTCACCCTCGACGGCTCGAATAGCGTCGACCCCGGCAACGGCACCCTCACCTACGCCTGGACCCTCACCTCAACACTGCCTGCAGGCAGCACGGCCGCTCTTTCGGGCAGCGCCACCGCGCATCCCACCTTCACCCCCGACAAGCCAGGAGACTACGTCATCGAACTGACCGTCTACGACGGCTACGAGTTCAGTGACCCTGCGACGGTCACGATCCACGCCGTCGGTGATCCGACACTCACCCTCGCCGTTTCCCCCCTCACCGTCAACGCCGGCCAGTCCTTCACCCTCGCCGCCACCCTCACAGACCAAAGCGGCAATCCTATGGGTGGCCAGACCATCACCTTCCTCTCCAACGGCTCCATCGTCGGCACCACCGCCACCAACTACCCCGGCAGCGGTGTCGCCGGCGGCAACGCCAACTTCCAAGTGACCGAGACCGCCTCCGGCACCTACCAGTACATCGCCATCGTCCAATTCGGCGGCACCACCTACGACAGCAACCCAGTCAGCGTCACCGTCAACGCCCCCTCACTCACCCTCTCCGCTCCCGCCACCCCAATCAACGCCGGCCAGTCCTTCACCCTCGCCGCCACCTTCGACAATAACGATGGCTCCGGCATAGGCGGCCAGACCATCACCTTCCTCTCCAACGGC
>Ga0187880_1000258_pt1 | contig 46154 bp, 46 predicted proteins | sample June2016WEW_19_4_FD_132998 | JGI IMG/M metagenome (GOLD analysis project Ga0187880, IMG submission 132998) | Peatland microbial communities from SPRUCE experiment site at the Marcell Experimental Forest, Minnesota, USA - June2016WEW_19_40 | ecosystem: Environmental > Terrestrial > Soil >... | reverse complement strand
CTGCTCACCGTGACAGATGCCCGGCTCAACAGGTTGCTGACTGCGAGTTGCTAATTGCTAGCTGCTACCCCAGCAACCGCGCCGCCTCTTTGGCGAAGTAGGTCAGCACGATGGATGCGCCGGCGCGCTCGATGCACAGCAGCGACTCCATCATGACGCGTTCGTAGTCAATCCAGCCGTTGAGTGCGGCGGCCTTGATCATGGCGTACTCGCCGCTCACCTGGTACGCCGCCAGCGGCACATCGAAGCGCAGGCGCGCCTCGTGCAGCACGTCGAGATAAGGCATGGCCGGCTTCACCATGATGATGTCGGCGCCTTCCTCAAGGTCGAGCTCGATCTCGCGCATGGCCTCGCGCAGGTTGGCAGGGTCCATCTGGTAGGAGCGGCGATCGCCGAAGTGCGGCGCCGAATCGGCCGCTTCGCGAAACGGTCCGTAGAATCCGCTGGCAAACTTCGCCGCGTACGAAAGGATGGGAATGTTCTGATAGCCGGCGGCATCGAGCGCGGTCCGGATGGCATCCACCCGGCCGTCCATCATGTCGGAGGGCGCGATGATGTCCATGCCCGCCTTGGCTTGCGCGACTGCGGTGCGCGCCAGCAGCTCAAGCGTGGGATCGTTGAGGATCTCGTAATCCTCGGCCGCCAAGGTGGCGACGGCCGGAGCGGTAGCCAGCGCAGTTGCCGTAGCGGCGCCGCCCGACTTAGGTAGGCGAATCGCGATCGGTCTCTTGCCTCGCGCCTCGAGTTCGGACATGAACTCGGCCACTTCTTTGCTTGCGTCCGCCTCCTGGCCGGACACGATGCCGCAGTGGCCGTGCGACATGTATTCGCACAGGCACACGTCGCCCATCAGCAGCAGGCCGGGGACCTCGCGCTTGATGGCGCGCGTCGCCTTCTGCACGATGCCGTCGTCGGACCAGGCGTCGGTGGCAACCTCGTCCTTCGACTCCGGAAGCCCGAAGAGGATGACGCTGGGGATGCCCAGCGACTTCACCTCGGCGCACTCCTTCACAGCTTCGTCCACCGACAGATTGAAGACGCCCGGCATGGAGCGCACTTCCTTGCGCACGCCTTCGCCGGGACAGACGAACAGAGGATAGACGAAGCCCTCAGGACTGAGCCTGGTTTCGCGTACAAATGAGCGCATCGCTTCCGTGCGACGCAGGCGGCGAGGACGATCGGTTGGGAATGGCATAACAGAAAATTCTAGCACCGCCGGAGTGGCGCGGAAGCGCGAAAATCGCAGGCAAAAAGAGTTCGCGGAATTGTGATCGGAATCACTGCAAACGCTCAGATCAGTGGCCAGTGGCCCGTTGTCAGGTGTCAGCAGGTCAGGGGCAGCACTGGGCAGCCAGCAAGCCCGCAGCGCGACACAATCATGGCCCAGCACAGGAGTGCGGGATTTACTCTCCCCCGTGGTGCATCGGCGCTTCTTCCGGTGCTGCCGCCACGGTGGCGCCGCCCTCGCTGAAACTGCCGATGTAGGCGCTGCGTCGCCCATGGCTGCTCCATTGCGATCCCAGTCCGTTGCCGGCGAATTCATCGGTCAGTGCCACGGCCGAAGTCGCGTGGTCCACCTTGGTCAGCGGCGGATAGTAATCGGTCTCGTTACCGCAGATATGGTCATGATGGTTGAGCGGGCGGGTCACGATGGTCGCCAGATACCCGGCGCGCAGCACGGCATGTCCACTGTGCGGGTCGCCAGGCACATCCAGAATCACCGGCACGTATTCGACGCGCGCAACGTTTTCCAGCAGCTTGCCGCCCTGGTATTTCGCCAGCGCGATCAGCGCCTGGCGTTGCGTAGCGTTGGCCGCATCGTCCACCATCAAGACTGCCTGTGCGGGATAAGGCTCGCCATAGGGATCGCCCAACGTGGCCCGCGCGCGCACGGCGGCCGCGACCGTCAGGCCGTCGAGCTTTACGCCATTCCACGAACCTTCCTGTACGTGCCACGCCAGCAGAGCCTGGTTGCCGGTCAGACCAGCCTCACCGTTGGCGAAGCACTGCGCCACGTAAACATCGGTAGAGCGCGACTCAATATAGTCGCCGCGAATTTGTTGGGCCTGAACGGCTGCGGCAACAACTAGAAAAACAGCAAGCAGCAAAACAACTTTACGCATGAGTGTGGGACTCCTCAACCCCGGTTGTGAGCATTTTAGTTCAATTGAGAAACTAATCAATGCAATCCTGAAGTTTGAGTGTGTTCTCTTTTGAACAGACGGCTCAAGCCTCCACCCGTCATTCTTCTTAAAGACGGGGTTACGCATATCCGATGCCCGCGCCAAGAAGTGGCGCACCCAGCGGCGACTTGTCAAGCGTTCCGTCCAGGCTGCCGCCAACCCTATAAGTCGGCCCTTGAAGGAGAACTTCAAAATGAGTATCGAAACGATTCTAGTTATCGTCCTGGTTGTGTTTTTGCTTGGTGGAGGCGGTTGGTACTGGGGACGCGGGCGCGCTTAACGCGACCGGTTCTGGAACGGAAATAGCCGCTCTGGAACGCGACTTGGCATGTAGCTTAACAGCTCTGCCACCCAGTCAACGACTGACGCGGAATCGAGTCTGATTCTCGTTCATGGCAATTCCGTCCCGGCGGGTAACGAAGGTCCCGCCCCTGAATTCCTTAATTAGGCTAATTCAACGGTAAGGAGAAAATCGATGGTTACGAGTACGAAGGATGAGATTAAAGGCACTTTTCATGAAGTGAAAGGCAAAGTCAAAGAAACGGTCGGCCAAGTCACAAACAGCCCTGACTTAGAGGCTGAAGGCAAAGCCGAACACCGCGCCGGCAAAGTTGAAAAGAAAGTCGGGCAGATCGAAAAAGTGCTCGAGAAGTAAATTAGACGGGCTCTGTCCGGAGCATGTTCCTGCGTTCGGAGCAACTGGCGCACCACCGTTTCCCGCTCGATACGGCAGAGATTCGGTGGGCGTCATCTTCGCGCTCTGAGTTCTGTATTAAAGCGGGCCACACATATCAGCCCCACGAACCCAGCACTTCGGCGCACGAACCCGTCCTGATGGCCTCGCTAAACGCGTAAATCGCAGTTAACACGATCGCAACAACTTACCAACAACACTAAAGACCAGCATAAGGAGAAGCAAAATGTCGGATCAAGAACTTCGCAAACCACAGCACAGCGATCCGCAGAAGCCCGAAGAGCAGAAACCTGTAACCCAGCCGAACGTGCCAGTGCCTCCGAAACAGGAGGTCCCGACCGGACAGCCCAAAATTCCGCAGCCGGCGCAAGCGGAACATGATCAAGAGAAGAAAAGGCCGGCTTAGGCTGCAGTGGATTTAGGCCGGTGAAAATGGAGGACTCAGGGCGGTTCGGATTGACGCAGAGCCGCCCTGATTTTTGGCAGCCGAGCGGCCCGATGTTTGGTCGGGGTTTGCCCGCAAGTTCGTCCACAAACTTATGTGGAAATGAAAAGAAGGAAGCGGCCCGCCTCGCCAATCCAAAAGGCAATGTTCCCCGCGTCATTCATGCACAGTCGTGGCCGAGAGCAGTATCTCGCAATCCTGACGGGCTTGCCCTTGGGATTGTCGCGGAGGCTGGGCCCCTAACCCAGTCACGTCCAACTCCGAGTTCAATTTCGGCGAGTCCCTGCTCTCGAATTGTTTGCAGTAAGCCGCATTGTTTCTCGCGCGGCCTTTGCTAATTGCTAGTTGCTGTCTTACTTGATCGCCACCAGCTTGTTCATCAGCTCCGAGTAGTCCTTCTTCTCCACACCGTGGACCTGGCGGTTGTACTCGTCCACCTTGGCCGAGTAATTCATGGAGCAGAACTTGGGGCCGCACATGGAGCAGAATGCCGCTTCCTTGTAATACGCATCGGGCAGCGTTTCGTCATGCATGGCGCGCGCGGTTTCGGGATCGAGCGACAGCGCAAACTGCTTGTCCCAGTCAAAGGTATAGCGCGCATAGCTGATCGCGTCATCGCGGTCGCGCGCTCCCGGACGATGCCGCGCCACGTCGGCGGCGTGTGCCGCAATCTTGTAGGCGATGATGCCGTCCTTCACGTCTTTGTCGCTGGGCAGGCCGAGATGCTCCTTCGGAGTGACGTAGCACAGCATGGCCGCGCCGTACCAGCCGATCATCGCCGCGCCGATGGCGGAGGTGATGTGGTCATAGCCGGGCGCGATGTCGATCACTAGGGGCCCCAGCGTGTAGAACGGCGCGCCATAGCAGAGTTCGACCTCCTTCTCCACCTGCTCCTTGATCTTGTCGAGCGGAATGTGGCCCGGCCCCTCGATCATCACCTGCACTTCGCGCTCCCAGGCTTTCTTGGTGAGCTCGCCCAGCGTCTTCAATTCGGCGAATTGCGCCTCGTCGCTGGCGTCGGCGATGCAGCCAGGCCGTAGCCCGTCGCCCAGCGAATAGCTGACGTCATGCTTGGCAAGAATTTTGGTGATGTCGTCGAAGCGCTCGTAGAGGAAGTTCTGTTTGTGGTGGTGGGCCATCCACTGCGCCAAAATTGCGCCGCCGCGGCTCACGATGCCGGTGATGCGCTTGGTGATCAGCGGCAGGTATTCCACCAGCACTCCTGCGTGGATGGTCATGTAATCCACACCCTGCTCGGCCTGCTCCTCGATCACCTCGAGCATGACATCGGCGTTAAGGTCTTCGATGCGCTTCACCCGCGACACTGCCTCGTAGATCGGCACCGTGCCGATCGGCACCGGCGAATGCCGCAAGATGGCCTCGCGAATCTCGTGGATGCCGCCGCCGGTCGAGAGGTCCATCACCGTGTCAGCGCCGTAGTGGACCGAGGTGTGCAGCTTCTTCAACTCTTCGTCCACGCTGCTGGTGACCGATGAATTGCCGATGTTGGAATTGATCTTGCACTTCGACGCCACGCCGATGCACATCGGTTCCAGCTCAGGATGGTTGACGTTGGCGGGAATGATCATGCGCCCGGCGGCAACTTCATCGCGGATGAGTTCGGGCGCGACCTGCTCGCGTTCGGCGACGAAAAGCATCTCTTCGGTGAGCAGGCCTTTGCGCGCAAAATGCATCTGCGACATGTTGGCGTCGCCGCTGCGCGCAGCCTCTTCGCGACGCTTGATAATCCAGTCCGTCCGCGGCTTCACCGAACCCGCGCCATTGCCGTTGCTACCGTTGGTTGCACTCATGATTAGGAAGACTCCTTGCGGTTGTTCCTCAATTATAGACCCGCGATTCGACGACCGATTAAGGCCATAATATTGATAGTGCCCGGCCGTTTTCCGGTGCAAGAATACAGTCATGAAGCGACCATTTGCCGTGTCGGTTTGGCGCGAATGGCGTAAAGTGTGGACATGAACGCAATCGACTTCGAATGCCCAGTCTGCGGTGCTAAACCCGGAGAAAGGTGTCACACGATGACCGGCAAAGCCAACCCGGTATCCCACGCCAAGCGGAAATTGGCGGTCCTGGAGAGACCGCAAGTCGGGGAGCATGCCAGCCAGGCGGCGCCTATTGGGAGAGAAGGCAAAGACGATGAGTAGCCCCTCGCCTGCGGGCCGTTCCCAATGCTGACCGCATTGCTTGATGTGCCCGATTCAAACTGGCGCCACTACTGAAGGTTCAGATGACTGCTCGCTTCTCCCATTCTTGCTTTACAATTTGTCGCACATGAAACTTCTGGCATCTGCCCTGCTGTCTCTCGCCCTGCAAGTCTGCTCGGCATCCACCGGGAAAGCGCCCGCCACCTCAGGCGGTCCGGTTCAGAAGATAATTGCAACCGACGGAGCTCAGAGCAGCGGGACAGGCGCCGATCGCGGCGAAACCCTGGTTGCTCAGAACTCCGCGCCTGCTCTCGATAGCACCAGCAAGAGCCAGGGGACCAGTGGGAACAGAGCTGGCGAGCCCACCCAGAGCGTTAAGGTGAGCGAGCTTCCTCCCCTGTCGATCACCAAAGATTGGAGCGATCGCGCTTACTGGCTCTTCACCTTTTTTCTGGTGGCCGTCGGTGGGCTTCAGGTGTTTTTGTTGTGGGGAAATTTGCGGGCCATCGAGCGCCAGGCAAACCAGATGGAGCGCCAGACAGGGATTCTGGAGAAGTCGGTAGCTCTTGCCGAGAAGAATGCCGAGACGGCCAGGCAAAACATAGAAATGTTTATCAGCCGCGAGCGCGCACACCTTCGGGTGGACCTGATGCCCCTGGAGTGGCCGCTGCCACCCGGCCCGGCCAAGCTGAAGTACAAAATCGCGCTTCATGGCGCGACCGAGGCCTACATCATGACTTCGTGCGCGCGGGCGGAACTCATGGATTCCCTGGAACCGCCGGATGATGCGAAGTGGTGGCCGGCCATGAGCATTCCCCAGGTAATCAGTCCTAGTAACCGAGTGGTTGAGGGGGCCGTCGAAGGCATATTCCCCAAGATGAGTTTGGAACAGGCGGACATTGAAGCCATTGATGCGGGGAAGAAATTTATTCATTTTCGCGGGTTCATTCGATACGAGGATGTGTTTGGAACGGAGCGATCGACGCGCTTCCGGCGAGTGTGGGAACTCTCGAGTGCGCGCAATCCGGATGGCACCCGCTCTGCTCACTGGGGCAAACGCGGCAGCCCAAAGGACAACTCGGAGACGTAGACGCGTTCGTAAATCCAGCTAATGCGATGGAGCCGCGTTAGCTCACCTTCGCCCTTCGTTTCCCCATCCAATACAGCCCCACGCCTGCCCCAAGCAGCACCGCGCTGAGACCAATGATCTTCCCAACCGCGAACAGCTTGTTTGGCTCGCTGGCATCGGGAACCATCGAGCCCACAATCACTGCGCACGTTGTTACGAAGCCTACAGCCGCCAACACGATCGCAACCGGCTTTCCGCCCGGGACTCTGACCACACCCGGCTCGACCGGCTCGCGTTGCAGGCGAATCATCGCTGCAAACATAAACAGATACGGAACGAAAGTAGTAATGATGGTCATGCTCACCAGCACCTGATAGGCGCCGTGGACGGTGCTGCCGAGTTGTCCCAGTACGATGAAGAGCACGCAGCACAGCGCTTGCGCGATCAGCGAAACGTATGGGGTTCGCCATTTCGGATGGACGCGGCCGAATGCCGGCGGCAGGAAACGATCGATGCCGGCAACGAAGGGTATGCGCGACAGCGCCGCAAGATACGCACCCACTGCACCGAGATTGGAGATGCAGATCAGCAGGGCCACGGCCGGTCCCAGTCCACTCCAGCCCACGCGTTCGGCGCTGATGGAAATGGTTTGCATGATCCCTTCCAGGCTGTTCAATTGGCTGTGCGGCAGCACGACTAAGACAGCTGCCGTTCCCAGCATGTAGCCGGTAGTGATGAGTACTCCGGCGACCAGGAGGGCGCGGGGGATGGTGCGTCGCGCATCCTTGATCTCCCCGCCCATAAACGATGCGGACTCCGCGCCGCTGAATGCCGAGAGCAGGGCGGACCAAACCGCGATGGTTCCCCAATGCAGCGACGGTTTCATCGACGCGGCGGAGAAGCTGGTGGCCGGACCGAATTTTGTCCACGCGATCACGCCGGCTACGCACAGCAGGGCCACCGGCAGCCACGTTCCGATTGCTCCCAGGTTGCTCAGCCACTTACCAATATCGAGGCCAACAATGTTGAGGGCCAAAGCCAGTCCGAGGCCGAGCAGCGAGAATGCCATGAAGAATCCGGCACTGCCTTGCAATCCTTTCCATTTGCTGCCGCCGACATAAAGAGCATTGCTGGCCGCGAAGTAAAGCAGCGCGGGGAAATAGGGCAGGTTGCTGGTCCAGTAAATCCACCCGGTCAGAAAGCCGGCGAAGTCGCCGAAGGCACGCTTGCTCCAGACGTACATGCCGCCTTCCTGGGGATAGCGCGAGGAGAGTTCGAGCACGCACAATGCCAGCGGAATGAAGATGGCTGTCAGGCCGATCAGCCAGATCACGAGCGTACTCGGTCCCGCGCTGGCGGCAACCGGGATCCAGCGCAGACTTAGGGTGGCGACCACATAGAACATCACCAGGTCGCGCAAACCCAGGACCCGCTTGGGTTCCGGGGTATCGCCATGCTCGGCGGAGGACGGATTTACGCTACGCCCGATCTTCATTGCGTGCTGGGGTGTGAAACTGCGGCTGGCTCACAACGGCAAACAATACCGGTAGAACTCCTCATCGCGCTTCCAACCCAGGCTCTCATAAAGCTTTTGGGACGCATAATTGTCGATCGCTGTTTCCAAGGTCAGGCTGTCGGCCTGCGTGTCCTCGGCCAGTTGATGAGCGCGCTTCATCAAGGCGCGTCCCACACCAAGCTTGCGCGCCTCAGCCACCACAAAGAGGTCGTTGAGGATCCATTGCCGCGTCAGGTTGACCGACGAGAACACCGGATAGAGATGCACAAAGCCGACCGTTCGCGCGCCATGACGAGCGAGGAACAGCACGGACTCGCCTTTGCTCAGCCGTGCGAACAGAAAGCGGCGCGCCGCCTCCACGTCGGGAGGCTTCTTGTAGAACTGCCGGTAGGCATCGAAGAGCGGCGCCACGTCGCCCACATCGGCCGGCGTGGCCTGCACAACTTCCAGAGACTCTGTTGCGGAACGCATGGGGACAAGGAAACACGCCAGCGGCTGGCCGTCAACCTTTTTGTTGCGCCCATGCCTGTTATGATCTTCGGCGAACCGCAACCAGGGACTTATTGATGGACACTTCGCTGCACAACATCCTTGCCTCCTACAACGACCGAAGCCCGCTGGAACAGGCCCACACCATTCCGGCTTCGTGGTACGTGGATGCACGGGTCGCCGAACTGGAGCGCCAGAATGTATTTGGGCGGACGTGGCAGGTGGTGGCGCGAGCGGATCAGGTGCAGCGGCCCGGCCAGTACGTCAGTGGCGATCTCGTCGGCGAGCCGCTCGTCATCGTCCGCGGCAACGACCGCCAGTTGCGTGCGTTCTACAACGTCTGCCGGCACCACGCCGCTGCCGTCGCGACCGAGGCGCAAGGCACAGCGAGCATCCTTCGCTGTCCGTATCATGGCTGGAGCTACGGTCTCGATGGCTCGCTGAAGGGCGCGCCGGAGTTTGAGGGCGTCTGCTCGTTCGATCGCGCCCAGGACGGACTGCTCCCCTCGCGCGTGGAAACTTGGGAACAGTTCGTCCTCGTAAATCTTGACCCGAAAGCCGCGCCCCTGGCGCATTTCCTGGGCAGGCTGGTGCAGCGAGTTGCTCCGCTCGATCTCGGCTCAATGCACTTCTTCGAGCGCCGATCGTACAGCCTCAACTGCAACTGGAAGGTGTTCGTGGATAACTATCTCGACGGTGGCTACCACGTGCCTCATCTGCACAAGGCGCTGAACAGCGTGCTCGACTACAAGCAATACACCATCGAGACCGAAGACCGATACTGCCTGCAATCGAGTCCGATGGTCGCGTCGGACGAAGACGCCGCCACTTCCGCAACGCGCACTGGCGACCGCGCCTGGTACTTTTGGCAGTATCCCAACTTCATGATTAATCTCTACCACGGCTACATGGATACCAACCTAGTGCTGCCGGATGGGGTCGATCGCTGTAAGGTCATCTTCGATTTCTACTTCAACGATGTGAGTGATTCCGCCGCCGAGCGAAACCGCCAGAGCATCGCCGTCGGCGAGCGAGTCAACGACGAAGACGTGGGGATTTGCGAGGCCGTGCAGCGCGGCTTGCACTCGCGAGCCTATGGTGCAGGGCGCTTATCGGTGCGGCGCGAAGCCGGGGAACATTTGTTTCATCGGCTGCTGGCGGCGGATTTGAAGAGCGGGTCAGAGGAAACTGCGGGTATGCGCTAGGCGACTCGCACACCAGGTTTTGTCATTGCAAGCGCCCCTTCGTTGGCGCGAGGAATCTGCGGTTCGACCATAGCCGTAGAGCAGATTCCTCGCTGCGCTCGTGGTGACAATTCACCTAGGAATCGTTCATTTGCGCAGATCTTTAAGTATCTCCCTTGCAGCATTGGCGCCGGACATCCCGTTCAGCCCAGTGCCTGGATGCGTCCCCGACCCGCATAAATAGAGGTTCTTGATCGGGGTGCGGTACTGCGCCCAGTTCAGCAGCGGCCGCATAGTGAACAACTGATCGAGGGCCAGCTCTCCGTGGAAGATGTGTCCGCCGGTCAGTCCGTAGGTTTGCTCCAGGTCTTTGGGCGTGATCACCTCGCGAGCTTCAATTAGTTCCGGCAGATCGGGAGTGTACTCCGCGAGCGTCTTCACTACCGTGTCGCCAAGGGCATCGCGCTGCGTGTCCCAGTCTGCATTGCGCAGATGGAACGGCGCGTATTGCATATAGACGGACATCACATGCTTTCCTGGTGGCGCGAGCAATTGGTCCCACAATGTGGGAATGGTCGCCTCCAGGTAGGGATGCGGTGAAAACTCTCCATACTTCGAGGCATCGAAGGCCCGTTCCAGGTAGTCGATGTCGGGCGAGACCTGAATTCTGCCGGACAAGAGGGCCACATCACCGTTCGCGCCTTTAAATTTCGGCAAGCCGCCGAGAGCCAAATTCACCTTCGCGACCGTCCCGTTCATGCGGTAATGCTGAAGCTTTTGCAGGAAGCTCGGCTCCAGATATTGAGGATCGACAAGTCCTAATAACGTGCGCTTGGGATCGGCGTTGGAGATGACCGTTCGGGCAGCGATCTCGTCGCCGTTGGCGAGAACGACTCCCACGGCAGAGCCATCCTTCACCTTGATGCTTACTACTTCGCAGGATGTCCGAATCTCCGTCCCGGCTTGTTTCGCTGCCGCAGCCATCGCCGCCGTGAGCGCACCCAGCCCTCCCACAATGTAGGAGGCAGGTGCTGCCGGGTTTCCATCCGACGCGCAGCGCAAAAGCAACGTCGCACTGGAACCCGCAGACCATGGGCCGAGAAATGTCCCGAAGATTCCTTGCGCGGCGATGGTGCCGCGCAGTAATTCAGTATCGAACCACTCGGCAACCAGATCGGCCACGGCCATCGGGCCCCATCGCATCATGCGATAGAGGTCCTTCTCGCCGAGGCCGCGTACCTTGCGGCCGGTCTTTATCAGTTCCCACAAATTGCTTGCCGACGGACCTTCCAGGTCGGGCGGCGTCATCGTCATCAGCAGATTCGCCACCTCGCCGATGCGGGCCAATGGCTTCTGTAACTCAGCGTAATTCGCGGCGTCCTTCTGCGAAAACTGGGCGATCTCCTGCTGCGACTTGCCGATGTCGCCGTACAGAACCAGCGGCCTACCGTCAGCCGATAGCGACAGCACGCGCACATCCGGCACATAGGTCTTCAGCCCATGCTTCGCCAGGTTCATGTCTCTGACAATGTCAGACCTTAGCGGTCCGGCACTGTGTGCCAGTCGCGAACAGCGGAAGCCGGGATGAAATTCCTCAGTGATGGCGCAGCCGCCGACAATTGGCCTGCGCTCGAGCACGAGCGGCTTGAATCCAGCCTTGGCGAGATAAAACGCGGTGACCAGCCCGTTGTGCCCAGCGCCGAGGATTACGACATCGCGCGTCTCCGCCATCGCTAGCTGGTCCCCTTCGTGTGTTTCAGGATTTCCAGTGCCGCCAGGCGTCCTGGAGCACCCATAATGCCGCCGCCCGGATGGGTGGCCGAACCGCACATCCAGAGGTTCTTAAGGGGTGTCTTGTATTGCGCCCAGCCAGGCACCGGTCGCAAGAAGAACAACTGCTCCAGGGAAAGTTCGCCCTGGAAAATATTTCCCTCGGTCAATCCAAATTCGCGCTCCAGATCGAGCGGCGTGACCACCTGACGGCCCACAATAATGTTTTTCAGGTTGGGCGCGAATTCGGCAACGGTGTCGATCACATTGTCGCCGAAGGCCTCACGCTTCTCGTCCCACGTGCCCTCTTTCAACTTGTACGGCGCGTACTGCACGAAGCACGACATCACGTGCTTACCCGGCGGCGCCACTGAAGGATCGGTGAGGCTGGGGATGACGATGTCAATGTAAGGCCGGCGCGAGTAGTTGCCGTACTTGGCGTCGTCGTAGGCGCGCTCCATGTAGTCCACACTTGGCGAGATAGAGATGGCGCCGCGCAGATGATGTCCTTCGCCCGGCAGGCACGTGAAGTCGGGCAGGCCATCGAGAGCAAGGTTCACCTTGCCCGACGAGCCGCGGTACTTATACCGCTTCACCTGGTCGCGAAATTCGGCGGTCAGGTGTTGGGGCTCGAGCATCTTCAGGAACGTGAGATTGGGATCAACGCTCGACGAGATGACGGAGGCGTAGTACTCGTCGCCATTTGTGGTGGCAACGCCGACGGCCTTGCCATCGCGGACCAAAATCTGTGCGATCGCGGTCCGGGTCTTGATCTCGACTCCAAGCTCGCGTGCCGCATCGGCGATCGCGTTGGAAATGGCTCCGGTTCCGCCGCGAGCGAAACCCCAGGCGCGAAATGCGCCGTCAATCTCGCCCATGTAGTGGTGCAGCAGCACGTAGGCGGTTCCCGGCGAGCGCACTCCCAGAAAAGTGCCGATGATTCCCGAGGCCGACATCGTTGCCTTGAGCACGTCGGTCTCGAACCACTGATCCAGAAAGTCGATGGCGCTCATGGTCATGAGCTGTACCTGGTTGTACTTGTCTTCGCCGCTCAGGTCCTTGAAGCGGCGGCCGAGCAAGAGCAGCTTGAACAGGTCTTTCGGGTTCAGCGTGGTGGGATCGGGTGGCACCATGCCGAGAATCGGCTTCACAAAGCGGCACATCTGCAGCATGGCCTTGCCGAATTCTTCATAGGCCTCGGCGTCAAACTTGGAGTGCCGGCGAATCTCACGCATGGTTTTGCCGTGATCGTTCACCCGCCACAAGTGGTCGCCGTTCGGCATCGGCGTGAAGGTGCCGTCCAAGGGAAGGATCTCGAGACCATGGCGGGGAAGATCAAGGTCGCGAATGATTTCGGGCCGCAGCAGGGAAACTACATACGAGCACACCGAGAATTTAAAACCGGGGATAATCTCTTCCGTGACCGCGGCGCCGCCCAGGACGTGACGGCGCTCCAGCACCAGGACCTTCTTTCCTGCGCGCGCCAGATACGCGGCGTTGACCAGGCCATTGTGGCCGCCGCCGATGACGATAGCATCGTATCTTGTTGAATCCTTCGAGCCCATGGTTCCTCGTGCAACTTGCCTGCGCCTCACTGCGCGTAAAACCGCGCGCAATGAATATTCCGACGCATCGCGTTACGCGGCGCGCCTCATTCTAAAGGTTGTCGGCAGATTTGTCGTCAATGACTGAAACCGACGGAAGCGCGGTGGTCCGCTGTGCTTCGCCTACCGGAGTGGGCGACGTCGCCAGGGTTGGTCAACCTTGCCGCATAACGCTTGCGGTAGCTATAATCCGCGCACGTCGAAGCGAACCAGGAGTCATCGTGCCCATAGGAACAGCCGTCCACGAGCGTACCTTTCCACTTTGTCAGAGCCTGAATTACCGGGAGTGGTCGGGGTTCTATGCGGTCAGCGTTTATGAAACTCATCACGAGCATGAATACAACGCCATTCGCAATGCGGCCGCGCTTATCGACGTGACCCCGCTGTTCAAGTACATGATCGCCGGACCCGACGCTACGCGCTTCGTGAATCGCATCATCACCCGCGACATCAATAAGGTCGCCATAGACCAGGTGATCTATTGCTGCTGGTGCGACGAAGAAGGCAAGATCATTGACGATGGCACAATTACGCGGTTGGAGGAGAACCGCTATCGCTGGACGGCCGCCGATCCCAACCTGCGCTGGTTCCGCCAGAATGCCATCGGACTCGAGGTGCAGATCGAGGAGATCACCGAGCAGGTCGCGGCCCTCGCGTTGCAAGGACCAACCTCGGGAAAACTGCTGAAGAGCATTGCCGGGGCGCAAATCGAAAACCTAAAGTACTTCCGCAAAACCAGCGGCAAAATTGGTGGCGTGCCGGTGGACATATCGCGCACGGGCTACACCGGGGATCTGGGATATGAGATTTGGATCCCGTGGCAGGACGCCGTCAAGGTTTGGGACGCGCTGATGGAGGCAGGCCGGAGATTCGATATCCATCCCGCCGGCATGCTGGCTCTCGATGTGGCCCGAATCGAAGCCGGGCTCATCCTCGCTGACGTGGATTACATCAGCAGCAAGAAGGCGCTGATCGCGTCGCAAAAATATACTCCTGCCGAAGTCGGTTTGGGCAAACTCGTCCACTATGAGAAAGAAAATTTCATCGGCCGGAAGGCGCTTCTGGAAGAAAAGCAGGCCGGACCTCGGCGACTTTTGATGGGGCTGGAAATCGACTGGAACGAGGTGGAAAGGCTATTCGACCGGATGGGACTGGCGCCGCAGACGCCCGCTACCGCTTCACGCGTACATGTACCCGTGTACAAGGGGCGCGATCAGGTTGGGAAGGCAACTTCGACTACCTGGTCGCCGCTGCTTAAAAAGTTGATTGCCCTGGCCAGTTTGGAGCCTCAGCACGCAACGCCGGGCACCACACTGCAGATGGAAATGACCGTGGAAGCGGTCCGGCACAAGGTGTCGGCCACCGTTCGTTCTCTGCCATTCTTTAATCCACCGCGCAAAACCAAAACCCCGATTTAGTAGGGGCCGGGACGGGATGGGCTCTCCAAAAGAAAACCCGCCGAAACCTCGGCGGCAGGAAGCACTAGGGAGTTATTAAGCTAGGGTCGATTGCTGGCAGCAACGCTGGCTTTGGCTTCTTCCCGGGGATAGAGCAGGCGCTCAACCGTGCGATCCATGGTGTCCAGCAGGCTGTCCACGGGGGGTTGTACCCTGGCATCTTCCAGCGCGTAGTTCCAGTCCTTGGATCGAGCGGAGGCTACAGCAACACGGCTACGAGCGGGCGCCAGTACAGTGTACCCCAGCCAGATGATGACCGAGATGTCGTACACAGCCATGTTGATCTGCCGCAAAACTGACACATGAACCAATGTCCCATGTGAGGCGGCAGCGGTAAACAACATGTTGACGGAGGCGAAAATCCCGAATCCAAGGGCAATACCAAATAGAAGGTGGCGGCGCGAGATGCCAAGATATTCGCTGAAAAGCAGCAGGAAAAACACCAATCCGCATTGCATTAAGCGGACGCTACGTTGCGCCAGAAGAATCGCACTGGTAATGCCGTCAACCTGGCTCGTGTGCGCCGCTGTGATGGCCCACATCACCCCGACCAAAAGCACCACCAGCGCTGACCAGCGAAATAGGATCACACTCAGGTCTCGCAAGGCCTCATAGGGACGAAATGCGTCGTGAAAGATCTCTTGCAGAACCGCAAACGAAATCAAAGCGCTGAGGGCTATCGAAGTCCAGTAGCCCCAGTAGTACATGGAGTACGAATACCTCTGAATCACAAAGAGGGTGGGTTCGCTAACCACTTGCAGGACGGTATAGTTGAAGAAATAAGGATAATCACGATGCAGTCCACGCCTGTACATGGCGACGAGCACCCCTAACTGCATGAAGGTACCCCCGAACCACAGGACGTAATCGGTCAGGTGTAGGTGCATGACGCGGCTTAAGCATAGCTCTGAAATGAGCGCAACGCAAGCGCCATTTTCAAGAGAAAAGGACCATGCTCGCTAAGCCCTGATCGGAAGGTCCGTGAGTGCTCTTGGCCTCTGCGTGGTTCTCCTATAGCGCCATCGGTAGTCTTTCCTGCTCGATGTCGCAGTGATAGCCGGGAGCGCACAGCGGCGCTGGCCCGCCATCGCCTGCCTGCAGACGTAACTGCTCGATGTTGCAGTGATAGCCGGGAGCGCACAGCGGCGCTGGCCCGCCATCGCCTGCCTGCAGCTTCAGCTGCTCGATGTCGCAGTGATAGCCGGGAGCGCACAGCGGCGCTGGCCCGCCATCGCCTGCCTGCAGCTTCAACTGCTCGATGTCGCAGTGATAGCCGGGAGCGCACAGCGGCGCTGGCCCGCCATCACCTGCCTGCAGACGTAACTGCTCGATGTCACCCGGGACCAATGGGATCGACCAGGCACCTTCAGCTGCAATGACCGACGGTGCCATCCGATTGGCGGGAATAGGAGTCGTAGAGGCGCACAGGACGCCGACGAACAACAGCATACAAATAACTAGAATCAAAACATGTTTCATACAGGTTCTCCTTGTCGTTATGGGGCCGAGTTCTTAACCAGTAACAACCATGGGAGCGCGATGTTACTTACTCTCGCTCCTCGCGGGGGGCAACGTCGTAGGCATCGGTGCGGATCCTTCCCCAATGAACACGACGGTATTCGGTTGACCGACGGAGGTCGCGCCACTTACGGCAGTAAGAGCTCCGGCTAACATTAAGGCGGCTAGGGCTGCGATCATTGTCTGTTTCACGGTTTTACGACCTCCTGGATCGAACGGTTTCTGGGCATTGCATTTTCGGTTTTTGAGTGTACGAGTCGTTGCCGGCGAGCCTCAGCCAGATTCAATCAGGAGGCTCTAACCGGAGATGCATCAACTAGTTAACCAACATAGTTGCTTCGCATTTACTGGGTCCCACGCGCTTTTTCGGAGACGGTGGCGTCTTATTCAGTTGCGCGTGTGTGGCCGTCTAAAGCCACTGCTACACTTTGCATTATAGATACCGCGTTACCAGTTCCCACAAAATTCGCACTCCTCTTGTGACGGAGGTACATGTACTAATAGGGGATTCGGCGTACAGCTCTTGCACGCCTCTATCCCTACCGAATTTCGCCTTATCATATAGAATTCTGGGCCATTGTCACGGTGTAAACATGGCGGACGGCGCAGGTAAAAACCCGAATCTCTTGCCGCTCAACGACTTCGCGATAAAACCCGTGCAGAGCGTTTCATTGCAGCCGTCACAAGTTTGTCCCAATTGTTCAGCAAACTTGCAGCACAACCACTGCAAGTTAGTGTGTCCGCGGTGCGGGTATTTCCTCAGTTGCTCCGACTTCTACTGAACCCATTGCAAGCTGACCGCCATAGTCATCGACTCGGATGGAGCAACCGCCCTTGCCCGCGTGTTTCACGCCAGTACTGCTTCTCGTGTAACGTAGAGATACAATGGATTCGCTTCCTAGGAGGACCGAATGCAACGTACAGCCAGTGCTCACTGGTCGGGTGGTTTAAAAGACGGGAAGGGCACCGTTTCGACCCAGAGTGGTGTCCTCAGCCAAACTCAGTATTCCTTCAGCACGCGCTTTGAAAACGGGGCCGGAACAAATCCTGAGGAACTGATTGCCGCAGCGCACGCCGGTTGTTTTTCCATGGCACTGTCCGCACAGCTTGGAAGCGCGGGCATGACTGCGGACAGCATAGATACGAAGGCGACTTTGACCCTGGACAAAACCGAGGCTGGCTTTACCATTACCAGCGTACATCTCGACGTAAAGGTCAAGATCCCCGGAGCGGACCAGGCGAAGTTCGACGAGGCCGCCCAGAATGCCAAGAAGGGATGCCCGGTTTCCCGGGTTCTCAATGCCAGCATCACCATGGACGCGCAACTGGTTTCCTAATCCTGTTGACGGCTGCCCGGGTCGAATCGGGCAGCCAACGTTCCTCCGTGGAAGCCCTTGAGAACGCAAAACGTGGCAACGTAGCCGCTGTGTGTCTGGCCCCATATTTGGCTACCGCCCACATTCCCGGTTGTTAAAATCTTGCCCTTGTTCTAAAGTTCTCAGCGCAGGGTCAACGAAAGGATTCTCATGACAAAGAAAATCACTTTGCTTTTGGTATGCTTTGCGATTTCACTGCCGCTGTTTGCGGAAAACAAGTATTCGAAACGCTTGGCTGAGTCAACCACGGTCCTCACGACCATCCTTGACAAGCATGAGATACCGCAGGACGTTCTGGACAAGACGGTATGCGTGCTGGTCTATCCTGGCGTAAAGAAGGTCGCCATCGGCATCGGCGCGACTTACGGACGGGGCGTGCTGAGCTGCCGTACGGGCACGGAGATGACTGGCAAATGGAGTGCTCCGGCCATGTACACCCTGGACACCGGCAGCCTGGGGGTGCAATTGGGCAGCACTTCCACCGATTATGTGTTGTTGGTTATGACCACAAGGGGCGCGAACAAGGTTCTCTCGGGCAAATTGAAGCTCGGCGCCGACGCCAATGCCACCGCCGGTCCCTCGAGTGCGAACGCGGTCGGATTCAATGACCCCAACGTCGACATACTTACCTATTCCCAGTCGAAAGGGTTGTTTGCCGGAGTTTCGCTGGGCAGCGCTTCGATGGGGACAGACAACGACGCCAACAAGGAGCTGTATGGGAAAGAGATCGATGCTGCGCAGATTGTCCGCGAGGGCGCGACCCCGGTCCCGGCTGCTGGTAAAGGGTTGGTGGATGAGCTGAACAAGACGATGTCGCCGCGGCGCAAGTAATAATTTTCTCGTTAGCACACGGCGCAAGTTGGCGAGTACTGTTACGCGCCAACTCGCGCCGTCTTCAACCGAGCCTCGTCTGCAGCACAGCGTTCACGTGCAGGCGTTCGCTTCCAGGCGAGACTGCCAATTGGTTGTGTAGGCGAAGCAGAAAGAAGTTAGACACACTGGCGGCGGGGTTTGCCCTTTTCGCCTTGCGGATCATCCCGACTCCCGCTGACGAACCTCAATTTTGCGAACGCAATATCTCGCGAATCTCGCGATTGACTCGGGCCGCATCTTGCGATGCTTTATCGATCAAGTCGAGCCACCTTTTATTGTTCTCGTCTAGTTTCGCCTGAGCCAGAAGATAGGAAGCCTGCATGATGGTTTCGATGTAATTGCTGAGGTCGTGGGACAGGATGCGCAGTTTGGTGACTGTCTCCCCTGGTAATTTCTTGGTCTCTTCCATTGCCGGTTGGGCCACTTGTTCTCTCCTGCCTTACCGTAGCAACCACGCCGGGCGAATGCTGCCCCCGCAGCGCATGGGCCTGTGACATTGGACGCGGGTTCGGAGGTTTTCGTTGTTCGGGAGCCCGCAATGCCCATGCAACCTTACCACACTGTCCCACGGCCCGGCTTCGCTGCGTCAAGCTAAACCGTCGTCGCTGTGCCACTTACGAACTGAGATCTGGCCCCTCCGGCAGGAGGCGACCTTTTCCGCTGCCCTCTGCGGCTGCTATGATTCTGGCAACATCGCAGGAAACGCGAGCGTCCCATGGCTCAAACCCGGCTGAAAACGAAGCTGGTCCTTGCTATCAGCGGTATGGTGTTCACGCTGATCGCGGTGTTTTCCTATTTCTACACCTCGCGCATGGTACGGCAGCGTTTTACGAATGCTTACGACAATGCCGCCTTCGTTGCCAAGGAGATCCAGGAGAGCGCTCGCGAAGCCTCCCAGATTGACCTCAGCAGCACCTTCATCAACACCAACGATCCCAAGCAGGTGGAGGCGGTTCTGGACGAAGCTTTACAGACCGATCCCGGGCTGAACACGCTGCTGCAATCCATCGTTGGCTATTCTCCCACCATCTCCGACGTAGCCATTACGGATGTAACCGGACGGGCCATCGTACACACTGACCCATCCGCCATAGGCACGCAACTAGAGTCGCGCGAGGACTTCCAGAATCTGTACAGCGGTAGTTTCCGACGCCAGCTCGAGGTGGTATACGGCGAGCCCAGGGTTTACGACGTTCACCTGCCCATCCAGCGCGAGGGTCAGCCTTTCGGCGACATCCGCGTCGGCATCTCCACAGTCCTTCTGAAGAGTGAGGTCCAGCCGCAACTCACACGCGCGCTTTTCTTCTCGGCGTTTGCCATCATGGTGTCGCTCGCGTTAGCAGCCGGGGTGTCCAACATCGCCTTGCGCCCGTTGGAGGCGATTGGCCGTCGCCTTGACCAGATGACGGCAGGCGTGGCCGACATTGCACCCGAGCCTGATCCGAGGGCAACCGACGAGTATGGGCTGGTCAACACCAAGATTGATCGTCTGGGCCGGCAGATCCGCGACGTGAAAGAAGTGTTTAGCGCGCTCAAAGAGAACCTCGATCAGATTATGGGCACCTTGCAGGACGGACTGGTCCTGTTTACGCGTGACACGCGCGTGGTGCTGGTAAGCGCCTCGGCCGAACGCTTCGTCGGCCGTCCGCGAGGACAGATTCTGGGCAATGTGGTGGAGGAGGTGTTCAGCGATGCCAACAAGCTGGGTCGCATCGTGCTGGATGCTTTCGCTCTGCACCAGCCCATCCCGCAGCGTGAGATCGAGCTGGAAAACGGACGGCGCATACAAATTGCGCTGGATTTCATCGCCGAGCGCGGCGAGCGTATCGGCGCGCTACTCACCATGCGGGACGCGGAATCGGTGCGCCGAATCGAGAACGAAATTGAACTGTCTCGCCGCGTGGCCGCCATCGGACGGCTGACCTCCGGGGTTGCCCATGAAGTAAAAAATCCCATCAATGCCATCGTGGTTCACCTCGAGTTATTGCGCGAAAAGATGCGTGAAATCGATCCTGACACCTCGCGCCACATGGACATCATCGGAAGCGAGATTCATCGTTTGGATCGGGTGGTGCAGACCCTGGTGGACTTCAATCGTCCTTTGGAGTTGCGCCTTTCCGACTTCGATTTGCGCCGTTTGATGGAAGAGGTTGCCCTGCTGGCCGCGCCGGAAGCAGCCCGCCAAGGGGTGAAGGTCGAAACCAACTTGGGCCGCGAGGCGCTGCCCGTGCGGGCCGATGCCGACCTCATTAAGCAGGCCCTGCTGAACGTGGTGATCAATGGAGTGCAGGCCATGAACGACGGCGGCGTGCTCAGTATGGTCACACACCGGGACGACACGGCAGCCACCATTGAGGTGCGCGATCAGGGCAGCGGGATTCCTCCAGAGATTCGCGACAAGATTTTCAACCTGTATTTCACCACCAAGAAGGTGGGCAGCGGCATTGGCCTGGCCATGAGCTACCGCGTGTTGCAGCTGCACAACGGCGCCCTTGATTTCGTCACCGAGATGGGTCAAGGAACCACTTTCCGGCTGGCCCTTCCTTTGGCGGGCGCGCCGCAGGTGAAGGACGTGAAAATCGCGACTCGCACTTGATTGCGAGCCTGGGCCGGGCATGAAACCGTAATACCACGGTGTTTAGGTATTGCGGTCCGAGGTTTATCATGAAGAGCAGTTGTTCTGCTCGCTTGCTCTTGGGCGGTCGTCCAGACAGAGACTAGCGTGGCAGCGATATTGCAGAACTTCGCATGACCATTGGGCGCCAATTCGTTGCTTCGGTCCTGGCCTTGGTATTGTTGCTGAGCCTGTCGTGCAAAAAGAAAAAGCCGCAGCTTCCGCCACAGGCGCAGGCTCCTACCATCTCAGTCCCGGTGCCGGACGAAATTTCTGAGACTGCTCCGCCCCCTCTGCCGCCCAAACAGGAGGCGCCCGCTCCGGAACCGCAGCAGCCGAAGCCCCCGCCGCGTCACCGCAAGAAACCGGCCCAGCCTCCGGCCAGCAGCCCTGAAAACACTCCTGCGACTTCAACCGGCAATGCTACGGTTGCCGCGGTCCATCCTCCGCCAAGTCCGGCCGAGGGCGCCCCTGACACCGCCATCGCCGCCGACGTCAGCAGCCAGCAGGTGAGCCAACAGAAACAGACAACGGCTGAGTTGCTTGCCGCCGCTGAGAAAAATTTGAAGAGCGTGAATCGCAAATTGAACCATGACGAGCAAGCCATGGTTTCGCAGATCAGAACCTACATGGATCAGTCGCGCAAGGCCACCTCGGAGAATGACTTCGAGCGCGCCTATAACCTGGCCACGAAAGCTCGCCTGCTTTCCGACGCACTGGTCAAGAAATAAGCGCCATCCAAGCTGACCGTTTGCCTAGGATGAGTGGCTCGCTAGCGGATTTGAATCCAAAATGAAGTGCCGTCCCGGGAAACCTCGGTCAAACGTTCATCGCTCCAGAACGCATCCATCACAGCAGCAAGGCGCTGGGTGATGCTGATGTATTTGTTCGGCAACATGATTTCGTAGCCACCATGTCCGGCAAGCAAGCTTGCCGCCAGCAGATATTGCTCTGACCAGTAGCGATGCGGGTAGTATCGGTATTCCCAGTAAGGCGGGTAGTCGTGAGGCAAGAAGATGTCGTGCATGTGGACTAACACGCCGGACTTCAGCCGGGGAAGAACCTCAAGAAAAAAGACGGTCACGTCGGAATTCATGAAACTGCGGTGTGACCCGTCCATGAATAGGATGTCTCCGGCCCGCAGCTGATCGAACAGGCTTAGGTCAACCTTGTCTAGCGGTCGCCTGATGACGGTGTCGCAGAGGTTGTCGACCGCGGCGCGGGGATTGGGATCAATGGAAACGAGCTTCGTTCTCAGATTGTGGTCCCGGATGGCCCGGCGCACAACCTTGGTCGAGTACCCAGATCCGACTTCCGTCATGAGGGCCGCATTGCGAGTCGCGACGAAACCGTAAAGGGCAAAGGTGTCCAGTCCTCCGAGCCAATCGTGTACCCAACACGGCTCGGATGAGTGTTCTGCCTCGCGCAGGGGGATGCGGAGCAGATGGTCAGACAAACTCAGGAACTGCAACAAACGGTTTACGTATTCGTGATCGTTAGCGGCGAGAATGCAGGTAAGCTCAGGATGTGCTGGCTTGCCATATCCGAAGCGAGGAATCGCTTCTACGCTGTAATCGAGAAAAATCGGTTGATATCCGTCGGCAAGTCTGCGGGCATTCAACAGTACCGACAGGAAACCATGCCTGTCGGCAAGCCGCCTTAAAGTTTTTTTTAAATCCATGCGTATTTCCCACGCGACTTGGTCGGCGCTTCTACTTTAGCAGCAACACCCTGGCCACCGTGTGAATGGCCGGAGGCTGAGTGTTTCAGGGAGATGCCGCCAATTCAGCAGCCCGCGGTGACTGCCGCGGAAGAAGCAGCCGCAACCAAGGCAGTGATCAGAGGATGGCTTCTCCCTTGGAGAGCGGATCGTTCCGGTTGAAACAACGTGCCGAAGAAAAATCGGTGAGCGGGCAGTTCGACGGCGCGCACCTCTCCGTCAGGTCCGGTGGCGCCGACCTCCAATCCACCCTTGATCAGGCGCTCGACGTAAGCGGGATTGGGGCCAAAGCGGCAGTGATAGGTCTCGCGAATCTCATCGACGCCGTAGATCTGGCGCAGCCGGCTGGCGGGCGTCAGGTCCAGTGTTTCCTCCCCCTCAACCAGGGAACACATCAGCTTCGTGATCACAGGCTCCGTGCTCGCAGGATCGCATTCGGCGTGTCCGGCTTCGCTCATGTGCAAGACGTTCCGCGCAAACTCCACGATGGCGTGCTGGCATCCGGCGCAAGTTCCCAGGAAAGGCTTTTCCCTCTCGCGCGCGAAGCGAATAACGCAGAGTGCTCCTTCCATCGAGCGATAAGGACTGGCCGGAACGCACCAGAAACCACCGTATGGCTCCAGATCGGCATCCAGCGCGCGTTCGGTGCCGAGCCACACCGGCTCGGCCGGAGTGCCCCCGGCCGCCAGCGCCAGCGCCTGCGGAATGGCTTGATGTGCCGTAACCTTGGGATCGTAATCGCCGACTAAGCAAATACGTAGTGCGCGCTTTTCCACCAGCACCACCCTCCCTCGCGGAAACCGCAAGTCCTTCGCGCCTTGCGCATGAATCCCCATTCACCTGCGCGTTGTGCGTTTTCAACTGCCTGGTTCGTTGCTTCACTATAGCGGATCGTTATACCGCGCCGCGACTGGGATAAAGTTGAAGTATGAGGGAGATGTTCCAGCACCGTGGGATGCGGCTGATCTTCATCGCCAATCTCGTTTCCATGATCGGCAGCGGCATGAACTCTGCTGCGGTGATCTGGTACATCCTGCAAGCCACCCATTCCGAGGTGTCACTGGCGGCGCTAATCGCGTTGCAAACCCTTCCCTCGATGCTGCTGTTGCCCTTCACCGGCGTGCTCATTGACCGTGAAGACCGTCGCCACTTGATGTTATGGCTGGACTCGGCGCGTGGGGCCATCATCTTCTTCGTCGCCATGCTGGTGTTCACGCATCATGTGCGGCTGTGGCACCTGTACGCCATGAACGTCCTGGTTGCCATCGGTTTCTGGATGTTCTTTCCTACTGTGAACGCGCTCATCCAGGAGCTGACGCCGGACGACAAGATGCTGGATTCGAACTCGCTGTTATTAGCAGCGTTGCAGGGCGGCTGGTTGATGGCCGGCGCCGTGGTCGGTTTCATGTACAACCATGTCGGTCTGGGTGGCGTGCTGCTCATCGACTGCGCCAGTTACGCCGTTTCGCTGGCCTGCATCCTGCAGGTGCGCAAGGGCAGAGTGACGGTTTCGCGTCCGGTATCGGAGCTTGCGGCCGCGGCTTCATCCTCCGGCGCAGTTGCGCGCTATGCCCACGAGCTCGGAGAAGGCTATCGCTATGTTCGGAAGAACCGTAGGGTGCTGCTGATCGGCATCGCCTGGGCGCTGTTCGTCGCCGCCATGATGACGCAGGGCGTGCTGTCCGCGCCGCTGAGCGAACGCATTCTGCACGGCGGAGCCGTGGGTTATGGATGGCTGAATGCGGGCTGGGCGGTCGGGGCCTTCGTCAGCGTTTTCTACGCCTCGACATTTATCCGGCGGCATGGCGCCAATCGTTCGGTTACGCTGACCATGTCGATCATTGCGCTGTCGCTGTTCCTCCTGCCAGTCTCGCATTGGCTGGTGCTGGCGGTGCCGATTTACTTCATGATGGGTTCCAGCCGCGGCGTAGGCGGCATTGCTCTCTCCAGCGAGATGATGCAGATGGTGCCACGCCACTTCATGGGACGGGTGCAAAACACTTTCTCCTTTGTCGCCAGCGCGCTGCAAATCGGAACATCGTTGCTGGGGGGCGAAGCCGCCCATCGCAACGGTCTGACCTACGGCTTCTGGATCGTGGGAGCCATGTATCTGGGAGCAGGATTGGCGGCATGGCTGCCGGTTCGCCGCGGCGAAGCCCAGGTCCTTCAGCAGGACACTCCGGCTGCCGACTAGGCTCGACTTTGCGATTGAATTAGTCCGCCAGGTGAGCCAGAAAAGACGACGGCTGCGGCGAAGCTGGTAACGCGGCCGCAGTTTCCAACGAGGTTCGCGGTGTATCACGCAACAGGAAGTCGCAAATCACCCGATTGAAGTCGCCAGGCACTTCTTCGTAAGGAACGTGGCCGACGCCATCGAGCATGACCAGCGCGCTGTTTTGCAGGCGCTGCTGCAAAGCATAGGCCGACGAGGAGTACACCGCGGTGTCGTGCGATCCCCAGAGCAGCAGTGCGGGCAGTTCACTGATCGCCGGCAAAGACTTCTCGATGAGTGCCAGGTCGCGATGCCACGACCGCACAATGCGCAGCAGGTGCTCAAAGCTTCCCGGCACTTCCAATCCCGCAGTGTAGCCTTCGATGCTGCCGGGCGCGATACGGCTGGGATCGCCATACAGCTTGCGAAAGTACCGGAGCATCAGCCAGTGCTGCCGGGGTAGGACATGAGTGACAAAAAGTCCGCTCAGCGCAGTGGAAAGCAAGCGAGTCAAAAACCGGCCATAGCTCGACCAGGGATTAATTCCGCAAACCAACACTAGCCGCCGGATGCGGTATGACATCGATCGTTGCTTGGCCAGAGCAGCCAGAACAATCGCCAGTCCGCCGCCGCGAGAAGTGCCCAGCACGTCCGCCTGTTCCATTCCGAAATGCTCCATGAAGCGCAGAACGCCTTCGGCATCGCTGGCCAGCGAGCATTGGGCTTCGTCGATGCGCTGGGAAAAGCCACAGCCGGGCAAATCGACGGCATACACCGAGAAATGCCGGGACAGCGCCTCCATGTTGAAGCGCCAGGAAAAGGAATAGGCCATGAAGCCATGGATCAGCAGCAGCGGCGGACCCGAACCGGCATGAAGATAGCGCCATCTCACCCCATCGAGGGTGACGCTGCACTCTTCGGTTCCGGGAATCCTGGCGATCTCAGGGACCGCCCCAGTTTGCCTGGCTGTGTCAAGTTCTGGCATGTCGTACAACCAATCCGCTGGTCAGAGAATCGTAGGAACCGATGTCGCCTCTGTCGCATGGGGAGAGTGAAAGCTCTCCCCTTTTTGCATGGAGGTTTGCGGTAATTCCCGACTTTCTATGCAGATTTTAGACCTCAGCGCGTTGGTTTGGGAGATAATTGGAAACAACCGGCCAGCTCCCGCCTCGGTTCGAGGGATGCCGTGTGGCGCCGGAAGTGGGGAACCAACCAAACGTGTCTGCCGAAGTTTCTGATCTCATCTACGACTGGAACACAAGTCACGACCGGTCCATGTTGCCGGCGGGCAGAGTGTTGGTGAATGATGAGTCGCTGCGTGACGGACTGCAATCGCCGTCGGTGCGCGATCCTTCCATCGAGGAGAAGATCGAGATCCTCCACTTGATGGAAGCGGTCGGCATCAACATGCTGGATCTCGGCCTGCCCGGAGCCGGTCCCCGCGCGGTGGCACACTGTGAAGCCCTGGCCAGAGAAATTGGCCGGGCGAAGTTGCAGATCAAGCCCAACTGCGCGGCCCGCACTCACCAAAACGACATTCGTCCCATCGCTGAGATTGTGCAGCGTACCGGCGTCCCCATTGAGGCGGCTACCTTTATCGGCTCCAGTCCCATTCGACGTTACACCGAAGATTGGACTGACGACTTTCTGCTCCGCACTACCGAAAGCGCGGTGAAGTATGCGGTTTCACTCGGCCTCGAGGTAATGTATGTCACCGAAGACACCACGCGCTGCGATCCTGAGACCATTCAGCGGCTCTACAGCACGGCCATCGCGTGCGGCGCGAAATCAATCGTGATTTGCGATACCTGTGGACACGCCACTCCCATGGGCGTGGTTGCGCTCATGCACTTTGTGGTCAACGAGGTGGTGAAGCCTTCGGGGGAAAACATTCGCGTGGAGTGGCATGGGCACTGCGACCGCGGTCTGGCCGTGGCCAATGCCATTGCGGCGCTGGCAGCTGGCGCCGAGGTCATCCACGCCACCGCGTGCGGCATCGGCGAGCGCGTGGGGAACACCCAGATGGACCAAATGCTGATGAACTTAAAGCTTCTGGGCGCCGAGCCTTGGAAGAGCCAGGACCTCACCAAACTAAAGGGTTATTGCGAGGCGGTGGCGAAGGCGACTGGAGTTCCGATCCCCAAGAACTACCCGGTCGTCGGTGAGGATGCCTTCCGCACCGGTACCGGCGTCCATGCAGCAGCGGTCATCAAGGCGTACAAGAAAAACGACGTACTGCTGGCCAACAGTATTTATTCCGGCGTGCCGGCCCATCATTTTGGCATGGAGCAGATCATCGAGGTTGGCCCCATGAGCGGCAAGTCGAACGTGGTGTTCTGGCTGGAGCGTCACGGCCTCGCCGCCAGCGATGAGCTGGTGGACCGCATCTATCAGCGGGCCAAGAATTCGGACCGAATGCTTACCGATCCCGAGATCATGGAGTGCGTCCAGGCGGCGCCGGGCGTGCAGTCGTGGCTGGCGTCGTAGCTCCAGTGTCAGAACAATTCGCTATGTGAGCCGAGACGGACCAACTGCAAAGTTTCAGCATCCGGCTTTCGATAGATCAAGACCAGGTCCGGTTTGATGTAATGGCGTTTGAATCTGGCTGTGTACCTAATCGTTCTCATTCAAGCTCGCGAGCAGATTCTCGGGGCTTCCCGCAGTCACCAGCTCCCCGCGTCGGGCAGCCTCCATGGCTGCCACGGTTTTCGCGTTTGGAGTCCGAATCTCAAACGGTAGCGTTTTCTCGGCAGCCACACGCACAAGCAGGAGCCGAAAGGCGTCCGACACGGTAAGGCCCATGGCCTTCAAAACGGCCGCGGCTTGATTTTTCACGTGTTCGTCGATGCGCGCCCGAACCACAGCATTGGCAGGCATGAATTCTATCTCCTGAGCTACATTGTAGCTCAGGCGTCATTCATTCAGACCGCCTTGGCCTAAATTTCCGAGGATCTCTCCTGTCGTAAAATGCGTGCTACACGTATATCGCGTGAGGTGGCAATGTCCCGAGATTCCCATAAACAGAATGTCACGATCAGTTTGAATAAACGTACTCTGCGCAAGGCCAAAGTCGTTGCCGCCCGGAGGGATACTTCGATTAGCCGCCTGCTTGCCCAGCAGATTGAAATCCTTGTCAGCGAAGAAGAGGCTTACGAACGTGCTGAACGACAGGCTATTCAACTTCTTAATCACGGCTTCCATCTGGGAGGACCAGCCTCCCCCAGTCGCGCCGAACTGCATGATCGGTAATCGCTTTCGCTCCTTCAGACCGGCGTATTAGTATTGGGCATCCGCCATGGGTCCCGGTCCTCCAGCGCGTGCCTCTTCCACAGAGTTGTCCTTCAGTGAATCGCAGGCGTCCCGCTCGGCGCAGCAACAGGTGGCGCGTGCGGCGGAACTGCGCAAGGTCCACGAAGCGTTTGCTTGGTTCCGGTCGCACGCTCGCGAATTGGAAGACTTACAACTCGAAGTTACGTCGATCGCCGCGCCGCCATGGGGCGAGGCTGCCCGCAGCGCATGGCTCAAGGAACGGTTCAGCGACCTCGGCCTCACCGACGTGCATCAGGATGAGTTAGGCAACGTCTTCGCAATCCGGCCGGGTACCGATCCCAACGCCGCCTACATCGCGCTGAGCGCACATATCGATACGGTATTTCCCGCGGGAACGCCGATCGAAGTGCGCCGCGATGCCGGCAAGCTTTACGGCCCCGGAATCTCCGACAACTCCTCGGGGATCGTCGCGCTGTTGGCGATTGCTGGCGCAATGCAGGCGGCAAATCTATCGAATGCCGCTCCGGTTCTTTTTGTCGGCGACGTGGGTGAAGAAGGCGAAGGCGACCTGCGCGGCATGCGGCACATCTTTCAGCAGCCCAAGTGGTTGGCATCCATAGCTTCGCTGGTGGTGCTCGATGGCGCAGGAACCGACACCATCATTGCCGAAGGACTGGGCAGCCGGCGTTATGAAGTCACGGTACGCGGCCACGGCGGGCATTCGTGGAGCGACTTCGGGGTCGCTAATCCGATCCTTGGGCTGGCACGCATCATCGATCGCTTCGCCGGCACGCCGGTGCCCGCCCTGCCAAAGACGACCTACAACATCGGGATGATCAACGGCGGTACGTCGGTCAACTCCATTCCGGAGTCGGCGACCATGAAGGTGGACACTCGATCGGCTTCGGTGGAACAACTCGACCGGCTAGAGAGTGCCCTGCACGAGGCAGTCGACGCTATTGTTCCCGTCGGCGCCGGTCGGAAGAAACAGGAGCTGCTGACGGCAGAGGTCCGCGTGATCGGCAATCGTCCGGCGGCTGATTTGCCGGTAGAGTCGCAACTGCTGAAAGCCATCCGCGCGGTGGATGCGCAGCTCAACAACGCATCACGCATTCAGCGGGCCTCCACCGACGCCAACGTACCGCTGTCGTTGGGCCGGGAAGCGATCGCCATCGGCGCCGGAGGCAGCGGCGGCGGCGCTCATACCATCGGCGAATGGTATGACCCAATTGGCCGGGACCTGGGGCTGAAGCGCATCCTGTTGCTCATCCTCGCGCTCGCCGGAGTGGCGGACGAATGAGGTTGCTTCTATTCATGGTTCTCGCGCTGGTCGCCGTGAATACAAACTCTGCAAGATCCGCATCTGCTTCGGGTAAGACTGCGGGCGCCGAGCCACCCGACACCATTTTCCTCAATGGAGACATCTACACGCAGGCGACACCAGCGCGCGCGCAGGCGATGGCGGTACGCGAGGGCCGCATTCTTGCCGTTGGGACGAACGACGAGATCCGCAAGTTAAAAGGCGCCCACACGCACGTTATTGATCTCAGCGGCCACTTCGTGATGCCGGGCTTCAACGACGCCCATGTTCATCTGGAACATGCGGGTCTGGAGTTGCTCAGCGTCGATCTGCGCGGCACCCGGTCGCTCCAGGAGATGCAACAGCGCATCGCAGCCAGCGCCAAGACCGCTACGGCCGGCGAATGGCTTGTGGGCGGTGGGTGGGACCAGACCCTATGGACGGACGGAAAGCTGCCGAGCCGCCAGGACATTGACGCGGTAAGCGGCGCGCATCCGGCAGTGTTCATCCGGGTGGATGGACACATCTCCGTAGCCAACACCGCAGCACTCAAGGTGGGAGGCGTTACACCGCAGACGCAAGCGCCGGCAGGCGGCAAAATCGATCACGACGCCGACGGCCAGCCTACCGGCATTCTGCGCGAAACGGCAAGAAGATTGGTCGAGTCCAAAATCCCGCCGCCATCTCCCTCGCGTCTTCGGCGCGCCGCCGAACTTGTCCTGGCCGACGCTGCGCATTGGGGCATCACCTCGGCCCAGGACAATTCGAGTTGGGAATCCTTTCTGGTGTACGAGGACCTGGAGCGCGAAGGCAAGCTGACGCTGCGCATCAGCGAATGGCTGAGGTTCGACGATCCCATCAGCCTGCTGGAGACGCATCGCGCGCATCATCCCGCCGACGATCCCATGTTGCACACGGCCATGCTGAAAGGCTTCATGGATGGCTCGCTGGGTTCGCGCACGGCCGCGCTACTGGCGCCGTATTCCGATGATCCCGGCAACTCCGGCCTGCCGCAGTATGAGCAAGGCAAACTGAATCGCATGGCCATTGAGCGCGTGCTGGCCGGCTTCCAGATCGGGTTTCACGCTATTGGAGACCGCGCCGCACAAATGGCGCTCGACGCGTTCGCTGAGGCTGAGCGCAGCGCTAAAGAGAATGACAAGACGCGCGACTTCCGCTTCCGCATTGAGCACGACCAGGTGATCACGCCCGGCCAGTTCGCGCAGTACAAGAAGCTCGGAGTCATCGCTTCCATCCAGCCGAGTCATTTGCTTACGGACATGCGTTGGGTCATGGAGCGGATTGGCGCCGATCGGGCGAAGACCTCCTACCCCTGGAAGCAATTCCTGGATGACGGCATTCCGCTGGCGTTCGGCACCGATTATCCAGTCGAACCGATCACGCCGTTTCGCGGAATCTATGCGGCTGTCACCCGCAAGAACGAAGCGGGCACGAAAGAATATTTCCCCGAGCAGAAGCTCGCCATCGACCAGGCCATCGCCGCCTACACCACCGGCTCGGCCTACGCCCAGTTCGCAGAGAAAGATAAGGGAACTCTGGCGCCGGGCATGCTGGCCGACTTCGTCGTCCTGGATCGCGACCTAACCAAGGTCGCGCCGCCTCAGATTCTGAAAACCCGCGTGCTTAGGACCGTCGTTGGTGGGAATACGGTGTACGAGGCGGATCAATGACGCACGTATCCGATTGGTTCAGATGCGATACACAGTTGGGTTCTGTCCTAATTCAGGCCTTGTCTGTTCTTCGGGATGAGGGCTTGATGGCCGCTGGTGATTAGCCAAATCAACCGAAACCAGTGGAGTGGGAATGCGGACGTGTCCGCTCATGGTTGCCTCTGGGCTCACCCGAATCCCCGTAGCAACATGACCAATTTCCTCCACACGCTTCCCAAGGCATCGCGCTCCTAGCCGTTGACAGGTGAAATTGGTGGATGCTCCTTGCGGATGCTCCAGAAGTGGTGCATTCCGTGGGTTCATTTATCTTTATCGCCGCCGCTGCCGATGGCTAAAGTCGGAACACGACCCATGGGTTGCCAACGCCGGACTGGATCTCAGCCATCTTGGATGGTTACGCGAACCGAGGTGCAAGGGGAATCGATGATAGGCGCTGTCCATGGACAATAAGCCGATGAAGCCGTTCTCCGAGCCCAAGGTTGCGAGCGCCCGAAGGGTCCTGATCTCGATCCCCATCGTTCATACCCAAGCCGACATGGGAGCGCTGAACGAGCCCATACAACGGTTGAAAGTCCAGAAGCTGGGGAAAAAGATGTGGGAGCGCAACCTGGAGCTGGTCAAGGACTTCTGGACGCAGATCGAGCAAACCACCCAGGGCCTCGCCCTGTCCTACGAAAAAGTGCGTCTCTATCAGGATGGATTGCCGGTTTGCGGGCACGAATTGGAGATTGTCACCGACCTGGCCAAGGCGGGAAGCCGGAACTATCAACTGCTGCTTAAGCTCAAGGAGAAGGGCGCAATGCTCATGGGCACCGAGTCCTCCGAACTTTTGCTGGAAGAGTATCAGTTGGTCAAGCAGGTTTTTACGGGAGAGATGTCTCGCGGGCCTTCCGGGCAGGCGGCCCGGGCCAAGCATTTGCAGCATTCCTTGCTGCAACGCCGCGACCAGTTCATGGCCCGTCGAATCAGCCAGACGCTGCTGGGCGGCGAAACTGGCCTGCTCTTTGTCGGGATGCTGCACTCCGTGGAGCCCTGGCTCGACCAGGACATCCGCGTGCTTCACCCAGTTCGCCAGACCCTGAAGCGCGGAGACCGACCGCAGTGACCGTCGCCGGCAACAAGATTCTCATCGTCGATGAACAGGAAGAAATCTGCGCCCTGCTTTCGGAGTATTTGCAACGGGAGGGAATGATTCCGGTCGTGGCCCACAGCGGGGCGGCCGCCCTGGAAAAGATCCGCAGCGAGGCCCCCGATTTGTTGATCGTGGATTGGAAACTGCCTGACATGGACGGCATGCAGACGATGCAGGCCGCCAAGGCCCTGGACGAGGATCTCCCCATCATTCTGGCCACCGGCTACCCCGACATTCGGGAGGCGGTCGCTGCCATACGGGCTGGGGCCCACGACTACCTGGAGAAACCCCTCAAGCACCATGAAGTGCTGCGCGTGGTTTTCCGCGCCTTGAATGAGCGCAAGCTCAAATGCAAGCTGCGGACCCTGTCCTGCCAGGTGGAAGACGCAGCTTCCCTGCGCGAGTCCATGGGGCCGAGCAGCGGCATCACGCGCTTGATCGCGGAGGTCAAGCGGGTCGCCAACACCAATTTCACGGTCCTGATTCTGGGGGAAACCGGAGCGGGAAAGGACCTGGTGGCGCGCGCCATCCACGGGCTGAGTTCCCGCTCCCAGGGCCCGTTCATGGCGGTGGATTGCGGAGCCATTCCGGAAACCCTGATCGAAGGCGAATTGTTTGGCTACGAAAAAGGGGCGTTTACCGGGGCGGACCGGCAGAAGATCGGAAAATTCGAAACCGCCCTAGGTGGGACCTTCTTCCTGGATGAAGTGTCCAACATGCCCTTGGGATCGCAGGCCAAACTCTTGCGCGTGTTGCAGGACAAGATCATTCACCGCATTGGAGGCACCCGGCCCATCGATGTCGACGTTAGAGTGCTGGCGGCCAGCAATCAAGATCTGCAGAAGTTGACGGAAGGAGAAGAGTGCTCGCTGCGTCGCGACGTTTACTTCCGCTTGAACGAATTCGCCATCCGGGTCCCGCCTTTGCGCGAGCGCCGGGAAGACATTTTGTATTTGGCCAAGCGGTTCGTAGACCTCACCAATCTGGAGTTACAAAAAGAAGTACGGAGTTTCACCCAACCGGCGGTGGACCTGTTGCTTTCCTACCATTGGCCGGGCAACGTCCGCCAGCTTCGTTCCACCATCCGCCGCGCGGTGCTGCTGGCGGACAACATCATCGAGGAGCAGCACCTGGCCATTGAAGGCGCCCGCCGCCCGGCGGTGCTGGCCGACTTGGATGGCGCCCCCAACGTCCAGATCCCAGCGCATCCGGACTGCTCCCTGAAAGAAATCGTGCAGCACAACACGGCGCTGGTGGAGCGCGGGATCCTGGCCCGGGTGCTGCGCGAAACCCGAGGCAACAAAGCGGAAGCGGCCCGCTTGTTGCACATCGATTACAAAACCATTCAGCTAAAAATCAAGGGATACGGCCTACAGATCGATAGAGCTACGAGAGGAGGCTTCTAGTGGAAAGAGGAAAAGAGAGAAACCTGCACCATGAAATTGGCGGCCTGGGAGGAATCCTGAAAGGCTTGGGAGACCTGGTCGAGAAACTTGGCGACTTGGAACAACAGGGAGAGATATCCCGGACGGGCTCAATCAACGGGCCGGGAGAACAACTGCGAGGCATCTACGGATTTACCGTGAAGGTCGGATTGGGAGACCAGGGGCCGCGCATTGAACCGTTTGGGAACATTCGTCGGGACGCAACTTCCGGCCGGACCGAGGTTCAGGAGGTCCGCGAACCCATGGTGGACGTCTTTGAGGAGGAGGACCATGTTCTGGTTCTGGCGGAGCTACCCGGCATCGGGAAAGATGACATCAAAGTTGACCTGAAAGACGATGTACTGACCATTACCGCTGAGCGAGGAGAGAAAAAGTACCGGAAAGAAGTTTTGCTGCCGTGCGCTGTCCCGAAGGCCAAAATGCAGGTCACGTGCAACAACGGAGTGTTGGAAATCAAGTGCCCTAAGAAATCGTAATTCAGATCTCGGGAGCCGTCATGACAGTCGATAGCAAGGTGCTCAAGCTCAAGGTCAGTGAAGCGCTCAGCAAGGATGTGGGCCGGGCCTACGGTCGGATGGGGCCGGAGGACCTGGCCCGGCTGGGCGTCGAGGTGGGCGACATCGTGGAAGTGGCCGGCAAGACCAAAGCCGTGTGCAAGGCGATGCCGGCTTACAAAGAGATGCGCGGCCAATCGCAGATTCAACTGGATGGACTCACGCGGGAGAATGCCGGAGTCGGACTGGACGAGCATGTTCAGATACGCCCCATCCATTGCCCAACCGCGGAGCGGGTGGTGCTGGCCCCGACCAATGTTGTCCCTTCCGAGCGCGATATGGATTACATCGGCAGCCGCCTGGACGGCCTGCCGGTTTTGGCGGAGAGCCGCATCCGGGCAGTCCTGTTCGGATCGCGTTGGGCCGATTTCAAAGTGGAAAGCACGGTGCCCAAGGGCCCGGTGTTAATCAGCCCGGGCACGCAGCTTCTGATCTCCAAGGCTAAATCGCAAGAAGTGACGGAGCGGGCGGTCTCCTATGAAGACATTGGCGGGCTGAAGCCTCATCTGCTCCGCATCCGGGAAATGATCGAGCTGCCGCTGCGCTACCCGGAAGTTTTCGAGCGGCTGGGAATTGATGCGCCCAAAGGCGTGCTTCTGTATGGCCCCCCCGGTTGCGGCAAGACGCTGATTGCGCGGGCTATCGCGCACGAGACGCAGGCGAATTTCTTTTCGGTCAGCGGCCCGGAAGTGATCCATAAGTTTTACGGGGAAAGCGAAGCCCATCTGCGCAAGATCTTCGAAGAGGCCGGCCGCAAGGCGCCCAGCATCATCTTCCTCGACGAACTGGATGCCATTGCGCCCCGCCGCGATCAGGTAGTGGGCGAAGTGGAGAAGCGGGTGGTCGCCCAGTTGTTGGCGTTGATGGACGGTCTCTCCAAGCGCAACAAGGTCATTGTCATTGGGGCAACCAACCTGCCGCAGGTGCTCGATCCCGCCTTGCGCCGGCCGGGCCGCTTTGACCGCGAGATTTCCATTCCGATTCCCGACCGCCACGGCCGCCTGCAGATCCTGGAGATTCACAGCCGGGGAATGCCGCTGGCGGAAGAAGTCGATCTAGCGCACCTGGCGAATATCACCCACGGTTTCGTGGGGGCGGACCTGGAAGCCCTGTGCCGGGAGTCGGCGATGATTTGTCTGCGTCGCATCATGCCTGACGTGGACTTTGCCCTGGCGCATATCCCCTACGACCAGCTCGCTAAGCTCGAGGTCAAGATGGATGACTTCCTCTCGGCCCTGCAAATGATCGAACCTTCGGCGATGCGCGAGGTGTTTGTCGAAGTTCCCAACGTGGGGTGGGAGGATGTAGGAGGTTTGGCTGAGATCAAGGCCCGTTTGGTGGAAGCAGTGGAGTGGCCGCTGCAATATCCCGACCTGTTCACCCAGGCCGGCATCCGGCCACCCAAGGGCATCCTGTTGTCGGGGCCTCCCGGCTGCGGCAAGACCCTGCTGGCGAAAGCTATCGCCAGCGAAACCAACGTCAACTTCATTTCCATCAAAGGGCCGGAATTGCTTTCCAAGTACGTGGGCGAATCCGAGAAGGCGGTGCGCGACATCTTTCGCAAGGCCCGGCAGGCGGCGCCGTGCATCATTTTCTTCGACGAAATCGATGCCCTGGTGCCCAGCCGAAGCGCCGGCACCTCGGACTCGCATACCTCGGAGCGTGTCCTGAGCCAGTTTCTTACCGAGCTGGATGGGGTGGAAGAGTTGCGGGGAGTGCTGGTGCTGGGCGCAACCAATCGCTTGGACATGCTTGACCCCGCCATCATCCGGCCGGGGCGATTTGACGAGATCGTGGAAATCCCGTTTCCGGATGAAGCCGGCCGGGCCGAGGTCTTCCGCATTCAGCTTCGCAACAAACCTCTGGATGGGGAAGTAAGCGTCCAAGAATTAGCGGCGCGAACCGACGGATACAGCGGCGCCGACATCACGGCGCTGTGCCATCAGGCGGCCCTGCGGGCAATCCGTCGGGCGGTCCATGCCGGCGAGCAGCCAGCTGGGAACAACCTCAAGGTGAGTATTGAGGCCACTGACCTGGAAGCGGCCATGCAGACCATGAGTCGATAGGCTTTGGAATGGGTTTGGATCAGATGGAAAGCGGCGAGACAGCACTCTACTTGTTCTGCTTTGCCCGCTGCGACGCGGTGCGCGGGCTGCAAGCGACGGCGGTGGACGGCCACCGCCCGGTTTTGACGATTCGTCATTCTTCAGATCTGTGGGCCGTGGTCAGTGAAGTGGCACGGGAGGATTTCTGCGGACCCGCGGCCGAGGTGCATCTGCAGCAACTGGCCTGGGTAGCGCCCCGTGCCGTGCGTCACGAGGCGGTGATTGAAGAAGTAATGGCGTACTCGCCGGTCCTGCCGCTGCCTTTCGGCACGCTTTTTTCGTCGCCCGAAGCCCTCAGCAAGTTTGTGGACCAACATCGCGAGACGATTGCTCAGTTCTTGCAGCGCGTAGCGGACCACGGAGAGTGGTCAGTAAAGGGCTGCTTGGATCGCAAGCAAGCACTACAGGGTCTTACGTCCATACGGCTGACAGCCGAGCAGAATCGGCTCTCCGCCTTGCCTCCTGGGACTCGCCACTTCGCGGAACAACATATCTGCAGAGACATCGAGCGGGGATTGAGCCTTTGGCTTGATGAAACCAGTCGCACCGTCGCCAGCGATCTCACCGGCTATGCTTCGGATTTCCGCGAATGTGGGTTATCGCCGCGCGCGCACCCAGAAAGCGGGGCCGAGGAGGTGCTGAACTGGGCTTTTCTGCTGCCCGAATCGGCCATCGCCGCGTTTCAAGAGCGCGTGCAACGGGCCAACCAGGACTACCGGCCGCGAGGATTGACGCTGCAACTTTCCGGCCCCTGGCCGCCGTTTCGTTTTGTCCCGGCTATGTCCTCGACCGGCGCCCCATGAAGTACCTGCTCTACTGCGTGTTTCGCAGCGTTCCGCAGCCGGAGCTCGAAGCCCTCACCGGCGTCGAGGGGAAGCCGGTGCTGGTTATCAACCATGGCGGCCTGGACGCTGCCATCTCGGAGCTGAGGGAGCCGGACTCGCCTCCCGATGTCGCGGCCGTCCTTGCCTATGAGAGTGTGGTCGAGTTTTTCTTCAGCCGCCGGACCGTAATTCCCATGCGATACGGATGCGCGGTTTGGGACAGAGCGGAGCTGGCCGCGGTGTTAGACGAGCATCATCAGAAATACGACGCGTTGCTCGATGGGCTCGAAGGGCTGGCCGAGATGGGCATCCAAGTTCCGGCCAACGGTTGCGCCGCCGCTCCCGAAATTGACTTAGCAGCAGCCTCGCCGGCACGCCTTCCCGATTCCAAGGGGTCGGGTGTTTCTTATCTATTAGCCAAGAAGCTGTATTACGGCAGTGCGGACCGCATGGCCGAACGGCACGACGAGCTAGTGAAGACACTTTGCCAGCCGCTGTCTGGTCTGTTCGTGCGCCGCAAGGTAGAGTTGTCTTTCCGTGAAGAACCTCTGCTGTCTCTCTACTTCCTCGTGCCGCGCACTTCCGTCGAATCCTTTCGTGAGGCAACCCGGCAATGTCTCAAGGACGGACTGACAAAGCTGCTGGTGAGCGGACCTTGGCCGCCGTACAACTTCGTTGACTTCGCAAACATTAACGGAGCCTCATGAACAAGGGGGACTATAGCTCACTGTAAGGGTAGGCGCTCTATGGAATGGACTCCTCAGTTGCTGACTAAGTGTAGGTACTCTCACTGCAATAGTAGGTTCGTAATTGTTCTTGCTTGCCCAGATATTGCTCATACGAATGGCAATTACTCTGCCCCGCCCGAGTACAGGTATGAAGAAGTTGGAAGTACGCTCACGCGTTCACTAGAAGGCCATTGATTTGCACTGTCTCTTGATAGGTAAGGCCAAGTAAGCCTTTTCTAAGAAATGGAGAAATATCATGGCGAAAGTTCAAAAGTCCACCGACTCTTCCAGCTTAGCGGAAGTAGTCGATCGAATTCTTGACAAAGGCATCGTGATCGACGTTTGGGCGAAGGTTTCGCTGGTCGGGATCGAACTGCTATCAGTGGAAGCCCGGGTAGTGATTGCCTCGGTTGAGACCTACCTGAAATATGCGGAAGCCATCGGGCTGACGGCCAACGCTGCGACTCCCGCCTAGGCATGGTTGGAGGACATAACCGCAACCAAGTTGAGGGGGCGATCTTGGCCCCCTTGGCTTGGCTGAATACCGGAACGACAGCCGTTTAGAAACGACCTAAGGAGGACACCAGTGGGTAGATTGACGAAAGACATGACCCGGTTGTGCGAGGACATCCAGACGCTGCGAGCGGACCGTCAGGAGCTGAAGAAGAAGCTGGCTGAGGGGACCAAGGCACGTCAGGTGGAGATCCTTGAAACGTGCGCAGCTTATACCGACGCGCGAGTTTGGAAGGCTGAGGGTGCGCGCAATAGTCGGCAGAGCTTCGTGGATAACCTGAAACAAGTAGTGGCCGGACAGGTAAAGGATACCCGGGATGATCTCGCGATGGCGCGGCGCTCCTGGGGCAAACTGCGGTCAGCATGACGGACCTGGCTGTGCTGAACGCCTATCGCTAGCACGGCAGGCAAAGCCCAGGAGCATGAGGGTGCACCCTCTTTCTGCCGATAGGAAGCTTGAAAGGAGTTCAAATCATCGTGCCAGCCCTTGACTTCACCCGATATCCGATCCCCCAGCCCATCACCAGCGAGGAGGCGCCAGTCAATGGCGACCATTCCGGGACCTTCGAAGATGTCGAGGTCACGCTGCTGGCTGAGGACATCAACGTCATCCCGGAACCCAGCGATTCGTTTGTCTCAACCCCCTACATCGAGAGTCTCACCGCCCGCGCGCTCACTTACCTGGAGGTGGGATACGCGCTGCACTTTGCGGGGCCGGCGGGAACGGGAAAAACCACCCTGGCGCTGCATGTTGCCCGGAAGCGTGGCCGGCCCGTGGTGCTTATCCATGGCGATGACGAGTATGCCAGCTCCGACTTGGTGGGCAAAGATTCCGGCTATCGCAAGTCCAAGCTGGTGGACAATTACATTCACTCGGTGGTGAGGACCGAGGAAAGCTTGAACCGGGTTTGGGAAGACCAGAGGCTGACCACCGCCTGTCTCAAGGGCTTTACCCTGGTCTACGATGAATTCAATCGCTCCCGCCCTGAGGCCAATAACGTCCTGCTCAGCGTGCTGGAAGGCAAGATCCTCAACTTGCCCAATCTGCGCCGGTCCGGCGAGGGTAATCTGCACGTTCACCCGGAGTTTCGCGCCATTCTGACCTCGAACCCGGAAGAATACGCGGGGGTGCACAAGACCCAGGACGCACTGCTCGATCGCCTGATTACGATGAGCCTGGGACATTTGGATCGCGAGACGGAGATCGCGATCACCATGGCGAAGTCCGGGCTTCCCCAGCCGGATGCAGAAATCATCGTCGATATCATCCGCGAGCTGCGGGGAGTGGGGGTCAATAATCATCGCCCCACCATCCGGGCGGGCATTGCCATCGCCCGTATCCTGGCTCACCACCACGGCTCCGCCCAGATTGGCGATCCCGTCTTTGAGACCATCTGCCACGATGTGCTCAATACCGACACGGCAAAGATCACCCATCAGGGCGAGTCACTCATGGCGGAAAAAGTGAAAGAAACGATTCGAACCGTGTGCGGCGGCTGGCCTCAACCGGGCAAGGTCCGCCGCAAACCGGAACGGGGAAAGAGGTAAACGTGCCCATCCCACTTCGAGGTCTGAGGACCATTCATACATTAGCTGGAAAGGTGAACCTGGTTGCGGTCCCCCATCGGGCGCACTTGCAGATCGCTTGTCTGGAGCTGGAGAGGGCGCGGCGCACCACCGAGCGCACCAGCGCCATGCGGCGCCTGGCCGAGCTTGATACCCGGCTCAAGGAGATTGATGCGGAGCAGGCTGGTCTGCTGCAGGCTTTGGCCGAGCGAAAGGAAACGAGCTTTGCAGCCGGAACCGCCCGCCATTCGCGGGGGCACACCCAGCCCTTCAAGATCAGGTATTGACCATGACTGCGGGCGCGCCGGTTGCAACATGCAGGCTACTGTGCCCGCTAATCTCTCATCTATGGAGGCAAACCACGTGAGTACCGCTCACATCGCGATTGCAAAACCTGTTGCGAGACGCCTGCCGAAGCGCGCCGCAGCGTCAGAGAAAATATACCTGTACGCCATCATCGCCGGCGGGCAAGACAGAGTTTACGAAGAGCTCGGCATTGACCGGCACAGGCTGTACACCATCTCGGCCGGACTCATCGCCGCCGTGGTCAGCGATGTACCCGACGACAATGTGCGCCCGGAACGCGCCCGCCTGGCGGCCCATCACGAAGTCTTGAAACGGCTGATGACCGAAACCACACCGCTGCCCATGTCCTTTGGAGTGGTCGCGGACAGTCCGGCTGCAGTTCGCCGCATGCTGGTTCGCAACCAGCAAGTTCTCCTCGATCAACTCCGGCACGTTGCCAGTAAGGTCGAGATGGGATTGCGAGTTAGCTGGGATGTGCCCAACATCTTCGAATATTTCGTGAACACGCATCCGGAACTCAGGCTGGCCCGCGACCGGTTCTTCGGTTCGCAGAGCGAGCCCACGCAGGAACAAAAGATCGAACTGGGACGAATGTTCGACCGCCTTCTACAGGAAGACCGCGAAACCTACGCGGAGCTTGCGGTGAACATGTTTGCCAGCCACGGATGTGAAATCAAGCAGCTGAAATGCCGCAACGAGCGCGAAGTGATGAACCTGGCCGGACTGGTCAGGCGGGACGCGATGCCGCAGTTCGAAGCCGACGTCTTCGAGGTCGCCAAGCAGTTCGATAACAACTTCGCCCTCGACTACAACGGGCCTTGGGCCCCGCACAACTTCGTGGAGGTTGATCTTGAGCTATAGAAACCAGGGAGGACAGGATGTTGGTTGTGGATGATCTCCTAATGGCCCCAGTCCACGGTTTGTTCTGGATCTTTCGGCAGGTTCAGCAGGCGGCCCAGGAGGAGATGGTTACGGACGCTGAATCCATTACGGCGGAGCTCAGCGCGCTCTACATGAGACTGGAAACGGGCAAGCTCAGCGAGGAAGAATTTGGGGCAGAAGAGAAGCGTCTGCTCGAGCGTCTGGACAAGATACCCAGGCGGGGAAAAGCAATTGGATAGGAGCGCCCCGGGGAAAGAACCAGGGGGCCAAAAGCTGTGAAGGGAGCAGCCGTGGAGGCGTACGTCACACCCACAAGTGGTACGGGAACGCCAGGCTTTCTGGGCCCCCGGGATTTGCAGCTAGTTATCTTCGGCGGCAAGGGCGGTGTGGGAAAAACCACGTGCGCGGCGGCCGCAGCGTTGCGCTTGGCGGCACGAGCACCGCAGTTATCTTTCTTGCTGGTTTCGACCGACCCGGCGCACTCGCTCGCCGATAGCCTGGCCGACCTGGTTCCACCTGGAAACCTGAGGGTCCTGGAACTCGATCCGCAAGAATACCTGGCCGATTTCAAGCACAAGCACGGCGACCAATTGCGCGAAATCGCATCCCGCGGGACCTTTCTTGATGATGAAGAAATCAGCCGTTTTCTGGATCTTTCCCTGCCTGGTCTGGATGAACTCATGGCTTTCCTGGAGATATCCGCCTGGGTGGAAAAGCGCGCCTACGACTGCATCATCGTAGACACCGCCCCCAGCGGTCATACGCTGCGGCTGCTGGCCATGCCGCAGTTCCTGCGGAAATGGGTAACCATGCTGGAGACGCTTCTGGCGAAGCATCGCTACATGAAATGGGTTTTCGCCCGCTCGCGCGATCGCGACCATCTCGACGCCTTTCTGGATGGACTGACCAGTTCGGTAGGGCGGATGGAAGCCATCCTGGAAGATGCGGGCCGCTGCAGTTTTGTTCCCGTGATGCTGGCCGAGAAAATGAGCCTGCGCGAGACGGTAGCGATCGTGAAGGAGGCGGACCGCCTTAAGCTGCCCATTCACGACATCATCATCAACAAGCTATATCCCGACAGTCCTTGTCCGGTTTGCCGCCAGGAATACTACCTGCAGAATTGTGAGCTTACAGATCTATTTCGCAACACCTTCCTGACTCGGTTTGCGCTCTGGGGAATCCCGCTCCACGCCGAAGAAGTTCGCGGGCGAATTGCATTGCAGTCATTCTGGGAAGCAGCCCGGCAGATACGCGAGGCTCCTCCGGCAGTACCGCGACCGAAGCTACCACCCAAGATCGAGGTGACTGCCGGCATTCCAACACCTCCGCCCGGAACCACTCTGCTTATTTTTGCGGGCAAGGGCGGTGTGGGAAAGACCACACTAGCGTGTGCTACCGCCCTCCATTTGGCCAAGCGCTCATCGGACAGCCGGGTGCTCCTGGTTTCTACCGGCCCGTCCCACTCGCTGTCCAGTTGTCTGGACATGCCGATCGACTCTCAGCCGCAATACGTGCTTCCTGGCGTCACCGCTATCGAGATCGATTCCGAGGCGGAATTCGAGGCCCTGAAACAACAGTACGCGGGCGATATTGAGACGTTCCTGGAAACGCTCTCCAGCAGCTTTGACCTGGCGTTCGATGGCGAGGTGCTGGAGCGAATTCTCGATCTTTCTCCGCCGGGGTTAGACGAGGTGATGGGCCTGACGCGGGTCATGGCGCTTCTCGCCTCCGGCGAATTCGACGTGTTGGTCCTTGATTCGGCGGCAACGGGTCACCTGATTCGGCTGTTGGAGCTTCCCGAAATCATCGACCAGTGGCTCAAGGCCTTCTTCCATCTATTGCTGAAATATCAGCCGATCTTCAGGCTTACGGGGTTTTCTCGAGAGCTGGTGTCGTTGTCGAAGAACCTGAAGAAGCTGCGGCAATTGCTGAACGACCCGGCTCAATGTGCGCTTTATGCGGTAAGCATTCCTACCGATATGGCCTTTGAGGAGACCCGCGACTTGCTCGCCGCCTGCGGGCGTTTAGGCATGAACGTGCCCGGAATCTTCCTCAACCTGGTGACGCCTGTGAGTGACTGCCGCTTGTGTTCAGCAATGAACCGGCGGGAATCGCCGATATATGAGAAGTTGAGGCGGAATTTTCGCGGCAGCATCAGCGTGATCTACCGCCGCGGCGAGGTCCGAGGTCTCCACGGGCTGGAACAGATGGGAGATGCCCTTTATCAACCCGAGCATGTCGCTGCCGAGGCCGTCTATGCCGACTGATACCAAGATGATGGCAGGTCTCGCCGTGGCTCCTCGGCTCACGCTCGGTGACGCCCAGCGGCCCTCGCTGTGCGACGTGCTCGACCGGGTCCTGAACAAAGGAGCCGTCATCGATGGAGAAGCGACGATTTCGGTGGCAGGGATTGACCTGGTTTACCTGGGATTGAGGCTGGTGCTCACGTCCATCGAGACGGCCCGCCGCAGGTCCCAGTTCGGAGCTGCCGAATTCGGGCCGGTAACCAATACCGGGGAGGAACAGTTGCATGGCGTCTGCTGAAATGCCGCGCATGGAGTGCGAGAGCCTGAGTGCTTGCGCTCAAGTGATGAACGCCGGAACGCCGTCGCTCGGGCCGGAAGCCGGTGAGGGTTTGCAAGGCCGGTCCGGACGGTTGAACTTCGATGTCAACGGCGCCAAGAACGGACTGGGACAACTGGTGCTGACTCTGGTTAAGCTGCTGCACGAATTGCTGGAGCGGCAAGCCATCCGCCGTGTGGAAGCCGGCTCGCTGACCGATCAGCAGACCGAAAGGCTGGGACTGGCCCTCATGCAGCAAGCCCAGGAAATCGAACGGCTCAGGAAGGAATTCGGACTAGAAGAAGAGGACCTCAACCTCGATCTCGGCCCGCTGGGAAGGCTTCTATAAGGAAACACTATGCTACAGCAACAAGCGTTATCGCATTCGGTTGAGTCTTCTACCTTGGCGGATGTCCTCGAGCGCGTTCTGGACAAGGGAATCGTTATCGCCGGCGATATCAGGATAAAGCTGGTTGACATTGAGCTGCTGTCAATTCAGATCCGCCTAGTCATCTGTTCCGTTGACAAAGCCAAAGAAATGGGTATGGATTGGTGGGTAAATAACCCTATATTTCGCCAGGACAAGCAACCGGAGATCGCGCCGGCCTCGCTTACCAGCCTGGAAGAGAGACTGGCTACTTTGGAAGCCACTCTGCGCAACGCCGCGGGACACAGCAGCTGAGCTACCAACGTTCACCGTTTGTATCGAGCACATGCATCGCTGCGAAAGCGGTCCTTCCCAGCTCTTGCTGTGCTGTATCCGCTCTAGCCAAAGGTGTATCACTCTAACCGGTGACCCGGATCACGGTATGGGGCGTGGGTAGACATGAGAGTCTATAATGCTTTTGGCGTTCGTCCTGGCCGGATTCGAAACCAAGGCTTAACAAGGCCTTCTACCTCATCCTTCGATCTTCTAGGTTCAGGCTCTCTCGCCAAGGAGGCTGGATATGAAATACCGGGCCACGATCCTGGTTCTGATTCTCCTCCCCATCCTGGTAGGCGGCGGTTTTGCCCTCGCCAAATGGCCCATGAATGCTCCCGTGATTGCAATCCTCGGGGCGGTCATGATCTGGCTAGGCTACACCGGGTATGCCCGCCGAATTGACCAAAACGTCATTCAACCTGATGCCAAGAAGGCTACTCCCGCGCGCATGTACATGGACGGGGTGGACTTCATGCCTACGAGCCGCAACGTGCTCTATGGTTACCACTTCAAGTCCATAGCTGCCGCCGGTCCCATCGTGGGCCCGATTGCCGCGGTCGCACTCTGGGGATGGTTGCCCTCGCTACTCTGGCTCACCCTGGGCGTTACCTTCCTGGGCTGGGCCAGCGACTACTCCGCCATCATGGTGGCGGTGCGCAACGACGGCAATTCGCTGTCGGCGATTGCACACCGGCTGATTGCGCCGCGAGCTCGCGTCATACTCTTTGTGTTCATCTTTTTTTATCTGCTGCTGCTGGCTGGGGCCTTCGTGGGAATTATGGCCGGCATCTTTGACCCGCGGGCCGATGTCCCGTTTGGCATCTTCATTCTGGCCATCATGGGTCTGGTAATGGGTCAGATGCTCTATCGCTGGAAGATGGACCTGATCGTCGTCACCGTCCTCGCGGTTGGCTTGACCATGGGGGCGATGGCCTGGGGCGCACGTGGCATGTCCATCGTAAAGGGGAACACCCCGGCCGGCAAACCTGGTGCAGCCGTCGTATTCGGCGGCCCGGTCAATTCTCTGGTGGAGAAGCTGAATGGCTCCATCAACCAGCTCTCGGGCGGGAAGGCTTTGTACACCGTTGTTGATCCTACAAAATCGGATCCGCGTCTGGCGGCGATGGCCGTCGATGCCCAAGGCCAGATTGTGCCGAAGTATACGGCCGGCGGCGGCGCCATCAAGATGCTGCCCTCGTTCATCTTCTGGTGCCTATTCATCTTCGCCTTCTCGTATCTGGGGACGGTCTTGCCGATCTGGCGCTTCGCCCAACCCACAAACTACATAGGCTTCTGGATCACCTTCCTCACCATCGGCTTTTCGGCCTTGGGTGCAGTCGTCGCGGGACTCCGCGGACTGTTCGGGAACACGGTGATGACCCAGGCTGTGACTTTCCAGACCAAGGTGATTTCCTCGCCCGCGCTGGGCGCGTGGTGGATTCCCATGACGCAAGCGAAAGACGCAGCCGGCCACATCGTTCAGAACCTGCCGGCAATTCAGCCGATCTGGCCGATGCTGTTTGTGACCATCGCGTGTGGCGCCATCTCGGGCTGGCATGCGCTGGTGGGCTCCATCGGCACCGCGCGCCAACTGGAATATGAGACCGATGCATTGCCGGTGGGCGGCGGTGGCATGTTCACGGAAAATGCGCTGGCCTTGCTCGCCCTGGTGGCGGTTTCCATT
>Ga0187880_1000257_pt1 | contig 46182 bp, 49 predicted proteins | sample June2016WEW_19_4_FD_132998 | JGI IMG/M metagenome (GOLD analysis project Ga0187880, IMG submission 132998) | Peatland microbial communities from SPRUCE experiment site at the Marcell Experimental Forest, Minnesota, USA - June2016WEW_19_40 | ecosystem: Environmental > Terrestrial > Soil >... | reverse complement strand
GGAGCCGCTCGACAGCGACCTGCTCGGGGACGTCTTCTCGGTGATCGTCCCCTCCAACCTCAGCCTGATCCTCCACGGCGGCGGGGCCGAGCGCGGTGCGACCATCCTGGCCCGCCGCGGCCTGCGCGACGGGGTGATGGCGGCGCTCGCCGTGGAGGGCCGCATCCTCGGCAGCGTCCTGGTCGGCCGCCGGCGCCGTGCGCCGCGCGCGTTCGACGACGAGGACCGCCGCCTGCTCGAGGCGCTCGCACCCCAGGTCGGCGCCACCGTGGAGAAGGTCCAGCTCGATGAGCGGATCAATCATCAGGCCTTCCACGACTCCCTCACCGGTCTGGCCAACCGGACCCTCTTCGCGGACCGGGTCGTCCACGTCCTGGATCGCCGGGTGGGGCGGGGCCGGCTCCGTGCCGCCATCCTCTTCATCGACCTGGACGACTTCAAGGTCGTCAACGACAGCCTCGGGCACCCGACTGGCGACCTCCTGCTCCAGGCGGTGACGGAGCGCCTGCTCGGGGTGGTGCGTCCCTTCGACACGGTGGCGCGCCTCGGCGGTGACGAGTTCGCCGTCCTCATCGAGGACCTCGCCGGTCCGGAGGAGGCGGTGCTGGTCGCGGAGCGCTTAATGGAGGAGCTGGGGGTCAGCTTTGAGCTCGAGGGGACGTCCGTCAGCATCGGGGCCGGCGTCGGCATCGCGGCGGCGGGTGCCGCCGCGACCACCTGTGAGGATCTGCTCCGCGAGGCGGACGTCGCCATGTACCGGGCCAAGGAGCGGGGCAAGGCGACGGTCGAGACCTTCGACGCCAGCATGCAGCGCTCCCTGGAGCGTGGCCTCCAGCTGAGGAGCGACTTCGAGAAGGCGGTGGCCGCCGGAGAGCTCCATGTCGAGTACCAGCCGGTGGTCGCGGTCGACAGCGGGCGGGTGGTCGGGGTCGAGGCGCTGGCGCGTTGGGAGAGTGTTGGACGCGGCCGGGTGGGGCCCCGCGAGTTCATCCCCGTCGCCGAGGCGAGCGGCCTGATCCACGAGGTCGGTCAATGGGTGCTCAGGACCGCCTGCGTGCAGGCGGTGGCCTGGATGGCCGGCCAGCCGGAGCGCGATCTCATGGTCGGCGTGAATGTGTCGCTCCGGGAGCTGCTCCATCCCGGCTTCGCGAACGACGTCGCCACCATCCTGGGCGAGACCGGGCTGACCCCTGCCCTGCTCACCCTGGAGATCCCCGAAACTCTCCTGACGGAGGGCACGGCAATCAGCTTGGAGCGGCTCCAGGCCCTCAAGGACCTCGGCGCGACCCTGGCGATCGATGACTTCGGCGCCGGGTACTCGTCGCTTGGCGACCTGCGGTCGCTCCCCGTGGATGCCCTCAAGATCCCCAAGGCGTTCGTGGACAACGTCGCCACCGACGAGCGCGAGCGCGCCTTCCTGGCCGGTCTCATCGGTCTGGGCAGGACCCTCGACCTCCGGCTGGTCGCCGTCGGGGTGGAGCGGGAGGAGCAGCTCCAGGAGCTGCGCGAGATGCGCTGCGACCTCGCCCAGGGATTCCACCTCGCCGAGCCGATGGACGCCGCCGGGGTGGGGGAGATGCTCGCCCGAGAGGCGGACGCCGGGCCGCTCGACGTCTCGCGCCGGACGTGGAAGGTGGCCCAGGAGCAGACGCGGAAGGGCGACACCGCGCGGCTGCCGCGCAGCGCCTGACGAGCGGTCTCAGATCACGCCGCAGGCGTCGCTCCCCTCGAGCCCCGGCCTGGCAGACCCTCCGAGTCCGGGTCCACGGGAAGGGACGCCAGGATCGCCTGGGCCAGCGCTCGGGCGGACGCCGGGGTCAGCTCGACGGCGAGCCGCGCCGACGGCCCCCGCGCCGGGTTGATGAAGTCGACGTTCAGGGTGTGCTCGGCGGGGGCGTGCTGGGGATGGTCGAAGTAGACGGTGGCCTCGGTCACCGGGAACCACGTCGGCACGCCCTTGCCGCTTCCCTGTAGGGCCACGGTCTCGGTCTGGTAGGTGCACATGGGGGGCCTCCGCGCGGGATCAGGAGCTGAGGTACCGGCCGTACCACTCCGAGATGCGCGCCCACCCCTCGAGGGCGGCCTCCACCCGGTAGCTGGGACGGTCGACGCAGAAGAAGGCGTGCCCGGCGCCCTCATAGGAATGGAACTCGTGGGGCTTGCCCAGCCGGGTCAGCTCGGCGTCCAGCTCCGCGACATGGTCCGGTGAGGGGAAATGATCATCGGCACCGAAGAGGCCGAGCAGCGGGCAGGAGAGCTTCGGGGCGAGGCCGAGCAGCGGCACGAAGCTCATCGGATACTGGGGTGGCGGGCTGCCGACCACGCCCGCGCCGTAGCAGTCGACGGCCGCCTCGAACTGCAGGCTGCAGGCTGCCAGGAAGGACTGGCGTCCGCCCGAGCAGTACCCGATCACCCCGAGCTTCTGGTTGGACGAGGGGAGGGAGCGGAGGTGGCTGGCGGCGCTCTCGACGTCTCCGACGAGCTGGTTGTCGGGCACCCCGCCGGCCGCGCGCGTGGCCGCTGCGGCGTCTTCGGGGCTGGCCCCCTTGCCGGCGCGGAAGTGGAGATTGGGACAGATCGCGAGGTAACCGGAGGCGGCGAACCTCCGGGTCACCTCCTTGCTCCAGCGGTCCCAGCCGGGCGCGTGATGGATCACCACCACCCCGCCGAAGGGACCCTCCCCGAGGGGCTGGGCGAGGTAGGCCTCGATCTCGTCGCCCCCGTGCCCGGCGATCCGGATCGTCTCCGCTGTCAGCGCGTCCGCGACGTGTGGCATGGCTCTCCTCTCCCGCTGGATACCCCGGTGATTGCGAGCACCAATGTCGCACAGACGGCCGGGCAGGCGCGACCGGGAAGGCAGCCGCTTTGAGGTCGAGCTCGACAACCTTGCGGAGCTGCGCGCCGGGCGTCGTGCGCTGCGGCCGCTCGCCGATCGCTCAGAAGAGAGCCGAGGCCAGCTCGCCGCGCAGCGCCTCCACCCCGGGGTCGCTCGTGCGCTGGGCCTCGATGGCGCCGACCACCACGCGGCGGAGCTGCGATCGCAGCGGCCCGTCGGCGCTCCGGATGGTGGCGATGAGCCGGCTCAGCCCCGCCGTGCCCTCGCCGTCGTGGACCAGGGTGGCGAGCTCGGGGTCACCATTGCGGCAGATCTCGATGCGGGCCCGCAGGCCGTCGCACACCGGGTCGTCGCGGGCGGGGGCGAGCATCTCGTCGGCCTCGTCGAGCCGCCCGGCCTGGAGGAGCAGGCGGCCGAGCGCCCGGCGCGGGGCCGGGTCCTCCGGGTCGGCGAGGATGGCGGCGCGCAGCCCGGCCTCGTCGGCGGGCAGCGGTGGCGGACCCGCCACCGGCGCCAGCAAGGCCAGGAAGCGATCGACCTGGGTGCGCGGCTGGAGCCCGACGAACTCGACGACCAGGTCACCATCCCGAAAGCCCTTCACCGCCGGGATCCCCTGGATCCCGAAGCGGGCGGTGATGGCCGGGTTGGCGTCGACGTCCAGCTTGGCGAGGGTCACCCCACCATGGCGGCTCACCGCCTCCTCGAGGATCGGCCCGAGGGTCCGGCACGGAGCGCACCAGGCCGCCCAAAAGTCGACCACCACCGGGCGCTGGCGGGAGGCCGCCACGACAGCGGCGTCGAAGCTTGCGTCGGTGACCTCGAGGATGGGGGAGGCGATGGCCATGGGTTTGATTCTGCCTGAAGGGAGGCCGCCGGCAGCGCCAGACCCCCGACGCCGGGAGAGGACGGGGCCGACGCCGCGCCGGCGGGGCGATGGGTAACCTTTGCACCGGCCTATGGACCAGGAGCACTCCTCGACCTCCCGTGAATGGGACCGCCTCGCCCGGGGCGCGATCCTGGCGTTCGGTTCCCGGCTGCGCGGCGGCACGCTGGCGATCCGCGACGGCGGTAGCACCCACGTGCTCGGCCACGGTGGGGAGGCCGTCCACATGACCATCCATGACCGGCGGACGTGGGGAATGGTGGCCACCGGGGGCGGCAACGGGCTGGGCGCCGCCTACATGCGCGGGTACTGGGACACTCCGGACCTCACCGGGTTGCTCCGCCTGCTGGCCCGCAACATCGACCGGATCAACCGGCTGACCGCCCCCCTCGACGGGGCTCGCCAGGTCGCCGCGCGGCTCCGCGCACGGCGTCCCACGCGCACCGCGGACCGGCGCAACATCCGCGCCCACTATGACCTCGGCAACAGCTTCTTCGAGCTCTTCCTCGACCCCACCATGGCCTACTCGTGCGCCATCTTCGAGCCCGGGGACGACGACCTGGAGGCCGCCTCGCGCCGCAAGTTCGACCGGGTGTGCGACCGGCTGCGGCTGACCGCCGAGGATCATCTGCTGGAGATCGGCACCGGCTGGGGCGGGCTCGCCCTCCACGCCGCCGAGCGGTACGGCTGTCGGATCACCACGACCACCATCTCACGCGAGCAGTGCGACTACTCGCGGGCTCGCGTCGCCGCCGCCGGCCTCTCCGACCGCGTGACCGTGCTCGACCAGAACTACCGCGACCTCACCGGCACCTACTCCAAGCTGGCGTCGGTGGAGATGATCGAGGCCGTCGACTGGCGGCTGTACGACGAGTTCTTCCGCTGTTGCGAGCGCCTGCTCGCCCCCGACGGGCTCGCGGTCTTGCAGGCGATCGTCATCGAGGACAGGTCCTGGTCCGCGGCCCGATGGCGTGAGGACTTCATCAGGCGGTACATCTTCCCGGGCGGCTTCCTGCCCTCGGTGCGCTCGCTGGTCGACGCCGCCAACCGGGCCAGCGGGCTGCGGCTCGTGGAGCTCGACGACATCGGCGCCAACTACCCGATCACCCTCCGCCACTGGCGGGAGGCGCTGGACGTCCACCGCGATCGCGCCCTCGCGCTCGGCTTCGACGAGCAGTTCCTGCGCATGTGGCGCTTCTACTTCGCGTACTGCGAGGCCGGCTTCCTGGAGCGCCGCATCAGCGACGTGCACCTGACCTTCGCGGGTCGTGCCTGGCGGCGGATGCCGGCGCGACGGGAGCCGTCCGCCGAGGTCAGCGCTGCGCCGCTGGCGGCCGTCGCCGGGCGAGGGCCCGTCTGACCGCCAGCGTCCCGGTGACCCCGAGTCCGAGGGCGGACATCACGTGGACGCCGCGACCACCAAGGCGGCGGCCGGTCTCGGCGAGAGCGGCGTCCGGCGTCTCCGGGTTTCCGACCAGGGCGAGCAGCACCCGTGAGCTGCGATCCCGCGCCAGCCTCGTGAGCAGGCCGGCGGGCGTCGCCGTGCTCGCGGCCACCCGCTCGCGGACGGCGGGGGACCAATCTCGCGCCAGACGGGCCAGGAGGTGAGGCGGGGCGTCGTTGGCCGCGACAGCGCACCGCACCCGGCTCCGCCAGTCGCGGCCGAGGCGCTCCAGGAGCTCCGGGGGTGTGCTTGGATTGAGCGCCACCTGCTCCCGAACCCGGGAGTCCCAATCTCTGGCGAGCCGGGCCAGGAGGGCTTCCGGCGCAGCCGCATTCGACGCGACCGCGGCGCGCACCTCGCGCGCGAGGTCACGCGCCAGGCGTTCGAGCGCCTCGGGGGGCCCGGTGGCGGCACGGGTCGCGCGGTGGCGGATCGCCCGCTGCTTGTTGGTGGCGGCCGCGCGGGCCGCGGTGGTGGAGGCAGGCGCGACGGGGGTGAGCTCGGTGGTGGAGGTGGGCGTCACCGCGACGACCTCGGTGGGGGTCGCGGTCAGCGAGGGTCCTGGGTCGGGCGCGGCCGGGGCGGAAAGTGCGACGGCCTCGGGCTCGTCGGGCGTCGCGCCGCGCGGGGCCGCGGAGGCCTTCACAGCTCTGGGCCTGGCGGCCAGGCGGCGCTGCACCTGCTGCGATCGATCCTTCTGGAGCAGACCGATAACGTCGGAAGGAGTGGTGGGGTTGGCGGCGACCTGGGCGCGCACCCTGGCGCTGGGGTCGGTGCTGAGCTGCGTCAGGAGTGGGGGAGGGGAGGCGGAGTTGGCGGCGACCCGGCTGCGCACGGCGGCGTCGGCATGGGCAGCGAGGCGCTCCAGGTCCTCGGGTGCGGTGGTGGGGCTCGTTGCCGCCGCCAGCTCCGGATCAGGGACGGCGCCCTTGGTGGACTGCGGAGAGCGGTGGGCCGGCATGCGCCGATGGTGGCACGGGATCTTGCGCTCAGGACGGGTCGCGGGGGGTACGGCTCAGCGCGGTGTATGGCCGGGTGCGATCAGGAGGAAACCTGCCGTCACGCCGTCGACGCATCGGTGTTGTGGTGGCGGTGCCATGCTGAACTGGTGGAAGTTCCCGGCCGCGCCGGAATTGCCGCCACGGACGCGATCAGGAGCGAGCGGCTGTCACTGGTCCTGATGGACGACGCGTGGCTCGAAGCGCTGGCCAGAGGGGACAGATGGGAGGCGTCTGAGCTGCAGGGAGTGAACCTGCCGTCCGACTTCCCCGCGCCGGACGGCTCCGATGACGAGTACATCCGGCTGCAGCGGGAGAAGCTCCGGGCTTACCCCGAGCAGCTCGAATGGTGCGCGCGGCTGATGGTCCGGATCTCGGATCGAGCCGCCGTCGGGCACTGCGGCTTCCACGGGCCTCCCCGGGCGCTCGGGCGCGCCGAGATCGGTTACACGGTCTTCCCGGCGCACCGCGGGCAGGGTTTCGCCACCGAGGCCGCGGCGGCCCTGGTCGCGTGGGCGTGGGAGCAGGGGGAACGGACGGTGGTCGCCTCGGTCCCACCCTCCAACCTGCCGTCGCTGGCGGTCGTCCGCAAGGTCGGCTTCGTCCAGACGGGGGTCCGGGTCGACGACGTCTATAACGAGCAGCTGGTCTTCGAGGTCACCCGACCAGGGGCCTGATGGGGGAGGGGGCGGTCGGCGCGACCTGCGCATCTTGATGCGTGAAATTGAGCATCATGATGTACCCTGCGACAGATGCGGACCACGGTGGATCTCGAAGACGATGTGGTCGCGGCCATCGACCAGATGCGCCGCGGGGGCTCGGTCGGTCTCAGCGAGGCCGTCAATCAGCTGATACGTGCCGGGCTGCTCCAGACCCCGCGGGTCCGGCGCTTCCGGCAGCGGTCCGCACCCCTCGGCCTCCGGGTCGACGTCTCCAACGTCGCCGAGGCCCTCGAGACCCTGGATGGGGCGGGCGGTCGCTGATGCTGATCGACGCCAGCGTGCTCCTGTACGCCGCCGATTCGGCGAACCCCTCTCATGAACGGGTGGCCACCTGGTTGGAAGGGGTGCTGAACGGGCCACGCCGGGTCGGCTTCGCATGGCCCAGCATCACCGCCTTCCTCCGGATCGTGACCCATCCGAGGGCCCTGGACCGACCTCTCACCGCTGAGCAGGCGTGGGCCTACGCCGAGGAGTGGCTGACCTGCGACAACGCCTGGATACCCCAGCCGACGGCAAATCACGCGGCCGTGCTGGCCGGCCTCATCACCTCCGCGGGCCTCCGGGGCAACCTGATCGCCGACGCCCACCTGGCGGCCCTCGCCATCGAGCACGGCCTCCAGATCTGCTCGGCGGATTCCGACTTCGCACGCTTCAGCCAGGTCACCTGGTTCAACGTGCTGGCTCCATGAGCCCGGCCGCGACCCCGATCCGCACCCTGCGGCTCTCCCTGGTGCCGCTGCTCGAGGAGACGCTCGCCACGCTCGTGGCGGGGGATCGCCGCGAGGCGTCCCGGCTCCAGGGCGTGGAGCTGCCAGCCGGGTTCCCCGCGGCGGACGGCTCCGACGACTTCTTCCTGCGCGTGCAGCTGGAGCGCGTCCGGGCCGACCCCGACCATCGAGACTGGTGCGGCCGGCTCATGATCCGGCTCTCCGACGGCGCCGTCGTCGGACGCTGCGGCTTCCACGGGCCACCGTGGGCGGTGGGGCGCGCGGAGATCGGCTACACGGTCCTCCCGGCGTACCGCGGGCAGGGTCTCGCCACCGAGGCGGCCGCTGGCCTGGTGGAATGGGCTTGGGAGCAGGGGGAGCGCACCGTGTTCGCCTCGGTGGCACCAACGAACCCGGCGTCGCTGGCGGTGGTTCGCAAGCTGGGATTCGTCCAGACAGGCTCGCAGATCGACGACATCGACGGCCTGGAGCTCGTCTTCGAGCTCACGCGCGCCGCTCCAGCCGCGAGCTGATCGGAGAGCGCGGAGCGGACCTGACCGAACAGCCGGGGACCAGAGAGGGCATCACCGAGCGCCCTGTCTTCTATCCACGATTCTTACTCCTGATAATGTATCTTCTCATGAACAACAGCAGAGACGGTCGGCGCCGGTGGCCCTCATGGCTTGGTTGGCCCCTCTCGGGGCCCCGCCGGGGATCCCGCCGCGGAGAGCTTCCGCCGGCCGCTGGGTCAGGCTGCCAGCGGCTGGAGACGGCAGGTATTGCGTGCTGCACAGGCGGCGCGCCCCGCGTCGACGTATCCGTCCGTTGGTTCAGGGCGCCGTCAGGGTCGTTCCGCTGGGCGCCGCCGCGCTGGCCGGCCAACAGCCGCCGCCGCCCCGCGGGCTCGGCCCGGGCTCGGCTCCGGATGGCGCCGAGCCCCGGTGACGTCCCAAGAACCTTGAGTCCCTCCCCCTTACCTGAACCGTGCGCGGGCGGCAGACGTATCCGCTGACCGTGGGGCCAAGGCGGAGCGGGTCGTCGTTACCGGGTGGTTGGGCTGCGCGATCCGACTCGGCGAGAGACGCGTTAGCAGCGTTGGGGAGGATACGAAGTGTGGATCGGTAAGAAGCTCTGGCGTCCCCTGGTGGTCGCCGGTGTTGCCGCCGGTGCCGGCCTGATCATGGCGCCGACCCTGGTGGGCGCGGCCGTCGGCTTCGCCGGATCGTTGAGCAAGGTCAGCGTGGTGGCCTCGACCGTCCCGGCCGATGGGGACGTCAACCCGTACGGGGTCGCGGTGGCGCCGACGACCACCGGACGCCTGGTCGCCGGCGACGTGCTGGTGAGCAACTTCAACGACGGCGCCAACCTGCAGGGCACCGGCGAGACCATCGTGGAGGTGTCGCCGGCGGGCGGGGTGATGACATTTGCCCATCTCTTTCCGGGTGATGTGCCCGGCGCCTGCCCGGGCGGCATCGGCCTCACCACCGCGCTCGTGGCGTTGCGCAGCGGCTGGGTCGTGGTCGGCAGCTTGCCGACCAGGGACGGGACCTCGGCGACCATGAAGGCCGGCTGCCTGATCGTGCTCAACCCCTGGGGGACGGCCGTGGAGACCATCTCCGGTCCACCGATCAACGGCCCGTGGGACATGACCGCGCTCGACGGTGGCAGCTCGGCCCTCCTCTTCGTCTCCAACGTCCTGAACGGGACGGTGGCGGCGAGCCCCAACGTGGTCGACCGCGGCACCGTGGTCCGCATCGGGCTCGTGTTCAGCGCCGCCTCCGCGCCGGTGGTGACGTCGAAGACGGTCATCGGCGAGGGCTTCCCTGAGGTGACCAGCGCGTCGGCGCTGGTGGTCGGTCCGACCGGTCTCGGTCTGGGCCGTGACGGCTCGCTGTACGTCGCCGACACCGAGACGAACCGGATCGCGGTCATCCACGACGCGATCACCCCCACCGGCGCAGGGGGCGGAACGAGTCTCTCGAATGGGGGCGCTCTCAACGGCCCACTCGGGCTGGCGATCGCGCCCGACGGCGACATCCTGACCGTCAACGGAGGCAACGGGAATCTCGTGGAGATCACTCCTGGCGGCGTCCAGGTGGCGGTGAGGGTGCTGGACAACACCTCGGAGCCGCCCCTGCCCAATGGCAACGGGACCCTCTTCGGGCTGGCGGTCGCTCCTGACCAGCACAGCCTCTACTTCGTCGACGACGGCACCAACACGCTGAACCTGGCGAGCTGACAAGGCGTCCGGCCGCGGCGGTGGCCGGCGCGGCGTCGAAAAGGCGGCCTCCGCGACCTGGTTGCGGGGGCCGCCTGTCATCACGGCGCCGGTGAGAGGCCGGAAGGAAGGACGGACGGGCGCCGCGGCGGGCGGGTGCGATCATCTCCGGCCGTGGACGCGACGATCGGCCGGCGCCGGCTGGGCGTGGTCCGCCGGCGGACAGCCGCGACGCTCGTGCTGCTGGCCATCCAGTTCCTGGTCGGCATGTCGCTCAACCTGTACGTGACCATCCCGACCCACCACCCCGGCGCCGGCAGTGGTCCCTACCTGAGCGGCGCTCTCGCCAGCGTCCTCTGGAGCTTCACCAGTGGCCTGCCGCTCCTCATCGTCCACGTGGTCATCGGCGTCCTCCTGCTCCTGAGCGCAGTCGAACTGGTGGTGCACGCGGTGCGCAGCCGGCGCGGGGCGGCCGCCACCTGGCTGGCCGCGGGCGGGCTGATCGCCATCATCTTCGCCGGGTTCAACGGGGCGAGCTTCGTCAAGTACAACGTCGACATCAGCTCGATGCTGATGTCGGTCGGCTTCGCGGTGGCCGTCGTCTGTTACGCGGGGCTGCTGACCATCGCCGCGTGAGTCGATGCACGCACGTGTCGCGTCAGCGCCGGATCCCGAGCTCGTCCAGGTGGACGCGGAGCGCCTCGGGGTCATCGAAGACGCGGTAGGCTCCGACCTCCACATGCTCCTGGCGGCTGTAGCCACCCGACAGCAGGCCGACCCCCAGGGCCCCGGCGCGGCGGGCGGCGAGCATGTCCCAGATGCTGTCCCCCACCACCACGCAATTGGTGATCGCCACTCCCAGCCGCGCGGCGGCGGCGAGGAAGAGGTCGGGATCGGGCTTGGCGAAGGGGACCTCGTCGCGGGTGATCACGGGCACAGACGGTGGGACCTCGAGCTTGCCCAGGTTGGGGCCGGCGGTCGAGCGGCTGCCGCTGGTGGCGATCGCCCAGGGAACACCCCGCTCGGAGAGCTCGTGCAGCAGGGCGATGGCCCCGGGGAGGGGCCGGACATGGGGCGCGAGCTCACGGAAGGCGCGGGCGTGGGCCGCCTGCAACGCCGCCCCCTCCTGAGCGGAGAACTCCCGGCCCATCTCCCTCGCCAGGGCGTTGACCATCAGCCCGGCGCTCATGCCGACCCGGCGGTGGATGCGCCAGGTGGGCAGGTCGAGCCCCGCGGCCTCCAGGGCGGTGCGCCAGGCGAGCACGTGCTGGTAGACGCTGTCCACCAGGGTGCCATCCAGGTCGAAGAGCAGTGCCGGCTCCCTGCTCGCTTCCACGCCGCGATCCTAGTCCTCCTCCGGAAACCCGGGCAGGCCGGCACCGGAGCCGGCCGCCCGGAGGCGTGCGACCCGGGCCTGCCCGGGCTACGTGCCCTCCACGAAGCCGGGCTCCGCATAGGCGGGATTCGGGTAACGGTAGAAGCCCTCGCCCGCCTTGGCGCCGGTGCGTCCGGAATCCACGTAGCCGCGCAGCCAGTCGGCGTTGGTGCGGAGCTGCACGTCCCCGGTCACCCCAGCCCAGTACTCCGTGATGTGCCAGGCGGTGTCGATCCCGACGTCATCGAGCGCGCCGAAGGGACCGAACGGTGTCTTCATGATCGCCATCCAGGCGCGATCGACGTCCTCGACCGAGGCCACGTCATTGGCGACCAGCGTGATCGCCGCGCGGTTCATCGCCGTGTAGACGGCGTTGAAGACGTACCCGATGCTCTCGCGGCGCATCCGGATCGGGATCTGACCGAGCCGGCGGGCGAAGGCGACCAGCAGCTCGGTGGTCTCCGTGGACGTGCCGGGGTGCGGCATGACGTCGACGACGTTGGCCGACCACACCGGGATGTGGAAGTGGAGCGCCGCCAGGCGATCAGGCCGTCCACTCGCCTCGGCGTACATGGAGGGTAGGAGCGTCGAGGTGTTGGTGGCGAACACCGTGCGGGGTGGGCAGAGCCCGTCGAACTGGGCGAGGACGCGTCCCTTGAGGTCGGGGTCCTCGGGCACGCACTCGATGAGCACGTCGGAGTCCGCGCCGGCCGCCACCGGGTCCGCGGTCACCGTCACCCGGGCGAGCGACCGTTCCAGCTCGCCGGCCGCCAGCACCCCGGCGGTCCGTTGCTCCTCCGCGTAGGCGCGGAGGCGCCGAGGGGCGGCCTCGCGGGCGGCGGAGTCGATCTCGTACACCACGACCTCGTACCCGTGGGTCGCGGCCTGGAGCCCGATCTGCAGGCCCATGGTGCCGCTGCCGATCAGCAGCACCCGGCGCACGTCCTCGACGCGCATGGCAAGCCTCCCGCTCACATACCCGAAATCCGATCCGGGCAGAGAACCACGGGCGCGCGGCGGGCTCGGCGGTCACCACGCCAGCCGTGCCCATGGTCCGCCAACCGGCACCGGCAGGCTACCCCTCCCCTCTCGAGGATGCCAGGGACCTTCGGCCCAGGGCGCCAGGGGGCCACACCGTGATTCGATGCGGTCGGCCTCTTGTATCGAGTATCGTAGATGGTCGATGATCACCTCCGATCAGGCTGCGGCGTGGGCCTCATGGTTCCGGGCCCTCGGAGATCCGACCAGGATCCGCCTGCTCCACGTGCTCGCCGGCGCCGGCAAGCCGATGAAGGTGGGCACCCTGGTCGAGCGGGTGGAGGTTGGCCAATCCACGGTGTCGCACCACCTCCGCCAGCTCGCCGGCGTCGGATTCGTGCGGCTCCGGCGCGAGGGGACCACCACCTGGTGCGAGATCAACCGGGACTGCTTCTCCGCCTTCCCCCAGGCCGCGGCCTCCATCATGGACGCGCGCCGGGAAGACCGCCCAACGGCCGGCGACCCGGATGGCACCTGAGCTGACGATCCGGCCGCTCGAGGCGGGCGACTGGCCGGCGGTGCGAGAGATCTACGCAGCTGGGATCGCGACCGGTGACGCCACCTTCGAGGAGGAACCTCCCAGCTGGCACGACTTCGACGGCCACCGGCTCCCGACCCTGAGGTTCGTGGCGATGGATGCCGCTGGTGCAGTGGTCGGGTGGGTGGCCGCCGCAGCCGTCTCCGACCGATGTGTCTACGCCGGAGTGATCGAGCACTCGGTGTACGTCGACCCGGCGCGGCGCGGTCGCGGGGTCGGCCGGCTCCTGCTCGACCACCTCATCGCCGCCAGCGAGGCGGCCGGCATCTGGACGATCCAGTCGGGCATTTTCCCCGAGAACACGGCGAGCCGCACTCTCCATGCCCGCTGCGGGTTTCGCGAGGTCGGTGTGCGCGAGCGGGTGGGCCGGCACCGGGGCCGCTGGCGCGACGTGGTGATGGTCGAGAGACGGAGCCCGGCAATCCTCTAGCTGAGACCTCTGCCGGACACCCCGGCCAGACGGTCCCCCTGTACGTGGAGCGGATCCGCGTCAGCTGGGGCGACGACCAGCTCGGCTCCGGCTCGACGGGCCGGGCCATTCGAACCGGCTCGGTCCAGGTGGTGGACGACCTCAGCCGCTCGCCCGGGTTCGCACCGTGGCGAGCCGCGGCCGGTGAGTGGGGCCTGCGCTCCTCGTGCGCCTTCCCCCTGGTCGTGAGCGACGAGACGATCGGAGCTCTCTCCATCTACGCGGGGGAGGTCGGGGCCTTCGATCCCGCATCCGTCGCGGCGTTGACGGAGCTGGCCGCCGACCTGGGGTACGGGATCGGGCGGCTCCGCGACGCCGAGCGACTGGCTCGGAGCGAGGAGCTTCTCCGCGAAGCGCAGGCGATCACCCATGTGGGGCATTGGCAATGGGACCTCACCACGGGCCGGATCCACTGGCTTGCCGACGAGATGTTCTCCATCCATGGCATCGCGCCCGGACAGTGGCCGCACACCCGCGAGGCACTCCTGGACCTGGTCCATCCGGATGATCGTGCGTCCGTGCAGCAGGCGTTCGATCGGCTGGGCTCGGGTGGCGCTCTCGACCTCGAGCACCGCATCGTGCGGCTCAACGGAGACGTCCGGTACGTTCGCCAGCGAATAGCGGGTTCCCGCCACGATCATCCCACCCGAATCCTCGGTGTTTGCCAGGATGTGACCGACGCAACGGTCGCCGCGATGGCAGTCAAGCGCGCCAACGAGGAGCTCAGCCAGATGAGCGCCGAGGCGCGCTCCTCGCTCACCAGGCTGCGGAGCTCCGACCAGCAGCGGCGGCTGCTCGGCGGCAGGAGGCGCTCGCGAACGTGCGCAAGCACGCCCGAGCGCACTCGGTCGCGGTCGCTCTCGAGGACGTCCATGAGGGCATCCTGCTGCGCGTGGCCGACGACGGAGTGGGCTTCGACAGCGGTGACGGCGAGGCGAACCGTGTTGGCCACATCGGGATCGCCAGCATGATCGAGCGGGCCGAGCTGGCCGGAGGCTGGCTGCGCATCGACCAGCCGGGCACCGGCACCGTGGTCGAGGCTTAGATACCCGTCAGCCGGGTGCCGGAGCCCGTTCCCCAGGAAACGGAGACACCGCCGCCGTGCGTAGCACGGGACTCGTGAGCCCGCGCCGGTCGCGCCTCAGCGCGAGCGCTGGTCGCGCTCGTAGGTGACCACCGCGAGCGGGAGGTCGTACGGGAGGACACTGGGGCCCTCCCGAAGGTAAACATTGGGGGGCGGGGCGACGTTGACGGTGGCACCCGAGTTCTCCTCGTCGACCACCCGGTAGCCGTGCTCGGTGAGGCGCGCCGTGTCCCGCTTCTGCTCGTCCTCGGAGCCGTACTTCCGGCGGAGCCGCACCGGGTAATGGGCACGTGCCGCCCAGTGCTGGAGCCGCCACCGCCGCCAGAGGTCGCGAAGCCAGCCCGACGTGGTCACCGCCGGATCTTCTCACCCGGATGGGCGGCTTGCAGGCGCGATCAGAGTCACGGCTCGAAGCGGCCCCGTGTGCAGCCGAGGTGGGATCTGGGTGCTCTCATCGAGGTCCGGCGCCTCCCCTCCCACAAGCGCACTGACCCTGGGCGTTCCCTTGGCGCCAAACGGCCGCATCATTACGCCGATGCCGGCCCGCGTTCCAGAGAAGCGTCGCCCCACCGCGCCGCATCGCCCCCGCCTCCCCGCCTGGGTCGCTCAGGTGCCGGGTCCCGGTGACCCGCTGCCCGACCAGGTCCAGCAGTTCCTCGACTACCTGCGGGTGCAGCGCAACCGGCCGCTCACCACCGTCCGCGCCTACCGGTACGACCTTGCCAAGTTCGTCGCCTTCGCGCGGGTCAGATCCCCGGGGACCGGTCTCTGCGAGGGCCTCGACGCGGCGGCGCTCCGCCGCTACCAGATCGAGCTCGCCGAGGCCCTCCCCCACCCGCGCACCCGGGCGCGCGCCCTGGTCGCACTCCGCCAGTTCCTCCGCTACGCGTACGACGAGGGCTGGACCGCGGCCGAGCTCTCCCGCCGGGTGGTGGTGCCCCGCTACATCGTCGGGGACCCCCATCCGATCGCGACCGAGGTGGTGCCCCGGCTGCTGGCCGCCCTCCCCCGGGACGGGCTGCGCGACCTGCGGGACCGCGCATTGGTCCACTTCCTGATCAGCAGCGGCTGCCGGATTGGCGAGGCGTGCGCGCTCGACCGGGGCGACATCCGGCCGGACGGCTTCCGGGTGCTCGGCAAGGGTGGCAAGCACCGCACCGTGTTCCTCACCGAGGACGCCTGGACGGCCGTCCGCGACTACCTGCTGGCACGCGGCCAGGACGCCTCCCCCGCCCTCTTCATAAGCGTCGCCCATCCCGACATGCCGGGCGGGCGCGTGCTCCCCGGCAACCGGCTCACCACCGATGGGGCGCGCCGGGCGCTCACCGCGCTGCGGCGCCGTTTCGCCCGCGACCCCGACGCCTTCCGGTTGATCGAGGGCCTGCGCAGCCCCCACGCGGCGCGTCACACCGCGGCCACCACCCTCCTGGAGGCGACCGACGGGGATGTGCGCCTGGTCCAGGAGGTGCTCGGCCACGCCACCCTGGAGACGCTGCGGGTCTACACGGAGATCACCGACCGGCGGAAGCGGGCCGCCTACGCGCGCCTGGGCGACTATCTGCGGGAGGTCGGCGAGGGCTGACCGGTGGCGGAAGGCCGGCGCGGGTCGACCGGCTGCGGCGGCTGGGTGAGGGCTGACCGGAAGCCGGCTTGGCGAGGGCCGACTGGCGGGCTCAGCCGGGAGCCGGCTCGGCGCTCCCGCCGGCGTCGACGATCTCCGGCTCGATCGCGATCTCGGCGTTGACGCTGTTGGCGATGAAGCACTCGTGGTGGGCCCGGACCATCAGGGCGCGCACCCTCTTGGCGGCCCCCGCCGCGATCACCACCCGGGGGTGCAGGGTGATCCGGGTGATCCGGACAGGTTTGTCCTCAAGGGACATGAGCGCCTCCGCGCTGTCCTGGTAGCCGACCACGTCGATGCCCTCGCGCGCGGCCAGGGCCAGGAAGCTGAGCATCTGGCAGGAGCTGGCCGCGGCCAGCAGCAGCTGCTCGGGGTTGAGCCGCTCGGGGTCGCCCCGGAAGCTCGGGTCGGCGCTCAGCGAGAGCGTGACCCCGGCGGGGGGCGCGCTGACCTGGTGGGTCCGGTCGTAGGCGGCGTAGCCGCCGCCGGTCGACCCCTGCCAGGTGAGCTCGGTCCAGTACCGGTGGGGATGGGCTCTCATCGGGCGGCTCGATTCTAGGTTCCGGTGGACGCCCGCTGGACGGATCCCGGTCGCTGGACCGCCCCCAGGCCCTGGGATCGCAGCCAGCCGTCCACGATCTCGAGGAACTGCTGGGGGGCCTCGAGCATCGGGATGTGGCCGACACCGTCCAGGACCTGCAGCTCCCAGTCGGGGTGATGGCGCTGCGCCTGCCGGGCGGCGCCGACCCGGACCAGGCGGTCCCGCTCGCCGTGGATGACCAGGGTCGGCACCCTCACCCGGCGCACCAGGCGGCGGAGCCCGACCCGGTGGACGAGAGCCCGGATGATCGAATGCGCCGCCAGCACGTAGGCGGTGTCCTCCTCCCTGAGACGGCCGCGCAGGCGCTCCAGCTGGATGTGGGCGTCGACCACGTCGGCGGGGATGGTCTCCGGCCGCTCCGCGCAGAGGCGGAGGGCGCCCTCGACCAGGTCCTCCACCGAGAGGCGGTCGCGGGCGTGCCGGAGCAGGCGCCGCCCCAGGGCGGGCAGCAGGTAGGCGGCGAAGGCGAGGCTGACCAGCGCCGGGCGGCGCCTGCTCCAGGGGCTGGGCAGGACCGCGTCGACCAGCACCAGGCCCGCCACCCGCGCCGGGTGCAGGCTGGCCTCCTTGAGGGCGATCAGCCCTCCCATGGAGTTGCCGACCAGCACCACCGGTTCGGTGCAGGTCCGCTCGATGACCCGATCGAGAAGGGCGGCGTAGGCGGGGACGGTGGCCAGCCGCCCGTTGACCGGGGTGAGACCGAAGCCGGGGAGGTCGAGGGCGAGCACTCGCCCGTAGCGGGTGAGCTGCGGGGCGACCCGCATCCAGTTGAGGTGGGAGCCACCGAGGCCGTGGACCAGCACGATCCGCGCGGGCCCGGAACCCCATTCCGCGAGGTGCACCGGGCCGTCGACGTCGATGGTGGTCGACCACATGGGTGCAGATCGTAGGCGCTCCGGCGGTCGTGCCCCAGGGCGCCGCTCGGAGGGTGCCCCCCTACCGAACCGCGGCCTGGCCCGGGCCCTCCCGCCGTCCGGGGTCGGGGACCCAGACGTTGCCGAGCACCTGGACCTCACCGGCGAAGCCGGCGTCCCACGCCGCGGCGATGGGACCGGCGATGGGAGGATGCATCTCGAGGGCGAGCAGCTCCTCGCGGGTGACCCACCGCACCTCCTCGATGGCGGGGTCGCCGAGGGTGGGATCGCCGGGCGCCGTGCCGGCCGGCCTCCCGGCCGAGCCCGCCCGCGGAGCATCGCCTGGCTCCGGGCTCGTGGCCCGGGCGGCGAACACCAGGTTGACCAGGTGGCGGCCACCCGGCTCGATGGCGTCGCAGACGACGGCCAGGCGGCCGATCTCGGCCTCCAGCCCGGTCTCCTCACGCAGCTCCCGTCGGGCGGCTTCGACCAGGGTCTCCCCCCTCTCGACCCCGCCGCCGGGCAGCAGCCAGTACCGGTGGCCGCCCTTCCCGTGCGCCACCAGGAGCAGACGGCCGCCCTCGGTGACGCAGACGGCGACCCGGACCCGCGGCTCCATGGGCCGATTATCGGCCACCCATTGACAGCGAACAGGTGTTTGGCTTAGGCTGCGCCCATGGGAACAGACGTTCTCTCCGGTGGCGGGTGGCCTGCTCCCCCGGTCGGCCCGCGGGCCGCATGGCGCGGGAGAGCCGTGATCGTCGACGAGCAGCCGCCCCGCCGCATCCCGCGTCGCCGTGGGTGGCCGGTCGGGCGCATCGTTCTGGTGACAGCCCTCGCCACCTGCATCGGGTGGGGGCTGGCCGGTGGGGCCGGCGCCAGCTCGGCTCCGACGGCTGCCGCGACCGTGGTGGTCCGTCCGGGCGACACGGTCTGGAGCATCGCCGCCGGCCATCCTGACGGCGAGGACATCCGCACCGAGGTGGCCCAGATCCTCTCCCTCAACCGGCTGCGCTCGCCGATCATCCAGCCGGGGGAGACGCTGGTGGTACCCGCCGGCTGATCCCCGCCGGCGGGCCCCGCGGTTGAGCCGCGCCGCGGCTTCCGTTAGCGGAACCAGGCCACCCCCGGGACCGGGAAGAGGGGCGCCCCCCTCTTGTCGGGAGAACCTCCGCACGGCCCGGCCGCTGCGCCATGAAGCGCCCTAGCTCTATAGGATAATGTGATAGCGATCATATCAATTGAGGGCTTCCGATGCTGGGGATCGTCACCATCACCCTGGACCCCGTCGAGCTGCTGGTATGGGCGCTGATCGGGCTCGTGGTGGGCTTTCTCGCCACCCGGGTGATGCTGGGTCACGGCCTGGGGGTGGGCGCTGACATCGTCGTCGGCCTGGTGGGCGCGGTGGCGGGCGGCTTCCTCGCGCAGCTGTTCGGGGTGACGCTCGACATCCCCGGCCACCCCTACATCTCGGAGGGCGTCATCGCGTTCCTCGGAGCGGTGGTGCTGCTCGCCGTCATGCGCATGCTCGGAGTCGGCGGGCACCGAGGAGTGCTCCGACGCTAGCTAGAGCGTCGAGCCGTAGCCGAGGCTCTCCAGGGCCTGGTCGATGGGAATCGCGAAGGCGAGATGCAGCGGGCAGACCGCGGCTCGGGCGCAGGGCGTGTCATCCGAACCGGCGGCGATCATCCCGATGACCCTGCCGTCCGCGTTGACGAGCGCGCCTCCGGAGTCCCCCGTGAAGATGGGGGTGGCGGCCTCGATGATCCCGGCGAGGTTGACCGTGGTGGAGCCCACCCCGTAGCTGACGGTGCGGTCCAGCGCCAGCAGACGCCCGGCGGCGGCCCGGGGCGCGATCTCCAGCCCCATGGCATTCCCGATCGCGACCACGGGGTCGCCCACCGCCGCGGACGACGACTTCTCCAGCTCGGCGGGCCTCACGGCGCCGCCGCCCTCGATCTGGAGCAGCGCCAGGTCGTCGCTGGGATCGTCGATTACGATGCTGGCGGGGCGCACCAGGCCGACGCCGTCGATGCGAACCCCGATGAAGACGTCGCCACGGACCACGTGGTAATCGGTGAGGACCAGACCGCCGGACGACACGATGATGCCGGTCCCGAGGATCTGCGTTCCCGCCGGCTGGGCGAAGGTGATGGTGTCCACCACCGACAGCTCGACCTGCCGGGTCAGCGTCCCGACACTCACCGCCGGCCCGGATCGGAGCGGACGAGCGGCAGGGGCCGCCGCCGCGGCGACCAGCGCGATCTCGAGGGCGACCAGCAGCGGGAGGCAACACCGCGCCGGGGACCACGGACGCCCTCCGCCTCCCCGCCGCGTCGAGACGCGCGGAGCGGACATCCCAGGTCCCCTAACCAATCCTTAACGGCGTTAATGTTAGCCGATAACCTGCTCCAATTCCCGGAGTTGACGGGAGAGATCTGATCGGGCCGGTGCCGGCCCTCGGGGCCGGCGCAGCGGTTCCCCACCCACCGTCGAACGGTGCATGATCTCGGCTACCGTACCCGCCGGGGGAAACAACATCCACCGTGATCGACGCGTGCCCCACGGGCTCGTGACGGAATCTGGGAGGCCGTTCCCGTTGGGACGGCGATGTCGCAGGATAAGGACCGCCCTCGCGTGGGGGCACCGAGCCGTCAGGGCTGGTGAGCGACCGTTCAGGACCGATGAGCCGAGACGCCAGGGACACGTGAGAGGACAGGCACCCGCCCGCAAGAGGACGACGACCGTCCCGTACCAGATCGCCCTCCGCACCAGCCGGCCCGCCGAGGAGGTGCTCGCGCAGGTCGATGTCGATCAGGTGCCCGGCCTGGCGGTGGCGGAGCGCGGCGCCCACTACCTCGTGGTGCGGCCGAAGCGGCGGTTCCGGTACGGCGCCGACATCGCCGCCGGGCTCGGGGTGGCCGTCGTGCTCGCGCTGCTCATCCTCACCGCGGTCACGCCGGTCGTGCTCGTGGCTCTCCCGGTGGCTTTCCTGCCCGTCGTTCCCCTGCTCCTCGAGCATCGGCCCGATCTGGCCGTCAGCGCCATCGAGGACGACGGGGAGACCCGGGTCACAGCACACGGGCAGGCGTCACCGGAGCTCGTCGAGTACCTCGACCGCTACCTCGAGGCCCTACCGGCGGTCAACGGATCGGGGCCGCAGGACGGTGACAGCGAGGACGACGCGGCCCCCGGCGAGGAGGACGACGTCACCGCCGACGAGGAGGACGGCGTCACCGCCGACGAGGCTGACGCCGATGCGGCCTACGGGTATCGGGACTACCAGGTCGTACCCCCGCCGCCTCCGCCCCCGCCCCCGCCCCCAGGGCTCCAGCCGCCGCCCTCGCCATCGGCTCTCCCGCCACCGCCGCCCCCTCCCCCGCCGTGGGCTCCGCGCGGGGTCGCCCAGTAGGACGCGAGCGGTCGCGTAGGCACGCGCACCGTCGAACAGCTCAACTGCAGCGAAGCTGGGCGCTCGCGACGAGACGGGCTCAGCGAACCACGCGGATGACCGCGGTCACCACTCCTTCGAGGGAGAGCTCGCCGCTCACGAAGATCGGCTCGTAGCTGGCGTTCTCGGGCTGAAGCCACACCCGTCCGCCCTCCCGGAAGAAGCGCTTGACAGTCACCTCACCCTCGCCGGTCGTCGCGTTCTCGATGCGGGCGACGACGATGGTGCCGTTCGGCGGCGGGTCGCGCCGCGGACGGACGACGACCAGGTCCCCGTCGAGGATCCCGGCGTCGATCATGCTGTCGCCGTGGACGGTGAGCGCGTAGGCTCCGTCGTCGCCGGCCAGCTCCTGCCCCACGGTGATGTGGTCCTCGACGTTCTGGTCGGCGAGGACCGGCGTCCCGGCCGCGACCCGCCCGACCAGCGGGAGGGTGAGGACGCGCGGCGCCCCGCGGCCGGCCGCCGGCTCGTGTCCGACAACCTCCACGGTGCGGGACTTGGTCGGGTCGCGACGGATGTAGCCCTTGGCCTCGAGGGAGTTCAGGTGGTTCTGTACCGTCGAGGAGGAGCTGAGACCGACGGCAAGCCCGATCTCGCGGACCGTGGGCGGGTAGGCGTGGGTGCGCGTGTGCTCGCGAAGGAACTCGATGATCTGCCGCTGGCGCGGGTTGAGAGCGTCTGCCATGTCGTGTGTCTCACCTCTCAGCGTGTCGGGGCACGGCCGACTGTAACACGGCCAGGGCCAAAATGCAAACGGATGTTCCTGACGTATGTTCGGTCCCGGAGGACGGGTGAGGGCGCCGGTGGAGGGCGATCAGGGGCGGCCGCCGGCCACCGCGAGCGCCCTGGCCGCGACCTCGTCGAGGTCGTCGTCGCCCTCCCGGTGGAGCCAGACGGTGTCCCGGTCGGCCCTGAACCAGGTGCGCTGCGCCTTGGCGTAGCGGAGCGTCCGGCGCACGATCTCGGCTGCGGCCGCGGCCTCCGACGCCCGACCGGCGAGAACGTCGAGCGCCTCGCGGTAGCCGATGCCGCAGCCATCCAGGTCCTCCGCCCTCACTCCCTCGCGGAGCGCGGCCCTGGTCTCCTCGATGAGCCCGCCACGGAGCATCGCCTGGGCCCGCTCGGTGATCCACCTTCGGTGGCGATCGGCGGCCACGTCGAGTCCGATCCGGATGCTCGGCAGAGTGGCCCCGCCCCGCCGCCGGACCCCCAGGCTTCCGCGGGCCTGGACGATCTCCATCGCACGGACCACCCGGCGCGGGTTGCGCCGGTCGATGCTCGCCGCTCCCTCGGGGTCACGGCGCTGGAGCTCCGCGGCCAGGGTGGCGAGGCCCTCCGGGCTGGCGGCACGGGCGTTGAGCGCGGCGCGCCGCGCAGGGTCTGGCGCGCCTCCCTCCAGGTCGAGGCCGTCCAGCAGGGCACGCACGTAGAGGCCGGTGCCCCCCACCACGATCGGCCGGACCCCGCGGCGGTCGAGGTCAGCAAGGCACTCCAGAGCCGCCGTGAGCCAATCGGCCACCGAGAACCGGGCTCCGGGATCGGCGATCCCCAGGAGGTGGCAGGGGACCCCCGCGAGATCCTGGGCCGTCGGTGCGTTGGTGCCGATGCGGAGCCCGCGCAGGACCTGCCGCGAGTCGGCGTTGAGCAGCTCGGCGCGGCCCATCCGGAGCGCGAGCCGCACCGCGAGAGCCGTCTTCCCCATGGCGGTGGGCCCCACCACCGCGATGACGGGGGCCGGGCGGAGGGCTCCCCGTCCCCGCTCCGTGCCAGCGACCATCCGTGTAGCTTGCCGCATCGCTCGAAGGGGCCTCGAGGCGTGGACCGGGACGCCGCGGGCTGCCCGAGCGGCGGGGCTCGTGAGGGCGGGCCACCCACCGTGGGTGCGCGACGGGCCGCCGGGGCTTGCGCCCACGGCGACCCGCGCGCCGCCCGCGAACGAGGGGTGACGACCGGGACCGCCCCCGGTCAGGCCCCGCGCCGGGGCAGGCCGGTCAACCGGACGAGCGGGACCCGGACGTCGAGCTCAGGATGACTGGGTTGCCGTCCAGGAGCCGGTGCCCGCGCCCTGCACCTGGTAGCTGCCGGACATGGAGCTCCCCGAGATCGTGCCGTTGTAGGTGATCGCCTCCGAGCCGACGGCCCCGAACTCGATGGTGCTGCCGCTGACCGTCCCAGTGAGGCTCTCGGTGCCACCCGGCGAGAGGGTGATGCTGCCGCTCAGGCTCGAACCCGACTCGGTCCAGGTGAGCGTGAAGGTGCCGCTGAAGCTGCCGGTGTACGACCCCGACCACGTCCCCGTCAGCGACCCGCTGGCGGTCGCCGTGGGCGTGGCGGTCGCGGCGGCCGGTGTGGGGGTGACCACCGCGGGCGGGGACGTGGCGGTGGCACCGGAGGATGACGCGGTCGGCGAGGTCGATGAGGAGCCGCAGCCCGCCAGCGAGAGGGCGGCCAATGCGGTGAGCAACGGAACGAACGTGCGCGGTGTCATGGCTCTCTACTCCGGGTCGGTGTCGGGGGAGGAACGCTGCATGGGTGCGGAGCCGTCGTCCGCGGTTGCGGCCTCGCTCAAGAAAGCGATCAGTGGCTGCGGGCCGGAAAACGTGATCTCCCGGCCCGAGCCGAGATGGACCGCCGTCCCCCTGACGCCCTCGGGGCGCTCGCCGTCGCCGGGTCTCCAGACCCGCACCATGAAGGTCTCCATGGCGTGGGAGGCTAAGCGGGGCGCTTCGGGTGGTCTTAAGGCTTCCTGAATGCCGAGCCGCCGGCGCCCGGCCCGGCCTTGGAGGGTGCCTGCGGGCCGGGAAACGGAGCCGGCTCGACGCCGAGGTCGTCCATGGCGCGCCGGTAGTTGAGGTAATGGCGGTGCGCCTCACCGTGGCGCCCTGCGCCCACCAGCGCGCTCACCAGACCGAGGTGGGCCTGCTCGTCGTAGCGGTCGATCTCCAGGATGCGCAGGAGATGGGGGACCGCGCCCTCCGGGTCGGAGGCCTTCGAGGCGCCGGCGGCGAGGGCCCTGCACACCGCCACGTACCCGGCCCGGGCCTCCTCGCGGGCGGTGATCGCCCAGTCGTCGTAGGGGTTTTCCTCGAGGAAGTCGCCGCCGTGCGCGGCGGCGGCCGCCTCGAGGGCGGGGAGCGCCGTCACCAGGTCGCCTCGGCGGGCGCTCGCGAGGCCCTCGGCGGCGGCTACGAGGAACCGCTCCAGGTCGACGTCGATCGACTCGAGGTTGAGCGCGACGGCGTCCTTGTCGGCGTGGAGGTGGCCCTCGGATGTGGTGCGGCGGGGATCGAGCACGCCCCGGATGGTCGAGAGCGCCACCGAGAGGCGGTTGGCCACCTTCTCCGGGTCCTCGTCGGGCCAGAGCGTCTCCATCAGGTAGCCCCGTGACGCCGGACGTCCGCGACGGGCCACCAGCAGCTTGAGCAGCTCGCGCGCCCGCTTCGACTGCCACTCCGAGAGCCGGACGGGCTCGCCGTCGCGGATGACCGCGAAGCGGCCGAGCGACTCGATGCGCAGGGTAGCGGACTCGGTGCCACCGACGAGCGCCAGCAACCCGGCCGCGACCCCGCCGGCGCCGTGGGCGTGCACTCCGAGCTCCTCCAGCCGGTGCTCGGCGACCCGCCGCCGCGGAGAGGTCCCCGAGCCGGTCTCCAGGGCCGCGAGGGCCAGCGCCACCTTGGCCTCTCCCAGCGGGTTGCCGACGTCGCGCCAGATCGAGGCGGCCTCGTGAAGATGCTGGGTCGCCTCTCGTCCCGGCCTCGGCGCGCTCATCGCGGTGAGGGCGAGCGCGTCGGCGAGCCCGGCACGATCCCGCCGCAGGCGGGCCTCCGCGGCGGCGGCGGCCGCGAGCCGGGCGGCCTCCTCCCTCTCGCCGGCGACCGCGGCCACCCAACCGGCCGAGAGCAGCGCCACCACGTAGTCGAGCCCGGTGCCCGCGCCGACCGCCCGGCGGGCGATCTCGCTCGCCCGCCGGGGGTCGTCGCCCACCAGCACCGTGGCCAGGCCGGCGAGCGCGGGCACCAGCGCCTGCCTGTCGCCCGACCCCTCCGCGATGCTCACCGCCTCCTCGTATGCCGCCCTGGCCTGGACCAGGTTGCCGCGTTCCCGGTGGAGCTCGCCGATCAGGCTGAGAGGGTAGGCGACCATGTCGGAGGCGATCTGCTGGTATCGGTCGCGCGACGCCTCGAGGTCCACCAGCGCCTCGTCCAGCCGGCCCATCCGCATCCGGGCCTCGCCCCGGTTGCAGAGGCTGAGAGCGTGGAAGTTGGCGAAGGAGGTGAGCTCGGCCAGCCTGACCGCGACCTCCAGCTCCTGGAGCGCCTGCGGGTACGACCCCTCCTCGAGGAAGTGGGAGGCGCGGTTGGTCCGGATCCGGACCGTCTGGAGGATGTCGCCCGCCTCCTCGGCGGCCCGGAGCGCCAGCAGGTAATGGGCGTCGTTGGCGCGCCGGTCACCGTCGAGCGCCGCGAGCATCGAGATCACCGTGTGCGCGGCCGCCAGGGCTCTGCGGTCGCCGCAGGCCTCCGCCGCGGCCAGCGCCTGGGCGGCCAGGTCCCGGCAGGCGGCGACGTCACCGCGGAGCCAGTGCGCCGTCGCCGTCCAGGCTAGCAGCGACGCCATCTCCGCCGGGTCGGCCTCCCGGTCCTCGAGCCCGCGCCGGTAGGCCGCGAGCGCGGTGTCGACATGGCCGCGGAGGTAGTGGAGCAGCCCGATCCGCCGGGCCAGCGGTGCGGGCAGCGCCTCGCGGCCGCCGGCGGCGCGCTCGTAGCAGGCCAGCGCTCCCTTCCAATCCCCCTGGATCTGTCGGGCCTCCCCCTCGACCTGCTCGACGGCGGCGGTGCGGAGCGCGTCCGGGATGGCCCGGCAGGCTTCGAGGACGGTGGCGACGTGACCGGCGGCCAGCAGAGTCGCCCCCTCATCGCCGATAAGGCGGGCGAGCTGGTCGGGGGCACCGGCGGCGAGCAGCATCCGGGCCGCGGCGTCGGCGCTGCCGGTGCGGGCCAGCCACGCCGCGGCGGTGAGGCGCAGCTCGCGCGCGGTGGAGGTGGGCAGGGGCAGATGGTGGAGGGCGTAGTCGCGGATCAGCGGCCGCAGCGCCAGGGATCCGTCCTGCCGCGTCTCCACGAAGAGGCTCTGGCCCGCCAGGTCGGTGACCACCGAGCGCGCCTCCGCCATGCCGATGGCGTCGCAGAGGTCAGGGGTGAACTGGTCGAAGAGCGCCAGCCGTCCGACCGCCTCTCGCACCGATGCCGACTGATGGGCGAAGACCTCCTCGGCAAGGTACGCGAAGAGCGGGGTCCGGGTGCGATCGAGGCCGTCGAGCACCGCCGGCCAGCTCGCGCGCGGGGTCTCCCGCAGGGCTTCGACGGCCAGGATGACGGCCGCGGGCCAGCCGCCGGCGAGCCGGTGGAGGCGCTCCGGCAGGTCGGTCATCCCGACCCCCAGCCGCTGCCGCACCAGCTCGCCGACCTCGGCGGTGCTGAAGGCGAGCTGGTCGCCGCCGAGCTCGAGCAGCTGCCCCTGGCCGCGCAGCCTTTCGACCGGGAAGAGGGGGCGGCTGCGACCGGCCAGCACCAGGTGGAGCCGGGGTGGCGCGTGGCGGCAGAAGGCCTCGATGAGGCGAGCGGAGGGGTTCGCCGAGCCCAGCTCGTCGACGTCATCGATGATCAGGATCAGGTCGCCGTCGACGTGCGCGTGCACCACCTGGGCCAGCCGTGAGCCCAGCGCATCCGCGTGAGCCGGCTGATCCGCGTCGGGACCCGAGACCCCCCTGATCGCGCGGGCGAGCCCGCTGCGCAGCTCGGGGACGCGGAGCCGCAGGGCGTCAGCGAGCTGACGTGCCAGGGTGGGCATGTCGCGGTCGGTGGCGTCGGCCGTGTACCAGGCGCACGGCGCCATCTCCCACCACGACGAGAGGAGCGTCGACTTGCCGTAGCCGGCCTCCGCGATCACGGTGGTGAGACGCCGGCCGAGGACGTCGGCAACCCGCGCGACCAGCGCGGGGCGCGCGAGACTGCCCACCGGTCGAGCCGGCGGCAGCATCTTGGCGACGGGGGTCTGCTCCATCGAACCTCGCGCCGGGGCGTCGGCCTGCCCCGTCGAATGGATAGCCTGGCACAGAGTTCACCAGAGCGGGCTGGCCGCGCCGGGCGCGACCGGCCGGTCAGACCGCCGGCCGGCCGAAAGCCTGGCGCAGGCTCCGGCTGTCCAGGACCACGACCGTGGGCCGGCCATGCGGGCAGGTCAGCCCTCCCGGCGTGGCCACCAGGCGCTCCAGGAGCCGTCCCTGCTCGCGGACGCCCAACCGGTCCCCGAGGCGGACCGCGGCGTGGCAGGCGATGAGCGCGGCCAGCCGGCGGCGCCGGGTGGCGGGGTCGGCGGGATCCTGGAGGCTGTCGAGCAGGTCCCGCACCAGTCGCTCGGGAGCGGCCGGGCCCACCGCCGCCGGCACGGCCCGGCAGCGCACCAGGCCGGGACCGAAGGGCTCCAGCTCGAAACCCATCCCGGTCAGGGTGTCGAGGGACTCCGCGAGCCGCTCCAGGGCGGAGGCCTCGACGCTCACCACCGCGTCGACCAGCAGGAGCTGGCTGGACGCGGGGCGGCCCTCGCGAGCGGCGGCCTCGCTCTCTCCCATCAGCTCGGTGTAGAGGATCTTCTCGTGGGCGGCGTGCGGGTCGACCAGGACGGGGCCCCGGGGCGAGTCGGCGACCAGCCATCCCTCCGCGGTCTGGGCGAGCGGGCGCAGTGGGGCGAGGTCGGTCAGACGCTGTCCCGCCGGGGCCGCCGCGGGGGACTCCATCAGGCCATCCGAGACACCTGCGGCCGCGCTTCCGGGGGGCGCGTCGCGCAGCTCGAGCTCCGCCTCCTCCCGGTCGGCGCCGCTGGTGAGGGCGGGTCCGGGTGTGCCGGCGAGCTGCGGCAGCCGGGCGCCGGCCACGCTGACTCGGGCCTCCTGCAGCGCGGTCCAGCACGCCCGCTGGACGGCGCTGAAGACCCGGCCCTCGTCCCGCAGCCGGACCTCGCGCTTGGTCGGATGGACGTTGACGTCCACCAGGGTGGGGTCGAGGGTGACCTGCACCACGCCGAAGGGATGCCGGCCGACGGGAAGGAGCCCCGCGTAGGCCTCCTCCACCGCCGCCACCAGGGCGCGGTTGTGCACCCGCCGCCGATTGATCACGAGCACCAGCCCGGTCCTGGTTCCCCGATGGCTGCGCGGCTCGCCGATCAGACCCCCGACCCCGATCTCCCCGGGTGCGTCGACCACCAGAAGCTCGCCCGCGTCGCGTCCGAACACGGCGGTGGCGGCGTCGACCAGGCTTCCCCCCGGGCTGCGCAGCGCGAGCCGGTCGTCGCTCCGGCAGGTGAAGGCAACCTCGGGGTGGGCCAGGGCGAGATCGCTGACTGCGCGGACCGCGGCCGCCGCCTCGCTGCGCTCGGCGCGCAGGAAGGCGAGCCGTGCCGGGGTGTTGTGGAAGAGATCGCGCACCTCGGCCGTGGTCCCCGGCGCGCGCGCGGCCGGACGGTGCTCGAGCACTTCGCCGGCGCGGCAGCGCAGCAGCCACCCGCTCTCCGAGCCGGCCGGCCGGCTGGTGAGGCGCAGATCGCTCACCGCGGCGATGCTGGCCAGCGCCTCACCGCGGAAGCCCAGGCTGCGAACCCGGGTCAGGTCGTCAACCGATGCGAGCTTGGAGGTGGCGTGCCGGGCCACCGCCAGCCGGAGCTGGTCTCCCGGGATGCCGGCCCCGTCGTCCGCGGCCACGATGCGGACCAGCCCGCCGCCCTCGAGGTCGACGTCGATCCGGCCGGCCCCGGCGTCGAGCGCGTTCTCGCACAGCTCCTTCACCACCGCGGCGGGGCGCTCGACCACCTCGCCGGCGGCGATGGCGTCGGCGACCCGAGGGGGAAGGAGGCGGATGGGGGCCGTCATCGGCCCGCCCGCTCCTGCAGCTCGGCGAGCTTACTGAGGGCCTCACGGGGGGTGAGCCCGTCCAGGTCCAGCTCGGCGAGCTCGTCGAGCACGGGGTGGGCGGCCGGCGCCGGCAGGCCCAGATCCAGCTGAGCGGGCGCCTCCCGGTCGGCCTCGAGCGGGCGGCGGCTCTCCATCTCACCGAGGACCTCGCGGGCGCGGGCCAGCAGGCCGGCCGGCAGGCCGGCCAGCCTCGCCACCTGGATGCCGTACGAGCGGTCGGCGCCTCCGGGGCGGATCCGATGCAGGAAGGTGATCGTCTCCCCCTCCTCCACCACCTCCACGCGGGCGTTCACCACCCGGGGCAGCCGCTCGGCGAGCGCGGTCAGCTCGTGGTAGTGGGTGGCGAAGAGGGTGCGGCAGTTGAGCTGCGGCGAGTCGTGGAGATGTTCGACGAGGGCCTGGGCGATCGACAGCCCGTCGTACGTCGAGGTGCCCCGGCCGATCTCGTCGAGGACGAGGAGCGAGCGCGCGGTCGCCTGGCGGAGGATGGCCGCGGTCTCGGCCATCTCGACCATGAAGGTGGAGAGGCCGGCCGAGAGGTCGTCCTGGGCCCCCACCCGGGTGAAGATGCGGTCGCAGACCCCGAGCCGAGCGCGCCGCGCGGGGACGAAGCTGCCGACTTGCGCCAGCAGGGTGATCAGCGCCACCTGGCGGAGGTAGGTGGACTTGCCGGCCATGTTCGGCCCGGTCAGGACCACGATGCGGTGGGCGACATCCAGGCTCGTGTCGTTGGCCACGAAGGCGCCACGTCCGAGGCTGCGCTCGACCAGGGGGTGGCGCCCGGCCTCGATGTCGGTGACCGTCGAGCGGTCGACGGTGGGCCGCACCCAGCCCTCGTCGTCGGCGACGGTGGCCAGCGCCTGGGCCACGTCGGCGGTGGCGCCGGCCGCGGCGCAGCCCAGCAGCGCGGGCCCGTGGGCGGTGACCCGGCGCACCGCCTCGCCCAGCAGCTCCAACTCGCGGGCCACGGCGCGCTCGCGGGCACTGAGCACGACGCTCTCTTGCTCCTTGAGCCGAGGGGTGATGTAGCGCTCCGCGCCGACCAGGGTCTGCTTGCGCAGGTAGTCGGGTGGCACCGCCTCCCGGTGAGCGTGGGGGACCTCGATGTAGTAGCCGAAGACCCGGTTGTAACCGACCTTGAGCGAGCGGATGCCGGTGCGCTCCCGCTCCTGCCCCTCCAACCCGGCGATGAAGTCGCGAGCCTCGGCCGCGGAGCTGTGGAGCCGGTCGAGCTCCGGATCGGCCCCGGGGCGGATGAAGCCCCCCTCCCGCGAGCTCGGGGGCGGATCGTCGACGAACGTCGCCCTCAGGTCGGCCTCGACCTCGACGGGTGGCACGGCCGTCCCGGCCAGCCCGGTCAGCTCGCCGGGCAGGTCCTCGAGGAGGCGGGCCACCGCCGGCAGCGCCGCGCACGCCTCGCGGATGGCGCCGAGGTCGCGCGGGGTGGCCAGGCTCTGGGTCACCCGTCCCACCAGCCTCTCCAGGTCGTGGACGGATCCGAGCCGGCGGCGCAGCTCCCCGCGCCGTGGGCGGTCGGCGACCAGGGCCGCGACCGCCTCCAGGCGCGCGCCGATCGGGTCGGGATCGGTGAGGGGCTCCTGGAGGCGGCGGCGGAGCAGTCGGGCCCCCATCGGCGTCCGGGTGCGGTCGAGGAGCTGAGCCAGGCTGGGACCGCTGCCCAACGGCTCCAGCAGCTCGAGGTTCCGCCGGGTCGGCGGGTCGAGGCGCATCAGGTCGCCGCTCTGTCGGGGCACGACCCGGAGCAGGCCCGGCTCCAGGGAGACGCGGGCGCGCTCGCAGTAGCCGAGGACCGCTCCCGCGGCACGGACCCCCACCGGCATCTCCTCGAGCCCGAGACCGAGGAGGCTGGCGGCGCCGGTTGCCGACGCGAGCCGCTCGGCCGCCCGCCGGCCGTCGAAGAGAGGGACCGGCAGCGCGGTCCGGACCGCGGTGAGGAGGAGCGCCGGGGGCACGGAGGCCGGGTCGCCAACCAGCAGCTCGGCAACGTCGAGACGCTCCAATTCGTCGCGCAGCGCCACCGAGCCGAGCCCCCCGGCCACCTCCATCACCACCAGCTCGCCGCCGGCCAGATCGAGGGCGGCCACGCCCACCTGCCCGGCGGTCTCGGCGAGGGCGACCAGGCGGGCCACGCGGGTGGGTTCCAGGAGATCGGCGTCGACGGCGGTGCCGGGACTGAGCACGCGGGTGACCTCGCGCCGGACCAACCGGCCGGCCACGACCTCTCCCACCTGGTCCCAGAGCACCACCCGGTGGCCGGCGTCGAGCAGGCGGCGCAGGTGGGTCGCGACCGCCTGGTGGGGCACCCCGCACATGGGCAGCCGGCCGGCGCTGCCGAACCCGCGGCCGGTGAGGGTGACCTCCAGGATTGGCGCGGCCAGCTCCGCGTCGGCGCCGAACAGCTCGTAGAAGTCGCCGAGCCGGGCCAGGACGAGGGCGTCAGGATGCTCGGCCTTGGCGGCGCGGTACTCGCGGAGGATCGGGGTGTCACCGGCGTCGTCGAGATCGATCGTCGGGTCGGGCGGGGGCAGGTTCTCGGCACGCAGGTGCGGGGGTGTCGCGCGCTCTCTGCCCCTCACCGCACCACCGTCGTTCAGGCCGCGGCGGCCTCGACGTCCGCGCTGAGCTGCCAGGCGCTGGCGGTGCGGACCCGCCCCTCCACGAGCTCGCCGGCGGCCGCGGACCCCACCGGCAGGAGGGCGACCTTCCCCTGGCGGGTGCGTCCGAATGGCCGGCCGTCGGCGGTGACGCTCTCGACCAGGACCTCGACGCGCCGTCCGATGAGGGCCTGGTTGCGCTCCAGGGCGATCTGGCGCTGGAGGTCGAGGAGGTGATTGAGGCGCCGCTTCTTCTCCTCGATGGGGACGTCGTCGGGGCGCCGGGCCGCGGCCGTGCCCGGCCGGACCGAGTAGGCCTGGAGGTGGACGACGTCGAAGCCCACCCTGCTGAGGAGGGCCTCGGTGCCGAGGAACTCGGCCTCGGTCTCCCCCGAGAAGCCGACGATGATGTCGGTGGTGAGACCGAGCTCGGGGACGATCGTCCGGGCGGTCCGGATCTTGCCGAGGTAGTCGTCGACGGTGTAGAGGCGGCGCATCCGGCGGAGCAGCTCGTCGTCCCCCGCCTGGACCGGCAGGTGGAGCTGCTCGCAGACGGTGGGGAGGTCGCGCATCGCCTCGAAGAACTCGGGGACCGCGTTGCGCGGGTGGGAGGTGAGGAAGCGGAGCCGCCACAGCCCGGGCACGCGGTCCACGGCCGCGAGCAGCTCGGGCAACCCGGCCCGGGTGCCGGGATCGGCGTAGGAGTTGACGTTCTGGCCGAGCAGGGTCACCTCCCGCACGCCCCGCTCGACCAGGCGGTGGACGTCCTCGACGATCTCCCCCACCGGCCGGCTGGTCTCGCGACCGCGGACGAAGGGGACGATGCAGTAGGTGCACATCTCATTGCAGCCGCCCATCACCGAGACGTAGGCCAGCAGACGGTCGGAGGCGGGCATGGGCAGCGGGCCGTCGAGATCGGAGGCGTGAATGGCCTGGAGCCGGGCGAAGAAGCCGTCGCAGTCGCGGACGTCGAAGAGGTAGTCGAGATCGGGCAGCTTCTGGAGCAGGGCGGGACCGTGCTCCACCGCCATGCAACCGGTCATGGCGATGGCGCGCCCCGGGCGGGCCTGCTTCCAGTCGGTCAGCTCGCGGAACTTGCCGTAGACCTTCTGCTCCGCGTTCTGCCGGACCGCGCAGGTGATCAGCACCGTCAGGTCGGCGTCGTCCAGGGCGGCGTCGGGGACGAAGCCGAGCTCGGCGAAGCGCTCGGCGAGCATCTCGTGGTCGGCATCGTTCATCTGGCAGCCGATGTGCCAGAGATGGACACGGGGAGGCCGGCCGAGCACCGGGACGATCGGCCGCCGGGGCTCCGGGCGCTGGAGCAGCGGGATCGCCTGGAAGCCGCGGGCGGAGGGGCTGAGCAGCGGGGCTGGAGCGGGCATCGGAGCCCTGACAGGGTATCCCGTGCGGCGGAGCGAGGGCCGCGGCGCCGCCGCGCGGCGCATGCCACAATCGAGCTGCCCGTGGTCCAGGTGCTCGCGATCGTGCTGGTGGTCCTCATCTTCGCCATCCCGATGGGGCTGAGGCTGTGGGCCCTGCTGCGCCATCGGGGTCCGACGGACGCCGATCCCGACCTCGTTCAGCGCTGGGCCACGCACCTCTATCGATGGGACCGCGAGGATTACCGGGGGAATCGCGAGGATTGAAGCCGCGGCGGCGGCGCCTGAGCGGTGTCGGGCGCGGGCGGGCCAGGTGCTGAGAGGGGCATCGGGAGCGGGCGCATACTTGCCGCGTGTGGTGGGAGATCGTGGTGGTGGTCCTCATCGCGGGCGCCGCTCTGGCCGGCTACCGGTGGCTGGGTGGGGGGTTCCGGGGCGACCTCCGGCGGCGGAGACGAGAGGGCGCGGACCCCGAGAGCCTCGCGCCCGCCGCCCGAGCCCGCCACTACCGGGATGACTGAGGGCTGACGCCAGCCGCCGGAGCGGCCACACCGGGGTGGTCGCGGCGTGCAACGATAACGCGGTGAGATCGCCCTCATCATCATCGCGGCGCTCGCCGTGCTCTTCGTGGTCCTGATCTGGGTCAAGGCGGAGCAGCCGGAGAACGAGGGGGCGAGCCTCGGCCACAACTCACCCTGGCCCGATTCCGTCTTCGGTCCCTCCGTGCTCAGACCGCAGCTCGGCAGCCCGGAGACGCTGGAGAGCCACTCCGACCCCGAGTGGGTCGACGCGGAACTGAGGCGCTCGGAACAGCACCGCCACCGCGAGAGCGGGGACTGAGCCCTGGGCCGGGCGCTGACCCGCCGGTCAGCGCGATTCGATCAGGAGCCGCATGCCGGTGCGTTCCTCGCCATCTATCGAGATGTCGATGAACGAGGGGATGCACACCAGGTCTATCCCTCCCGGGGCGACGTAGCCCCGGGAGATGGCGATCGCCTTGATGGCCTGGTTGATCGCGCCGGCACCGATGGCCTGCACCTCCACCCGCTGCTGGCTGCGGATCACCCCTGCGATGGCTCCGGCCACCGAGACCGGTTTGCTGCTGGCCGAGACCTTGAGGATTTCCACGAGCGCTGCCCTGCCCTATGTGGGCGGTTGCTGAGTTCCCTGCTACGACGAAAGCATAGTCGTGAGTGAGGATTGTCCTCACCCAACGTCGGCGTCCGGGGCCCGCGACCCGATTGTTACGAAGGGTCCGACCCGGGCACCCTCGCGACGCCGGTCACTTGGCGTATTCGATGCTCCTGGTCTCGCGGAGCACCACCACCTTGATCCGGCCGGCGTAGCTGGCTTCCGCGTGGAGCCGCTTGGCGATCTCACGAGCCATGATCTGCGCTCGGTCGTCGTCGACCTCCTGGGGCTTGACCATCACCCGGAGCTCCTTGCCCGCCTGGATGGCGAAGCTCCGCTCGACCCCGGGGAGCTCGTCGGCGATCTGCTCCAGTCGCTCGAGCCGCTTGATCGATGAGGCGAGCGTCTCCCGGCGTGCGCCGCGCCGCGAGGCGGTGATGGCATCCGCGGTCATCAGCACGAAGGCCCCGATGGTGCGCGGCTCCTCGTCGTAGTGATGCGCCCGGACCGCGTGGACCACGGCCGCCGGCCGGCCGAGGCGGGCCAGGATCTCGCCGCCGATGATGGCGTGCGATCCCTCGACGTGCTGCTCCACCGCGTGGCCGATGTCGTGGAAGAGGCCGATCTCGCGCGCCTCCTGGACGTCGTAGCCGATCTCGGCGGCGATCATCCCCGCCACCGCCGCGGTGTCCTTGCTGTGCACCAGCACGTTGGCCCCGTAGGCGCTGCGGTAGCGGAGGGTACCCAGCAGCTTCACCAGCTCGGGGTGGACCCCGGTGAGGCCGACCTCCTGGCAGGCGGCCTCACCCTCCTCGCGGAGCCGATCGGCGATCTCGGCCCGGCTCTTGGCCACCACCTCCTCGATCCTGGCGGGATGGATGCGGCCATCGGCGAAGAGCCGCTCCAGGGCGACCTTGGCGACCTCCCGGCGCACCGGGTCGAAACCGGAGAGGACGACCGCCTCGGGAGTCTCGTCGACGATCACGTCGATCCCCGTGGCCGCCTCGAGGGCGCGGATGTTGCGGCCCTCGCGGCCGATGATCCTGCCCTTCAGATCGTCGGTCGGGAGGTGGAGGACGGTGACCGCCGCCTCGCCGGTCTGCTCCGAGGCGTGGCGCTGCATGGTGGTGATCAGGATCTCGCGGCTCCGCTCCTCCGCCTCCTCGCGGACCCGCTTCTCGGAGGCCCGGATGCGCTCGGCGACCTCGTGGTCGAGCTCGGCTTCCACTCCGCGGAGCAGCTCGGCCCGCGCCTCGTCCTGGCTCATCCCGGCGACCCGCTCCAGCTCGCGCCCGACCCCGGCGCGCTCGTCCTCGATCTGCAGCCGGGTCTGCTCCAGCTCCTCCTCGCGCCGGGTCAGCCGCTGCTCCCCCTGCTCGACGTCCCGGTTGCGCTTCTCGAGCCCCTCCTCGCGCTGGGCGAGCCGCTGCTCCAGCCGCGCCACCTCGGCGCGACGCTCGCGCACCTCGGCCTCGGACTCGGAACGCAGCCGGTGCGCCTCCTCGCGGGCGGCGAGGACGATCGACGCGCGCTCCTGCTCGGCCGCCCCGCGCTCCTCGTGGAGGCGTCCCATCTCGAGCTCGCGTGACGCGCTGACCTGATCGCGAAGGTGGCGGGCATAGAGAAGGCCGGACACGGCGATGACCACGCCCAGCCCAAAGGCCACATAGGCCAGGATGTCGGTGATGGGAGATGTCCTCGGAGTTGTCGGGGGGGTGAGGTGGCCCGCCACCTCGTTCGGTGCGCCACCCTGGAGACGCAGGTCGTGAGCGCTGCGGCACCCGCCCGTACTCACCACCGAACCGGCGCCGAGCGCCGGACGGTCCCCGGGGATGTGACGGCATTGTACGGACACGCGAGCCTTATCGGCAGTGCCGCGGTCAGAATTGCCGGAGCGGGGCCACCGGTAGGCTTTCCAGATCTGCGGGGTGGGTCACCGTCACGGCAGGTGGGAGACTTCAGATGACGCGGAGGGCCGGTTTTGGGCGATCCGCGGCGGCGTGGGGCCGTTCGCCGGCAGTCCGGGGCGATCGGCGCGCGGTGACCGGCGGGGCATGGTGCCGTCGCTGAAGCCGGGAGCCGCACCCGGTCACCCCGGGGACGTCCCGGTGCCCGGAGACGCCGCGGTGGCTCCGGACCTGGTCGCCGAGTTGGAGCAGGGGCTGCGCTCCACCGTGCGGGTGTCGATCCCCGCGCTGCTGACCGGCACCGCGCTGATCAGGGTTGCCGCCTCCGGGGTCACGGTGGCCGTCCAGTTCTACGTCGCCGACCTGGCTCATGGCCACCCTCACGGCACCACCATCGGGCTGGTCGGCGCGGCCCAGGCGCTCACCGAGATGGTCTTCGCCCCGTTCATGGCGCGCTACGCGGACCGGCTCGGCCGCAAGCTCTTCGTGGTGGGGGGGCCGCTGATCGGCATGCTCGGGGTGCTGCTGGTCGCCGCCTCGGTGCACTCCCAGCAGATCTTCGCGGCCCGGCTGCTGGAGGGGGTCGCCGCGGCGGCCTTCGTCCCCACCGCACTGGGGGCCATCGCCGCCGCGACATCGCAGAGCTTCCGGATCCGGGCGAGGGCCAGCGGCGCCTTCGAGGCCGCGACCCTGGCCGGGTACGCGGGGGGCTTCGTCCTGGGGCCGTTCGCGTACCACTACCTCGGTCGGGGCGGTTTCCTCCTGCTCGCGGCCGTGTACCTGGCGGCCGGCCTGGTGTGCCTGCGCTTCGTGGCCCACGTGCCCCCGCTGCCGGTGACCCGGCTGTCGACACTGCTGCGGGACGTCGTCGGACCCGGCCCCATCCGCGGCTTCCTGCCCGCGTGGATCGGCACCTTCGCGCTGCTCGGCGCCTACGGGTCCAACCTCGCCTCGCTCCTCCACCACGCGCCGGTCCCCGGCCAGGGGCTGGTGCATCACCTCGATCCCCGGCTGATCTCGCTCATCCTGGTGATCGGCATCGCCGTCCTGGTCATCGGGATCGCACTGTGGACACCGTGGATCCCACGCCTCGGCCCGGTGCGGCAGATGCGACGAGCGGTGCCCGGGGCGTGGGTCTTCTCGGTTGCGCTCCTGCTCGCCAACCATCTCCCCCACATCGCCCTGATCGCCCTGCTGCCCGTCGCCGCGTTCGGCATCCTCTGGCTGGCCGGGTTCGGCCCGGCCGCGGTCGCCTACCTGGCCAACTGCTCGGAAGCGCACACCGCCGACCGCTCCGCCCTGATGTCCTTCTACACGGTCACCCTGGCCGCCGGGGGCGCTCTCGGTGCCGCCCTGGGCGGCCTGGCCGTGAGCCTGGCGTCCTTCGACGGGCTGGTGGTCTTCGGCCTGCTGCTGGTGACGGCCACCTTCCTGCTGCTCGGCCCCCTGGCCCGCCGGGAGCGCGGCCCGGCCGCCTCCGCTACCGCCGCCTGACCGCTGCCGTCAGCCCTCGCCGTCGGGCTCTCCGGCCGGCTCAGAGCAAAGCCGCCGGAGCTCGGCGCGGATGTCGGCCATGTCGAAGCCACGGCGCTGCAGGGCGGCGGCGAGCCGGCGGACCTCGTCGGGTGCCGGCGGCCCATCCCGTCTGTGCCGGAGCCGCTCGGCCGCGATCCGGACGGCCTCGCCCTGGCTGGCCGGGAGCTCGGCAGCGGTCCGGCTGACGGTCTCGGGGTCCACCCCGCGCGCGACCAGGTCGGCGAGCACCCGGCGCCGTCCGTAGCCGTGACTGGATCGCCGGCGGGCCAGGTCCTCGGCCAGGCGCGCGTCATCCACCCAGCCCCGCGCCGCGAGCCGGTCCACGGCCTCGGCGGCCGTGGACGGCGTGTACCCCCGCCTCTCGAGGCGGCGCTGGAGCTCGACCCGGGAGCGATCGGTGATCGCCAGCAGGCGCTGGGCCATCGCCGCGGCGGCCTCGCGGTCATCGGGGTCGACCGCTGCGAGGGCGGCCGGCCGGTGGCCGCGACCGCCGCCCGACCTGCTGAGGGCCATGGCTGGGCTCGACGGGCTCCGATCAGGCGACCGGAACGGCCGGTGGGCTCTCGGCGGGCTCCTCCGACACCGTGGTCGCGGGGAGGGCGTGGGCCCGCACCCGGTCGGCGATCTCGTCGAGGAGCTGGGGGTTCTGCTTGAGGAAGTCGCGGACGTTCTCCCGACCCTGACCGAGCCGGAGGTCGCCGTACGAGAACCAGGCACCGCTCTTCTCGACGATCCGAGCGTCGACCGCCATGTCGAGCACGCTGCCGGCGAAGGAGATCCCCTCGTTGTAGAGGATGTCGAACTCCGCGTTGCGGAAGGGCGGAGCGACCTTGTTCTTGACCACCTTGACCCGCACCCGGCTGCCCACCGCGTCGAGCCCCACCTTGATCGTGTCGATCTTGCGGATGTCCAGCCGCACCGACGCGTAGAACTTGAGGGCGCGTCCACCGCTCGTGATCTCGGGGTTGCCGAACATGACCCCGATCTTCTCGCGGAGCTGGTTGATGAAGATGACCGACGTGTTCGACCGGCTGATGGCGGCGGTGAGCTTGCGCATCGCCTGAGACATGAGGCGGGCCTGCAGCCCGACGTGGTTGTCCCCCATCTCGCCGTCGATCTCCGCCTTCGGCACCAGGGCTGCCACCGAGTCGATGACCACCACGTCGACGGCGCCGCTGCGGACCAGCACCTCGACGATCTCCAGCGCCTGCTCGCCGGTGTCGGGCTGGGAGACCAGCAGCTCCTCGGTGCGAACCCCGATCCGGCTGGCGTACTGGGGGTCGAGCGCGTGCTCGGCGTCGATGAAGGCGGCCACCCCTCCCCTGCGCTGGGCCTCGGCGATGACGTGGAGGGTCAGTGTGGTCTTGCCCGAGCTCTCCGGTCCGAAGACCTCGACCACCCGGCCCCGCGGGATGCCGCCCACACCGAGCGCGATGTCGAGGGTGAGCGCTCCGGTGGGGATGATCTCCACCCGCTGAGTCTGGACGTCGCCCAGCCGCATGATCGCGCCCTTGCCGTGGCTCCGCTCGATCTGGCTCAGGGCCGTCGAGAGGGCTCGCTCCCGCTCTGTCGTCACCGCGTCCGCCTCCGTGGTGGCGGCCGCTCGCCGCCCGGTCACCTCCATTGTACGATCCATGGTACTACTCTGCTGTGTGCTTGTCACGGCTTCATCTCCTGCGGCGGCGTCGATGGCGACCATTTCGAACAGATGTACGTCTCGCGTACTCTACCGGGTCGGCGATCCGGGCGCAAGAGGTGGGCGGGAATCCGCGCCGCGCGCCCATCGGGTAGCCTGCGGTGGAGAGGATGAGCCCATGCCCACCGACGGCACTCCCGCCACCGGCTCAGTGCCGGGATCGGCGCGGCAGAGAGCGATGACCACGCCTGCCAGGGCGGGCGGCGACGTCCGATGAGGGAGGACGTGCGCCAGGCGCTGGCCATCAATCGGCCTGGTGGCGGACCTCCCGGCGACGGCAGCGATCATCGTCGACCCGGCGGAGCGCCGGCGCGTCCTCGCGGTCTTCGTCGACGAGTTCAACCGCCGTCGCGCCCCGGAGAGTCCCTGGCCGGAGGCCGTCCTCGAGGAGTGGGTGGAGCGCAGTCCACTGGGCCAGGGTCACATTCGTGGAGACCGACTGACAGGAGCTCTGCCTGACCCGAAGGCGTGAGAGCGTTGCGTCTCGTCTCCACTCTGTCTGGGTCGTCCGAGAGAATCCGTCGACTCCGTGCGGTGGGCCATCGCGTGCAGGAAACCCTTCGGTTTCATCGCCGAACGGTCCGGGCTCCACGTCGGCGGGCGCGCGGGATGGCATATAGTTGATCGAGCAACCATATCCTCCGACAGAAGGAGCCCACGGTGAACGTTCTGCTGTTCGGCGCATCCGGCAACATCGGCAGCGCCATCGCTCGCGAGCTGGTCGCTCGTGGGCACGCGGTCACCGCCGCCACCCGAGCTGGGAGTGGCGTCGACGGCCTGGCCCTCGCCGTCCGCCGGGCTGACGCGACCGACCCCGCCGAGGTTGCGGCGGCGGCGGCGGGGCAGGACGCGATCATCTCCGCCATCGGCCCGAAGCAGGGCCTGGACGACCAGGAGGAGGTGCTGGTGGGTGGCGCCCAGGGGCTGAGCGCCGGCGCCCGCGGGGCGGGCGTGCGGCGCCTGCTGGTGGTGGGAGGCGGCGGCAGCCTGCTGGTCGCCTCGGGAGAGCGTCTCCTCGACACCGCCGACTTCCCGGCGGTGTGGAAGCCAGGCGCCCTGGCCCAGGCGGCCGCGCTCGAGCTCTACCGGGCCGCCGGCGACCTGGATTGGACCTACATCAGCCCCCCGTTCCTGATCGAGGCGGGAGAGAGGAGCGGGCACGTTCGCCTCGGCGGGGACGAGGTGCTTTACGACGCGCAGGGGGTGAGCCGGATCACCTACCCGGATTTCCCCATCGCCCTGGTCGACGAGCTGGAGCAGGGAAGAGCCATCCGGCGCCGGATCACCCTCGCGTACTGAACGGGCTGGACCGGTGCTCCGCCGATCCGGCTACGCGTTCCCGCCCGGATGGAACGGGGTGAGCCGGGCCAGGTCGGCCTCGTTCAAATGAGCGAAGAGGGCCAGGTCGTCGCTCCTGCCCAGGAAGCGGACCTGCAGCAGCACGTCCTCGGTGAAGAAGCCCGCCGGCCGGATGACCACGCCGGCCAGCTCCCCCTCGTCGAGCACCACGTCCTGCACCGTCCCCAACCTCTTGCCGGTGGCCCCCAGCATCACGTTCTCGCCGCGATGGATCTCCAGCTCGTCGAGCCGCTTCTGCGCCTCCTCCACCATGTGGGGCGCGTACCCGGTCTGAGCGAGATCGGCCATCAGCAGCCGGCCGGAATCCCCGCGCTCGACGGGCGCGTAGTGATAGGTGAGGTACGGCTCGGTGCGGCGTGCCTCGGCCGAGGTGATCGACAGCGTGATCTGGTCGCGCTCGACGTCGCGGACGGCCGCGACCGGGATCGCGACGTCGTCCTCCATCAGGGCGGCCCCGGCCAGGTGGTGGCCGGAGAAGTGGTGAGTCTCCTTGACGACGATCGCATGCACGTCGAAGCTCTCGCCGTCGACGATCATGAAGTTGAGTGAGCCGATGTGCCGGCCGTCGGCGGAGACGACCCTCGCTCCGAAGTGGAAGTCCTCGACGGCGCGGCGGGGTGGACGGGGTTCGGTGGTCACGGCGGGTCAGTCTAGCGACCGGCGCCGGGTGCTGCCGGTGGGCCATCGGCGGCGACCAGGGTCGACCCGAGCCGGAGGGCTGCGGCCACCGCGGCGGCCCGGTTCGGCGCGCGATCCCCCCGTTCGCGCAGCTCGACGACCTCGGTTCGGGCGCTGAGGAAGCCGGCGACGTAGATGAGCCCCACCGGTTTTGACGTTCCCTCGGCACCCGGTCCCGCCACCCCGGTGATGGCGAGCCCGAGATCGGCGCCGAGCCGGGCGGCCACCCCCCTGGCCATGGCGGCGGCGACCTCGGCGCTGACCGCGCCGAGCTGGGCCAGGACCTCGGGGTCGACGCCCAGGAGATCCACCTTCACGGCGTCCGCGTAGGCGATGATCCCGCCGCGGACGTAGCGCGAAGCTCCGGGCACGTCGGTCAGGGCCGCCCCCAGCAGTCCCCCGGTGCAGGACTCCGCGACGGCGATGGTGAGCCCGAGCTCGGCCAGACGGCGGCCCAAGACCGCGCTCTCGGGGAACGCGGCGACCAGCGAGGGCCCCCCCGTCATCTCATTCGGTGCACGTGCACGGTACCGATGGCCCCTTCGCTCGGCGCGATCGACCTGCGGTCGTCGCCCCTCGCTCCGTCGTCATCGATAGTTGGTGAACTGGAGGGGCACCTCGAGGTCCATCTCCCGCAGCGCCCGGATCACCCCCTGGAGCGCGTCCTTCTCCCGGGAGACGATCCGCAGCTGGTCGCCCTGGATGCGCGATTGCACCTTGGGGTGCTCGGTCCGGATCCTCTTGGTCAGGGTGCGGGCCAGCTCCTCGGAGATGCCCCGGCGGAGCTTCACGATCTGGCGGACGTTGCCCTTGGCGGCCGGCTCCGGCTTCTGCGGGTCGAGGACCTTGAGGTCGATGCCGCGCCGGTGCAGCTTGCTCTGGAGGACGTCGAGGATGGCCCGAAGCTGCATGTCGCTCTCGGTGAGCAGCACCAGCTGCTCCTTCTCCAGGGTGATCTCGACGGTGACCCCCTTGAAGTCGTAGCGGGTCTGGATCTCCCGGCGGGTCTGGTCGACGGCGTTGACCATCTCCTGGTGGTCGAAGTCGCTGACGACGTCGAACGAGAACTCCTGCGCCATCCCGGAGGGCAAGGATAGCAGCGCCTGTCAGTAAACTCGGCCCCCGGTCCGTCCTGTCTTGTATGAACCCACTCGGGGAGGTGGCCATGCCGGACGCGACCCAGGAGCGGGCCGCGGGGCTCGACTTCGTCGGCTTCGACCTCTGCCTTGACGCCCATCGGGGGCGCCTGTACGGCATCGCCTACAGCATCCTGCGCAACCACGCCGACGCGGAGGACGCCGTGCAGGGTGCCTTGCTCAAGGCGTGGAGGGCCTGGCCCCGGGTGGAGGAGAGGGATGCCGCGGGAGCCTGGTTGGGCCGGCCCTACTCCTCCCCCAGCTCGGCCAGCAATTCGTCCACCTGGAGGACGTCCATCAGGACCTCCCGGGACTTGCTGCCCTCGAAGGGGCCGACCACCCGCTGCTCGGCGAGCTGGTCGACGAGCCGAGCGGCCCGCGTGTAGCCGATGTTGAGCTTGCGCTGGAGCAGCGAGGCCGCCGCCCGACCCTCGGCGGCGACGGTGTGGGCGGCCTTCGCGAAGAGCGGGTCACGCTTGCCGGCGTCGCGGGCCCACGACACCGTCGCCTCGACCTGGAAGACCTCCTCCTGGTAGTCGGGCCGGCCCTGCTGCTTCCAGAAGTCGATGAGAGCCTCCAGCTCGCGGTCCGAGCAGAAGGCGCCCTGCAGCCGCCGCGGCTTGCCCTCGTCGATGGGCAGGTAGAGCATGTCGCCCCGGCCCAGCAGCTTCTCGGCGCCCATCTCGTCGATGATGACCCGGGAGTCCACGCCGCTCGAGACGGCGAACGCGGCCCGGCTCGGGATGTTGGCCTTGATCAGCCCGGTGATGATGTCCGCCGACGGCCGCTGGGTTGCCACGATGAGGTGGATGCCGACGGCGCGGGCGAGCTGGGCCACCCGGCAGACCAGGTCCTCGATCTCGCCGGCCGCGACCATCATCAGGTCGGCCAGCTCGTCGATGACGATGACGACGTAGGGGAGCGGCGAGAGGCCGAGCCCGGGGGCGCGCTCGTTGAAGGCGGCAATGTTGCGGGCTCCGTGACTGGCGAAGAGCTTGTAGCGCTCCTCCATCTCCTTGCACGCCCAGCGCAGTGAGGCGACCGCCGCCTCGGGCTCCACCACCACCGGCACCAGCAGGTGGGGGACGTCGGCGAAGGTGGAGAGCTCGACCCGCTTCGGATCAATCAGGATCAGCTTGAGCTGTGCCGGCGTGGCCTGGAGCAGGAACCCGCCCAGGATCGAGTTGATGCAGACCGACTTGCCGCTCCCGGTGGCGCCGGCCACCAGCAGGTGGGGCATCCGGCAGAGGTCGCCGACCACGGGGTGCCCGGAGACGTCGGCACCGAGGGCCACCGCCAGTCGCTTGCGGGGGTCGGAGAAGGCGGGTGCGGTGACGATCTCCTTGAGGGAGACGAGCTGGGCCGCCTTGTTGGGGACCTCGATGCCGACCGCCGACTTGCCGGGGATGAAGGGCTGGATCCGGATCGGCGCGGCGAGGGCCAGGGAGAGATCGGTCTGAGCCCCCACGATCTTGCGGACCGGGACGCCGGCGGCGGGCTGCAGCTCGTACTGGGTGACCGTCGGTCCGCTGTTGGCGCCGACGACCCTCGCCTGGATCGAGAACGACGCCAGGGTGCTGGTGATCAGCGCGGCGGTCGCCTGCACCTCCTTCTCCAGCCGCTCCCGCTTGCCGCCGACCACGTCGAGCAGCTCCGGGCCGGGGAGCACCCAGACCTTCTCGGCCTCCTCCTCACCGAGCGTCTCTCCGTGGAGCGCCGTCATCTCGGGGATCGGTCCCAGGGGACGGGCCTCGACCGTCCCCTCGAACTCGCGGGTGAAGCTCTCGGGAGCCGGCGGCACGCCGCCGCGACCGGCCTCACCGCCCTCGTCCGCCGGCGCCACGGGGGCCGCCGGTTCGAGCGGCAGCAGCCCCTCCTCCGCCGGCGGAAGGTGGGCCGGGGCGGGGACGAAACCGGCCTGCACCGGCACGCCGGTCAGACGGACCACCGGCTCCCGGTCCTTCGTCGAGGTCCGTCTGGGAGGCTGGGCCGCGCCCGTGGCGGCGCGGTTGGAGAGCCAGTCGCGTGCCGCCCCCAGCGCCGGCGCGACCCGCAGCTCGACGGCCAGCACCAGGCCGGCGCAGACCAGCACCAGCATCAGGGCACCGGTGGCCGGTCCGCCCAGGCGGTCCGCGAGACTGGAGCTGAGGTGCCGGCCCACCGAGCCGGCGCTGCCGGAGATGACCAGCCCGCAGAGGCCGAGCATGGCCACCACGACCAGGAGGCTCCCGGCCGCGGCGAGGGCTCCACCCGTCCAGGCGCGGCGGCCGAGCAGGCGGGCGCCGGTCAGGACTAGGCCGGCGGCGATCAGCCAGGCGCCGATCCCGAGCGCTCCGAGCAGGGCATCGTGGACCGGGCGGGCGATCGACCCGCCTCCGGGCAGGGCGAGCACGACCGCGAGCAGGATCCCCAGTCCGACCAGGCAGATCCCGCTGAGCTCGCGGCGCTGGTCGGAGCTGATCAGCGGCGGCCGGGGCTGCTTGGAGGGGCGGCGCGGCGCCGGCCGCCGGGGCGCGGGGCGCGCCGGCCGGGAGCGCGGGCGGGTCTGGGTCCGGGGAGGCATGTCGGTCTCTGAGCCTCGTGTGAGCGACGTGGGGAAGGCGGCGGGCCGCGTCGATCGTAGCAGGGCGGGACCGGTTGCGAATGGGCGTTCGGACAGTTCGGCCGGACTTTGGGCGGCTCGTCGGCCGGCCTGGGGATGGCTCGCCCGTCGGGCCTGAAATGGCTCGGCTGGACAGAGGTGTCCGAGCGCGGCCGCCAGCGTCACCTCGCTCCGTGCCCAGCGCCTGAGTCGACGTCAGCCCGGCGGTGGCCGAGACCACCGCCGGGTCAGGCATCAGCGATTCAGCTCGCGGTGAACTCCACCGCGGGGATGTACCAGGGCGCCTCATCGGAGGTGCTCACGCCCCAGCAGGGTGCGCCCGGCGAATCGAGGCGGAAGACGCTCGTGCCGCGAGTCCCGCCGTCGCAGTACTCGCCCGCGAGCGGCGAGTTCTGGAAGATGGTGCCGGGTTGGGGTCGGTTCCCCGAACTCAGATTGGTCGGGTCCTGTGACAGGCCGATGTTCAGAGAGTCGTACGGGCAGCCCTCCGGGGTGCTGTGGCACGCGGTGCTGTGGCCGTACGGCGCGTATCCGTAGTCACTCGTGTTGTAGGCGATCCCGAAGACGAGGTTCTTGGGGAGGCTCAGGTTGAGCGAGGTGAGGTTGAAGGTGATGCTGGTCGCGAGGCCGTCGAAGCAGGAGCCGAGTGCCCGGTCATACCACGCACCCGCGCTCGAGCCCGTGCACTTGGTGGCGTTGGCCGACGGCGATACGGGATGGAGAAGGTCTTGGTGACCGACAGGATGCGGGCACCCGGAACAACCGCGGGTGGCGCCGGAGCCGCCTGCCCTGGGAGACGGCGAGCCGGTCACCCGGTGACGTCGACCGTCACCGACCAGGTCCGCTGCGTCGAGCCGTCGGGGCAGGCGAGCGTCGAGGTCAGCGCGTCCTGCCCCGCGGAGATCGCCCCGTAGACGTCGAATGTCCCCCCCGGCGCAGGCCACGGAAGGGGGATCGGCAGCAGCGTCATGACGCTCGAATCCGTCGTCTGGACGGTGGTCCAGTTGCAGGGGTCATTGGCGCTGTCGAAAAGCTCTGCGCCAATCGCCTGACAGCGCGACATGCGGTAGGTGTTGCCGCTGTCCGCCGTGCTCAGGGTCCACCAGGAGAGGGACCCGAACCCCCCGGGCATGACCTGGCAGTCGCTGGCGGTGGTGACGGTGATCGCCGTCGACGAAGCACCAGTCGGCGGCGTGCTGCTCACGGATCGGGGGCGGTTTCATGGGGTGGCCGCAACGGCCTCAGCGAAGCGCTGAGATGGTGTCATCCAGCCGAGGGTTTGTCGAGGGCGCCCGTTGAGCTGCTGGGCCACGGCGTCGAGCTCGGCCTGGGAGT
>Ga0187880_1000254_pt1 | contig 46531 bp, 42 predicted proteins | sample June2016WEW_19_4_FD_132998 | JGI IMG/M metagenome (GOLD analysis project Ga0187880, IMG submission 132998) | Peatland microbial communities from SPRUCE experiment site at the Marcell Experimental Forest, Minnesota, USA - June2016WEW_19_40 | ecosystem: Environmental > Terrestrial > Soil >... | reverse complement strand
GTTGAGACGCGGCATACCATGGGACACCAGGAGCCCTCCCGAGGTCCGGAACTGTTAGGCAAGTCCCAGACCGTCCGGGATGGCTCTCCCTTTGTCAACAAGGTCCGTGGGCGCTACAGCTAGTAGGGCAGCACCCCGGAGGTGGCTTGCGGTTCGCCGGCCAGGCCGCGGGGTGGGTGTCCGCCGGATCGGTCCGGACTGACCGATCCGTGACATTGAGCCCTCCCCACTGAGGGCTGCCGACCGTGGGTGTGAGCCGCCCTCTCGATCACCATGGAGCCGATGGTCACAGCGCTTCAGACCCACCAACTGCCCGCCCAGGTCCGAGACATCGTCGACGTCGCCGCCGAGCTGGGGATCGGGCCCGAGCTCCTCGAGCCGTACGGAGAAGGGGTCGCCAAGATCCGCCTGCAGGCGCTCGGGGCCCGGCCCACGGCGCGCAAGGCGCGCTACGTCCTGGTCACCGCGATCACGCCCACGTCGCTCGGCGAGGGCAAGACAGTGACCACCATCGGCCTGGGTGACGGGCTGCGCCGGATCGGCCGGCGCTCCCTGATCGCCCTCCGCCAGGGTTCCATGGGGCCCACCTTCGGGATCAAGGGAGGCGCCGCGGGCGGGGGCCGGAGCACCCTGGTCCCCTTCGACAAGGTCGCGCTCCACCTCACCGGCGACATGCACGCGGTCGCGGCCGCCCACAACCTGCTGGCGGCGATGGTCGACAACCATCTCTTCCACGGCAACGCCCTCGGCATCGACGCCGGCACCATCTCCTGGCGACGCGTCGTCGACGTCGACGACCGGGCCCTCCGCAACCTGGTCATCGGCCTCGGCGCCCCCCAGGACGGGGTGCCCCGGCAGAGCGGATTCGACATCACGGCGGCGTCCGAGGTGATGGCCGTGCTCGCCCTCTGCACCTCGCTGAAGGACCTGCGGGCGCGCCTGGGCCGCATCGTGGTCGGCCACGCCCGCGACCGCAGGCCGGTCACCGCCGAGGACCTGCACGCGACGGGGGCGATGGCGGTGCTGCTGCGTGACGCCATCAAGCCCAACCTGGTGCAGTCGCGGGAGGGCACGCCCGCGATCATCCACGCCGGACCGTTCGGCAACATCGCCCATGGCAACTCGTCGGTCATCGCGGACCTCATCGGGATCGGCGCCGCCGACTTCCTGGTCACCGAGGCGGGCTTCGGCGCCGACATGGGAGCCGAGCGCTTCTTCGACATCAAGTGCCGGGTGAGCGGGCTGCGGCCCGACGCGGCCGTCGTGGTCACCACGGTGCGCGGCCTCAAGGCCCACACCGGCAACCACCGCATCACCAGCGGCCGCCAGCTCCCGGGGCAGCTCTTCGAGGAGAACCCCGACGAGGTGCTGACCGGCGCGGCCAACCTCCGCAAGCAGGTGGAGAACTGCCGGCTGTTCGGCGTCCCGGTGGTGGTCGCCGTCAACGCCCACCCCGAGGACCACCCGTCGGAGCACGCCGCCATCCGCCGGGTCGCCGAGGAGATGAACGTGCGCTGCGCCGTCTCCTCGAACTACGCGGACGGAGGGGAGGGTGCGGTCGAGCTGGCCGGAGCGGTGGTGGAGGCGAGCGAGGAGGGCGCCGCCTTCCGGATGCTCTATGCGGACAGCGCCTCCCTCGAGGAGAAGGTGGCGGCCGTCGCGACCCGGATCTTCGGTGCCGCCGGGGTCGCCTACGAGGGCCCCGCCGCCCAGCAGCTCCGCCAGTGCGAGCGGGACGGCTTCGGCGGCTTCCCGATCTGCATCGCGAAGACCCAGCTGAGCCTCTCCTCCGACCCCCGGCTCAAGGGGGCCCCGACCGGCTGGACCCTGCCCATCCGCGAGGTCAGGGCGGCCGCCGGTGCCGGCTTCGTCTTCCTGCGGAGCGGCGAGATGCGGACCATGCCCGGGCTGCCCGCCGCGCCGGTGGCCGAGCAGATCGACATCGACGACGAGGGCAACATCGTCGGGCTCTTCCAGGGATCCCGATAGGGACGCCGAGAGCGCCTCGCGAGCTTGCCCAGCGCGGGGTGCTGGATCCCCGGGCGAGCCTCTGGGCGGCGGGCGAGTTTGCGCGCGCCATCGGCTACCCGGTCAGCGACTGGTCCGCCACGCCCCCGCCGGCCGCCGGGGTGGGCTTCGCGCCACCCGCACCCGGGACCGGCTCGCGCCATCGCCAGTCGGGACCGGCTTCGCGCCGCCGCCACCCGGGATGGGCTTCGCGCCCCCTCCGCCGCCCCCGAGCGGCTTCCCGACAGCACCCGCCGCCGGCTTCCAGCCCGCCACCGGCGGCTTCCCTCCCCCTCCGCTGGCGCCGGGATTTCCGCCCCCGCCGCCACCGCCGGGCTTCGCCGGAGGGCCTCCGCCCGGCTTCCCGCCCCCCGGCTCGGCACCGCCTCCCGGCCCGGGCGCCCCCGGAGGGCCGCCACCGGCCTGGGCCCCGCCTCCGGCCCCTCCGCGCAAGCGCGGCGGAGGGCTGCTGGCCCTGATCGCCGTCGGCGTCGTCATCGTCCTCGTCGCCGGCTACCTCGGGCTCGCCGCCGGGGCCAAGCTCCCCCCCTTCAGCACGACCGCGTCGCCCTCCCCGCTGGCCGTCTGCCCGAGCGGCGAACAGCTCCAGGCCGGCCAGTGCGTCGCGCCGACCCCCTCAGCCTCGCCGAGCGCGACGGCGACAGCCAGCGCCACCCCGTCCGCGACGGCCACCCCGGTGGCCAGCCCGTCCTCGTCACTGACCTCGCTGGCGAGCGTCCTGCCCAGCTACATCACCGGCAACACCGACGACGTCTGTCAGACCGAGGGCAGTGACGACTTCGTCGCCAGCGGCGAGAGTGGCCAGGAGCTCTGCGACATGAGCAACAACTCCAACGTCGTCGAGGACTACGTCCTCTACGCGGGCTTCTCCACCTCGGGCCCGGCCACCACCTACTTCACCGCGCTGCTGAGCGGGAACGGGATGAAGACCGGCCAGGGCGACTGCTCATCGCTGAGCCTGGCGACCGCCTCCGACGGCAGCTCCCAGTACTGCCAGGGCGGCTACACCACCAAGGGCAGCAGCGGCTCGGATCTCGTCTTCACCGGTACCAACGACTTCAACCTCGGCAATGGCACCCTGGTCTCCGGACTGCCCGAGTGCCTCGGCTCCACCACCGTCGACGTGGTCGCCTTCACCGACCCCACCTACACGGCGGTCGGGGTCGCCCTCGACTGCGAGGGCGGCGAGTACCAGGAGATCAACGACGATTTCACGAGCGGCGACTTCTTCCTGGGGAGCTGAGCGGGCCCAAGCCGAAGTCCGCTCGGGCGGTCAGCGGCTCACGTCGGCTACGACTCCCCGGGCGGCGTGGCGTGGTCCCGCCGCCGCCGGCGCACCTCGGCGACTCGGAGGCGGTAGAGGGCGCGCTCCAGCTTGGCCGCGGCCATGGCGTCGCCGGCGTTCTCGGCCAGCACCTCCTCGGCCGTCCGGCGAGCCGCCTCGGCGCGGGCCTGGTCGATGTCCTCGGCGCGCTCGGCGGCGTCGGCCAGGATCACCACCCGGTCGGGGAGCACCTCGAGGAAGCCACCGGAGACGAAGAGATACTCCTCGACGCCTTCGTTGCGCACCATGACCTCGCCGGTACGGAGCGGGGTGAGCAGGGGGATGTGGTGAGGCAGGACACCCAGGTCGCCGGCGGCCCCCGGGGCGAGCACGAAGTCGGCCTCCTGGGAGAGCACGCGTCCCTCAGAGGTGACCAGCTCGACGTTCAGCTTCGCCATCAGCTGTCCTGGTCCGGCTTCGCCTTCCTTGCGCGGCCGGAGGGGGCAACGGCCTTCTTGGCCGGCACCGCCGCCTTCTTGGGCGAGGGCTTGTCGACCACTCGGTGCACCGGGGACTCCGCCGCCTTTCCGGCGACCGGCTTTTCGATCTTCTCGGTCGCCGGCTTTTCGATCTTCTCGGGCGCCGGCTCTTCGATCTTCTCGGGCGCCGGCTCTTCGATCTTCTCGGCCGCCGTCTCGGTCTTCTCGGTGGCGGGCGTCTCCTCAGGAGACTCCACCGTCTCCTCCGTAGGCTCCTTCTCCCCGGTGGCCGGCTCGGCGGGGGCGTCGACCTTCCCATCCGCCCCGGCACCCCCCCCCTCGGCAGCCGCCCCTCCCAGCTCGCGCCCCTTGGCGACCGCCTGGTCGATGGTCCCGACCATGTAGAAGGCGTCCTCGGGGAGATCGTCGTGCTGGCCGTCCAGGATCTCGCCGAAGCCGCGGATGGTCTCCTCCAGCTTGACGTAGATGCCCGGGCGGCCCGTGAAGACCTCCGCCACCTTGAAGGGTTGAGAGAGGAAGCGCTGCACCCGCCGGGCGCGAGCGACGGTCAGCTTCTGATCGTCGGTCAGCTCCTCCTGGCCGAGGATGGCGATGATGTCCTGGAGGTCCTTGTATTCCTGCAGGATCCGCTTGACACCGGTGGCGACTCGGTAGTGCTCCTCCCCGACGATCCGGGGATCCAGGGCGCGACTGGTCGAGTCGAGCGGGTCCACCGCGGGATAGATTCCGATCTCGGTGAGAGCGCGCGAGAGCGACACGGTCGCTCCCAGGTGGGCAAAGGTCGTCGCGACCGCCGGGTCGGTGAAGTCGTCAGCGGGCACGTAGACCGCCTGCACCGAGGTGATCGAGCCCTTGCGCGTCGAGGTGATCCGCTCCTCGAGGTCGCCCATCTCGGTCGCCAGGGTCGGCTGGTACCCGACCGCACTCGGCATCCGCCCCAGCAGGGCTGACACCTCGGCCCCGGCCAGGACGTAGCGGAAGATGTTGTCGATGAAGAGGAGGACGTCGGCGCTCTTCTCATCCCGGAAGTACTCGGCCATGGTGAGGCCGGTGAGAGCGACCCTGGCCCGGGCGCCGGGCGGCTCGTTCATCTGGCCAAAGACCAGCGCGGTCCGGTCCAGGACCCCGGACTCCTTCATGTCGCCATAGAGGTCGCGGCCCTCGCGGGTGCGCTCGCCGACCCCCGCGAACACCGAGTAGCCGCTGTGCTCCTCGGCGATGTTGCGGATCATCTCGTTGACGATCACCGTTTTGCCCACCCCGGCACCGCCGAAGAGGCCAATCTTGGACCCCTTGGAGAAGGGGCAGATCAGGTCGATGACCTTGAGCCCGGTCTCCAGGATCTGCTGGCTCACGTCCTGCTCGCTGACCGGGGGGGGCTTGCGGTGGATGGGATGCCGCTCCGCCTTGGGTGCCGGCATGCCGTCGATCGGGTCGCCGATGACGTCGAACATCCGGCCCAGGGTCACCTCTCCCACCGGAACCGTGATCGGCGCACCGGTGCTCACCACCTCGTCGCCGCGGCGCAGCCCGTCGGTGGAGCCCATGGCGATGGTGCGGACCACGCCATTGCCCAGGTCCTGCTCGACCTCCAGCACCAGCCGGCGGCCGCCATCCCGGGCGATCTCGAGGGCGTCGTAGGTCCGCGGTAGCCGACCGCCCGCAAAGGAGACGTCGACGACCGGCCCCATGATCTGGACGACCCGACCCTTGCTGGTCCCTGACTTCGGAGCTGCCATTTGTCCCCTGACTCCTTGAATCGCCGGCTCAGGCCTCGAGGGCGGTGGCGCCACTCACCACCTCCATCAGCTCGGTGGTGATGCTGTCCTGCCGGGCCTTGTTGGCGGTGAGGGTGAGGCTCTGGATCACCTCACCGGCGTTCTCCTCGGCGTTGTGCATGGCGATGACCCGGGCGGCCTGCTCGCTGGCGAGATTCTCGAGCACGGCACGGTACACTTGCGCCTCCACGTACCGGGGCAGCAGGGCGTCGAGCACCTCGGCGGAATCGGGTTCGTACTCGAAGTCGGCCCCCGCCTGCCCGGCGTCAGCAGGCGGCTCGACCGGGAGGACGCGCTGGACCGTCGCCTCCTGCCGCCCCGCGCTCAGGAATCGCGCATAGATCAGGTCGACCTGGTCGCACTCGCCCTGCTCGTAGCGCTGCATGGCGATCCTGATCGCCGGCAGCACGGTGCCCAGGGTGGGGCGGTCCCCATAGTTGCTGACGTCGGCGATCAGGTTTCGGCCCAGCCGGCGCATGGTGTCCCGACCTCGACGCCCGATGGTCACCACCTCGACGGGGAGGCCGCCACTCGGGGACTCGCGAAGTGCGAGACGGATGCTGTTGCTGTTGAGCCCCCCCACCAGCCCACGATCGCTGGTCACCAGGACCAAGCAGCGGCGCTTGACGGGGCGGACGGCGAGGTAAGGGTGCTGGTATCCGGAGGTACGCCCCATCAACTGGGCCATCACTCCGGTCAGCTCGTCGGCATAGGGGCGGGCGTTCTGCATCCGCTCCTGGGCACGGCGCAGCTTGGAGGCCGCCACCAGCTCCATCGCCTTGGTGATCTTCTGGGTGTTGGCGACCGTGCGGATGCGACGGCGGAGGTCGAGAAGGCTGGGCATCAGTGCGCCACCACTACGCGTAGTCCTTCTTGAAGTCCTCGATCGCCGCTCTGAGCTTCGCCTCGAGCTCCGCGGAGACCTCCCCCTCCTTGATGATGGCCTTCTCGAGGTCGGGACAGTTCTGCTCCAGGAAACGGAGCAGGGATCGCTCGAAGTCGGAGATCCGGTTGACCGGCACGTCGTCCAGGTAGCCCCGGGTGCCGGCGAAGATGGCCATGACCTGGCGGGCGAAGGGGACCGGCTCGTACTGAGGCTGGTTGAGCAGCTCGGTCATCCGCTGGCCGCGCTCCAGGGTCGCCCGGGTCCGCTTGTCAAGGTCGGCCGCGAACTGCGAGAAGGCCTTGAGCTCGCCGTACTGCGCCAGGTCGAGCTTGAGCTGGCCGGCGACCTGCTTCATCGCCTTGGTCTGAGCCGCTGAGCCCACCCGGGAGACGGAGAGGCCGACGTTGATCGCCGGCCGGGTCCCAGCGTTGAAGAGGTCGGTCTCCAGATAGATCTGACCATCGGTGATGGAGATGACGTTGGTCGGGATGTAGGCGGAGACGTCGTTGGCCTTGGTCTCGATGATGGGGAGCGCGGTGAACGTCCCCCCGCCCTCCTTGTCGGACATCCGCGCAGAGCGCTCGAGCAGCCGGCTGTGGAGGTAGAAGACGTCGCCCGGGTAAGCCTCGCGCGACGGCGGCCGGCGCAGCAGCAGGGACAGCTGCCGGTAGGCGTCGGCGTGCTTGCTCAGATCGTCGTAGACGATCAGCGCGTGGCGCCCCTTCTGCATGAACCACTCGCCCATGGCGCAGCCGGCGTAGGGAGCGATGTACTGCAGCGGCGCGGGGTCGGCGGCGGTGGCGGCGACGATGGTCGTGTACTCCATCGCCCCGAACTGCTGGAGGGTGGCGGCCACCTGGGCGACCGTAGCCGCGCGCTGGCCCACCGCGACGTAGATGCAGGTGACGTCGCCGCCCTTCTGGTTGATGATGGTGTCGAGGGCGATCGCGGTCTTGCCGGTCTGGCGGTCGCCGATGATCAGCTCGCGCTGCCCCCTCCCGATCGCGAACATCGAGTCGATCGCCTTGATCCCGGTCTGCAGCGGGGCGGTCACTCCCTGGCGGAGGAGCACCCCGGGGGCGATCCGCTCCAGCGGCATGGTGGCGGTGGTCTTGATGGGGCCCCTGCCGTCGATCGGCTGCCCCAGCGGGTCGAGGATCCGCCCCACCACCGCGTCCCCGGCCGGCACCTGGGCGATCCGCCCCGTGGTGCGGACGGTGTCCCCCTCCTGGAGATGCTCGTAGGGCCCCAGGATGACCGCCCCCACCCCGTCCTCGCGCAGGTCGAGGGCCAGCCCGAGCACGGAGCCCTGACCGTCGGGACCGGGGAAGGCGAGCAGCTCGCCGGCCATCGCCTCATCGAGGCCGTAGATGCGGGCGATGCCGTCGCTGACCGACGTCACCACGCCCTCGCTGGCCTCCACCACGGCGGAGTCGAAGCTCGCGATGCGCCGCTTCAGGATGTCGCCGATCTCGTCGCTTCGTATTGCCATGGCTGAAGTCTGTCCCTGACCTCCGATCAGGCCGTGGCGGCCTGGAGCTGCTGAAGATGGCTGCGGACGCTGTCGTCGATGACCCGATCGCCAATCCCGATCACCAGTCCGCCGATGATCTCGGGGTCGTGGACCGCCTCGAGCCGCACCGCCCGTCCGAACCGGACCGCGAGCACGCCCTCGATCCGCCGCGAGGCGTCCCGGTCGAGGGGCACCGCCGACCTCGCCACGATCCGGAGCACGCCGCTCGCCTCGTCGACCAGGCGGCCGTATTCCTCGACCACCTCGTCCAGGAGCCGGAAGCGGCCGTGGGTGACGAGGAGCATGACCAGGTTGCGAGCCGGGGCGACGAGCCCGGTCAGCAGGCCGGCCAGGGCGCTGCTCCGTTCGGCGATGGTCACCCGCGGATTGGCCATCACCGCCCGCACCCGGGGGTCACCGAGGATCTCGCGGGCCCGCTCCAGGTCGGCGCCGATCGGCTCGACACCGACCCGCTCCCGGGCCACGTCGTAGCAGGCCTCCGCGTAGCGGCGGGCGAGCGCGGAGGCCATCAGCGCAACCCTCGGGGCGCCGTCATCGGGGTGGCTCCTCCAGCGACTGGAGGGAGCGGTCGATCAGCTTGCGGTGGGTCTCGGCGTCCATCGCGTCCCCGAGCACCCGGGCCGCCGCGGCGACCACCAGGGCGCCGACCTGGGTGCGCAGCTCGCGCAGCGCCCGCTCGCGCTCGGCGGCGATGTCGGTGCGCGCCTGCTCGGCGAAGAGCTTGGCCTCGTGCCGGGCGGTGGCCCGGGTGAGCTCGGCCTCGGCGGCCGCCGACCGATGGGCGCGGTCGGCGATCTCACGGGCCTGGGTGCGGGCGTCCTCGAGGAGCTCCTCCACCTGGACCCGGACGTCGGCCAGCCGCTTCTCGGCCTCCTGGGCCTGCTGCAGCCCCGCCTCGATCGCCCTCTCCCGCTGCTCGGCCATCTGGATGACCCGCGGATAGACCCAGCGCCAGAGGATGCCCACCATCAGCAGGAAGGCGACCGCCTCGGCGATCAGGGTGCCGTTCGCGGACAGAAGCCCGGCGCTGGCAATCATCACGGGTGGCTACTTCGTCTGCGTGCCGAAGCTGACGATGAAGAAGAAGCCGAGCACGAGGTTGATGAAGTACATCGCCTCGACCAGGCCGACGATGAGGAACATGATGACGGTGAGGCGGCCCTGGGCCTCAGGTTGGCGGGCGGTCCCCTGGATGGTTGCGTTGCCGGCCAGCCCGTCACCGATGGCGGCGCCGATGGCGCCCCCGCCGAGGGCCAGACCGGCAGCGATCAGCGCCCCGGCCAGAATGATCGAGTGGGCGCTCACAGCGGTGGCTAGCAGTGGCATCGGGTCCATCTCTCCTGTGGTGCTTTAGGCGGGGCTGCGGGCCTCATAGCCCTCCTCTCCGACCCCCTCGCGGGCCTGGCCGAAGTAGATGATCGTGAGCAGCATGAAGATGAAGGCCTGGATGCTGCCGATGAAGAGGACGTCGAACAGCTTCCAGACGGTCATGCCGATGATCGCGAGCGGCGAGAGAGCAGAGGTGAGCACCGAGGCCCCCGCCCAGGCCTCGAACAGCGATCCCAGCAGGTAGACCATCACCACCCCGGCGAAGATGTTGCCGAAAAGTCGGAGGGCCAGGGTGATGGGCTTGACCACCTCCTCGATCACGGTGAGGGGAGGGAAGGGGGCGCGCAGGTAGTGGCGGAAGTAACCGCCCACGCCGCGCACCCGGACGGCGTAGGCCTGGCTCAGGATGAAGACGACCAGGCCCATCGCGAGCGGCAGGTTGAGGTCAGCGTTGGCCGGCTCGACGGGTTGCTGGAGGGGGAAGAAGTCGAGCCAGTTGGCGACCAGGATGAAGAAGCCGATGGTGGCCGCCAGGGGCAGGATGAAGGCGGGCGCATCGGCGCCCACGGTCTCCTTCACCAGGTTCCTCACGTAGCTGAGGAGCAGCTCGAACACCATCTGGAGCCGTCCCGGCTTGCCGCTCCGCAGCGTGCGCACCAGGATCAGCCCGATGGCCAGGGTGACCGCGATCGCGATCCCCGACGAGATCAGGGTGTCGAGGTCGTAGGTGCAGAGGAAGCCTCCGCCGCCGCAGACGCTGATGGTGGGGTGGGTGCCGGGCGCGGCGTCGGCGAGGAGCAGGCCGGCCATCGGGATGGTCATCGGGCTCGCAGCACCTCACGGAGGGAGGCGCCGGAGAGGACGAGCTGGGCCACCGCCATGCCCGCCGCGACCAGGATCGCCCGGTCCCAGCCGAGCACGAAGCCGCTGGCGATGGCGAGCATGGTGAGGATGAGCAGCCGCAGCAGGCTGGTCGCCGCGAAGGCGACCCCGAGGCCGAGTAGCCGGACCGCCAGGAACCCATTGCCGGCGCCGAGCATCAGGCCCAGCGCCAGGGCCACGCCGGCGAGCGTCTGGCCGAGGGCCGCGGCCACCACCAGGGCCACCACCGCCATCCCCGCGCAGGCCACCACGGTGACGTTGAGCGCGTGGCGCGGGGCGCTGGTGACGCCGGCCGCCGGCGTCAGCGCGCCGGGCAGCATCAGAGGTACCTCCGCAGCTGCGCCCGGAGACCGAAGCCGGCGGCGGCGATCCCGACCAGGAGCCCGAGCAGGAGACCGGCAGGGCTCGTGTGGGCCAGCTGGTCGACCAGCAGCCCGGCGATGAGCGGGACGACGAAGGCCACGGCGAGATAGACCCCGAGGCCGATCAGCTGGGTCCCGGAGAGGCCGCGGTCGGGGTCAGCGGGCATGACGGCAGGCGCGACGGCACGGCCCGAAGAGCTTGCCGTCGTCACCGCGAAGCCGTTTTCCAGCCCGGCCCCGCTCTGGTAGGCGAGCACGGCCGCAACTTAGCACAGGGGGACTCCTGGCCGCGCCGTGCCCCAGTCGACCGGTCCCATGGGCATCAGACTACAGGCCTCTTCGCCAGTTTTCACCAGAGCCGGTGGTCACCCGAGGTGCGCGGGCATCCGGCGGAGCGGGTGGGAACGAACGCCTGTCCGGGGTCAGTCGCGGTCGCTCGGACCTCCGCTCGGCTCGCGGACCGTCCCCCGACCGGTGAGCGCCACCCGGGGGTCCGCGTCGCAGGAGAGCGACGCCTCGCTGCGCCGGGTCCGCTGCAGGCGGCGTCGATTGCGCCAGAAGGTCGTCACCAACCCGAGCGCGCAGAGCCCGATGGCGACGTCGAGGATGGTGCGATGGCCGAAGATGGCGAGCCCCAGACAGCCGAGCACCCCGGTCGTGAAGTAGAAGGTGAGCGCCGTCTCCATCGGCGTCATCCCCCGCGCCTGCAGCCGGTGGTGGAGGTGGCCGGCGTCGGGGGTGGTGGGGCTGAGCCCCGCCCGCCGCCGGCGCACGATCGCCCAGGCGGTGTCGCTGATGGGCAGGCCGAGGGCGATCAGCGGCACCAGGATGGAGAGACCGACCGCCACCTTGGCGATGCCCACGATGGTGATCGCGGCCAGCACCACCCCGAGGAAGTGGCTCCCGGTGTCGCCCATGAAGGTCCGGGCCGGGGGGAGGTTGAAGACCAGGAACCCGGCGCAAACCCCCATCAGGGCCGCGCTGAGTATCACCACGCCCGACTGGAGGTCCCCGGGGACCACGATCCGGTTGATGGCGGCCAGCATCGCCACCATGGCGACGATCGCCACCACCCCGGCGGCGACCCCGTCGGAGCCGTCCATGAAGTTGACCGACACCTGCATGCCGGCGACCCAGAGCACGGTGAGCGGCAAGGCCAGCAGTCCGAGGTTGACCATGCCGATCCCGGGGAGGTCGATCGAGGTGATGCTGATCCCGAGGGCGACGAAGGCAACCCCAGCGCCGAGCACCACGACCAGCTTCTGCCACCAGGCGAGGTCGAGGATGTCGTCGGCCGCCATCACCAGGGTCACGCCCCCCGCCACCGCCAGGAGGGGCCAGCGGGACTGGATGTGGCCACCGAAGACCGTCACCGCCACCACGTAGCCGAGGAGCATGGCCAGACCACCGAGCCGGGGGGTGGGCATCGCGTGGAGGTGGCGCTCCGCATCGGGCTGGGCGACCGCGCCGACGCGCCGGGCCAGCAGCATCGAGAGGGGGACCGCCGCGGCGCAGACCGCCGCCGCCAACAGGAAGGGTGGAAGGGCGCTGAGCCAGGCCGACCCGGGGGTCACGGCACCCGGTACGGCAGCGGGAAGCGGCCGCAGAGCTCACGGCTCCGGCGGCGGACCTCGGCCCGCACCCCCTGGTCCTCGAACCGGCTGAGCATGAGGTGGATCAGACCCGCGATCTGATCCATCTCGGCCTCGCGCATCCCCCGGCTGGTCACGGCGGGCGTCCCCAACCGGACCCCGTTGGGGTTGTACGCGGTCCCGCCATGGCCGGGGAACCCGTTGGCATTGAGGGTGATGCCAACCTCGTCGAAGGCCGATTGGACGGCCCGCCCGCGGAGCCCGAAGGGCCGCAGGTCGATGACCATCAGATGGTTGTCGGTGCCCCCGGTGGTGAGCACGCAGCCGCGCTCGACCAGGCCCCCGGCCAGGGTGGCGGCGTTGGCCACCACCTGGGCGGCGTAGGCCCGGAACTCGGGCTGGGCGCACTGGTGGAACATGACCGCCTTGGCCGCGATGGCATGGAGCAGCGGGCCACCCTGGATGCCAGGGCAGACGGCCTTGTCGACGGCCTCGGCGTACTGCGCCCGGCAGAGGATGAGCCCGCCCCAGGGGCCGCGCAGCGTCTTGTGGGTGGTGAAGGTCACGAAGTCGGAGTACGGCACCGGGGAGGGGTGCACGCCGCCCGCCACCAGCCCGGCGAAGTGGGCCATGTCGACCATCAGCATCGCCCCCACCGAGTCGGCGACCTCCCGGAAGGCGGCGAAATCGAGGAACCGGGGGTACGAGCTGTAGCCGGCGACGATCAGCTTGGGCCGCACCTCCTCGGCGCGGCGGCGGACCTCGTCCATCTCCAGCCGGCCGGTGGTCTCGGAGACGAAGTACGGCTCGAAGTGGTAGAGACGGCCGCTGAAGTTGACCGGGGAGCCGTGGGTGAGGTGACCTCCCTGGTCGAGAGCCATGCCGAGCACCGTGTCCCCGAGCTGGAGGATCGAGGCGTAGACGGCCATGTTGGCCTGCGAGCCCGAGTGCGGCTGCACATTGGCGTGCTCGGCACCGAAGAGCTCCCTGGCCCGCCTGCGGCAGAGGTCCTCGACCTGGTCGACCACCTGGCAGCCGCCGTAATAGCGCTTGCCCGGCACCCCCTCCGCGTACTTGTTGTTGAGCCAGGAGCCGAGCGCCTCGAGGACCGCGGGCGAGGCCAGGTTCTCGGAGGGGATCAGCTCCAGCGTCTCCTCCTGGCGCCGGAGCTCCTCGTCCAGGAGGCCGGCCACCACCGGGTCGGTGGCGCGGAGGTGCGGCTTGTCCGCGAAGGAGCCGGGAGCGGTGCCGGGGGGGAGGACGGCGGTGCGGGCGGGCATCTCGGCGGTCTGCTCGGTCACGTCCCGGCTTCCCTCTTGCGTGCGGGGGTGGTGCCTCCGATGTACGGACGGAGAGCGATCGACGCGATCGGCCCCTCCCGCAGCAGGCACGGAGGCCTCGACGACAGGTCGATGATAGTCGAGGCCACCCCGGTGCTGGGACCGCCGTCCACCACCCCGGCGACGTCCTCACCCAGGGCCAGCTCGGCCGCGGGGGCGCTGCCGGCGGGGGGCGCGCCATGCCGGTTGGCACTGGTGGAGGCGACCGGGCCGGTCGCGGCAAGCATTCCGCGCAGGAGGTCGTGAGCGGGGACGCGCACCATCAGGCTGCCGCCGCTGCGGGGGATGGCGAGCCGCCGGATCCCCAGCGGGCAGACCAGGGAGAGGGGTCCCGGCCAGAACGCGCCGGCCAGGGCGCGGGCGACGGAGTCCATCTCCACCAGCCCGTCGAGCTGAGAGATGGACGCTGCCAGCAGGTTCAATTCGAGGCGTGGCGGGCGCCCCTTGATGATGTAGATGCGCTCGACGGCCGCGGGGTTCGACGGATCACCCGCCAGCCCGTAGACCGTGTCGGTGGGGACGACCACCACCTCGCCGGCGCGGATCGCCGCGATCGCATCGTCGATCGTCATCCCGGCTCCCCGAGCCGCACCTCGACCACCCGGGGACGGCCAGCCAGGTCGGCCGCGATGCTGACCGCGGCCTCGGGCCAGAGCGCGCCGGCGATCTCGGCGACGGCCGCCGCACGGCGGCTGTCCACCTCCAGGCCCACCCACCTCACCCGGGGGGAGAACTCCGCCACGGCCGGCAGCAGGAGACGGTAGGGCTCGAGCCCGTCGGGGCCCCCGTCGAGGGCCAGCCGGGGCTCGAAGGCGACATCGCGGGGCAGCTCGTCCATCTCGGCGGTGGTCACGTACGGTGGGTTGCTCACCACCAGGTCGAGGTCGGCGACCAGCCCGTCGACCCAGCCCCCCTCGACGAAGAGGACCCGCTCGGCGACTCCCAGGGCCTCGGCGTTCTCGGCCGCCACCACCAGGGCCGCCGGGCTGAGGTCGACGGCGATCACCGTCGCCGCCGGCAGCTCGCAGGCGAGGCTGATGGCGAGGCAACCGCTTCCGGTGCCGAGGTCGGCGATGCGCAGCGGGCCGGTCCGCTCCCGGGCCGCCACGAGCGCCCGCTCCACCAGGCTCTCGGTCTCGGGCCGGGGGATCAGCACGTCCGGGCTCACCCGGAAGCTGCGACCGTGGAACTCGCGGCGACCGGTCAGGTGGGCGACGGGCTCCCCCCTCCCCCGCCGGCGCAGCAGCTCGCGGATCGCGCCCAGCTCGGGGTCGTCCAGGGGGCGGTCGTACTGAAGGTAGACGTCCAGACGGGTGATCCCCAGCGCGTGCGCCACCAGCAGCTCGGCGTCGAGCCGCGCGGACTCGCTGCCGTGGTCGTCGAGGTACGCGGTGGAGAGGCGGACGACGTCCAGGACGGTGCGGGCGCCCACCGGACCTCCGGGAGTCGTGGTGGCCATCAGCGGACTGTATCGGGGCGGCGGGGTGCGCAGACGATGTGAGCCGACTCCCCCCACCCCGCGACCGCGCCGTAGAGTCGCGGGATGGCGAGCGCCGACGTCGCGATCGCGTCCCGGCGCGGAGGCGCCTGGGAGAGCGTCGGGCTGCGCCGGCTCACCCTGCTCAGCATCTACTGGGTGGCGATCGGCTGGCTGTGGAACGCCCTCGGCGCCCAGGTGCTCCCACCGGTCATCACCCGGATGGTGGGCCAGGCCCACCAGGGAACGGCCCTCTCCGCGCTCGAAGGCTTCGGCACCCTGGTGGCGGTGGTCTGGCAGCCGGTGGTCGGCGCCCTCTCCGACCGGACCCGGCTGCGCTGGGGGAGGCGGCGCCCCTACATCGCCGGGGGAGCTCTGGGCTCCTCGCTCTTCCTGGTGGTCATGGCCTTCGTCGGGGTCTACTTCTGGCTGCTGATCGTCTACTTCCTGCTCCAGATCGCCTCCAACACCGCCCAGGCGCCCTACCAGGGGCTGGGTCCCGACGCCGTCCCGGAGAAGGACTTCGGCAAGTTCGGCGCCTTCTACGGCATGGGCAACCTGGTCGGCACCCTGATCGGCTTCCTGGTCACCGGCATCTTCACCGCCAGCGGTCAGTACGGCGCCGCCCTCTTCGCGATGGCGGCGATGCTGGTGGTGAGCATGGTGCTCACCGTCACCCTGGTCCCCGACCGCGGCCGGCCGGACGGCAGCCTCGGTATGTCGGTCGGTGAGATCACCCTCGGCACCTTCAAGATCAGCCCCCGCCGTCACGGCGACTTCCTCTGGCTGATGGGGTCGCGGCTGCTCATCCTGATGGGGGTGGTCGGGCTCGAGACCTACGCCCAGTTCTTCTTCAAGGACGTCTTCTACCCGCACAGCACCAACCACGCCAACGCGGCCACCACCTACCTGCTGGCAATCATCGTGGTCCTGGCGATCGCCGTCTGCTACCCGGCCGCTCGCCTCTCCGACCGCTGGGGCCGCAAGCCGATGGTGATCGTCTGCGCCATCCTCGGCGCGCTGGGCGCCCTGGGCCTCGTCTTCTCCCACTACACGCTCCTGCCCAGCGTGATGACGGCGCCGATCGCCTCGCTGCTCGGGATACCCCGGGGGCTCGCCCAGGTGCTCTGGTTCGGGGTCCCGATCGGGGTCGGGATCGGTTGCTTCCTCACCGTCGATTGGGCCTTCATGATCGACCTGATCCCGCCCGCCGAGACGGGCCGCTTCCTCGGTTTCTCCAACATCGCGACCGCGGGTTCCGGGATCATCGCCCGCTTCATCGCCGGGCCGGTCCTCGACCACTTCAACGCCGGAGGCCACATCCTCGGCGAGCTCGGGGGCTACCCGGTGGTCTTCGGGATGTTCGTCGTGTACTTCGTGGCCGGGATCTTCCTGGTGCTGCCGGTGGTCGAGCCGCGCCGGCGCCGGACGCTCAGCGCAGGACCGGCCGGATAGGGCGGAGCGCCGGCGAGACGCTCAGCCGGCCACCCCGTCCTGCTCGAGCAGACGCCGGGCCTGGTCCTCCTGCATCAGCGGCTCGACCAGCATGTCCAGGTCGCCCTCCATGATCCGGGGCAGCTGGAAGAGGGTCAGGTTGATGCGGTGGTCGGTCACCCGCGACTCCGGGAAATTGTAGGTGCGGATCTTCTCGCTGCGGTCACCGCTCCCGACCATCGATCGGCGGGTCCCGCGCAGCTCGGCGTCGCGCTCCGCCTGGGCGATGTCATAGAGGCGGGCGCGCAACTCGCGGAGCGCCTTGGCCCGGTTCTTGATCTGCGACTTCTCGTCCTGGCAGGTGACCACCAGGCCGCTCGGGAGGTGGGTGATCCGGACCGCCGAGTAGGTGGTGTTCACGCTCTGACCGCCGTGACCGGTGCTCATGTAGACGTCGATCTTGAGGTCGTTCTCGTCGATGCTGACCTCGACCTCGTCGGGCTCGGGCATCACCACGACGCTCGCCGCCGAGGTGTGGATCCGGCCCTTGGCCTCGGTCTCGGGGACCCTCTGGACCCGGTGGACGCCGGACTCGAACTTGAGCCGGGAGTAGGCACCGTGGCCGTGGACCTCGACCACGACCGATTTCACGCCACGCGCTCCCGACGGGCTCTCGCTGATCAGCTCCATCGACCACCGCCGCCGCTCCGCGTAGCGGCCGTACATGCGGAGCAGGTCGGCGGCGAACAGCCCGGCCTCGTCACCGCCGGTGCCGGCCCGGATCTCGACGATGACGTCGCGATCGTCGTTGGGGTCGCGGGGCACCAGCAGGCGCCGGAGCTCGGCGTCGGCTGCCTCGACGGCCTCGCGCTGGGTGCGCTCCTCCTCCTCGAAGAGGCCGATCATCTCCGGATCCCGCTCATTGCGAGCCGCCTCGGCCGCCTGGTCGGCAGCGGTGAGCGCGGCACGCCGCCGGCGCGAGGTCTCGACCACCTCGCTGAGCCGGGCCCGCTCCTGGGAGAGACGCTGGACGCGGTGCTGGTCGGCCCATATCTCGGGATCGGAGAGCTCCGTCTCCAGCTCCCGGTAGCGGTCGACGATGGCGGCGAGCCGCCCTTCCAGGCTTTCCATGGCTCAGGGGATTGTGGCCCACGCGGCCCCACGGTGCGGCCGGGCGCCGGCCCGACCCCTCAGGGGACGGCGGCGTGGACCTCCCCGACGCCGGCATCCTCGCCGGCCCGCGCGGCGGCCAGAGCGGCGATCGCGACCTCGATCTGCGAGTCGTCGGGCTCCCGGGTGGAGAGCCGCTGGACGGCCAGCACCGGCACCAGCGCGATCCGGCCGAAGCGGGTGTGGCGGATGCGCGCCAGGCCGCGGATCACCTCGTAGGCCACCCCGGCGACCAGGGGGATGAGGGCGATCTGGCAGGCGATCCGCACCGGCCAGAACAGCCAGCCGAGAGGTGTGAAGACGATCACGCTCACCAGCGCCACCACGACCAGGAACCCGGTGCCGCAGCGCGGGTGAAGCCGGCTCGCGAGGCGCACGTTGCCGACCTCGACCGCGGCGCCGGACTCCAGGCAGTTGATCGCCTTGTGCTCGGCTCCGTGGTACTCGAAGACGCGCTGGACGTTCCTCAGCCGCCCGATCAGGAAGAGGTATCCGAGCAGGATCGCGGCGCGGGCAACCCCCTCGATCAGCACCGCGCCCACCGACTGGGGGGCGCCATGGCCGAGGAGGGAGGACGCCGCCAGGGGCAGGCCGATGAAGAGGCCGAGCCCGAAGAGGAGGGAGACGCCGATGGTCACCCGCATGGCGCCAGGGCTCAGCTCCACCTCGTCGCCGAGCTGGACGTTGGCCGACCACTGCAGGGCACGCATCCCGAGCGCCAGCATCTCCCAGAGGGACGCGGCTCCGCGGAGGAGCGGGAGCGACCACGGCCGGCCGGTGTAGACGCGGGAGCGGAGCCGCTCGGAGAGGACGGTGATGGCGCCGTCGGGGCGGCGCGCCGCCACCGCGTAGTGGCGCCGGCCCCGCATCAGGACGCCCTCGATGACCGCCTGCCCGCCGTAGAAGAACGTCGCCGGCGGCGCGGCGGCGGCGTTGAGGGCCGCGGTGAGCAGGATGTCACCGGCGGACGGATGGCGTGCTCTCACGACGTCCATCGTACTCGGCGATCGGAGCGGGCTCGCCAATCGAAAGCGGGGGGCGCAGCCGGCTCCACAGCGACGGACCAGGCCCGCGGGCGAACCAGGTCCGGGCGCCGCGGGGCACGGCACTGGGTCGGCGCGGCCTCTCCCGAAGGGGTCAGGAACCGCGGTCCGGAGCCGACGCGGCGCCTATCGCGGGACGGTGCGCGCCGCCGCCCGGCGGCGGAAGCGCTCCACCTGACCGCCGGTGTCGACGATCCTCTGGGTCCCGGTGAAGAACGGGTGGCAGACCGAGCAGACCTCGGTCTTCAGCTCGCGAAGGGTCGAGCCGGTCAGGAAGGTGTTGCCACAGACGCAGGTGACGACCGCGTCGGTGTGGAACTCGGGGTGCAGGGCAGCTTTCATGGACAGGCTCGAAGTAGGGGGAGGGAACGGCCCGAGGATACCACGGGGACCCCGAAGCGAAGCGGGGCGTGGTGTTGACGGCTCGCCAGACATCCCCGTGCCCCGTGCCCGCCGGCGATCAGCCCGGGTGGGCGACCGGGCGCGTGAAGTTCCCGTGGGCAACTCCGGGCAGCCTGCGCCGGACCGTCTCCATGGCGATCGCCATGCCCATCCCCTCCTCCATGGGCGGCAGCTCGTCGATCAGCCAGTCGTGATCGACGTTGAGGCTTCGCCACTGGATCTGGTCCACCCCCATCTCGGCGCAGGCGGCAATGGTCGCCTCCAGCTCCGACGGGGTGTCGGTGATCCCGGGGAAGGCGAGCAGGTTGAGGCAGACCTGACCGCCTGACCGCCGCATCACCCGCCCGCACTCGATCACCTCCTGGAGCCCGTATCCGACCGGACGGTAGTAGGCGCGGAAGACGCTCTCCGTGAAGGAGATGGCGCTGATCCGCACGCTGTCGCAGCCGGCCGCGACCATCCTCTCCAGGACCCGTGGACGGCTGCCGTTGGTGTTGACATGGATGGTCGCCGCGGGGTTGTGGGCGCGGATCGCGGCGGTGGCCTCGACCACGGCGCGGCTGCGGGTCAGCGCCTCCCCCTCGCACCCCTGGCCGAAGGAGACGATGGCCGCCTCGTCCCCCTCCAGGAAGTGGCCGGCCAGTCCGGCCAGCTCCGCCACCGTCGGCGCGAAGCCCATCCGCTCCTGCGGGGAAGGCACCGCACCGTCGCTCTGGAGGGAGATGCAGCCGAGACAGTCGGCGTTGCAGGCGGGAGACGCGGGCAGTGCCGCCTCGTAGCGGCGGAAGAAGGTGTTCTGCGCGGTGTAGCAGCGGTATTCGAGAGCACAGCGGGCAAGGTGGTCGACCAGACGGTTGCCCGGGAGGGCGTGGCGGGCGGCGTCGACCGCCTCGGGCAGCCCGGCGGTGCCGTGATGGCACGGCTGCCACCACTCGAAGGTATCGGTTCCGAGCGCCGCCACCACCAGCTCCCCGTTCCGCTCGGCGAGCGCCGCGTAGCCGAAGAGCGGCAGACGCGGGCTGCCCGGGCCCGGTCGGGACGCGGGCAGCAGGGTTCTCAGATACCCGACCGGCAGGATGGCCGCGACCGGCGCCCAGCGGCCGGCCAGCTCGACCGGGTCCCCTCGCGCGTCCAGGCCGATGGCGCGCCGCCCCGGCAGGTGGGCGACGGTGGCGCCCTCCGGCAGCGGAATGACATCCGCGGGGGTGAGCGGAACCAGTCTGCGGCCCGACCTCGCGGCCGGCCGGAGACCATCGCGGATCTCGATCGAGCCGTCGGGACGGGCGACGCAGAGGCGCACGCGGCCATTGTCACCGGGCGGCCGCCTCCGGCGATGGGCGGGAGCGCCGACCGCGGCCGCCGTCCTGGGGGAGAGGGAACAAGCCCGCCGATCCCACGTAAGAAGACAGGGCGACGACGACCTCACCTCAACGGGGAGGCCCACGGCACCCACCACGCTCCGGGTAACGTCTCCGGGAGGTCGTGGACGGCACCACCGTCTACACGGTGGCCTGCGACCAGAGCGGCCGGGTCCACGCCTTCTGCTCCTGGGTGCGGATGGGCGATGACGGGATCGCGCTCGACCTCATCCGCCACCGCCCCGACGCGGGGGCCGGGGCCGTCGACCTCTGCATCGTGACCGCGATCGAGCGGGCGCGGAGCGAGCGCTGTTGCGGCTGTCGCTCGGGTCGGTGCCCTTCCGCGAGAGCCTGGGGGACGCCCCGGACGGCGGGCCGGCCAGGAGGGTCCGGGCCCACCTCTACCAGCGCGGGTGCCGCGGCTACAGCTACCGCGGCCTCTCCCACTTCAAGGCGAAGTTCGCGACCCGGTGGGAGAGCCGCGACCTCGCGGTGCCGCGCGGGGTGAGCGGTCTGCTCGCGCTGGCGGCACTGATCCGGTTGCACAGCCGCACCGAACCGCCCGCGCCGGCGCCCCCGCCTGTCCCTCTGGGCCTGACGCCGGCGCCGCTTCCTTAGTCAGGATGGAAGCCGCCGGTCCCGAATAGGGGCCGATGCACGAGAGAGAGCCGGCGGCCTCAGCCGGCCGGCCCCTCGTCGCGGACCTTCTCCACCTGGGCGAGCGCCTCGCGCAGGCTCTCGATCCAGTCCCCCTGGTGGCGGGCCACCAGACGGACGCACCAGGCGAGCGCCTCGCTGCGACTCCGGGCGACGCCCGCGTCGATCAGGGTGTCCAGGACCTTGCGATCGCCGAGCCGCAGCCGGGTCATCACCGGCACGCCCAGGGTGGTGAAGTGCTGGGTGACATCGCCGCAGCGCGCGCCCCAGGAGATGGTCCGGCCGAAGAGACGCTCCGCGTCGCGCGCCACCGCGATGCGTGCCTCCTTGGTCTCGGCCCGGAACCGCTCGATGCGCGCCGAGCGTGCGGTGGCCTGGGCGGCCTCGCCGGTGCCGGCCTCCAGCGGGACATCCGGGATCTCGCCCACGACGAGGATCTCGTCGCGATCGCCGGTGATCTCCGGTGGCCCGGCGAAGAGCCCGTCGGGGAGCCGGCCGGCGAACCATCCCCGGAGCTCCTCGTCGGTGAGCTCGGGGGCGGGTGTGGGGTGAAGGTGGTGCGGGTGGGGGTGTTGCTCGAATCTCATGAATTACATAATTACTCAGCAATCCCAGAAAGTCAACCTCAGCCCAGGTTGCGGGCGGCGCCCTCAAGGGCGGCGCGCAGCAGCGGGGTGGCCAGCGGGTGCGCGGCCAGCGGCGACCCGGCGCCGAGAATCTCGCGGTGGGCCTTGCGGATGTAGCGTCGGGTGAACGCCGGATCGCCCCGGGCAACCACGTCTCGGATGTTGGAGAGCCGGTCCGCCGCCTTGAGCAGGGTGGCGTCGGGGTCCTTCCAGATCTCGGCGAGGTGGGCGCCGCGGCGCGCGCGGGTCATCTCCGGCTCAGGATCGGTGAGCAGCGCGACGAGCTGCCGGGTCCGCGCCGGGAAGTCGCCCAGATCGTCGACGGTGAGCTCCGAGTCCTCGACCGCGTCGTGGAGCAGGCCCGCGGCGAGGATCGCCGCGTCGGTGACGCCCAGCCGATCGTGAAGCAGGAGCGTCACCTCGACAGCGTGATCGATGTAGGGGGTCCCCTGGCGCCGGATCTGCCCGGCGTGGGCCCGCTCGGCGACGGCGTAGGCCTCCCTGAGGAGGGCGGCGTCCGAAGCCGGCACCCCGGCCAGCAGTGGGCTCAGCCCGGGGTGGGGGGCCGCATCGGGGGGCACGCGGCGGACCATAGCGCTCCGGGCGGCCGCCGCCGCCCAGGAGGGGGCGCCGCCGGTGAACGGGTGGATCCACGGGAGCCCGCCGGCCGGGCATCATCAGCGGCAGCGAATCGGGCGGCCACCGAGGGAATGGTTTGAGATGAGCGCAGGAGCGCTGTTCCTGGCCGTGTTCCTGGCCTCTGCGGTGGAGGCCGTCGAGGCCACCACCATCGTCCTGGCGGCCGGCACCGCCCGCGACTGGAGATCGGCCGGGTATGGGGCGGTGGCCGCGATCGCGCTCCTGGCCGTGGTCGTTGCGGGTCTCGGACCGGCGCTGACCACGATCCCGACCGCGCCTCTGCGCCTGGTCATCGGAGCCCTCCTGCTCGTCTTCGGCATCCAGTGGCTGCGGAAGGCGGTGCTCCGCGCCGGCGGGGTGAAGGCCCTGCACGACGAGGACGAGATCTTCAGGACGAGGCTGGAGGCCGCCCGGCGGGCGGCCTCGCACCGGGTGGGGACGGTCCCCGACTGGTATGGATTCACCCTCTCCTTCCAGGGGGTGCTCCTCGAGGGGACGGAGGTGGCCTTCATCGTCCTCACCTTCGGGAGCAACCAGCACGCCATCCTGCTGGCGGCGGCCGCGGCGGGGGCCGCGGTGCTGGTGGTGAGCGCGGCCGGATTCGCCGTGCGCGCACCGCTCGCGCGGGTGCCGGAGAACGCCCTGAAGTTCCTGGTCGGGGTCATGCTGACCGGGTTCGGCACCTTCTGGTCGGCCGAGGGGGCCGGGGCGCGCTGGCCCGGCTCGGATGCGGCCCTGCTCGTCCTGCTGCCCGGCATCGCCTTGCTCGGCCTGCTGCTCGCCTACGGGCTGCGCCGCCGGGGCGGCTCCGTCGCCCGTGGCACGGCGACCGCGTCCACCACCGCGGAGGCGGGCTGATGGCGCGGTGGCTGAGGGCCCTGGTGGCCTTCGCCGATGAGCTCGTGATCGCCGACGACTGGAGGGTCGCGCTGGGCCTGGCCGGAGCCATCGCCCTGACCGCCGTGCTGAGTCGGAGCCCGGTCCCCTGCTGGTGGGTGCTCCCGGCCGCCATCCTGGTGCTGCTCCCGCTCAGCATCTGGAGGACGGCGCGCCGCCGGAGCTAGGGCACTGGCCCGGAGGTGGCTTTCTGGTTCGCCGGCCAGGTCGCCGGAGCCCCCGGAGGGGGTGGTGCGATGAGGACCGTCCCTGGACCCCGCCTCTCAGACCAGGCGGTGCGCGTCGCGTGGGTCCAGGGCGACGTGATGCTTGGTCCGGATGTCCCGGACCGTCCCGCTCTGAGCGCGCATCACCAGGCTGTGGGTCTCAGCCCACCAGTTGTGGTACTGCACGCCGCGCACCAGGCCGCCACCGGTCACCCCGGTGACCGCCACCGCGACGTCCCTGCCGGGGACCAGGTCCTCGATGGTGAGCTTCGCCTCCGCATCGATGCCCACGGCGCTCAGCGCCGCGGACTCGTCCTGGTTGCGGACCCACGGACGGCATTGCATCTCCCCGCCCAGGCAGCGGAGCGCGCAGGCGGCGAGCACGGCCTCGGCGGTGCCGCCGGATCCGATCAGGACATCGATGCCACTCCCCGGCCAGGCGGTCATCAGCGCGGCCGCGATGTCGCCGTCGCTGATGAGCACCAGCCGGCTCCCGAGCGCGCGCACCCGTTCCAGAAGGCCCTGATGCCGGGGGCGGTCGAGCAGCATGACGGTGAGGTCCTGGACCTGCACGTCCATGGCGAAGGCGATGCGGCGCAGGTTGTTCTCCGGACTGTCGGCGATATCGATCGCGCCCCGGGCGCGAGGCCCGACCGCGAGCTTGTGCAGGTAGGCGCAAGGCGGCGGCGCCGCGATCCCATCGGTCTCAGCGGCCGCGGCGATCGAGAGTGCCTGCGAGAGACCCTTGGCCACCAGGCTCACCCCGTCGACGGAGTCGATGGCGAGGTCCACCTGGTCGCGGCCCACCCCGACCCGCCTTCCCCGGTTGAGGGGGTCGGCCACCCCGCCGGCGTCGATGACGACGCGCCCGTCGAAGGGCATGCTGATCAGCGCCTCCTCCATCGCCCGCTCTCCGACGTCGCGGGCACTCGTCTTGTCCCCGCGACCCAACCAGCGGCCCACCGCGAGTGCCGCCGCTTCGGTGGCGCGCAGCAGCTCGAGGCCGCGGTGGCGCTCACGGCTCAACCGTGCGGGTGTGACCGGAGCCGGCCGATGCTCTGCGGCGGTCAGGGCTCGGCCGCCCCCATGGCCGGATCGACCCGCGCCGCCAGCACACCCCGGACCGGCTGGGGGACCTCTTCGCCGCCCGGCACCGAGATCTCCGCCTCGCGACCGCCCTCGCCGGGCGCGGCCTCGGTGTCCACACCCGCACGCCGGCAGACCGCGGCCATGAACTCGCGGAAGAGGGGGTGCGGCCTCCCGGGCCGGGAGCGGAACTCGGGGTGGAACTGCGAGCCGACGAAGAACGGGTGGTCGCGGAGCTCGATGATCTCGACCAGCCTTCCGTTGGGCGAGGTCCCGCTGAAGGCGACGCCGAACTCGGCGAGCCGCTCCCGGTACTGATTGTTGAACTCGAAGCGATGGCGGTGACGCTCGTACACGACCGCCTCGCCGTAGGCGGCGGCGGCGTGGGTCCCCGGCTGCAGCTTGCAGGGGTAGACACCCAGCCGCATGGTCCCGCCCTTGTTCTCGATGTCACGCTGCTCGGGGAGCAGATCGATGACCGGGTGGGCGGTGAAGGCGTTGAACTCGGTGGAGTTGACGTCCTCGGTGCCGAGCGCCGCGCGGGCGATGTCGATGGTGGCGCACTGCATCCCCAGGCAGAGTCCGAGATAGGGCACCAGGTGCTCGCGGGCGAAACGGGAGGCGAGCACCTTGCCCTCGATCCCGCGGTGGCCGAAGCCGCCCGGCACCACCACCCCGTCGACGCCCTCCAGCCGCTCGAGCTCGGGCGTCACCTCCTCTGAGCTCACCCACTCCAGGTGCAGGTCGACACCGCAGTGCGCGGCGGCGTGGCGGAGTGCCTCGGTGACACTGAGGTAGGCGTCGGGCATGGCCACGTACTTGCCGACCAGCGCGACCCGCACGGCCGGCTTGGGCGCCTGGATCCGCGCCACCATCCGGCGCCAGTCGGCGAGGTCGGGAGGGGCGGCGCTGATCCCGAGCAGCTCGACGATGTAGTCACCCAGCCCGGCCGCCTCCAGCATCAGCGGCACCTCGTAGATGGAGCGGGCATCGGGGACGTTGATCACGGCGCGCAGGGGGACGTCGCCGAAGAGCGCGATCTTCTCCTTCTGGCCGGCACCGATCGGGTGCTCGCTGCGTGCAACGATGACATCCGGCTGAATGCCGATCGAGCGCAGCTCGTTCACCGAATGCTGGGTCGGCTTGCTCTTGAACTCCTCGCTGGCGGCGATGTAAGGGACCAGCGTGAGATGGACATAGCAGACGTTGCTGCGACCGATGTCGTTCTTGAACTGACGGATCGCCTCCAGGAAGGGCAGCGACTCGATGTCACCCACGGTGCCACCCACCTCGACGATCACCACCTCCGGCTCGGGGAGCTCGTTCTCGGCAACCCGCAGCACGCGCTGCTTGATCTCGTTGGTGATGTGGGGGATGACCTGCACGGTGCCGCCGAGGTAGTCGCCGCGCCGCTCCTTGGCGATCACGCTCGCGTAGATGCGACCGGTGGTCACGTTGCTCGCCTGCGAGAGCGCGACATCGACGAAGCGCTCATAGTGGCCGAGGTCCAGATCGGTCTCGGCACCGTCGTCGGTGACGAAGACCTCGCCGTGCTGATACGGCGACATGGTGCCGGGATCGACGTTCAGATAGGGGTCGAGCTTCTGCATCCCGACGTGGAGTCCCCGGGCCTTGAGGATCGTGCCGATGGAGGCGGCGGTGATGCCCTTGCCGAGGGAGGAGACGACACCGCCGGTCACGAACACGAACTTGGCCATCGTCGAGACCTCCCGGTGCGGGGTTTTTCCGATGTTAGCAGGCGACCGGTGCCGGTGACACGCGACCGGTCGCTCAGGTGGCACCCCGGGGCTCGAGGATCACCACGCGGGTCTCCTCGGTCGCACCCATCGTCCCGGTGAGGCTGAGCTTGGGCTGCGCCGGCAGGGCGCCATCGGTGAGTCCCATCTCCTTGGCGAAGCGGTCGAGGGGGTCGTAATCACCGGTGCCCGCCACCCCGCTGCTGCGGTACCGGACGGGGATCACGATCGCCGGAGCGATGTCATTGACGACCTTGGTGGCCGCCACGGCGCCGAGCGCGTCCACGCCGCCCACGGGCACCGCCAGCACGTCCACCCGGCCCAGCTCGTCGACCTCGTCCTCGGTGAGCTGGCGATCGAGCCTGCCCAGCGCGGCGACGCAGATCTCGTCGATCACGATCCGCATGATCGTGACGGCCCCCGCGGGCAGACCGTGGACGGTGACCCCGCGAACCTCGAACTCCCCGGGCCCGCTCACCTCCTGCGCCTGCCCGGGGCGGGGTCGGAGCCGCTCGGGAACTGTCGCGCCCTCGGTGCGGACGATGATGTCGGGCTGGCTCCGCCCGAGCCCCGGAAGCGTCGTGGCGGGTGGATCGACGAGCACCTGGACGTCATGGCCGCGCAGCCGGATGCAGGAGAGGCCGAGATAGGTGATCTCCACGTCCGAGCGATCTTAGCCGGGCGGGTGCCCGGGGCGGACCGGGATCAGCTCGCCGTTCCCGCCGGGCTCGGCGTTCCCACCGTGCTCGGCGTCCCCACCGTGATGGCGATGGTCTGGGTGGACGTCCCCCGGACAACGGTGAGCTCGGCGGTGTCGCCGGGACTGAGCCCCAGGCCGCTGGCGTCGAGCGGATGGCTGGCGTTGATCGAGATTCCGTTGACACTGGTCACGATGTCACCCACCTGGAGGCCGGCGGTGGCGGCCGGGCCCCCGGGGTCGACGGCCTCGACGAGCGCCCCCGGGGTGAGGTCCGCGGCGGCGGCGGTCACCGGGTCGATGTAGGTGGCCTCGACCCCGAAGCTCCCCTGAGCCTGGGTCGCGCCTCCGGAGACGCTGGTGAGCAGGGCGCTGGCCGCGCTCAGGGAGAGGGCGGTGAGGCCGGGCGGAGAGGGCGCCTGGGTGATGGTCATGACGATGCCGATGAGGTTGCCCGCACTGTCGAGCACCGGGGCACCGTCGGCGTCCGGCTCGGGGGTCGCGTCGATGCTGACGGCGCCCTGGACCGACTGGTCGTTGGTGGCGTCGGTGGTCACCGTCAGACCGACGGCGCTGACGTCGCCAACCCCGACGCTCAGGCCCCCAGAGGTGGTGCGGCTGAGCGCGATGGCCTCGTCGCCGATGGACGGTGGGGCGGCCGCGAAGGCGATGGGGGTGAGCCCGGTGGGGGTGAGCCCGGTCGCCGTGGTGATGCGGAGGATGGCCAGACCGTGGGTGAGGTCGATCTTGGCGATCACGGCCCCATATCCGCGCCCGTCGGGGAGCCCGACCCGGAGCTGGCTGGCGTCCTGCACCGCATGGGCGCTGGTGAGGATCAATCCGTCGGCGCTGACGATCACCCCGTCGACGAGGCTCGCCGTCCCGACCGCCAGATCGCCGGGGGTCACCGGCTGGGTGGCGATGGTGACCACCGAGGCGGCGTTCGCCTGGGCGAGCTGACCGACCGTCTGAGCCTGGCCGCCCGGCGAACCGGAGATCTCCTGGTAGACGTTCCGCTCCACCGGGCCGTAGTGCTGGTAGATGGCCCAGGCGGCCGCCCCCCCGACCAGCCCGCCGACCAGGATGGCGAGGACGACCGCGGCGAGCAGCCGGAGACCCGGACCGGGCCTGATCAGCGGCTCCGCCGGCGCGGCGGCCGGGTCGACCTCGGCGGAGGTGCCGTCGGGAGCCTCGGAGGCCGGGTGCTCGGTCATCCGGCCGGTCCCGTCGCCGCCCGCCGCTCGAGGTACCGGAGGATCCCCGCGGCGTTGCTGCGCACCCCGTTGAGGACCTCCAGCCGGCTCCGGACGGCATCGGGTTCCGCCCCGGGTGGGGCGCCATCGGCCTCCGCCAGCGCGGCGGCCAGATCCTCGACCCCCGATCCCGGGGCATCGTGGAGGACCCGCTCGGCGGTCTCGACCCACCGGTGCAGCGTCTCCTCGGCCTCGAGCAGGGCCGCCTCCGGATCCGCCACCGGACCGTAGTGGGTCAGCACCAGGCGGGAGGGACGGAGGGAGTGGAAACGGTGGAGGCTGGTCACCGCCTGTTCGAGGTCGAAGTCGGGGGGAGGGGTGGCGGGGCGCAGGGCGCCGGCCTCCGGCAGCCGCACGCCGACCGCGTCGCCGACCAGGAGGGTGCCCGACTGCTCGTCGAGGACCGCCTGATGGTGCTGGGCGTGGCCGGGCGAGTCGACCAGCCGGAGCCTCCGGCCCCCGCCGATGTCGAGGGTCATGCCGTCGCCGGCGGCCAGCACGCGGTCGGCGTCGACCGGGACCATCCGCCCGTAGAGGTCGTCGAGCAGAGGACCGTAGACACGAGCCGCCGACGAGATGAGCCGCGCCGGGTCGGCGAGGTGGCGAGCCCCCTTCTCGTGCACGACCACGGTCGCCTCGGGGAAGGCCTGGGCCACGTCGCCCACCCCGCCGGCGTGGTCGAGGTGAATGTGGGTGACCACCACCCAGCGGAGGTCACGGGGGCCCACGCCGGCGCCGGCGAGCGCCTGGATGACGGTCCCCGCCGAGGTCTGCGCACCGGTCTCGACCAGGGCCGGCTGAGGCCCCTCGACCAGGAACCCGGCGGTGAGCCGCTCCATCCCCCCGAGCAGGGTGTCGAGCTGGTGCAGCCCCGGGGCGATCTCCTCCATGGCCCCGCAGGGTACGCCACCCGAGGGGAGGCGCCCGCCGGCGCAACGGCGGGTGCGGGTCGCTAGCGCGGCGCTAGGGCGACGGCGTGGGGGACGGCGACGCGGACGGGGTCGGGAGGGACACCCCGCCGGCGGCGAGCAGCTGGTCGAGCTCGGTGATGTCGGCGTTGATGGCCGCCTGGGCCTGACCGGCCGCCGAGAGGTTCCCCGCCGCGTAGTCCGCCTTGAGGTTGGCCTCCTGGGTGACCAGGTCGCTGATGAGCGCGAGCTCCTGGGCCGTGTAGCCGCCCGACGGCGAGGTCGTGGGGCTCGCGGTCGGGGTGGCGGTCGGCGAGGGCGTCGGCGACGGCGAGGTCGACGTCGACGAGCTCGGGGGGCTCAGCCCGGCGGGCAGGGTCGTGGTGCTGTAGAGGGTCTCGATGGCGCTGGACAGACTCGTCCCCAGGGCGACGCTGTTCTGCGTGCCGACGATGACGTAGCGGAGCTGCGGGAAGCTGATCCCGCTCGACTGGTTGGGGAGCACGTAGAAGGGCCGGACGTAGAGGAAGGACTCGTCGTTGAAGGGCAGGACGATGACGTTGCCCAGGATCACCTGGGAGCCGGACTCACCGAGCAGGGTCCGCTGCTGGCTGATGGTGGGATCGGTGTTCGAGTTGTTGTCGAACTGGTAGGGCCCGCGCACGTTGGTGTTGTTGCCGAGGGGGACCGCCACCAGGGGTGGATGGTCGGTCACCGTGTAGTCGGACTCCGCCGCCAGCCACGCGGTCATGTTGCTCGCCTGTCCGCCGCTCCCGCTGTTGTAGGGGCTGAACGTCTGCATCAGGACGAACTGCGGGGTCGGGTTGCCGGGCAGGGTCAGCTCCAGGTACTGGGGCGTGGTCGGGACCGCGGTGCCGTCCGGCTGCAGCCCCTGGGAGGGGCTGTAGAAGTTGTTCTTGGAGAAGAAGTCGGAGGCCACCTGGGGGTTGGAGACGGGCAGCTGGTCGTCGACCTGGACCTGGGAGTAGACCTGGACCTGGTTGCTGAAGAGGTTCTCGGGGTAGCGCAGGTGCTGCACCAGGAAGGACGGCATCTGGCTGATCGGGTGAAGCAGCCCCGGGTAGATGGCGCTCCAGGCGGCGGTGAGGGGCTCGGTCGGGTCCACCGCGTAGAGGGTCACGGCGCAGGTGCGGGCGTTGACCACCGCCTTGACGGCGTTGCGCTGGTAAGAGATCCCGTTCACGTTGTCGGACTCGGGGAAGTTGCCGGTCTCGACGTAGGCGTCGGCGATCCACATCAGGTCACCTGTCTCTGGGTCGGCCACGATGTAGGGGTCGGAGTCGACGCTGAGGAAGGGGGCGATGCTCTCGATCCGCTGGGTGACCGTCCGGTTGATCAGCACCTTGCTCTGGCTGTTGGGGATGCCGCTCAGGAAGAGGTTGAGGCCGCCGAACTGGCTGATCGAGGTGGCCAGCTTGTCGAAGGGGTTGTTGATCGTGAAGCCGGCCATCTGGGTCCCGGCGTGCATGTAGGCATCCGGGGTGGAGGGGTAGTTGAACTCGAGCTGGTTGGTGTTGACCACCACCGGCTGGCTGGTCTGCTCGCCGCAGTAGATCTCGGGGTTGCCCCCGGTGCCGTCGAAGTCGAGTGCGGGCGGCGCGCCGGGCTGGACCTGTTGGAGCGGCTCCTTGCCGTCGAGGATCTCCGGCTCCCCCTCGGGACCGATCTGGCTGACCGACACGGCGGTGATGCCGTAGCCGTGGGTGTAGACGAAGGTGTCGTTGACGAAGTTGGAGTTGGGGATGTCGCCCTCGGCGATCTCGCGGACGCCGACCATCACCTCGGTCTCCTGCCCGCTGGCGTTGGGGTAGCGGTCGACGGTGATGTTGTTGTCGAAGGTCTGGTAGGCGCGGGTCCGGTCGAGCTGGTTGAGCACCGCGGGGAGCTGGGTCGGATCCTGGACCCGGACGTTGGCGAGCGTGCCCGGATCGGCGGCGAGGTCGACGTTGAGCGTCGGGGTGACCACGGTCTTGAAGGGTTGGTTGACCACGCTCGGCTGGCTGCCGGTGGCCTGCAGGCCCCAGGCGTACCGGCTGGCGGTGAGGTAGTTGTCGATCGACTTGGCCTGGGCCGACTCGGCGTTCGGGTTGACGCTGGCGGCGGTGTACACCGCCTCCGGGATGCTGGTGAGCGCCCCGGCCAGGATCAGCCAGCCGCCCAGCAGGCCGCCGAGCCAGGCGACCGTGCGCCAGGTCGGCCGCCGCCGGCTCCTGCGCACCAGGAGGGCGATGGTCGCCACCGCGAAGAGGAGGGCGATGACCTGCAGTGCGGTGAGCACGGGAATGAGCACGTTGAGGTCGGTGGCGTTGGGCCCGACGAACGAATACTGCGAGTTGCTCTCGGTGGCGAGGTGGTAGACGCTGAAGTGGGCCCCCAGAGAGGCGAGGACGAAGATGGCCGCCAGCGCCGCCCCGGCGTGGAGGATCCCGATCCGGAGCGCATCGTCGACGCTCTTCCCCGTGGCCGGGTGGAGCTGGACGTCGACCTCCTCGGGAGCGTGGATGATCGTCAGGCTCACCGCCACCACCGCGCAAGCGCCGAGCAGGCCGAGGACCGCCGCGCCCCAGAGCAGCGCGGAGACCCCGTCGATCACGGGCAGGGTGAAGACGTAGAAGCCGTAGTCCATGTGGAAGACGGGGTCGGTGGCACCGAAGGCGTGGCCGTGGAGGAAGAGGAGCACGTCCTGCCACTCTCCGGCGAGGTGGGAGCCTCCTCCGATCCCGGCGAGCACGGCGATCGCGATCCCGGTCCAGAAGGTGATCCTGCCCGCCCGGGCGTCGATCCCGGAGACGGCGCGCGACCAGAAGGGCACGCTCACCCCGACCAGCGCGCCGGTTAGCACCAGCCCGATCAGGAAGAGGACCACCTGGGCGATCAGGGGTGTCCAGAAGACATTGGAGTGGCCGAGGCTCGAGAGGTAGAGGAAGTTGACCCGGAGGCTCATCAGCGCCAGGGCGATGATCACCAGCACAACGATCACCGCGAGGACGATCAGCAGGATCTTGCGGATGCGGGTGAACCGGGGGGACCTGACCACGCGGGGCCGGCGCCGCCTGAAGAGGACCTCAGGGTCGAAGTTGAAGGTGCTCACGGTCCGGCCGATGGTACTCGCCTTGGCCCCGACGGTCGCGCCGCCCTTCGATCGGAAGCCTCCGGCGCCGGCCCTCGGGCGGGCGCGGCCGGCCGCCCGCTCTCTGGCGCAGCGCTAGCGTCGCTGGAGAAGCAGGCGGACGTCGAACGGGTCGCGGCGCCGCCGGATCCGCCGCGACACCTCGGGGCGGACCTGGACCATGTACGGCTCCTGCTCGCGCAGGACCTCCTCGATGGCTTCGGCCACCAGCATCCCCGAGTGGACCGTCGGGACCCGACCGGCGAGGGCGTCCGCCATCTTCTCGGTGACCACCGTGATCTCCATCTCGTGAGCCTGCTCCAGCAGGGTCAGGCAGTCATCGAGGCGGCGGAGCCGCTGCCGGCGATCCTCGCCACCGTGCAGCTCGATCATGGCGTCAAAAATAGCGCAATTCGACCAAAGTCGGGAGTCCCGCCGGCGCCGGAGGGGGCCGTGAGCGGCACTCCGCCCCCTGGAGGGGCCCTCGAAGCGCGGGCCTGCCGCCTCCGGCCGGGGTGCCGGAGTCAGCGGGTGGCCGCCCCTGCCCGCCGAGACCGCGCTCGGGCGCCACTCGCCGAGGCGACGGGCCCCTCCCGGACGGCGGCGCTGCCCCCGTGGGCGCGGCTGCCGTTGCCGGCCGCGCCTCCAATGATCCGCCGGAGATAGGAGCCGGTGGCGCTCCGGGGCTCGCCGGCGATCATCTCCGGGGTTCCCGCCGCCACCACCTCGCCCCCGGCGTCGCCGCCGTCGGGACCCAGGTCGACGACCCAGTCGGCGGTCTTGACCACGTCGAGGTTGTGCTCGATCACGATGACCGTGTTGCCGGCGTCCACCAGCCGGTGGAGGACGGCGAGGAGCTTCTCCACGTCGGCGAAGTGGAGACCGGTGGTGGGCTCGTCGAGGATGTAGAGGGTCCGCCCGGTGTCGCGCCGGGAGAGCTCGGTGGAGAGCTTGACCCGCTGGGCCTCGCCGCCGGAGAGCTGGGTGGCCGGCTGGCCGAGCCGGATGTAGCCGAGCCCGACGTCCTGGAGGGTGCGCAGGCGCCGGACGATCCGGGGCTGGTTGGCGAAGAGCGCGGCGGCCTCGTCGACGGTCATCTCCAGGACGTCGGCGATCGAGCTGCCCCGGAACTTGACCTCGAGCGCCTCCTTCGTGTACCGGCGACCCTTGCAGACGTCGCAGGCGACGTAGATGTCCGGCAAGAAGTGCATCTCGATCTTGATCATCCCGTCGCCGGCGCAGGCCTCGCAGCGGCCCCCGGAGACGTTGAACGAGAAGCGCCCCGGCTTGTAGCCGCGGATCCTCGCCTCGGGCAGCTTGGCGAAGAGGTCCCGGATGTCCGTGAAGACGCCCACGTAGGTTGCCGGGTTGCTGCGTGGGGTTCGCCCGATCGGTGACTGGTCGACGTCGATGACCTTGTCGATGTGCTGGATCCCCTCGACCTTCTCGTGCTTCCCTGGCCGGTCCTTGGCCCGGTACAGCGCCTGGGCCAGCCGGCGGTAGAGGATGTCGTTGACGAGCGTCGACTTGCCGCTGCCGCTCACGCCGGTGACGCAGATGAAGAGCCCGAGCGGGAACTGCACGGTCACCGACTTGAGGTTGTTCTCGGTCGCGCCACGCACGGTGAGCATGGTGCCGCCGGCCGGCCGGCGCATCGCGGGGATGGGAATCCTGAGCTCGCCGCGCAGGTACTGGCCGGTGAGGCTCCGGGGGGAGGCGAGCACGTCCTCGAGGGTCCCGGCGACAATCACCTCCCCTCCCCTCTCGCCCGCCCCCGGGCCGATGTCGACGATGAAGTCGGCGCTCCGGATCGTCTCCTCGTCGTGCTCGACCACGATCAGGGTGTTGCCGAGGTCGCGGAGGGTGGTGAGGGTGGCGAGCAGCTTGTGATTGTCCCGCTGATGGAGACCGATGGACGGCTCGTCGAGGATGTAGAGGACGCCCATCAGCTTGCTGCCGATCTGGGTGGCCAGCCTGATGCGCTGGCTCTCGCCACCGGAGAGGCTGGCCGAGGCGCGGTCGAGGCTGAGGTAGTCGAGGCCGACGTCGCGGAGGAATCCGAGCCGTTCGCGGATCTCCTTGAACGCCCGGCCGGCGATCTCCATCTCACGGGCGCTGAGGTGGAGCGTCTCGGTGCGGCGCAGCGCCTCCGCCACGGTGAGGCCGGTGAAATCCATGATGCTCATCCCGTCGACGGTGACGGCGAGGAACTCCGGCTTGAGCCGCTTGCCGGCGCAGGCGGGGCACGGCTTCTGCATCATCAGCCGCTCGATCTCCTGCTTGACCCACTCCGACTCGGTCTCGCGGTAGCGGCGCTCGAGATTGGGGATCACCCCCTCATAGGCGGCCTCGTAGGAGTGGGTGCGCCCGGTGTGAGAGACATAGCGCATCCGGACGGTCTCGTCCTTGGGCAGCCCGTAGAGGATGACCCGCTGCTCGCGGACGGGGAGCTCGCCGAAGGGGACGTCGGTGGGAATCCGGTAGCGTCGGCAGACGGTCTGGAGGACGTCGAGGACCCACATCTGGGACGGCCCCTTGGTCCAGCCGGAGAGCGCCCCGTCGTCGATCGAGAGCGAGGGGTCGCGCACCACCGCGTCGCGATCGACCTCCATCCGCAGCCCGAGGCCGGTGCAGGTCGGGCAGGCGCCGTGAGGGTTGTTGAAGGAGAAGTTCCGGGGGGCGGGCTCCTCCATGGAGATGCCGCAGTAGACGCAGGCGTAGTCCTGGGAGAAGAGCATCTCGCCGGCGGCCAGCCGGCGCGGGGAGGTGCCCTCGGCGTCGCCGGTCCCCATCGAGGGGTCTCCCTCCTGGGCCGCCTCCGCGCCATCGGCGTCCGCCGGCCCCCCCGCACCGTCCGGTTGCCCGCCGGGAAGCCGGGCTCCCGCGGGGAGGGCGGCGGATACCCCCTCCTTTCCCCCACCGGCCGGCTCATCCGCCGGGATCAGCAGGATCAGACCGTCGCTGAGCTTCGCCGCCTGCTCCAGGGAGTCGGTGAGCCGGCTGCGCAGCTCGGGACCGATGACCACGCGGTCGACCACGATCTCGATGTCGTGCTTGAACTTCTTGTCGAGCGCGATGGTCTCGCCGAGATCCCGGACCACGCCGTCGACCCGGGCCCGGGCGTAGCCCTTGCGCCGCGCCTCGGTGAGGACGTCGCGGTGCTCGCCCTTGCGCCCCTGGACCATCGGCGCCGCCACCATCAGGCGGGTCGCATCGGGGAGCGCCAGGACCTGGTCGGCGATCTGCTCGATGGTCTGCTTGCTGATCTCCCGGCCGCACCGGGGACAGTGCGGATGCCCGATCCTGGCATACACCAGGCGGAGGTAGTCGTAGATCTCGGTGACCGTGCCCACCGTCGAGCGAGGGTTCTTGCTGGTGCCCTTCTGGTCGATGGAGATAGCCGGAGAGAGACCGTCGATGTGGTCGACGTCCGGCTTCTCCATCTGGCCCAGGAACTGGCGCGCATAGGCGGAGAGCGATTCGACGTAGCGCCTCTGTCCCTCGGCATAGATGGTGTCGAAGGCGAGCGAGGACTTGCCGCTTCCCGAGAGCCCGGTCAAGACGATCAGGCTGTCACGGGGCAGGCTGAGATCGATGTTCTTGAGGTTGTGCTCCCGGGCGCCCCGGATGTCGATGGTGTCGTGCGGCACTGGATTCCTAGGGTACCCAGAACTCTGCATCGAGCCGCCGGCCGGCCGACCGCCCGGCGCCGCCCGGCTGGATGCGAACGTCTGTACGTTACGCGAACCGGCCCGCGCCGTCCACCCCGGCAGGGCGGGAGGGGGCTCAGAAGGCCCAAGATTGCTCCGTTCACTGCGTTCGCCGCAGAGGTGATCAGGCCCGCCAGAGGCCATGATGCCCGTGGACGGGGGGCCATCCGGCTTCAGCAGTTTCGTTGCAACCAGCCGGGTGAGACGGAGCGGGTTTGGGTGTATACCTGCTCCAGCACCCGGGGGGCTGCAGAGGAGTCAAGACGGAAGACGGAAGCGCCGCCGGATCGACGGGGCGCGTCTCTCAGCCGCCCAGGGGCGGAGCACAGGCTGTCGACCGCGTGCCGAGCGAGACAGCGGGCGCCGCCGGCCGGGTGCCGGCCACCGTGGACCGGCCGTATCGGGTGGTGGAGTGGCGCGACCGGCTGGCGACCGCCGCAACCGCCGTCAAGCTGGTCCGCCCCGGGGACCGGGTCTGGGTGCAGCAGGGCCCCGGGACCCCGGCGACGCTGCTGGACGCGCTGGCGGAGCGGGGGGGGGACCTGTGGGACGTCGAGATCTGCCACATGATGACCCTCGGTCCACTCGAGTATCTCCGCCCGGACCTCGCCGGTCACCTGCGCCACAACGGCCTGTTCCTCGGGGAGAACGTGCGTGCGGCGGTGGCCGAGGGGCGGGCCGACTACACCCCGGTGTCGCTCAGCGAGATCGAACGCCTCTTCAGCGACGAGCTGCGCATCGACGTCGCGCTGGTCCAGGCCTCGCCCCCGGATGAGGACGGGTTCCTGAACCTCGGCACCGGCCCCGACTGCACCCTCACCGCCGCCTCCGACGCATCGCGGGTGCTGGTCGAGATGAACGATCAGATGCCACGTGCGCTGGGTGACACCCGGCTCCACGTCAGTCTCGCTACGGCGATCGTCCCGGTGTCGCGACCGCTGCGGGAGCTGGTGCCGGAACCCCCCGACCCGGTCCAGATCAGGGTGGCAGAGCGCGTCGCCGAGATGGTCCCCGACGGCGCCACTCTCCAGATCGGGATCGGAGCCCTCCCCAGCGCCGTGCTCGCCCGGCTGGGCGACCACCATGACCTGGGCATCCACAGTGAGCTCTGCCCGGACGGCGTCGTGCCGCTCATCGAAGCGGGGGTGATCAACGGGGCGCGCAAGACGCTCCACCCCGGGAAGGTGGTGAGCGGGTTCGTGCTCGGCTCCCGCATCATCCTCGAGTACATCGACAACAACCCGATGTTCGAGTTCCACCGCACCAGCTACGTCAACGACCCCTTCGTCATCGCCCAGAACGACCTGATGATCGCCATCAACTCGGCGATCGAGGTCGATCTGAGCGGGCAGGTCTGCGCGGACTCCATCGGCGCGCGGCCCTACAGCGGGGTGGGCGGGCAGCTCGACTTCGTCCGGGGCGCGTCCCGGGCCAGGGGAGGCCGGGCGATCATCGCGCTGCCGTCGACCGCCCGGCGGGGGAGCGTGTCACGGATCGTGCCCACCCTCGCCCCCAGCGCGGGGGTGGTGACCAGCCGCGCCGACGTGCATGATGTCGTCACCGAGTACGGGGTGGCCCACCTGCGCGGGCGGACCCTTCGTCAGCGAGCCGAGGCACTGATCGGCATCGCCCACCCGAGCTTCCGCGCCGAGCTCATCGAGTACGCGATGCGCGCGCACCTGCTCGATGCAGGCCCGGCGTCAACCTAGGAGGTCCCATGGAAGAAACCCACGACCGAGGGGCGGTCGCCGTCGACCTGGAGGAGTGCAAGGGGTGCGGTCTCTGCGTCGAGGCCTGCCCACCGCGGGTGCTCCGGATCTCGGGGGAGCTCAACCGTCACGGCTACCACCCCGCGGAGTACATCGGAGCGGGCTGCACTGCCTGTGGCATCTGTTACTACGTCTGCCCGGAGCCCGGTGCCATCACGGTGCTGCGGCGGCTGGCGGCCTGAGGCATGGAACCGCGGCTGATCAAGGGCAACGAGGCGGTGGTCAAGGCCGCGCTGCTGGCCGGCTGCCGGGCCTACTACGGCTACCCCATCACCCCGGCAAGCGAGATCGTGGAGATGGCGGCGCTGTATTTCCCCGCGGTGGGCGGCGTCTTCGTCCAGGCGGAGAGCGAGGTGGCGGCGATCAACATGCTGTACGGGGGCGCGTCCGCGGGGGTGCGCGCCATGACCGCCTCCAGCGGGCCGGGCATCAGCCTGATGCAGGAGGGCTTCAGCTACCTGGCCGGAGCCGAGCTCCCCTGCGTCATCGTCGACATGATGCGGGGCGGACCTGGTCTGGGAAGCATCGGCCCGGAGCAGGGTGACTACTTCCAGATCGTCAAGGGCGGCGGCCACGGCTGTTACCGCAACCTGGTGCTGGCACCGGCCTCGGTTCAGGAGCTCGTCGATCTGACCATGCTGGCATTCGAGCTCGCGGATCGTTACCGCAATCCCGTCGTGGTGCTGGCCGACGGCAGCGTCGGGCAGATGATGGAGCCGGTGTCCTTCCCCGAGCCGCGGCCGATCCCGGCGGCGCCGGCGTGGGCGGTCATCGGGACTGCGGCCACCCGCCCGAACCTGGTCAACTCCATCCACCTCGAGCCCGATGTGCTGGAGGCGCACATTCGCGCTCTCGAGGCCAAGTACCGGGAGGCGGAGCGATCCGAGCCCCGATGGGAGACGCGGAACGTCGACGATGCCGACATCGTCCTGGTGGGATACGGCATCGTCTCGCGGGTGCTGCGCGCCGTGGCGGAGGCGGCCCGCCGCCGCGGCATCAGAGCGGGGCTGCTGCGCCCGATCACGCTCTACCCGTTCCCAACCCAGGCGATCCGCGCTCTGGCCCGCACGGCGCGGACCTTCGCCGTGATCGAGATGAGCACCGGCCAGCTCGTCGAGGACGTCCGCCTGGCGCTGGAGGGTCGGAGTCCAGTGGAGTTCTACGGCCGCGTGGGCGGCAACATCCCCACCGTCGAGGAGGTGCTCCAGTTCGTGGAGAGGACCCTGGCCGGCGCGCGGGTTCCGGCGGAGGTGAGCAGCCATGGCCACTGATACCCCGGCGATGGCGGTGATCCACGGACGCTCGCCGACCTTCTATCGCCGCTTCGACCGCAAGGACGACGACCAGCTCCAGACCCACTACTGCCCCGGTTGCGGTCATGGGATCGTGACCAAGCTGCTGGCCGACGCCATCGACACGCTGGGCATCCAGGACCGCACCATCCTGGTGAGCCCGGTGGGGTGCTCGGTGTTCGGTTATGAGTACCTGGACGTGGGCAACATCCAGGTGGCCCACGGCCGCGGCCCGGCGGTGGCCACCGCGGTCAAGCGCAGCCGTCCCGACAGCATCGTGGTGAGCTACCAGGGCGACGGCGATCTCGCCGCGATCGGAACGGCCGAGATCGTCCACGCAGCCAACCGGGGCGAGACTATCACCGTGATCTTCGTCAACAACGCCATCTACGGTATGACCGGAGGCCAGATGGCACCGACCACGCTGCTGGGGGAGAAGACCACCACCACCCCACTGGGCCGGGACCCGGCGGTGCAGGGATATCCGCTCAAGGTGTGCGAGCTCCTGGCCACCCTGGACGCGCCCGTCTTCCTCGAACGCGTTGCGCTGGGCAGCAACAAGCAGATCATGGCCACCGGGCGAGTGATCCGGCGCGCCCTCGAGAACCAGGTTCACGAGCTCGGCTTCTCGCTGGTCGAGGTGCTCTCGCCGTGCCCCACGATCTGGGGCCTGGATCCCGCCGAGGCGCAGACCTTCGTTCGCGACACGATGACGCGCACATTCCCGCTCGGGAACTTTCGCGACCGCTCCGCGAGCGCGGTCCCGCGGCGCCTCACCGTGACCGTCCCGGATCTCGGGGAGCTGCCTGGCATCCTCGGCCTGGGCCCCAAGCCCGGAGCCGACGGTGCGTGGGACACCGCCGCGTCCGCCCCTCCGGTCGCGACCGCCGACCACCGGATCGTCCTGGCGGGGTTTGGCGGGCAGGGCGTGCTGCTGCTCGGAGAGTTCCTCGCCGAAGCCGGGCTGAGCGCGGGGTACCACGTCTCCTGGCTGCCGTCCTATGGGCCACAGATGCGCTCGGGCACTTCGAACTGTCACGTGCGCATCTCCGCGGCGCCCATCGACTCCCCGCTGGTCTCTCACCCCACCGTGCTAATCGCTCTCAACGAGCCATCCCTGCGCAAGTTCCTGCCATCCGTGGAGCCGGGCGGGCTCGTCCTCTACAACGCCGACCGCGTGCCGGAGGACTGCTCGGCGAACGGCGTCCGGATCACCCCGATCGCCAGCACCGTCATGGCCGATCGACTGGGGTCGTTGAAGGTGGGCAACATGGTGATGCTGGGCGCCCTGCTCGAGGCCACCGGGATGCTCCCTGAGGCGGCGCTCGAGCGGGCGCTGCACCGGCTGGTCACGCGGGAGAGCTGGTACGAGCTGGACCGCGCGGCTCTTCAAGCCGGGCGAGCGGCGGTACGGGGGCCGGCCGCCACACCTGCCGACCCGTCGCCGGCGCGAGATCCGGCTGGGGGCTGAGCGCTCGACCGACCAGTATCCTGCCCCTCCATGCCCGCCCCACCCCGGCCCCAGGACATCGGCGGGGCCCCCGAGTAGGCGACCGCCCCGCCCCACCCGGCAGCCGGCTGGTCGCGTCGAAGCGGGACCGAAGCCTCCCCTGCGCGGGTCAGGACGCGGTCGGCGCCAGGGAGGCGCGCAGGCCGGTGAGCACCACCTCGAGCCCGCGGGCGAACTCCGCGTCCGCGTCCCACTCATCCGCCACCAGGTGGGCGGCGCGCAGCGCGGCGAACTCCGGGTCGGGGTGCTCCTCCAGCAGCACCAGCATCGGCGCACCCCTGGTCGCCTCGCCCACCCCGCTGATCTCGCACAGGACGAATCCGAAGGTGTAGGCGAGCAGGGTGTCCCAGGCGGTCGTGGCATCCCGGCGATCGAATCCCGCCGCCTCGAGGATGGCGAAGGCGCGAGCCACCGGGGCCAGGCTCTCCGGCTCGGTCGGCGGGCGAGAGGCGATGAGCGTGAAGAGGGCCGGGTGAGCGAGCAGCAGGCGGCGGAAATCCGAGAAGCCCCGGCGGACCGCGTCCTCCCAGCCGATCGGGGTGGCCTCGGGGAGCGGCAGCCGGGCCAGCACCGTCGCCACCAGGCCGTCCAGGAGCGCCGCCTTGCCCGGGACGTGGTGGTAGATGCTCATCGCCTCCACGCCCAGGGCGGCGCCCAGGCGGCGCATCGAGAGCGCCTCCAGGCCCTCGGCATCGACCAGGGCGAGCGCCGTTTCCAGGATGCGGCGGCGAGTGAGGGTGGGGCGGTCGGCATTGACCAGGCGGTCAACTACATGGACTTCCGGACAAGCCTGGGCTCCCACCTGCCCGCCGCGGCCGTCCTGCTCGCGGTGACGACCCTGCTCATCCTCTTCGTGATGACCGGGTCGCTGGTGCTGCCGGTGCTGGCCCTGCTGATGAACCTGCTGACCCTGGGGGCCACCCTGGGGCTGCTCGTGGTCGTCTTCCAGAAGGGCTTCCTCAGCGGGGTGCTCGGCTTCTCGCCCTGATGGCATCGACCTGATGACACCGGTGGCGGGCGCGCTCGCCTTCGGCCTCTCCACCGACTACGGCGTCTTCTGCGTCGCCGTGGGGGCGCTGGTGCTCTGCCAGACGGTGGTGCTCAAGGAGATCGGCCTGGCGGCCGCGCTCGCCGTCCTCATCGACTCGAGCGTGGTCCGGGCGCTGCTGGTGCCGTCCCTGATGGCGATGCTCGGCCCCTGGAACTGGTGGGCACCCCACCCGCTCGCCACCGTTCACCGGCGACTCGGCCTCCGGCGCCTGGAGGCGGGCGAGGAGACGGCCGGGTAGCCGGGTCGGCTCGCGGCCTCAGTCAGGCGGGACGGAGGGGTCGAGCGGCTCGGGACAGCCCTCGACCTCCACGTCCACGACGTGGGCGATGTCGGCCGACGACCGGCCGACGTGGAGCTGGTACCGCCCTTCATCCACGTACCACCCGGCCTGCTCGCGATGCAGCGGGCTGTCGTGAACGTGGTCAGGCGGGTTGGCCCGGCGACCGGCGAGCTGAGGCCAGTGCTCGTCGGCCACGTCGTAATAGGCGAAGGCGCGATCGCCCAGCTCGAGGATCACCGTCGAGGACTCGCCCGGGTCGAGGTGCACCTTCGCGAAGGCCTTGAGCTCCTTGACCGGTCGGAGCCGCCGAAGCGGGGTGGTGTAGCCGCCGCCCGGTGGGGCGACGTAGACCTGCACCACCTCGACGCCACGGCGCGACCCGGTGTTGGTCACGTCCACCTCCACGCGCAGCCTCTCACCCGCGACGAGCCGCGTGGTCGAGAGCCGGGGCGCCCCGATCGCGAAGGTGGTGTAGGAGAGCCCGTGGCCGAAGGGGAAGCGCACCGGCAGCCGGCGCGCCTCGTACCAGCGGTATCCGATCAACAGCCCCTCGCCATAGCGGACCTCGCTGCTCTCCCCGGGGAAGTTGCCGAAGGCGGGCGCGTGCTCGATCCGGAGCGGGAGGGTGGTGGGCAGGCGGCCGCCGGGATCGGACTCGCCCAGGAGCACGTCGACCAGCCCGTTGGCGTACTCCTGCCCCGCGAACCAGGCCTGGAGCACAGCGTCGGCACGGTCCGCCCAGGGCATCCCGACCGGCGAGCCGGCGTTGACGACGACGACGCTGCGGGGGTTGGCCTCGACGACCCTGGTCACCAGCTCGTCCTGGCCCCCGGGGAGGTCCATGGTCTCGCGGTCGTACCCCTCGCTCTCCCATTCCTCGTCAGTGCCCACCACCAGGACGACCGCGTCGGCGCCGCGCGCCAGGTCGACGGCCCGATCCACACCCCCGGGGCCGGTCCCCGGCTCATGGACGACGTCGACGGCGGCCCCGAGCCGCTCGCGCAGCGCGGCCAGCGGGGAGAGCAGGTAGAAGGGCTGCACCCGGGCGCTGCCGCCCCCCGTGATCGCGGGGCGGTCGGCGTTCGGGCCGAGCACGGCGACGCGGCGCAGGCCCGCGCGGGCCAGGGGCAGGACGCCGCGATTGGAGAGCAGCACCAGCGCCTCCGCGGCGGCCAGCCGCGTGAGGGCGCGGTCCTCCGGCCGGTCCACCGGCCGCTCCTGCTCCAGCGGCGGGTCGTCCAGGGCGCCGACCCGGTCGAAGACGCCCAGGATGCGACCGACCGCGGCGTCGAGCAGCGACTCCTCGAGCCTCCCGGTGCGCACCGCCTCGGCGAGCTGGGGACCGGACGATCGGGCCGGGCCTGGCATCTCCAGGTCGAGCCCGGCCCGGGCGGCCTCGACGGTCTTCGACAGTCCGAACCAATCGGTCATCACCAGCCCGGCGAAGCCCCACTCCTGGCGGAGGATGCCGGTCAGGAACCGCGGCTGGTCGGGAACGTGGCTCCCGTTGACGCGGTTGTAGCTGGTCATCACGGCGAGCACGCCGGCCACCCGCACCGCATGCTCGAAGGGCAGCAGGTACAGCTCGCGCAGCGTCCGCTCGTCGATCACCGATGAGCTGGTGTAGCGCTCGAACTCGGTCTCGTTGCCGACCAGGTGCTTCACGGTCGCGATCACGCCCTGCTCCCGCACCCCGCGGATGTAGGCGACGGCCAGCCTCGCGGTGAGGATCGGGTCCTCGGAGAAGGCCTCGAAGTTGCGCCCCCAGAGCGGATGGCGGTGCAGGTTCACGGTCGGCGCCAGCAGCACGCGGGCCCCCTTGTCACGAGCCTGGCGGGCCACCGCCGCGCTCGCCTGCGCGACCAGGTCGGGGTCCCAGGTCGCGCCCAGGGCGGTCGCCGAGGGGATGCAGACCGAGGGGGTGACGGGGAGGAAGCCCGCCGTGTCGCCGCGCGCCCCGTTGGGCCCGTCGGAGAGCGTGACCGCGGGGATGCCCAGCCGGGGGATGGCGGCCGTGTGCCAGAAGTCGACCCCGGCGGTGAGCGACGCCTTCTCGTCGAGGGTCATCCGGGCGACCAGCGCGGGGACGTCACGGGGGGCGCCCCCCGCAGGGTGCGGCTGTGCGTCCTCCGTCGCCGCGCCCCCTACTCGGAGGGCGCCGCGGCCGCGGCCTCGGCCTTCTCCTTCCGCTCGCCCTTCTCGCGGCGACCGGGCTTGGGGGCCAGGTGCATCTTGACCTCGCCCTCGACGACCTCCACCACCACCGTGTCACCCGGGCCGTGCTTGAGGCGCAGCAGCTCCTCGGCCAGCGGGTCCTCGATCACCTTCTGGATGACGCGGCGGAGCGGCCGGGCGCCGTACACCTTGTCGAATCCCTGGGTGACGAGCTGGTCCTTGGCCTCGTCGGCGACGTTGAGCAGCAGCTCCTGAGCGGCCAGGTGGGTGGCGATCCGAGCCAGCATCAGGTCGACGATCTTGCGCATCTGCTCATGGGTGAGGCGCTGGAAGACGACCACGGCGTCGACCCGGTTGAGGAACTCGGGACGGAAGGCCCGCTTGAGCTCCTCCATGATGGTGTCGCGCATCCGGGCGTGGTCGGCGTCACCCACCTTCTCGTCCGGTATGGCCGGCTGGAACCCGAGCGACATGTTGTTGCCCTTGAGGTTGGCCACGCCGAGGTTGCTGGTCATGATCACGATGGTGTTGGCGAAGTTGACCGCCTTGCCCTTGGCGTCGCTCAGCCGCCCATCCTCGAGGATCTGCAGCAGCATGTTGAAGACCTCGGGGTGGGCCTTCTCGATCTCGTCGAAGAGCACCACGCTGTAGGGGCGGCGCCGCACCGCCTCGGTGAGCTGGCCGCCCTCGTCGTAGCCGACGTAACCGGGGGGAGACCCCACCAGCCGCGCCGTCGAGTGCCGCTCCATGAACTCGCTCATGTCGAGCCGGATGATCGCGTCCTCGTTGTCGAAGAGGAAGGCCGCCAGAGAGCGCGCCAACTCGGTCTTGCCCACCCCGGTCGGCCCGAGGAACATGAACGAGCCGATCGGGCGGCGGGCGTCCTTGAGCCCGGCGCGAGCCCGCCGCACCGCCTGGGAGATCACGGTGACGGCCTCGTTCTGGCCGATCAGCCGCTGGTGGATCGCCTCCTCCATGTTGAGCAGCTTGGTGGTCTCCTCCTCCACCAGCCGGGAGACCGGCACCCCGGTCCACGAGCTGATGATCTCGGCGATGTGCTCCTCGGTGACGTCGGGGATGGTCGCGCCCAGCTTGTCCCGCCAGGCCATCTCCTCCGAGACGTACTTCTCCTTGAGCTGCTTCTCCTTGTCGCGGAAGCTCGCCGCGGTCTCGAAGTCCTGACCGGCGATGGCCTCGTCCTTCTGAGTCACCATCTCCCGGATCTCACGCTGCATGGCGCGCAGGTCGTCGGGAGTCGTGGTGAGCTTCATCCGAACGCGCGCGCTCGCCTCGTCGATGAGGTCGATCGCCTTGTCGGGCAGCGAGCGGTCCGCCACGTAGCGCACCGAGAGCTCGGCGGCGGCCTTGAGCGCCAGGTCGGTGATCTTGACGCGGTGGTGCTTCTCATAGAGGGGCCGGATCCCGTGCAGGATGTCGATGGTCTCCTGGAGGCTCGGCTCGTCGACGTAGACCGGCTGGAAGCGCCGCTCCAGGGCCGCATCCTTCTCGATGTACTTGCGGTACTCGTTGAGCGTCGTGGCGCCGATGCACTGGATCTCGCCGCGCGCCAGCGCCGGCTTCAGGATATTGGCGGCGTCGATCGCCCCCTCGGCGGCGCCCGCCCCGACCAGGGTGTGCAGCTCGTCGATGAAGAGGACCACCTCGCGGGACTGGCGGATCTCGTCGAGTATCTTCTTGAGCCGCTCCTCGAACTCGCCGCGGTACTTGGTGCCGGCGACCAGCCCACCCATGTCGAGGGTGAGCACGCGCTTCCCCATCAGCGACTCGGGAATGTTGCCGAGCACGATGGCCTGGGCCAACCCCTCGGCGATGGCGGTCTTGCCCACGCCGGGCTCACCGATCAGGGCGGGGTTGTTCTTGGTCCGGCGGGAGAGGATCTGGACCACCCGCTCGATCTCCATGGCCCGGCCGATCACCGGATCGAGCTGGTTCTTCTGGGCCAGCTCGGTCAGGTCGCGACAGAACTGGTCGAGCAGCGGGGTCTTGCTCGGCTTCTTCGGGGATTCCTTGGACTCCTCCTCGACACCCGACTCGTGGAGCAGGCGCTCGATCTCACCGCGCACCTTCTCCAGGTTGGCGCCCAGGTCCTCGAGCACGTGGGCGGCGATGCCCTCACCCTCGATGAGGAGGCCGAGCAGGAGATGCTCGGTGCCCACGTAGTTGTTGCCCATCCGGCGGGCTTCCTCGAAGGAGATCTCGATGACCTTCTTGACCCGCGAGGTGGGGATGATCTGCTGGATGATGATCCGCTCGTTGCGCCCCAGCACCGACTCGATGGTGCTGCGCACCTTGTTGATCTCCACCCCCAGGTTGTTGAGGACCTTGGCGGCCAGACCCTCGCCCTCGCGCAGCAGACCGAGCAGTAGGTGCTCGGTGCCGATGTACGAGTGGTGAGAGCGCTCGGCCTCCTCCTGGGCGAGGGTGAGGACCTTCTTCGCTCTCTCGGTGAACCGCTCAAAGGGGTACAAGATTGCCTCCGCGCCCCGCC